>ENA-ORXI01000764-ORXI01000764.1-sediment-metagenome-genome-assembly--contig:-NODE-764-length-26784-cov-8.591792_pt1 | contig 26784 bp, 12 predicted proteins | sample MGYA00237861_ERZ511468 | MGnify/ENA primary metagenome ERZ511468 (study PRJEB26299, sample SAMN06266213) | sediment metagenome | isolation source: Hudson Canyon methane seep mesocosm | place: USA:Hudson...
GCAAGCTTTGAGAGTTTAGTTCCAGCATCAAATACAGATGTTTCAACAACAATCAATGATGATAGTGATGTAACAACCCTATCAATAAGCACAACGGGTGTAACAACACTACTTTCTGAATCTTTTGAAGGTTTTGCTAGTTCAAATACTTGGAATGTACAACATGGTGATTCTAATATATTCACAGGAGATGATGGTGTTAATTGGACTTTAAATGATGATGGTGTTGAGATACAAAATGACATCGGTGTTGCAGATGCAACAGATGGAAACTCTTATGCTGAACTTGATGCACATACGTCTGACGGTTCACAAGGTAATAGTGAATTAACTACTACGATGGATGTTTCTGGTCAAGATAGTATTACTGTTACATTTGATTATAACCCAAGACAAGATAATAGTGAATCTTCTGACATGACATTTACTTTTGATGGAACAGTATATGCTATTAGTCATGACGGAACTATAAATCCTACTAGTAGTGGTTTAACTATTAGTGATGAAGATGAAAATGGTTGGTTTACAGTAACAGGTGAGTTTGATGTAACAGGGAAAACTGATGTTGCTATTGGATTTGCAGGAGCTGGAACATCTGATACTTTAGGAGCCTTACTAGATAATATTAATGTAACAGGAGTATCCAATACAAATAGTGTTGAAGAGGGACAAAATGCTACATATGTAGTTGAAGTAGATCATGCTGTACCTTCTAATGAAACATTAACTGTACCTGTAACATATTCATATATATCAGCATCAAGTGGTGATATTGTTACAAATACAGTATCCGTAGTTATACCTGAAAACTCTACAAGTGTAAATTTCAGTATAGCTGCAGTAGATGATGGATATGTAGAAGGTGATGAAGTATTTGATGTTTCTATAGAGATTCCAAGTGATATTGGAAGTTTTGAAAATATTGTTTTAGGAAATGATACAGTAACAACTACAATAGTTGATAATGATATCGCTCCAATTGCAGATGAAGTTCAAACAACATCAAATCAAGATACAGATGATGCAGTATTAAGTACATTTAGTACGGATACTAATACTCCATCAGAATCAGATATTGCATTCTTTAAAAAGCTTGATATAGGTGGTGGATTAGATGGTGACTTATCAGTTGCTGAAAATGATGCTACTGATCCTGCAGATTTAGGTGGAAAAGATGGTGATGCAGATGAAAATACTTTAAAATTTGATATCACATCATTACCAAGCTATGGAGATGTGTATATACAAATAGGAACTGAGTATACAAAACTTGATACATCAAACTTAGATGAATCATCTACTTTATTGACAACTGCTGACAATGTATATTGGGTAGCAACACATGATCAAGTAACTTTTGGTAGTGATATTCAATCTATTGGTGGTGAGTATGGTAGCGAGATAGAAGAATCTTGGCAAAATAGTGATGTAGATGTAATCGCAAGAACTGAAAATAACGGTACTTCAACAATTACATACAATCAAAATGATGGTATCGGAGTAAGTGGTACAACAGGTGGACCATCTTCTCAGTTAGGATATGATGCAGGTTCATCAAGTACAGAATCAATTATAATGGATTTTGATAATGCTGTTGGAAATGCAACTATTGATATTACCCATCTAATAGGAAGTGAAAATGGTGGTGAAGTTGGAGTTGTTACAGCATATTTAGATGGCAAAGAAGTAGGGACATATACTTTTTCAAATGCAGATGGTTCTGATTTTAAATTAAGTGATGATAATATCGGAGTAGGTAATGATAATAATTCTAATTCAGGATCATTTACTTTAACAGGAGTTGTATTTGATCAATTACAATTTTCTGCACAAGAGTATGTAAATCAAGCTGGTACAGTGAGTGATTCAAGTGATTATTTCATTGGTGGGATTACTTACCAAGAAGTACCTGGAGTAGAGTTTGAATATAATGTTATAGATACAGATGGAAATGTAAGTGAAGATGTTAAAGTACAAATAGATGTACAGACTAATACTGATATCCCAAATTCTAATGTACAAATAAACTTAAGTGCAACAGAATCAACAAGCGAAGACGATGGAAGTATTATATATACAGCATCTTTAGCAGCTGGTGAAATAGCAGCTAGTGATATAATCGTAACATTGAGTGTAGGAGCAAATGGTGAACCATCAAGTGATACTAATCCTGCTTTAACTATTACAATTGCACAAGGAGATACTTCTGCAATCGTAAAATCAGATCCAATAAATAGAGATAATGATGATGGTTCTGGTGAAGATAAATATATAGATAATGATTCATTATCAGCGTCTATAGTATCTGTAAGTGGAGATAGTTCATCAACTGTAGATTATACATTCGATGATACTGCAACTGCTGATACAATCATATTAGATGATCTTGATAAAACAACACTTACATTATATGATAATTCAGTAGTAGAATCAGATAATGGAACAGCAACAATTACAGGATCGTTAGATAATACACCAGAAACAGAGTTTGTTGTAACATTAGATAATGGAGCAACAATCACATTTGGAACAGATTATGTACCAGGGACAGAAGTAACATCAACACCGTTTGATATTAATAATGATGAAGATGTATATGATGATGATTCAAACTTTATAGTATCAGTAGATACAACAAGTGGTGGAAACTTTGAAAAGGTAATCTCAACAGATACAGCCAAAATAACAGTTTCAGATACAATTGATGAAACAGTTGTAACTGTACATGGTATCCCTAATAAGGAAAATAATGATGAAGTTATAGCAACAGTTAAGTTATCAAATATAGCAAAAGAAGACATAACAGTTACTATAAATATTGCAGGACAAGAACACGATGTTATAATAAAAGCAGGAAAAATGATAGGTAAATCTGAACCTATTAATATTAATCCTGATAAAGACTTGTACGATGAAGATGTATATAAAGAAAATGCTTTAAAATTACCTATATCGATTGTTGGTACTAATAACGACGATTTAGATAATCCATTTGAAGCACTAAATATTAGTAGTACGGCAGACGTAGTTATAAAAGATACAATAGATACAACAACAGTAAGCATAAGTGGAAATACAAGTGTAGATGAAGGAGATACCGCTACATATACAGTAAGTGTAGATCATGCACCTCAATTAACACCTCTAGTCTTAACAGTTGTAGTAGGACATATTACAACTGAAGCAGGTGATATAACTCCTGTAACTAAAACTGTAGAAATTCCAGTAGGGCAAACTTCAGTAACTCTTACTGTAGAAAATACTGATGATATGATTAGTGAAAACAATGAAGATTATTCAGTTAAAGTTACTGATGCTACAGGTGGTAATTATGAAAATTTAGTTATAGGAACAAATGACACAGTAACTACAACAATCATAGATGATGATTCAACAGTATTAGTTGGAATTGACGCTATTGAAACTAAAGTGTATTTTAATGATGATCATGCAGGATTTAGTAACTCTTTAATTACGTATCAATTAGATGAAAATAATAATCCAATAAATCCACAACTAATTATGTTTGATTCTGATGATGGACATAATGATGGTGATTTACTTGCTGCTATTGGTGATGCAGATACAAAATTTATGATAGTTTCGGATGGTGCTGATCTTACAAATATGAATTTAAATGGAGTACTTACTTTTGATAACAGTAACATTCCAAGTGGTGGAACTCCTTTATTAGTTGTTGATGGGGTATCTTTAGATACAGGTATTACTTACTATCAAGATGCAAAATTTAATGCTGATGATAAAGATCATTTCAAAGAAATTGTAAATACAGATGGTACAACAACGATAAGTATTGAAGATTTACCAAGTAATGGAGATCATGATTTTAATGATTTAGTAATTACTACAGAAACTGTAAAATCAGATAGTATTGATTTAACAGAAGGAAATACAGGTCAATATTCTGTAAGTTTATATGATGCAAATGGAGATGATGTAGTTGCTCAAGCAGATGTAGAAGTTACTTTTACATATACAGGAACAGCTATTGATGGTAGCGATTACACTAAAGAGTTAACAGTGACAGTTCCTGCTGGAAGTAGTAGTTTTATATTTGATATTGATACAATTGATGATTTAGATATAGAGTTAACAGAAAATTTCAATATAGAAATAACTTCAATTGAAGGAAATGGTCAAACAGTATCAATTGATACAAATAATGATAGTGTAAATACTAACATTTTAGATAATGATTTTGATACTTCTACAACTGCAAGTGTTTCGATTGTAGATGCAAATGATCCAAATAGTGTTGTAGATGCAAGTGATGGAACTACAGAAAAAACAACGATTAGTGGTGAAATAGAACCTGGAGCATCAATTACATCGCTTAGTGTAACAGATGGAGTAACAACAATAACTATTGATCCTTCTAGTGTAACTATAAACTCTGATGGAACATTTACAATTGAAAATTTTGATGTAAGTTCACTACAAGATGGAACATTGAGTGTTAATTTAAGTTCAAAAGATGTATATGGAAATACTGCAAGTGCAAGTGATGATGTTGAGATGGATACAACTGCAACAATTGAAATAGATAGTGCAGAAATAACAAGTACAGCAGATGCTACTTTTACAGCACATGCATATAATGGTGATAACTTTATGACTGGAAATTTCAATAATCCAGGAAGTATTAAACTAAATAGTGTAAATGAAACTGCGATTTCAACAGAACATGGTGTTGGTATTCAAAATAATCAAAATGAAAGTGAAACAGGTATTGATGATAATGAGACACTTTTAATTCAACTAGATGGTTCAACTTCTAGTGCAACATTTAATTTAAATGTACCAAATAATGAATCTTTTGAAGGTGGATGGGTTGCATTTGATGTGAATGGTGATGCCATTACGACTGGAATATTTAATTTTACTGGTGATAGTTCATTAACAATAGATAATCTTGGAGAGAATTTTGCATACGTTGCTTTTGATGCACATACTGATAATGGTCAAGCTAGTGATAGTGGATTTTATGTAGAACCATCAAGTTATATAGATGCCTTTGGAGATATCATAACATTTAATAGTACAACTGAAACTCTTGATTTATCAGGAACAACTTCTGATGTAGAACCAGGACAAACGGTTACAGTAGAATTAACAGATGGAACAAATACTGTTACTGTTACATCAGTAGTTAAAAATGATGGTACTTATGAAATATCAGATGCAGATGTAAGTGCGCTGGATACAGGTAATATAACAATAAATGCTACGACTACAGATGTGGCAGGAAACCCTGCTAGTGATTCTTCTTCTTTAATATTAACAGAAGATGGCACATCTACACTAGTTGAAAATACAAATAAAGGTCCAGAAACAACAGATGATAGTGTCTCAACTATTGAAGATACTACAAAAATACTTACTATTGATAATTTTGGTAACTACAGTGATACTGATGGAGATGCTTTACATTCAGTACAAATTGTATCTTTACCATTATTAGGTACTTTAATATTAGATGGTGTGGCTGTTGTAGCTGGTCAAGAGATAAGTGTAGAAGATATAAATAGTAACAAACTTGTATTTGAACCAAGTCCAGATAGTGATGTAGATGTTAGTTTTGATTTTAAAGTTAGTGATGATATAGATTGGAGTGATACAGCAACAACAACTATTGAAGTAGTTGCAGTTGCCGATAAACCAACAGTTTCAATATCTGTAGGTGATGCAGTAGCAAGAACAGTTGGGGATGATTTTGATTATGATTCAGTAGTTGCAAGTTTAAAAACAGGAGCTAATAATACTATTGGTGGTACTGATTTAGCCGATCAATTAATTGGCTCAACAAATCACGATGATTTAATTGAAGGAAAAGATCTTTCAGACATGATGGTTGGATACGATGGAAATGATGTATTTGATGGTGCTGAAGGTGATGACTCAATATATGGTGGACATGAAAGTGCTTTAGCTGATGCAAGTGATGGAACTGATACTGCTATTTATCATGGTAAATTTGAAGACTATACAATCACATTAAATACTGATGGTGCAAATGTAACATTAAATGTTAAAGATAATTTATATGATGCTTCTAAAGGTTGGGCACATGAAGATAATCAAGGAAGAGATACTTACGAAACAGGTGATAACTTATATAGTATTGAAAAACTAGTATTTACTGATGGTATATATATTGTTGAAGATGGACAACTTGTAAAAGAGGGAAGTACTAAAGTATTTGATTACGATGTAGATATCAGTGCAGCTCTTGCGGATATTGATAGTAGTGAAACATTAAGTGTAATAATTACAAATGTACCAGATACAGCAACACTTAGTGAAGGTACAGACAATGGTGATGGCACATGGACAATAACGGTACCTGATGGTGAAACAAGTATTATCGAAACATTAACTATAACAGTACCCGATGGGACACCATATTTTGACCTTGGTATTACAGCACGTGCAACAGAAACAAATGATAATGATGATAATTTAAACTTTAAAGAGTCTACAGATACAGATACAATTGGTATTGCAACAATAACAATAAATGACACAATAGTAGATGAAGACGCATCCGTAGCTACTTATTCAATAAGTGTTGATAATGCACCTCAAGATACACCACTAGAAGTTACTTTAAATAAAACAGACTTAAATGGAAATCCAATAGTAGTTACTGTAGCAGTTGGTGCTACAATAGGTACAGTTGTAGCAAATATTAAGTTAACTGAACATTCTGATGTTGATAGTGATATATCAATTACATCAACAACTGGTGGAAATTATAAAAATATAGATTCAAGTGATACTTCTGATTTTACGGTAGTTGCCGTTGCAGACGCACCAACAGCAAACATAGAAGTAGGAGATGGAACAGTTGTAAATGGGGAAACTATACCTCAAACAATTGATGTATCAAATGTAAATAATACAAATAGTGGATTTAGTATCACTGCAACTGATATAAATGGAAATAGTTCTGATATTAGTGTGGTAAATGGTACTGATCATGAAGGATTTGGAGTTTCAGGAGGAGCATCTGGAGCAGATACTGAAATTGGCTATGATAGTAATACTAATGTATCAGAAAAATTAATGGTAAATCTAGGAACGGATGTAAACTCAGTAGATGTATCATTTGCGTGGAAACATGAAAAAGGAGCAGGGGAAACAGCGGTAATCAAGTTCTATAAAGATGGACAATTAGTAGGTGAAACTACAGATCATGGAGGAAGTGATAAAATTGATGCAGCTGATACTTTAGCACCAGATAATGGAGCAACTTTTGATTCTGTAGAATTTAGTGCATTAACAACTGGATCTGATTATTTAATTCATTCAATTGCATATGATAAAGTAGAAGCACTTGATTCAACTGTATACCCAGTAGATATAACTGCAGCATTAACAGATACAGATGGTAGTGAAGTATTAAGTGTAATTATTACAAATGTACCAGATGGTGCAACACTTAGTGAAGGTACAGACAATGGTAATGGCACATGGACAATAACAGTTCCAGATAATGCAACAAGTATAAGTGATTCATTAACTATAACAGTTCCAAATGGAACAGCAGACTTTGATCTTGGAATCACGGCACGAGCAACAGAAACAAATGATAATACAAATGGTCTTAACTTCAAAGAAGTTAGTGATACTGACTCAGTAGATGTTCCAGATGCAGATTTAACTCCAACATCACAAGATGAGTCTCATAATATTAATTTTGAAGAAGTGAATGTTACTAGTGGAGAGGTGCTTATGACTTCAAACGAAGCTACAAATTTAACTATAGTACTTGATATATCTGGAAGTATGGGTTATGATGGAGATTCTAATACGGCTGGAATTCAAGATCGACTTACTCTTGCCAAAGAGTCTTTAGAGTCTATGATTAATACATATAAAGATATAGGTGGTGTAAATGTAAGACTTACAACATTTAGTTACACAGGAGCTGCTGGAACTACTTGGATGAGTGCAAAGGACGCTATTGATACTATAGATGACCTTGCTTCGAGAGGAATGACAAACTATGAAGATGCTCTTTTTGAAACATACGATAACTATACTGAAGCTCCAAATGGAGAAAAATCAGCAGTATATTTTATTAGTGATGGTCAACCAACAGCGGAAAATAATGATTCTACTTCCAATGCTAATGATACATCTTATATTTCAGGAGATGCAATTGATGCCCAATATCTTACTTCATGGACTACATTTTTGACAGATAATGCTAGTGAATTAAATGTCATAGGAATTGGTACAGGTATTCCTAACGGAGATCAGAATGTATATTTAAATCAAGTAGGTGTTGATGTAGGAACTATTAAAACAAATGTAATGGTTATAGAGGATGTAACACAATTACAAGAAAAACTTATAGATAATATTACAAAAGAGGTTGAAGGTAACTTACTTGATAATGTTACTGGTGGAGATGGTGTTGTTTCAATAGATAGTATCTCTTTTGGAGATACTACATACACAGCTACAAATATGCCTGTCACAACACCAGAAGGTGCAATATTAAATGTAGATTTTACTACAGGTAGTTTTACATATACAGCAAAAGCTGGTAGTTTTACAAGTGATAAAGTAGAATCATTTAAAGTAAATGCAAGTGATGAAGATGGTGATGTTACTATTTTTGATGTTAATGTTAATGTAAATGTTGATGATACAGCAACTGCTGCAATACTTGATATGGATATAGGTGATTTGATTTATACTGCAGGTACTGATGCTACATCAGCAACTTCAGAATCAGTTAGTATATCAAATTCATCTTTTGATAATACATCGTTAAGTAATAATCATGAAACAACTACAGTTAGCGGATGGATTGAAACTTCTGGCAATTCGGGAGTTGAAAATCTTCATGGTAAGTATATGGCTCAAGGTAATATTGATGGAAATAACACAGCCTGGGTTGGAAAAGATGGTGCAGTAATATCACAAACTCTAGGTGAAACATTAACAGCAGATACTACATATACTCTAGATGTAAACGTTGGACATCTTAAAGGTTATGACCAAGGACAAAGTACAAACTATACTATAGAAATTTATGCTGGAGGAGAACAGGTTGGAGTGATTGATAGAAATAATATTTCTGAACATCAAAATAGTTTTGTAACAGAGACACTTACTATTGATACATCTACATTATCAAGCAGTTTTAGTGGCTTTGGTCAGAACTTAGAGATAAGAATTACAAATGATGATTCAAATGATTATTTATACCTAGATGATATTAATATGACGAAAACAAATGCAGAAGTAGAAGCAGAATCAGCAATATATGAATATCCTATTACATTAAGTACCGCTTTAACAGATACAGATGGAAGTGAAATATTGTCAGATATTATATTAAATAATATTCCTAATGATACAATATTATTAGATGCAAGTAGAAACGAAATAAGTGCAAATACAGATGGTAGTTACACTATTACTGCCGATACAAATGGTCAGGCAAATGTTACATTAAGTTCACCATCAGAACTAGTATCAGATACTTTAGATGGTATAACATCAAGTATAACTACAACTGAAGAGAATGGTGGAGATACAAGTACAGTTACAGTAAATCAAGATGGTGACTTAGATGTTACTGGAACAATTAGTGATGATGGTAATACCTTTACTTTAGACGATGATAGTATTGATTTAAATTTTGAAAATATAAATATTGATAGTACTCTAGAATTAAATACTATTGATATGACGGAAGGTGATCATACTGTAGCAATAGATTTAGATAGTATAATTGATTTAACAGATGATGATAACGATCTTGTGTTTATTGGTGATGATGGAGATGTTATTGACTTTGGTACAAGTGAAGAATGGACAAAATCTGATACTAAAACAAAAGTTGATGGTGTAGATGGAGACTTTACTGAATATGAAAGTAATACAAATTCAAATGTTTCAGTATTTGTAAATGATGAGATCGAAGTTATCAAAGGTGACTTTGATTAATAGAAAAAAGGTAAATGTGCTAAAAGCACATTTACTAGCCTTTTAATTAATTATCTTTTTTCCCCTAGTACTCTCATAATATTATCTAAATCATTATTTGTAACATTATTAGTAAATAATTTATCCCAAAGTGGATTTTCAGCATTTCTGATGATTGAATATTTAAATTGTTTATTATATTTATATATAGGTTGATTCTCTTTAGTATACTCTAAAACTATAGGTTTTGCCTTTGGTTCTTTAAAATATAAAAGTGCAATATTTTCTTCAGTAGTTTGTCCTAGAATAGTTATAGATTTATTTTTTTGAACCAATCTCAATTTCTTTGGATCAATTCCAGCTTTAACAAGTAAGATATACTTTAATAAAGCTATATCTTCTGTATCAGCATAACTTGTACCAAATGTTTCTAATGGAGTTGCCCAGTAGTTTTCTTGTTTCCAATGTTTTCTATCTGTTGCATAATTAAGTTTATTTACTATTTCATTGATTTTTGATAGTTGTTCCATAGTAGTTTTATTTTTAAGTCTTCTTATTGATCTATCAAGATAATTTAATCTTACTAAAGCACCATTTCCATATCTTTTTGCGTATGTTTCAATAATTTCTTTTTCTATTGTAAATGTTGGTTCATAAACTTCCTGTTCTTGTTCTTCCATCATCTCCTCGTCATTATCAACTACAGCTGTATCTAAAGTTGCTAAATACTCTTGGAGTCTAATTTTTTCACGTGAACCTTTTCGCACAATTACAATTGTGTCAACATTGTATGTCCGTGTATCATAATCCAAAAACTTGTATGTATCTTTAGGTATAGCTACACTATGGAGATATTCATTTTTATTTCCTTCATCAACTACTTCTATCATTCTAAAATGTTTATATTTAAGTAGGGCTTGAGCAGGAGACTTTACTACGAAAAAGAGAGCATCAATTTTGTTACGTTTTAATAATTTTAGACCTTTTGCTGTAGATGCATTTCGTATATATTTAAATTTGATTCCATACTCTTCTGCAATTGAAGCAGCTGTAAGTGTTGTACCACTATTTACCCCTCCACTTACAATAACTTTCTGATTAAGTTCTTCTATAGTATGTAGTTTACTTCTTTCTGGTACAAGTATATGGACAGTTTCTTCATATAATTTACCTACAACTTCAACCAAATCATTTTTTGTTTTAGCTTCACTCATATAGAATGTTTCTAACATAGCTAGAGCATCTGCTTGAACTAAAGCAATATCAGCTTCTCCATTAGCAACTAAGAGCATGTTTTCAACACTTCCTTGAGTATTAATAACTTTAGCTTTCCCATTATAAACATTGTGATTTATATCTTTTCCTACTTGAAAGTAGTTACCTAATAAACCACCTGTTGCAATTACAATTTGTTTTGCATTAACTACAGAACAAAAAATTAAACTTAATAATATGACCTTTTTTATCATTTTGTATCCTTTTTATTTACTAGAATTGTGCCATATAGTCCTAACTCTTTTAGTGTTATAAAACATTCGGCATCATTTACATTTTCAGCAAATACTTTTATATTTAAAAGTTTTGAACCTTCACAGATAGACTCAACAAAACTTTGTTTTGTATAATCATTAATAATACCATTTGTATAGTCTCTTGCAAGCCTAATATAGTCTAAATTAAAATCTTTTAATGTATCAAGTGGTATAAATTTTGTTTCAAATCTTTTTACTATTATTTTACCATTATAGGTATGAACTAAATCTGCAAAATTTTTAAAACTTTGTGTGTCTCTTACACAACCATATGCAGTTACACTAAATACAAGTTGGGAAGCTATTTGATAATTTTCTATCAATGTATCTTTAATCCAATTTTTAAAATCACCATTTATAAGAGAATCAAATGCTAAGTTAATTAATATTTCATTATTGATATTATTTGTTTTAATATTGTTTATAACTTCTGTAATAACAGCCTTATCAAAATCAATAACCATGTCATATTTCTCTGCAATAGAGATAAAAGTTCCAATTGCAATTTTTTCACCATTTTTATCTTTTGCTGAAGTAAATGCTTCTTCTAATAATAAAATAGATGGATTATCCATTTGTACTGATTGATTGATGTATCCTACTGTAAATTTATTATTGTACACAATATCTTTGATTAGTTCTTTCCATTCGAGCATATCCCTTGCAAGATCATCTTTATCTCGTATAAATGCTTCATTATTTCCTACTTGTTTTGCCATCTCATAGGCTTCATTTGCTTGTGCTAAAATTGCATCTGTAGTACTGATTGGATTAAATGGTGTTACTCCAATATGAGCAATACTTTTTAATTCATATTGTGTTGCTAATCTTTCTAATGAGATTTTTAAATTGGATATTAATTGTTCTATATCTTTTTGCTCTTTTTTTCTAGAGATCATTGCAAATGTTGAACCAAAGAACCTATATGCTTCACAATCTTCACAATCTGAAAGAATTTTAGAAAAATCTTTTAGAAATTGATCTACTTTTTTATGAGGATTGTTTTTTGCAAAGTCTCCAAAATCATTTAATTTTATACTCATAACATAACCATCTATTTTTTTTATAAACATTTGTTTCATATCTGTTTGAAAAGTTTGTTCAAGCTGTAAACCTGTTAAATCATCTTTTAATAGTTGTTCTGTCATTTTTTCTAAATTATTATCAAGTTTACTAATCATATTTTTAATTGTATTTGACATATCGTTCATAGATATTGATACGTTTTTAAGTTCGGTTGTCCATGGTAGCTTTTTTATTGTTGTAAAATTACCTAATGAAATATTTTTTGCTAATTGTTCAATTTTCGTTAATGGCTTAAGTACAAAGCGTAAGAAAATAATCATAATAATTAAAGCAATTGTAAATGAAATTGCTGCATAAGATATAGCACCTTTTGCTTGATTATATAGTTTTGCATATGCATCACCTGCATTTGCACTTACATAAACTATTGCTTGTGTTTTCCATTTTGCAATTTCACTTTTAGTTTCAATCATTGTAAGAGGTATTTGATTAATAAACCATTGTGGGATATCCTCAAACTTCTCTTCTCTTATTATTTGTACAGGAATCTTATTTATCTCAATACTTGAAGTTAACTCTTTATTAGCTGTACTTGAATATGCAGTAAAAGATACTTGTAAATTTTTTTGATTTGGAAAATTGTGACTTGGAACAAAAGTATATATTGTTTGCTCTGTTAAATCTGTAATTTCCTCACCTTCTAGTTCTGCTAATTCATTTGCCATATCATTGTCATCTTGTGCATTAACAATAATTCCATCTTTTTTGTTAACATTTACATTTTTGATTTGATATGTATCATCTAAATCATGAACTTGTAGTAGATCATCATTAGTAAATTCAAACTGAGTGATTTCAAGTCTGATTTCTTTGTAAAATCCACTATTTGCAATTGCACTTATAATCAATCCAATTTCTGGGTCATTAACATCTTCATTTATTAAAGGCTTTAATCGTACTCCAAGAGAGGTTGCCGTGTCTTGTGATTTTGTTGTTGATTCAATTTTTAAATATTCAGTGAAATTATTTACACTGATTATAAAGTTTCCTGAAAAAATCATAAAAAAGATAAATGATATAATAAGATATAGTTGTTTAGATAACGACATAATATTTCCTTTTAATTAAATTCGTGACATCATAGATTGCCATTTTTTTAGTTTGTTTTTGCCTTTATTTTTAAGGCTTTTTGTCTTGTTTTTTGCTTCCCATAATCCAGAAGCATTAAAACTATAAATTGGCTTTAAGTCTTTTCTTTTAGTCGCTAACTTGAGTGATTTATTAGCACTGTCTAAAATAATAGGCGTTGATGTAGGTTTATGGTAATAGTTAAGTACCATATGCGCAACTGATTTCCCTCTTTGTTTTAATTTAACATAAGTTATTTTTAATTTTTTATCAGGAATACCCAGTGCTCTAAGTGCAAAATATTTAGCAATTGCAAAATCTTCACAATCTCCAGCACCAACACCAAGAAATTCAAAAGGTGATGCCCAGTAATCTTCTTTTTTCCAAACTTTTTGGTCTGATAGATATTTAATCTGGTTAAAAAAATCATTTACTGATTTTAATTGTCTCACTGTTTTTTTCCCTTTTGCTTTTTCTATCATTTTATCCCAAAGCACTACTCTTTTTTCAGCTTTTTTTCCATACTTTTTTTTAATCTTTTCAAAATTTTCAGCACTTATGTTTTTTGTAGAATATGCAGAAAAAAGATATGATGTAAATGATAAAAATAATGTAATTATAATAAGCTTTTTCATCTATCTAAATCAAATTTTAAAATGATAATTTTTCATCATTAAAAACTTATTCTGATAATTGTTATTCATTTTTTTCCTTAATTGATTTTTCATTTTAGACATTCCAAAAATATTAAAACTATAAATAGGTTCTAAATCTTTTCTTTTTGTTGCTAATGCTAGTTTTTTATTTACATAATCTAAAATAATTGGAACTGAGGTTGGTTTATGATAGTAATTTAATACCATATGTTCAACTGTTTTTCCTCTTTGTGTTAATTTAACAAAAGCAATTTTTAACTTATGATCAGGAATATCTAGGATTCTAAGAGCAAAATATTTTGCAATAGCATAATCTTCAGAGTCTCCAGCGCCCACACCTAAAAATTCAAAAGGTGATGCCCAATAATCTTCTTTTTTCCAAACCTTTTTATCTGACATATATTTGATTTTATTAAAAAAGTCATTTACTAATTTTAACTTTCGTACAGTTTTTCTACCTTTTGCTTTTTCCAACATTTTATCCCACAGAATAACTCTCATACCTGCCTTTTTTCCATGTTTGTGCTGAATCTTTATAAAATTCTCCTCACTTATATTTTTTTTTAAATATGAAGCAAAAAGATATGGTGTAAAGGATAAACATAATGTAATAGAAATTAGCTTGTTCATTTAGTGATTTTAACTCCTAAAATGAGGAACTGTCATTTTTAAATATTGGTTTAGATATCAATTTACCATCACTATTCAAATAACCAATTTTATTATGAAGTATTACTTTTGCAATACCATTTGAAAAATCATAGGCATAATCAAAAATAGGTTTGGCAAGAATATTACACTTATCATCTAAATAACCCCATTTATTATCTAATGTAGTTCTTAAAAATTCTTCTTGTTGAAAATAAATTTTGTCATAAGTTGGTTTTACTTTGACTTTCATATCTTTATCTATACATCCATATTTACCATTTTTTGTAATTATTGCAATTGATTCTGTAAATTCGTTAATCATTGTATATTGTGGTTTTAATACTATATTAAAATTTTTATCCACTAAACCGTAATGCTTTCCAAGCTGTATTCTCATGAATCCATCAAAGAAATATGTTATAGAGTCATAGATGGGTTTTAATAATAGTTGACCTTTTGGATTAATAACTCCAAATTTATTATTAATATCTTGTACTATAGAATATGCATAATCTGATTCATCATGAATCCAATGTAAATTTATAAAGTTTGGATGAGTAATAAAGTTATCATTTCCGTCAAATCTTAAAACTTGTTTATATATTGGTTTAACTACTACATATCCAGATTGATTTACTACCCCTTCTTTAGTTCCCTCTTGGATGATTGTGAGCTGCTTATGTTTTTGATTACATCCTGTGAATAAAATCATGAAAGCTAGTAATAATATGTAAAAATTTATTTTCATTATATTTCCTTTTGTAGTAGAGCTGATCGAATATTTTTAATTCTAAATTCAACTCTTCTTGACATCTCTTTATTTTCAGTACCATTTTTATTATAAATGAGTTTTGAAGAAGATAATCCATTGGATTCAAAAGTATCTACAACCCATAAGATATTTTTACCAACATTTTGATCTACTAATTTATTTGTATATGATAGAACATTGTTAGCTCTTTTAATAGAAAGTTTTTTGTTTAATGTAAATTTATCTGTTTTTGTTTTTCCCATTCTATTTTCTGAAGATGAATGTCCTTCAATAACTATATTTTGAATATGTTCTTTATATTCAGAAGTAACCTTTACATATCTAGGAAAAAAATCTTTAAGTATATCTTGGAATCTTTGGTTTAATTCTGAATTTCCTTTTTTAAATAAAGCATTTGGATCTCTAAAGCTAAAAATTAAACTATTTTTATCTAAACTTGCATTCCACTCTTTCATATCATCTTTAAATTCAGTTATTAGTGCGTCATAAAGATTAGGAATTACATATACTTCAAAATTATTTGTATCAGTTGCTTTCATTTTGTATCTATTTATTACTTCAGCATTTACAGTATATATATCATTATATAATTTTTCTGTAACTTTTGAACACCAAGTTTTATTCTCAGTGCCTACATCTATTTTATATGAACCCCTAAGATTATTTTTTTTATCCCAAATTGTAATCTTTCCTTTGACAATTTCACCATTAAGTATTTTCCCACAAATTTGTGGTTTATTTCCTAATGTCTCATTATTATTATTAATACTAATTTTTGGATAACTATTATCTGTTGCATAACCTAAAGTATATGAATTGTATGTATCAAAAGCTATCTCTTTTCTCTTAGTTATGCCTGTTGCTTTAATCTCATATATTCCCTTAGGTGGCATCACTGTAATTTTTGAACACCAAGTTTTGTTTTTATCATTTATTTTTGCTGTTGGAAGCTGATATGTAATTTGATTTTCATCAGTGAATTTTATATCAACACTTTGTAAATTAATTTTATTTGATCTCCCACAAATTTCAGTAGGTATATTATTTTTTTCTTTTACATTTTCTATATTAATTTGAAATGGGATAGTATCAACTAAGTAGTTTTCTTTTGAAGTATCTATATACTGATCATATAAATCACTCGCATGCACTAAAATTTTATAATATCCCGCGTGTAATTCATTTGTTACATCTGCACACCATGTTTTTTTATTATCATTAATTTCAGCAGGATAAACTCCATATACATATTTAAATTCATCTTCTAACATCAATTCCACTATATCAATTGCATCTGAATTTGTGCTTCCACAAATTCGAGGATAAGGATATCTTGTACTATTTTTCTTGTCAAAAACAATATCTAGTTTTGGGGCATAAACATAACCATTATTACTGTCTGTAGATACATTAACAACATAGTCGCTTGCAGTAGCTTTTACTTCATATACATCATCTTTTAATGTTGTAGTTTCTGTATCAATACACCATTTTTTTGTTTTATTACTAAACTCTGCTTTAAAAGGTCCAAAAATTTCATCATCGGCATCTTTAAATTCGACTTGTAAATCCACTACAAATCCTTTTTTAATATCACCACAAATTTTATTAGAAAATTTATGTGTCTCAGATATTTTAAATGGATCCATAGAAATTTTTAATTCTTTTTGACAGTAAGGTTTAAGATTATCTACCCGAAGTAAATTTACTATCTCTTGATTTTTATTTTTAGCACTGTTGTGTAGTGTTGTCATCCCATAAGAATCGACTGCCGTTCTATTTGCACCATTACATATTAAAATTTTTGATATATTTGTATCATTATTTCGTGTAGCATCTATAAGTGGAGTATCCTTATATGAATCAATAGTATTTACTACGGCTTTATTATCTATTAAATAAGATGTAATATTAAATTGGTTTAATCTAACTGCTAAATGTAGTGGAGTATACCCATACTCATCTTGTTTATTTATATTTATACCTTGTTTAACTAAATATTGAACCATCTCAAAATCATTTGCTCTAACAGCATCATGTAAAACATTTTGATCTGTAAAATCTTGTGCTTTAAGTTCTGCTTTTTCATTTGCCTTTAAATTTGAAATAATTAATAAGAATAATAAAAATACTTTTATAATATTTTTAAGATTATCGTTCATGTAGTGCCCCTTGTTTTACTTTTAATATTGGTTTTAAGAAAAAATCCATAATTGTTTTTTTACCAGTTACAATATCTACACTGGCAACCATTCCTGGTATAATTGTAAGTTTTTCTTCATTATATTCTAAATAGTTTTTATCTGTTTTTACTACAACTTTGTAGTAACTTTTACCATCTTTTGATTCTGTATCTATTATACTATCTGCTGAAATTTCAATAATATTTCCTTTTAATCCACCATAGATAGAAAAATCATATGCTGTTAGTTTTACTAAAACATCTAAATCAGGACTAATAAAAGCAATATCTTTAGGATCTATTTTTGCTTCTATAAATAATATATCACTATCAGGAACAATTTCAATTAAGTCTACACCTGATTGTACAACTGCCCCAATTGTATTAATATTGATTTGTTTGATTGTTCCTGTTGCTGGAGATTTTATAGTTGTTTTTTCCAGTTTATCTGTATCTGTAATTAGTCTAGATTTTATTTTTTTGATTTCAGCTATTATCTCTTGTAATTCTACCGATACTGTAGATTTAATAGTTTGCTTTTTTTCACTCATTAATGATTTTGCTTCTTCAATTGAAAGTTCAGTTCTAGGAATAGATAAAAGAGTGGTCTCTAAATCATTTTTAATTTGATTTACAGCTTTTTCTTTATCAATAAGTTCCAATTTAGATTTTGAACCTGACTTTACCAGATTTGACATTGCCTTATATTGTTTTTTTTCAAGTAATAGTTTTTCGTTTAATTGAGATGCTGTCGCTCTTATCTCTTCGAGTTCTTGTTTTCTTTGTAAATATTGAAGTTTAACAATCTTTAAATTATTCTTTCTTTCATAGAATTTATTTTTAAATACTTGCCGTTCACTTTTTATATATTGTTTTGCATTATATTTTAAGTTATTTGAAAATTTTAGTTTTGGTAAACCATTATTATATTTTGCATTTAATTCTGCTTCTAACCGTACTTGTTTTGCTTCTAAAGAGTAAATATTTTCTTGTGTTTCATCAAAAGATGCCATAACCCTTGTTGTATCTATTTTTAAAAGTGGCTGACCAATTGTTATGTGTTCGCCTTCTTTAACAAGAATTTCAGAGATTAATCCTCCATCTAAATATTGAACTTTTTGAATTTTACTTGAGGGGATAACTTTTCCTTCCCCACGAGTTAATTCATCTATAGTTGCAAAATTACCCCAAATTATTAATAACACAATCATTGATATAAAAACAGCAAATAGAATATCGATTTTCATTGGAATCTTAAAGTTTGCTGCTTTATATAAACCATGTACAAAATTTACATCATCTGTATTTTTAGAGGTTCTTTTATTTTGTTTCTTGTTTTCATTTTTTATGTTGTTTTCTTTTTTTTGTTCTTTTGAAAGGTCAATAGTTTCTTCTGATTGATCTATTCTTTTTAAATCTAATTCTTCTTTTTCTTTTTCTGTTTCTTGTTTTTCCATTTTATTAATAGGAGTTTTTACTGGTGCAGTTTCTTTTTTATCTACTGATGTTTCATCAACATCATTTGATGCATAATGAAAGTTATTTGATTCCTCAGGACTTTTTTCTTTACCTAAATCCCTTTTAATATCATTTAAACTAATTGAAAAATCATCCATATTAACCCTTTGCCTTTGATGATAGAACTTTTTCTTTTGGACCATCTGCAATAATTTTACCATCATCAACTATAATTACTCTGTCAACGAGAGCTAATAAAGCTGTTTTATGTGTTACTATAATTAATGTTTTGTCCTCTTTAATGGTATTCATTTTTTTGATAAATTGATTTTCGGTTTGTCTATCCATAGAGTTTGTTGGCTCATCCATTATTATAATACCAGGATTTGAAATTAATGCACGAGCAAGTGTAATTGATTGTCTCTCTCCTCCACTTAGTCCTTCTCCCCGTTCTCCAACAATTAAATCATAACCAGCTTCATGTTTTCCTAGAAAGTCATGCACACCAGCAAGTTTTGCAGCAGCAATTACCTCTTCATCTGTTACAAATTGTTGACTTACTGTTATGTTATCTTTTACTGTTCCCATAAAAAGAAAAGCCTCTTGTGGTACCACACCAATTGCATGTCTTAAATCAGGAGAACTGATTTGCCTTACATCTGTTTTATCTATAAGAACAGAGCCTTTAGTTGGGGAATAAAGGTTTAAAATTAATTTTGTTAATGTTGATTTACCACACCCAATTTTTCCTAAGATAGCAACCTTCTCACCTTGTTTGATTGTAAGATTAATATTTTTTAATGTTTCAAGATTCTGACCTTTATAGCTAAAGAAGACATCTTTAAATTCTATATCACCAGTTAAATTAGGTCGACTTAATAATCCTACTCCTTCTTTTTCTGTTTTCATATCCATTATTTCATCAATATTTCTTAATGCTATCATCGCTTTATCATATCTTAAAACCATACCCACTATTTGTCCCAATGGTCCTAATACTTTTCCTGTTAACATCATAGCTGCAATTATTCCACCCATCGAAGCATCACCCTCAATAGCCATATATACACCAACAATAATAATTGCAATATTGGCTGCTTGTGAAACTAGTGCAGTAAATGTACTATTTAATTGTGATAAAAATTGTAATTTTTCATTAAAATAAGTAGTTTGAATTAAAGCTTGATCCCAATGTGATTTCATCCGGCTATATGCACCAATACTTTTGATAACTTCAAGTCCAGATACCGTTTCGTGGAGTGTTGTTTGTTTTAATTGATCCTCTTTTGATGATTGTTCTGATATGATTTTTGTCTTTTTCTGAATGATGATAGAAAATACTAAAATAATAACAATTGCAGCAACAGGAACCCAACCCAGTGGCCCACTAAAGAAAAAGATTACAAACAAAAATAAAAATACAAATGGAACATCTACAATTGCAACTATTGTTGCACTTGTAAAGAAGTCTCTAACTGATTCAAATGACTGTAATCTACTAACAAATTGACCTGTAGAAGATGGTTTTTCATCTAGTTTAATATTAAGTACTTGATTAAATATTTTATTAGACATTACAACGTCAGCTCGTTTACCAGCACTTCCTAGATAATAAGAACGAAGTAGTTTTAGAATAAAATCAAAAATCATAATAATTCCAATACCAAAAGCCATTGCCCAGAGTGTTTCTATACCATTATTAGGTAAAACTCTGTCAAATACATTTTTCATAAAAAGTGGAGTGGCAAGAACAAAAAGATTAATCAAAATTGCTGCAATAATAACTTTACGGTATATGAACATATTTCTTTTCATTGCACCAAAGAACCATTTTCGAGGTTCTTCTATAACTATATCATCAGATATTCTATTGCTAAAATCATAAGTGGGTTTTATAATAATTACTTTACCTGTATATTCTTTTTCTAAATGGTCAAGAGGCATATATGTTACCCCTTCACTTAGTCCTGGTAAAATTACTTTAGCTTCATTTTTTTGAATATCAAAATCTAATAGTACACACGCTCTATTCTTATCCAGAAGTAATACAGAAGGTAACGCAAGTCTTGATATTGCATTGACTTTTCTATGAACAACTTTAGAAATGAGGCCGATTCTTTTTGATGCTTCAATAAAGTTTTTAGTAGTCATAACCTCTTTATTTAAAGCAAATCCAGAAACTAAAGTAGCTCTCGAAGTTGTTTTTTTAAAATATTTTGAAAGAAAAACTAAAGACTCTAATAAAGAATCAACTGTTCTTTGTTCACTTAATTCTTCTAAGGTATTTGCATCAATTGTAGTTGGCACTTATTTACTCCTCTAGCCCAAGTTCTTTAGATGTTTCTTCTAAGTCAATTTCTTTATTTGAATATTGTTCATCATAGTCTGGTAAAATACTACTTACATCAAATTTTTGACAAACTATATTTTTTTGTGTTAAAACACTATCACTTAACTTATTTAATGCTTTTAGAATATTAAAAAATTCTTTGTATCGATTTATTTTTTCTTCTTCTAACAATATTTTTGTTCTAAAAACTTCTGTCTCTGCATTTAAAAGGTCTAAAAACGTTCGACTTCCTTCTTTTAACTGTTCTCTATAAACTGTTACAATTTGATTGTTAACATCTACAAATTCTTCAAGATTTTCAATTCGTTTTTTCAATTGAAAATATGTATTATAAGTACCTTTTGTCTCATCACGTACATCATTTTTTATTGCATCTAAAATTTTTCTTTCTTTTAACATAGCAACTTTTTCTCTTTGAAGTGTTATCGAATCTTTACCACCTTCATAAAAGTTCCAAGTTGATTTTAAACGAGCTGTATAAATATCTTGTTGTCCATTTTCTGGTAAATTTAAATCATTATCCCACTCAGATTCTATTTGTAATTTTAAGTCTGGTATAAATTTAGCTTTTTCAATTGAAATTGAAGCTTTTTGTTCCTGAACAAGTTCATATTGAGCTCGTACTTTATTGTCATTTTTAATTGCATGATCAATTGCTTCTTCAACTGTTTTGGGAATTAATCTTTCATCTAATATTGGTTTACAAATATTATTTTTAATACTTTTCCCTGTAAGTTTTTCATACGCACTAAAAGATTTTTGCTTTTTTACTTCTTGGTCTAAATTACTGTCAATTAAAGCATTGATTTTTGACTGCACCTGTAACCTATCTAAAATTTCGCCACTAATATCTTCTTTTTCTTCTGCAAGTTTTAAATAATATTTGTGCGCTTTAAGTTTATAGTTTCCTAATGCTTCAAGTCTTTGGTTTAAAAGTAAATCTAAATAAGTATCTGTTACTTCTAAGATAATATTCTCGACTACTTCTTTACTTGTATATTTTATATTATAATATTTATGACGAAACTGTTCAACTTCTTTTGGAGTTCGTCCCCCATCATACAATATTTGCTCAAATTTAAGAGTTGCATTCCAACCATCTTTATTTGCTGTAGTATCAGGAGTAGCATCTTCATAATTATTTGTTGTTCTTGAGTCTTCAATGGAGGTTTCTAAATCTAATGTTGGATAATAGTCACCTTCTTCTTTATCTATATTGAGTCTATTTTCTTTTTTGTTATAGTGTTCAGCCATAACATCTGGATTTGTATTAATTGCTTGTTCTACTGCATCTCTTAAGCTTGTTGCTTGAAGATTCATATTCAATAATAAACTTGCAACAGCAAACGAAAATGTGAGTTTTTTAAGGTGAATGTACATTAAATTTTGGTCCTTAATAATAATATTACTGATTATATAGAAAAAATACTAAAAGTAGCTAAATAAAGTTTTTATTTATATTTTATAGGAATGTAAGTATTAATTTTGTATTCTCAAAAATGAATAAAGAAGAACAAGAAATATTAAATGCTCTGAGTATAATGTATATAGAAGATGATAATTCTATAAGGTCAAGTGTGACTAAAACACTTTCTCTTATATTTAAAGATGTTCTCACTTTTGAAAATGCAGAAGACGCTTTTATTCAATTTAAATCTGAAAAACCTGATATAATTTTAAGTGATATTAACTTGCCAAATATGAGTGGAATAGAATTTTCAAAGTTAGTTCGTAATGTTGATTATAATATACCAATTATCTTATTAACGGCATACACTAATAAAGAAATATTATTGGAAGCTACTAAACTTAAATTGATAAGTTATGTAGTGAAGCCAGTTGTATTTGATGAATTATATGAATCATTTAAATTAGCTGCAAAAGATATCATAAGAACCAGTAATAATCATCTGATATTTTCTAATCATACTAAATATGATGTTCAGGCAAAATTACTTTATCTTAACAATAAAGAAGTAAATATGACTTCTAGTGAAAATAGGTTACTTGAAATTTTTATTAAAAATCTTAATAAAACAGTTTCAATTAACGATATAAAAGATCAATTATGGGATGATTCATATGACGCAACTGATTCTGCATTAAAATCTGTATTAAATAAATTAAGATCAAAAATTGGAAAAAACAGTATTAAAAATGTTTCTGGAATGGGTTACTATCTTGTAACAAGTTCTTCTCTTCATTAAATTAGGTATATATATGATAACAAAAAAATTAGACATAACTAGTCATTTAGAACAACTCTCATCACTTTTTTCCAGAGAAAAAGATATAAAACTCGATGGTGATATTAATATTCACCACAGTATTATAAAAGAACTTGAAAGTTTTTCTTTAAAAACTCCGCCAAAATTAACAGTTTTGAATGGTCCTTTAAATTATTTACAAAAACAAGGTACCCTAAAAATATATGAAATATATGAATTTGTAAAAATGATTGTTTATTTTCAGTATTTAAAGAAGTTTTCATTTACAGGCAAACTAGCAACTTGGATTGATAAAATCGTGGTTCCAAAAGAGCTTGATGTAATAATTGATGCGTTTAATGATAAAGGTGAAATATTACAAGGCTTTAGTGAAGACTTGGATAGAGTAAATACGAATATTTATTCAAATAGGGATGCTATCAAGCAAAAACTATATGGTGTTATAAATAGTAAAAACTTACAATTATATCTTGTTGATCATCAAGTCCATTTAGTGCATGGAGAACAAACACTTATGGTCAGAGCTGGCTTTAATCACGTTTTAAAAGCAAAAGTGATGGATAGAAGTCAAAGTGGATTTTTTTATGTTATTCCCCATAGTGTTAGTACATTAAAACAGAATCAATCTGATCTAATAAACTTAAAAGATGATATAGTATATAAAATAACAAAAGAATTTAGTTCTATTTTATCAAAACAATTAATGTTTTTAAAGTTTATAAATAAAGAGTTTGATCGATATGATCATTATCAAGCTAGATTAGAATTTGCAAAAATAAATGATTACAATTTTATTTTACCAAGTAAAACGCATAATAAATCACAAAAACTAGTTGATTTTAAACATCCTGCTTTACATAATGCAAAAAGTGTGAGTATTGACTTTAGCAAAAATGTGATTATGATTACAGGTGTAAATGCTGGTGGTAAAACAATGTTGTTAAAATCAATATTAAGTGCTGTTTATATGTCTAAATATCTTATCCCTTTTTCGTGTGATAAATCAACAAAAATTGGTACCTTTAAAGATATTGCTGCAATCCTTGATGATCCTCAAAGTGTAAAAAATGATATCTCTACATTTGCAGGTAGAATGTTAGAATTTAGTAAATTATTTACAAAGAATGATACTATTGTGGGCGTTGATGAAATAGAATTAGGAACAGATAGTGATGAGGCTGCATCTTTATTTAAAGTTATCATAGAAGAGTTAATAGAAAAAAATATCAAAATTATTGTTACAACTCATCATAAAAGACTAGCTGCATTATTAGCTGCAAATAAAAAAGTAGAGTTAATTGCTGCAATATATGATGAAGTTGCACGTGTACCAACATATGAATTCTTACAGGGAACAATTGGAAAATCATATGCTTTTGAAACTGCACAAAGATATAGTATACCTTTACGAGTAGTGAATAAAGCAAAAGAGGTTTATGGTGATGATAAAGACAAATTAAATGACTTAATACAAAGAAGTAGTGATTTAGAGCGAGAGTATAAAGATAAAATCGCTCTTCTGGATGAAAAAATAACTAAAACTAAACAACTTGAACAACATTTAAAAGATAAAAAAGAATCTATGGACTCAGAGATTGTTTTACAAAAAAATAAATTAGAAAAAGAATTTAATGAAGCAATTGGTGAAGTTAAAAAAGCAGTTAAGTTAAATAACACTAAAGAGCAACACCAAATTTTAAATAAAGTACATAAACAAAAGCAAGAGATTAAAGTAGAAAAACATCAAGAACCTATTAACTTAAAAGTTGGGGATAGAGTAAAATATAATAATACCAAAGGTATTTTAATTTCAATAAAAGGTAAAAAAGCAACAGTAGAAACAAATGATGGAATGAAATTACAATTACCATTGAGCAGTTTACAAAGAAGTGGCAATATTCCAAAGGTTAAACCAAAAACAATCAATATTAAAGTTCAAAAACCAGCTTCAGGATATATAAAATTAGACCTACATGGTCAAAGAGCAGAAGAGGCTATTGAAAATTTAGATAAATTTTTGTCTGATAGTTTGATGTCAGGTTTTGATGAAGTATTAGTTTATCATGGAATTGGTACTGGAAAACTATCTCGTGCAGTTGCTTTATTTTTAGATACTCATCCAAGTGTAGAAAGTTATCACGATGCAACTGCAAAAGAGGGTGGTTATGGAGCAAAGGTAATTAAATTATGAAAATGATACTAACATGTTTATTTGTTGTCTCATTAATGTATGGAAATGAATCAGAAAAATTCTTTTGGGACGAGGTGAAAAATAGTTCTGATATAGAGATGCTTAAATCATATAAAAAACAATATCCTCATGGAATATTTGAAAAATTAGCGGATATTAAAATAAAGCGTTTACAAAGAGTTGCTGAAACTAATGAAGATAAAGATACAAATGAAATACCTTTATGGATCAAAGGGACGACTAAATATAAATTTTACGGAATTGGAAAAGCCAATAAACATTTTAAAGGTAAACACTATCAAGAAAATTTAGCAAAAAGTAGAGCAAAAAGAAAATTACAAAAACTTTTTGATAAAAACAATTTATCAAATGAAACAATAGAAGAATATAATAGATTACAAGAAAAGAAAAAATATGTAGATAAAAAAGGTCGTATATATATTTTATTGTATATAGATAACTATAATATATAAGTACCTTCAAAAACAAAAAAAGGCCAACTATTTAATAGTTGGCCTTTTTTAATTGTATTAAAGAATAAAACAATGATATTCTATAAATACAAAATGTATAATAATAAACCCAATCAAGAAGTTACAAAAAAAGAATTCAAGAATTTAAGTTAAAATTTAGCAATAGCTATT
>ENA-ORXI01000765-ORXI01000765.1-sediment-metagenome-genome-assembly--contig:-NODE-765-length-26775-cov-17.151996_pt1 | contig 26775 bp, 28 predicted proteins | sample MGYA00237861_ERZ511468 | MGnify/ENA primary metagenome ERZ511468 (study PRJEB26299, sample SAMN06266213) | sediment metagenome | isolation source: Hudson Canyon methane seep mesocosm | place...
AGTTACAAGCGCATGAAAAAACCTTAAACTTATTGGAAAAATCAAGCGGGTCTTGTTTATGGCGACAATAAATAACCAGTCTTTATGGCAGCAGCATTTTCCAGAATTTATCACTGCAAATGAAGCGGGATTAAATAGCTTAATGTATGCGGCTAAATTAGTCGAATTATCAGCAGGGCAGCATGTATTTTATGCAGGTGATGCGTGCGAACAGTATTTATTAGTTTTACAGGGCAGTGTCAAAGCACAAATTATTTCTAAAAATGGGCGGGAAATGTTGTTATATCGGGTGGGGGCGGGTGAAACCTGTGTATTAACCACATCTTGTTTAATGAGTGGTGATGATTATCCCGCTGAAGGGATTGCGGAAAATACCGTATTTGCTTTTTCTATTAGTTCACATGCTTTTTATCGCTGTATGGAACAATCGGCTTTTTTTAGAGAATTTGTGTTTAAAAAGTTTTCAGCTCGTTTATCTAGCGTGATTGGCTTGTTGGAAGATGTGACCTTTACAGCCATTGATGCACGATTGAGCAAAACCTTATTATCTGAAAATAAAGATACCATTAGTCTAACCCATCAAGAGCTGGCAACTACCTTAGGCACAGCTCGAGAGGTTATTTCTAGACATTTAAAGCATTTTGAATCTTTAGGTTGGGTGAGTTTGAAACGTGGCACAGTCACTTTATTAAATACAACTGCACTGATGGAATTAGCAAAAAAATATTAGCGTTTATTGTTGCTGTTCTGTCGATTCTTTAACTAAAAATTTAACAATGGTAAAGCCGACTAAACCTCCGACTAAACAGGCCATAATTAAAGGCATAGCGAAGGGCATATCATGATGGTCACGCATGTTCATTTGAAACATTTCTGAAAAAATACCTAGCATAAAATCAATCATAAATCACCTGATGTAAAATAAAGGGTTATAGAAGAGCCAGTGAAATATTGGCTTGACAGTATATTATAATATTGCGAATTAATTATCAGTGACAATGTCACATAAAGTTGAGTTTTTTACTTGGTTATTTATTTTTTAAGGAATTAAAATGGCTGTTACCCCTTCAAATATGTTGCCTTTAGCGACGATTGCTCCTGAATTTAATTTATTCGATACCATTTCAGGTGAGTATAAAAGTTTATCCTATTTACAAGGACAAAAAGGCACGTTAATTATGTTTATCTGTAATCACTGTCCTTATGTGATTCATATCAAAGAACAGTTGATTGCACTTGCACAAGACTATGCAAAACAAGGTATTCAAACGATTGCAATCAGTGCGAATGATAGTGTTAATTATCCGCAAGATGCCCCTGAAAAAATGACTGCGATGATGACGGAATGGGGGAATCCTTTTGCGGCTTATTTATATGATGAATCGCAGCAAACAGCGAAAGCATATTTGGCGGCTTGTACGCCTGATTTTTATCTTTTTGATGACTCTTTGGCGTGTGTTTATCGGGGACGATTAGATGCGGCTACACCTAAAAATAATAAGCGTTTAAATGGCGCGGATTTGAGAAGGGCTATGGATTGTTTGTTATCAGGTGAGAAGAATATAGCAGAACAAATACCCAGTATGGGCTGTAATATTAAATGGAAATAAAATAAATAACGAGCATAAAAAAAGCGTAAACATTGCAACGTGTTTACGCTTTTTTTTCAGACTATTTTATGAATTAATGAACATCTTTCCAATATTCTTTTTTCAATAAATAAGCAATAACACCAAATAATAAGATAAATAATAGAACATATTTACCCATACTACGGCGTTCTTCTTGATGAGGCTCACTTGCATAAACTAAGAAAGCGGTAATATCATTGACTGCTTTATCAAATTGCTTTGGAGTCATGGACCCTTTTTCGGTAATGACTAATTTAGTAATGACATCTCGACCATCTATTTTTTTGATAATAGCTTGTTGTTCACCTTGTAGTTGCCAAAGTGGATTAGGCATACCAACACTAGGAAAAACGGTATTATTAACGCCTAAAGCCTTAGTTTTATCAGCATAAAAGCCTTTTAAATAACTTACCAACCAATCTTCACCGCGAGAGCGAGCAATCAGCGATAAATCAGGTGGACGAGTACCAAACCATTTTTTAGCATCATGGCCATTCATTGCGGTCAGCATTTTATCGTAGATGCCAGCCCCTTCAGGAGCCACTTGATCTAAAATTTCTTGCTGATCAATTTTAAAATCATCCGCTAGGTTTAAGTAGCGCATGTATTTTACGGAATGACAGCCTAAACAATATTTAACATAAAGTTGGGCTCCATTTTCTAAGGATTGATAATCTGACAAATCAATGTCAGCGTCTTCAAGCTCTATGCCACTAGAGGCAAATGCACCTAGCGGTAATAAGAGCAATAGCCAAATTTTGAATAAATTTTTCATTAGTCTAAGCTCTCCTTAAGGTTTTTAGCGGTACGTATTAAGACAGTTTTAATACCTTGTGGGCTAGGGCGAGTACGCGTAACGGTTTCACCGTCTTTTTCCACAGAAACTTCATGTACCATTTCTTTTGCAGTTGAAACCCAGCCAGGAATACGATCTTCAATGGTCGGTTGCTCTGAAAGACGCTTAGGAACGGGTTTAGTGGTTTCCCAGCGCGTATAAATTGGCATTAATAAGAAAAATCCAAAATAAATAGCAGTGAAAACACGAGCCATCATGGTTGCACCGGCTGTTGGTGCTTGCATACCTAAATAACCTAGACCTAAAAAACTAATAACAAATAATAAAATAGCTTTTTTATAGATACCACCGCGATAGCGAATAGATTTAACAGGGCTACGATCTAACCAAGGTAATAAGAATAAGACGAAAATAGCTCCGCCCATCGCAATAACCCCAGCAAACTTATCAGGAATCGCTCTTAAAATCGCATAAAATGGCGTGAAATACCAAACTGGAGCAATATGTTCAGGCGTGGCTAACGGGTCAGCAGGTATGAAATTAGCATGCTCTAAAAAGTAGCCGCCCATTTCTGGCATATAAAATAATACCGTCGCAAAGAAGAATAGAAACACCGACACACCGACAATATCTTTCACCGTATAGTAAGGGTGAAAAGGGATACCATCAACAGGATGTCCCCAAGGATCTTTAGATGCTTTAATATCGATGCCGTCAGGATTATTTGAACCAACTTCATGTAATGCCACAATATGTAAGAAGATTAACATTAATAAAATCAATGGAATCGCAATAACATGGAAAGCAAAGAAACGATTTAAAGTGGCATCAGAAATAACGTAATCACCACGTACCCATAAGGATAAATCATCACCAATGATGGGAATTGCACTGAATAAGGAAATAATAACCTGTGCACCCCAGTAAGACATTTGTCCCCAAGGTAATAAGTATCCCATGAAGGCTTCAGCCATTAGGGCGACGAATAATAGCATGCCAAATATCCAGACTAATTCGCGTGGTTGCTTGTAAGAACCATAAATCAGTCCTCTAAACATATGCAAGTACACCACGATGAAAAAGGCGGAAGCTCCCGTAGAATGCATATAACGCACGAGCCACCCCCAAGGGACTTCACGCATAATATATTCAACAGAATCAAATGCTAAATTAGCATCAGGCTTGTAGTTCATGGTCAGTAAAATACCTGTGACCAGCTGATTTACTAGCACTAATAAGGCGAGTGAACCAAAAAAATACCAGAAGTTAAAATTTCTCGGCGCATAGTATTGCGCCATGTGGTCATTCCATAATTTTGTTAAGGGAAAACGATCGAGTACCCAATTACTGCAATCCGCTACATAATTCTTTTTCATGTGTCTGCCTCGGTAGATTCTTCACCGATAATAATACGTGTTTCTGTAATATAGCGATGAGGGGGGACATCTAAATTTGTGGGTGCAGGAACACCGCTGACTACACGACCTGCTAAGTCAAAGCCTGAACCATGACAAGGACAGAAAAAACCGCCTTTCCAGTCAGGTCCTAAATCATTGGGTGCCGTTTCAGGACGGAAGGTTGGTGAGCAACCTAAATGTGTACATAAACCTACGGCGATAAATATTTCAGGCTTGATAGAACGGAATTCATTTTGACTTGATTCCGGCTGTTTAGATTCTAAGGAATTAGGATCAGCGAGTTTAGCGGTATCAGTGGCTAAAATCTCTAATATTTCGGGGGGACGGTCTAGTATCCAAACAGGTTTTCCACGCCACTCAGCGCGAAGTAATTGTCCCTTTTCTAATTTACTAATATCAATTTCTACGGGTGCACCGGCTGCTTTGGCTTTGGTACTAGGTTGCATTTGCGATAAAAAAGGCACTGCAATATATCCTGTACCAACTGCTCCGACAACAGTTAAGGCGGTTGTAAGAAATTGGCGCTTAGATTTATCGACGACGCCTTGATCACTCATATATAACACTCCTCGTTATGTGTTGGGTAAGATTTATAGATAGCAATGATAAAATGAATCTTATCCTGCTATATTTTTTATTATTAATTTAGATTTATAGTTCCGTCATAATATGACGTAATGCAGTAATAAATTTATTATTTTCTTCAGGTTTTCCGACTGTTACACGTAAGCAATCCGTGAGTAAACCTTGCTGTGGCGATAAATTCTTAATCAGTATTCGCTGTGCTTTGAGTGCTGTAAAAATAGTATCAGCTTTATTTTTAGGGGTATGGAATAGAATAAAATTAGCAGCACTCGGGCAAGGTTTTAGCCCTTTTATGGTACTGAGTTGCAAAAATAAGCGCGCTCTTTCTTGGCAAATAGCCTGTGTTTGTTCATTAAACATCTCTACTTGATTGAGTGCAAATTCAGTCGTACATTGGGTTAATATATTAATATTATACGGTAAACGTACTTTATTCAGTTGTTGAATAATCTCAGGATGCCCCGCCATAAACCCTAAACGTAAACCTGCTAAGCCTAATTTAGAAACCGTACGCATCACTAATAAATTATTATAATTTGGTAGTTGCTGAATAAAACTAAAATCAGTAAAAGGAGCGTAGGCTTCATCAAGTATCACTAAGCCATTTGATTGCTGAATAATTTGAATGATGGCATCACTATCAAATAAATTACCCGTGGGATTATTGGGGTAAGCAAGAAATATGATTTCAGGCTGTTGGGATTGAATAGTCTCTAAAATAGCGGTAATATCTAATTCAAAATTTTCAGCACATAAAGGTAAGCCTTGATAATTTAAACCTAAACACTGTGCAATTTGTTTGTACATCACAAAGCTAGGTTCAGGTGCCATAACCGTTGAATTAGCAGGCAAGGCCATCAATAATAATTGAATCAGCTCATCAGAGCCATTGCCTAAAATAACATCACTACTATCAGGAATATGATTATAGTTTTTTAGGCTTTGGCAAAGACTTTTTGCTTCAGGGTCAGGATAGCGATTAATTTCAGCATCTTGTAATTTTTCTAGCCAAGCAGTTTTTATATCATCTGGCCAAGTATAAGGATTTTCCATGGCATCTAATTTAATAAAATCTGTGGCATCAGCCACTTTATAAGCGGATAAGCCTTGAACTTCAGGGCGAATAACCGTTTCAATAAGGGCTTGCAAGCTCATAAATTAATCTACACGTTTAAAATGATGCACCCAAACAGGTGCTGAATCATCGAGTTCCATGCCGGCATGCATTTTTAAAATCAAATTTTTATACATGTCTAAGCTCGGATAACCTTCAGCTTGTGCATCGGCATCAGTCATATCGCCTAGTTTAGAACGTGTTAAATCAGTGACGATAAATTTTTGACCTTCCAAGGTGAAAGTTTCATCTGGATAAGCATACACACCATCGCGGCGTTGTTGTGTTTTTTTGCCTGCAATAGCCGCCTCAACTAATTTAGGATGGCGAATCAAGCGGTCAATTTCACAGGTTCTTTCAGGATAATCAGTCATAATATTTTTAGTTTGGGTTAGGGTAATAGTGTTATTTTAAACGGTATTCAGCAGAGCGGGCATGAGCAGTTAAGCTTTCACCGCGAGCTAATATCGATGCAGTTTTACCAAGGGTGTTGGCACCTTCAGCAGAACAATAAATTAAACTAGAGCGTTTTTGAAAATCGTAAACACCTAAAGGCGATGAAAAGCGTGCAGTGCCTGATGTGGGTAAAACATGATTAGGACCTGCACAATAATCACCTAGGGCTTCTGCAGTATAGCGACCCATAAAAATAGCCCCTGCATTACGAATATGTTTGCAAAGTGCTTCGGGATCTTCAACAGACAGCTCTAAATGTTCAGGAGCGATGGTATTGGCCACTTCAGCGGCTTGCTCTAAGGAATCGACTTTAATTAAAGCACCGCGTGCAGATAATGAGGCTTTGATTATGTCAGCACGTTCCATAGTCGGTAATAAATTTTCAATACTTTGTGCGACGGCTGCTAAAAATTCAGCATCATCAGATAACAAAATAGCTTGGGCATCTTCATCGTGTTCAGCTTGAGAAAATAAATCCATCGCAATCCAATCAGGATTGGTTTTGCCATCACAAATAATTAAAATTTCAGAAGGGCCGGCAATCATATCAATACCGACTTGTCCAAAAACGAGTTTTTTAGCGGTGGCGACATAAATATTGCCAGGGCCAACAATTTTTTCAACAGCGGGAATGGTTTCTGTACCATAAGCTAATGCGGCAACGGCTTGAGCACCACCGATGGCAAACACACGGTCAACTCCTGATAAATACGCCGCGGCTAAAACTAGTTCATTGGTCACGCCCTCAGGTGTTGGCACTACCATAATGAGTTCACGAACGCCTGCGACTTTAGCTGGGATGGCATTCATTAATACTGAAGACGGATAAGCCGCTTTGCCACCCGGAACATAGAGTCCAGCTCTATCAAGTGGCGTAACTTTTTGCCCAAGCATCGTGCCATCGGCTTCTGTATATTGCCATGAGTCCATTTTTTGTTTTTCTGCGTAAGCTCGTACGCGTTTAGCTGCAATTTCTAAAGCATCTGCTTTATCTTGGGGAAGATTTTCCCATGCAGCTTTTAAGGTATCTGGAGAAATTTCTAATTCGGCTGCAGAACTAATACTGGTGCGATCAAATTGATTAGTGTAATCAATTACCGCTTTATCACCTTGTGAACGCACGGTATCAATGATATTTAACACGCGTTGATGTATCTCAGCGTCAGATGATTCTTCCCAAGCGAGTAGGGATTGTAATTGTGCTGAAAAATCAGCATCAGCACTATTTAGGTGGGTGATGGTATCAGTCATAATAGGTTATCGTTCTGCAATAGTTTTTTCAAATTGATCGATTAAAGGTTGAATGATGTGATGTTTCATTTTCATTGAGGCTTTATTGACAACTAAACGTGAACTAATATGAGTAATTAGTTCTCTGGGTTCTAAGCCATTTGCCCGTAAGGTATTGCCGGTATCAACCACATCGACAATACAATCTGCTAACCCAACTAGAGGGGCGAGTTCCATGGCACCATACAGTTTAATAATTTCAGTTTGTATGCCTTGGCTTGCAAAATAACGTTCGGCGGTTTTAATATATTTAGTCGCCACACGCACGCGACCTGAAATAGGGGCTGCATTTTGTGGTGCCGCAGTCATGAGTTTACAACAGGCAATTTTTAAATCGAGCGGTTCATATAAATTATCAGAATCATGTTCTAATAAAACATCTTTGCCGGCAATACCTAAATCTGCAGCACCGTGTTCTACAAAAGTAGGGACATCAGTGGCGCGGATAATGACTAATTGAATGTCGTCGTGATTAGTTCTAAGAATCAATTTACGGCTGGTCTTAGGATCATCAAGCGGAATAATATCCGCATCGGCTAATAAAGGCAGTGCCTCGTCATAAATTCTACCTTTGGAAACGGCAATAGTAAGCATGAATAAACCCTGTAATTAGCGTGGAATACGGCGAATAATAGCACCGAGTTGAGAAAGTTTTTCTTCTATATGATCGTAGCCTCTATCAATATGATAGATTTGTTCAACCAGTGTTTCACCTTGTGCGACTAATCCTGCAATAATTAAACTCGCAGATGCTCGTAAATCTGTTGCGGTCACGGGAGCAGCGGTTAATAATTCTGTGCCTGTACAAATAGCGGTATTTGATTCTAATTTGATATTAGCGCCCATGCGTTGTAATTCCTGTACGTGCATAAAGCGATTTTCAAAAATAGTTTCCGTTACGGTACTAGTGCCTTCGGCAATACAATTCATTGCCATAAATTGGGCTTGCATGTCGGTGGGGAATGCAGGAAAGGGAGCAGTACGCAATGAAACAGCAGTAGGGCGTTTGCCTTGCATATCTAAGCTAATCCAATCATCACCTGTTTCGATGATTGCACCGGCTTCCTTAAGTTTTTCTAAGACGGCATCGAGTAAGTGGGGTGAAATATTTTTTAAGGTGATAGAACCTGAGGTAATGGCGGCAGCGACTAAATAAGTGCCGGCTTCAATGCGGTCTGCTAACACATCATAATGTAAATTTTCTATACCTAAACGCTTCACACCTTCTATGGTCAGGACATTAGTGCCTATGCCCGAAATATCAGCCCCCAGAGTATTTAAAAAATTGGCAAGGTCATTAATTTCAGGTTCGCGCGCTGCATTTTCAATAACCGTAGTGCCTTCTGCGAGTACCGCTGCCATTAATAAATTTTCGGTGCCGGTAACAGTAATTTGTTCTAAAACTAAGTGGCAGCCTTTTAAACGGGAGGCTTTGGCATGAATATAGCCATTTTCGACGCGTATCTCAGCTCCCATTTTTTTCAAGCCGTCTAAATGAATATTAACGGGTCTGGCACCAATGGCACAACCACCGGGTAGGGCAACATTGGCTTCACCAAAACGAGCAAGCAAAGGGCCAAGGACTAAGATAGAGGAACGCATAGTACGCACTAATTCATACGGAGCGGTTAAGTTATGAATATCGTTACTATTAATTTCAATATTTAGCTTTTCATCAATAGAGATATCAACACCGATACACCCTAGTAGTTCTAGTGTTGTTGTAATATCATGCAGATGGGGGATATTGCCAATACTAACTGGTTTATCACTTAAAATCGTAGCGGCTAAAATAGGTAAGGCTGAATTTTTTGCACCTGAAACGGTCAATGTGCCTGATAATTGTTGACCACCTGTAATCAGTAATTTATCCATAGGGACTTGTTTGAATTTAGTTAAATAAATCTAGTTCAGTTAATGAACTTAGACTGGCTAATGCCGTTAATTTTTCAGGCATCGAGCTTAAGGTTAATTTTTTCTGTTTTGTGCGTGCAATCTTCATCCATTCTATAAGTAAAGCTAGTCCTGCGCTATCAATTTTACTCACTTGTTGTAAATTTAGGTTAATTATTTCTGCTGTGATGGCGAAATTAATCTTTTCAAGACTATGGGCATTAATACTCTGAAAACTTAATTCCCCTGCTATTTCATAGGCATTAGGTTTTACTTGGGTAATAATCAGGTTAGTTTGATGAGTGTTGTTAGTCATCTTTCGCATTAAATAAAAATTTACTAATCAGCTCTTCTAAGACGATAGCAGATTGAGTGAGTTCAATGGTGTCGCCATCTTGTAAAAATTCATCTAAGCCGCCTGCATTCAAACCAATATATTTTTCGCCCAATAATCCAGCGGTGAAGATACTAGCTGAGGTGTCGGAAGGTAAGCTTTTATAGCGTGCATCAATACGCATTTTAATGAAGGCATCATAATTTTCAGAATCGAACTGAATTGAACTCACCCGTCCCACCGGCACACCGGCTATAGAGACTACGGCTTTATTTTTTAGCCCGCTGGCATTTTCAAAGTGAGCGGAAAGGGTATAGCTACCATTTTGATTAAAGGCATTGAGATTGCTGACTTGTAAGGCAAGAAAGAAAAGTGCAGCAATGGCACTACTGACAAATAGTCCAACATAAATTTCTATGGATTTGGTATTCATAAGGGTTAAGATGCTCCAAACATAAGTGCAGTCAGTAAAAAATCAAAAAATAAAATAGTAAATGCGGAATTAACAACGGTTCGAGTGGTGGCTCGACTGACACCTTCAGAGGTAGGCGGAGCATCATAGCCTTCAAATAGTGCAATCCACAAAATCATCCATGCAAAGATAATGCTTTTTATAACACCATTCATAATATCGCTGTAAAAATGAATGGCACTTTGCATTTGCGACCAATAGGAACCTGCGTCAACATGTAATAATTCGACACCCGCAATATAGCCGCCTAATATTCCAAAACTACTAAATAAGATGGCTAATAACGGTAAGGAAATAAAGCCTGCAAAAAAACGCGGAGCAAAGATATATTTAAGCGGATCAATCGCCATCATTTCCATGCCTGATAATTGTTCGGTACTTTTCATTAAACCTATTTCAGCCGTTAGAGCTGAACCGGCTCGTCCTGCAAATAATAAGGCACTGACAACAGGGCCTAATTCACGTACTAAAGCCGCCGCTACCATCACCCCTAAAGAGGCTTCAGCTCCGAATCGAGAAAGCGTATACACACCTTGTAAGCCTAACACCAAGCCGACAAATAAACCTGAAATAACGATTAGCCAAAAGCTTAATACGCCAATAGAATAGAGTTGTTTAATCAGCAATCTGGGGTGCATAACAACATAGCCCAAGCCTTTTAATATTGCGATTAAAAATAAACTGGCACGCCCTAATTTTGCTAAGGAGGCTAAGGTGTTGTGGCCGATAACTTGGAATACGTTCATTATTTAATTATGCCACAATTCAGTTTCAAAGTTTGGTGCAGGATAGTGAAACGGCACTGGGCCATCTGATTTGCCTTGCATAAATTGTTGTATCCATGCGTTATCGGAATTATAAAGTGCATCTGGGCTACCTTGCCCCATAATTTTGCCGCCCGATAATACATAAATATAATCAGCAATACTCGCTGTTTCTTCCACATCATGGGAAACAATAATGCTGGTAATTTTTAAGGTTTCATTCAGGGTTTTAATTAGCTTAACCAATATACCCAAAGAAATGGGGTCTTGCCCTGTAAAGGGCTCGTCATACAAAATCATTTCGGGGTCAAGGGCTAAGGCTCTCGCCATTGCCACGCGTCTTGCCATGCCGCCTGATAATTCATTGGGCATTAAATTTTTTGCCCCGCGTAGTCCGACTGCATTCAGTTTCATTAATACAATGGTACGAATAATTGATTCAGGTAATTCGGTGTGTTCACGAATGGGAAAGGCAATATTATCATAGACTGACATGTCTGTGAGTAAGGCACCACTTTGAAATAACATGCCCATTTTTTTGCGTAAGTTATATAAATCAGTGCGTGATAAGGCGTGTATATCTTGTTTGTTAACTAAAATATTGCCTTTATCGGGTTTGATTTGTCCGCCGATAAGTTTTAATAAGGTGGTTTTTCCCGTGCCGCTGGGCCCCATAATAGCGGTGATTTTATTCGGTCGAATTGATAAGGAAATATTATCAAAAATTTTATTATGACCGCGTGAAAAACTTAAATTATGGATAGAAATCATGAATAAGCAACTTAGATTTTAGTAGGTGTGATGTTAAAATCTCGTGCCTAAAGGGATGTAGAGATTGATATTTTTTAAATTTTAACATTTTTATAAAATTTTAGATATTACTTAAATAACAGCATAATTAATTTAAGAGCAGCAATGAGACTAAGATAATAATATTATTGATATTTTAGTTTAATCCTATAATTTTAATGTGTTTAATTTTTTTAAAAATCTTTGTTAGCTAAGTTGTAGTTGTTACAATGGCTGTATTATTGTGACAGTCGCTTGAGAATGGAAGAATGCCTAAGATTTTAATTGTTGAAGATAGTAAGACCCAAACGATTATTCTAAAATTAGCATTAGAAAAGGCTAATCACACCGTGGTTTGTGCAGATTCTGCTCACTTTGCATTGGATATAGTGCATCAGGAAGCCCCCGATTTGATTATCACTGATATTCGTATGCCGGATATGAATGGCTATGAATTATCATGGAAAATCAAGAATGACTTTACCTTAAAACATATTCCTATTATTTTATTATCTGAATTATCAGAGACTAAATCTATTATCACAGGGCTTGAATCCCTTGCAGATTCTTATGTGATTAAGCCTTTTGATGAAGAAGAGTTAAATTCAAATATTAAATTTTTATTAGAAAATGTAACGAGTAGTGCAACCAAAGAGCCTTTAACAGTGACTATTAATGGTGATGTGCATGCCATTAATTCTAATCGGCGGCAAATTTTAAGCTTTCTATTATCAACCTATGATACGGTTTTACATAGGAATAATCGGTTACTTGAAGTGCAATCAAAATTGCGTATTGTTAATAAGGATTTAACCAAACGCACCCGGCAACTAGAAGAATCTGAAAGTCGTTTTAGATGTTTAGTCGAAACGCTGCCTGATATTATTTATCGTATTGATGATGAAGGGAAGATTATATTTTTTAATCAAAGTATTAGAAAATTAGGCTATAACCCTGATGAATTGATTGGTTTGCATTTTAGTGAATTGATTGCTCCTGAACAAGTTAACAAGATTAGTCGTCAATCGGTGATGTCTAGCATGGTTGATGGTGAAACGTGCAAGCAACCTAAGTTATTTGATGAACGCCGTGCCGGTGAAAGACGTACAACGGGCTTGGAAATATTATTTAAAGTTAACAACAGTGAGCATACTATGTCAGGGGTAGTGGTGCCGTTGGATAATGAATATCTTAATATGGAAGTCAGTTCTGCGGGGATGTATTCGCAAGATCATGATGAACAAGGCGATGAAATTTTTATTGGCACGGTTGGGGTGATTAGAGATATTACCGATCGAAAAATTGCGGAACAAAATTTACAAGTCGCCAAACAAAAAGCCGATAGTGCAAATTTAGCAAAATCAGAATTTCTATCTAAAATGAGCCATGAATTAAGAACGCCTTTAAATGCTATTTTAGGGTTTTCACAATTATTACGCATGGATACCGATGCACCTTTAACGCCTGATCAACAGGAATCAGTCGGTTATATCCATCAAGCGGGGCAACATTTATTAGAACTTATTAATGATATATTGGATTTGTCAGCGATTGAGGTTGGAAAAATAAATTTCATCATGCAGCCTCACACGCCCAATGATTTTTTAAATGACTGTATTGTAATGATAAACGTGTTAGCTGAAAAACATCGTATTAAGTTTAGTTATGAAGATTTAAGCACGGATGATGTGGTTATTTTAATTGATATAAAAAGAATTAAACAAGTTATCATTAATTTATTATCTAATGCCATTAAATATAATAAAGAAAATGGCAGTGTTACTCTTAAAAGTGAAAAAGTAAATGCCGGTCAATTTAGGATTTCTGTTTCTGATACAGGTATGGGGATGTCAAAAGAATTTCTAGAGGATATTTTTCAACCATTTACACGGGCTAATTATTCAACAAATATTGAAGGTACAGGAATTGGTTTGACGATTACTAAACAGTTAATTGATGCGATGAAGGGACGTATTCATATTAGCAGTGAGCTTGATGTGGGCACAACTGTTCATATTGATTTGCCGATTGTCACTGAATAATTAGTATCATGGAAGACGTGCAGTTTTTTCGACATTCTTTTCATAGAGACATACAATATTTGCAGGTTAAAGCAAATCAGGTGTTATGTTTGATTGAACTTGAACGTATTGAAAAAATCGTTTCATTAATGGCATTGAAAGCAGTGTCAGCCTCGCCTGATTATTTGGTTGGCGTGTTTAATTATAAAGGTAGGATAGTGCCGGTTATTGATTTGTCGTTGCGTATTGGGCAGCCGGTAGACGCTCAGTATGATATTAATAGCAGTGTTATTTTATGTGAAACACTGGATAGTCAAAGTATGTTAGGTTTAATTGTATCTGATATTAAAACCGTGCTCAATATAAAGCCGGCTGATTTACAATTATCACCTGAATTTATAAATAAAAAAAATCCTTTTATGGCATGCTATCAGCATTTAAAAGAAATCGCATTTGTATTAGATTCTAATGTGTTATTAGAAAATAGTTTATCGAATATTAATGCGGTCTTACCCGAAGAATTGAATAATGCGATTCTGCAGTACAATGAGTCTTATGAGCGATAATTTTATATTATTCCCACAGGATGAAGCACACTTCATTAATTTCATTAATGAAAATTATGGTTTAATTATTCAGGCTCATCAATTAAATAATCTACGCTTTACAATTCAATTTATTTGTGAAAAATATAAAATTTATTTACCCGCAGTATTATTAAATAAAATAAAAAATGATGTGCAATGTGCAGAATGTATTGAATTAATTAAAAAAATTACAGTCGATGAGAGTTATTTTTTTAGAGATGAGGTTCAATTTGATTTTTTAAAAAATAATTACTTGCCTAAATTAATTGAAAAAAAACGTCAGCTAGGTGATAAGCAGTTACGTATTTGGAGTGCAGGCTGTTCTAAAGGACAAGAAATTTATTCGATTGCTATTTTATTACATCAATTATTACCGGATTATGATGATTGGAATTTACATTTATTAGGCACAGATGTGAGTTATAAAGTATTAAATGATGCAAAAATAGCACATTATAATAGTTGGTCAATACGTATAAAATCTGATTCTAGTCATTATAAGAATTATTTTAATTTTATTGCTGATGAAAGTTATGCATTGAATAAAAAAATTAAAGACAGTGTTAAATTTTCGTATGTTAATTTATCTGAAAATACCTTTCCATCCATAATGAATGGTATTTGTTCGCTGGATTTAATTTTATGCCGTAATGTATTTATTTATTTTGATAAAAAGGTCATTGAAAAAACGCTTGAAAAATTTTCAGAATCACTAAATGAAGAAGGTTGTTTATTATTAGCTGCTTCTGATCCTTTGCATATTAAAACTCAGGGTTTAGGTTTAGAAACAGAGGGCGATGTTTTTTATTTTAAGAAAAAATTATTGACCTATCAACATAATAGCGTGCCAAGCTCTCAAGTTGAAGTAGTTAAGCGTAATGCGTTGCCGATAAAATTGAGTGATAAAAAAAATAGTATTAAAGTAACGTCCAAGGCAGATAATTTAAAAACGATTAAATCGAGTATTATTAGAGAATTATCAAAAGCAGATTGGGTGACGGCATTGCTGATAATAGAAAAAACGTTAGTGACCTATACCAATGATTCAGATTTATATCAGTTTCAGGCAAAATGTTTAACAAATATGGGCAGAATGAAAGCGGCTAAAGTCGCGTGTGAGAAAAGTATAGAATATGATATGTTAGAGCCGCATAGTTATTTACTGTATGGCTTAATTTTAATGCAGCTCGGTTTATTTTCCAAAGCGGAACAAGCCTTTAGACAAACTATCTTTTTAAATAATTCGTTTATGGAAGCACATTATCAATTAGGGCAGTTATTATTACGTCAGGGATTAAAAACAGAAGCGGTTAAATTTATTCAAAATGCAATCGATATTTCCAATAAAGAACCCGCAGATAGACCTATTCATAATGTGATTACCTTAACGTATGCAGGTTTTAGTCAGGCGATGAAAAGTGAATTGGCATTAATTGAAAATAAAGTAGAGTTTTATGAGTAACGTGGAATTATCGAATACTTTAATGCCCACATCAGCAGAAGATATTGAAATTTTAAATGCCCGTGCACATAAATTAGCATTAACTGATTTAGATGATGACATTGAGCAGACCGTTTGTTGTTTAAAATTTAAGTTAAATAGTGATAATATTGAATATGGTATTCCTCAGTCAATGATTGATGAAGTCATTGATGCTGACTATATTAGCCCCTTAAATTGGTTGCCAGATTTTATATTAGGCGTGATTAATTGGCGAGGTAAAATTATTACTGTTTTAGATGTTAATATTTTATGTGAAGCTACCTCATTAAAAAATACCGAGACAGCAGAACATAAAATTGTCATTATTAGGTATGAAAATAAGTTTGTAGGTTTATTAGTCAATGAAGTGATTAACTTTTTTTATTATAATGTTATTGATGTAAGAACCAGTGTGTATGACACTTTGATTGCTAATCCACAATATTTTTTAGGCTTACTTGATGAAACTCTTATCTTGTTAGATGTTGAAAAAATATTATCTGATGAATTACTTGAAATAAAATAATAAATAAAAATATGGATAATGAAAAAAGCAATGCTTTAAATGTGATGCCGCTATCTGATGCTGAAATGGCACAGCGTTTACAATATGTTAATTTAACTGCTGAAGATTGTAAGCTATTAAAAAGTTTTCAGTCAGTTATTATAAAGCAGGCAGATAAAATTGTAGATGAATTTTATAATAATATTGTTATGTATCCTGAATTAAATGCCGTCATTCAAAGTGCAGGCTCAAATGTCAATAGATTGAAAGTAAAACAAAAAGAGTATTTAATTAATTTATTTTGTGGGGATTATAATCGGATTTATTTTGAAAATAACTTAAAAATAGGGGCGTTACATAAAAAAATAGGCCTTACCCCTAAATGGTATTTGGGTGGTTATAGTGTCTATTTGCAGTTAATTAATCCTTTGATTTTAAAGAAGTACTGGTATAGTTCTCGCAGGATGTTAAAGTTATTATCAGCAGTCAATAAAATTATTTCCATTGATTCGCAATTAGCCATTGATAATTATGTCTATGCGTTAGTGGAAGATATTCAGGATGTAAGTACTTCTAAATCTGAAATAGAATCAAAAGTTGCGATGTATAAGGTGTATGTTGATAATATTAGTGAGGGTGATTTAAGTAAAACCCTTGAAATAACCGGTGATGATGATTTAGCATCGTTGGGGCGACAGCTTAATATTATGTCGGTTCGATTGGCAGCAATGATAAGTAATGTTAAAAATGTCGGCGGGTCATTGCTAGAAACTACCGATAAGTTAAGTAATGCAGTGATTACGCATTCTACAGGGGCAACCCAGCAAGCCTCAGCGGTCAGTGAAACCACCTCAACCTTGGAAGAAATTAGAGTTACCTCGGAACAAACGCAATCTAAAGCATTGGCATTGGGGGCAGCAGCGGAAAATATTCGTATTGAAGGGGAGAATGGCATTGAGGCTGTTTTCCAATTAATTGAATCTATGGACGATATTCGTGAACGAGTGAATAGTATTTCACATACTATTTTGAGTTTAAGTGAAAAAACCCAGCAAATTGGCAGTGTTAATAATGTAATTGCTAATTTAACGCAGCAATCTAAAATGTTAGCTCTTAATGCATCAATTGAAGCGGCAAAAGCGGGTGAAGCAGGCAAAGGATTTGCGGTTGTGGCAACAGAGGTTCGGGATTTAGCTGAGCAATCTCAGGAATCGACTGAGCAAGTACATATTATTTTAAGGGATATTCAATTAGCGACAGATCGTGTGGTAATGGCAACGGAACAAGGCACAAAAGGCGTTGACCAAGTTGAAGTGTTAGTGAATAGCACCAGTGATATTATGCAAAAATTGAATAATGTCATTCAAGAGTCGGTTATTTCTAGCCAACAAATTGTTGCCGCCGTTAGACAGGAAGGTGCTGGTATTTCACAGGTTGCAGTGGCAATGAATCAAATTAATAGCGTGACCACTCAATTTGTGATGGCGGCAGAACAAACAAAAACAGTATCTTATACTTTAATGCAAATTTCTGATAAATTAAATGAAACATTAAATGTCTATAAATAGTGAGATAAATTAATACTATGGCATTTGATGAGGAATTAATGCAGCAGCTCATGGTTGTTTTTGAGGATGAGCTGGCAGAACAAATTCAGTTAATTACCATGCACTTATTAGCACTTGAAAAGTTAGAAGGTGCTGAGATTGCAACTTATAATGCTGATGAAATGTTGCGTGCCGCACATACCATTAAAGGCTCTGCAAAAGGCATTGGTTTAAATGATATTGTTGATGTAACGCATCAGCTTGAATCGATTATGGGTGCGTTAGTAACAAATAAGTTAAATAAATCAGAACAATTAATTAATATCTTACTGAATGCATTAGATCGTATTCAGGATATTTTTAATGCAGAAAAAAATAAGAAATCGTATGATTTTAATTTAAAAAATTTATTAGAAGATTTAGAAGCCACGTTAAATAATGATTTTTTTAAGGCTGAATATCAACATAAAGTAAAAATTGATATTATTAAGCCTGATTTATCGAACAGTGTTGATGAAAAAGAATTAGCAATACCTAGCTTAAATGCTGCTGACAAATATAAAGTTGATAATGTCTTAGCTGATAATCCTAAACCCACTGAAGCACCTGAAGAACAGGAAGCAAGTTATACGGTTTTAGCTGAAGATATTAGCGATATATCAATTATTTCTGAAGATTTGCATATTAGTAAATTGCAATTTACACAGCTATTAACTGAATTACGACATTTAAGTAATGGGTTATCTAGTTTAAGTCGTGATGTTAATGAGTCGATAGGTAATGATGATGTTAAAAATAAGCAAGCGATTAATAGTACATTATTAAAGCTATCAAATGATGCGAAAGCGATGTATCACCGCAGACGGCCTTTGGGTTTATATTTAAATCAACAGGTTAATTTATTAGGTGACTCTTTAAATAAATTGCGTTTAGTTAAATTTGATACATTATTAATGCCTTTATATCGAATTGTACGCGATTTATCAAATCAGCAAGGCAAACAGATTGAGTTTGTTATTGAAGGCAAGGATATAAAAATTGATCGCTATGTCTATCAATATTTAAACATACCTTTATTACATATTGTGAATAATGCGATTGATCATGGCATTGAAAATTCTACAGAACGCGCTGAAAAAGGAAAAAATTTAAAAGCAAGATTATCGATTACGATTATTAAACGTGGCTATAATATTATTATTTATGTCAAAGATGATGGGCGTGGTATAGATTTAGATAAAGTTAAGCAAAAAATACTGAGTAAGAATTTTGCGACCTCAGATGAATTAGCCTTATTATCGGATAAGGAGGTGATGAATTTTATTTTTAAAGCCGGATTTTCTTCGGCTGATATTGTTACCACTGTTTCGGGGCGGGGTGTAGGTTTAGATATTGTGCGCAGTAATTTGCGTAAAATCAAAGGTAGCGTAGAACTTAAATCAACACTGAATAAAGGCACTGAATTTATTATGACCTTGCCTGCGACCCTCAGCAGTGAACAAGGTATATTAGTCAAAGTGAATGAGGCTATTCTCGCTTTTCCTTCTTATGGCGTAGATTGGGTGAAAGAATTTCCGAATCATTATATTAAAGTCATTAATGGCAAAAAAGTAGTGCTGGATAAATATAAACAACCGGTATCGGCTTTTTATTTAGCCGAATTATTAAATCAACCGACAAAAGAAGCGAGTGCTGATGGTTTAATTCCAATGGTCTTTATTTCTAATGGTTTGCGAACCATTGCTTTAATTGTGAGTGATATTTTTGGTGAGCAAGAATTAATTATTAAAGCGTTTCAGTATCCGTTAATTAAAGTACCTTATGCGATAGGCATGAGTAGTATGGCGGATGGTCATTTAATGCCAGTTTTAAATATTGAAGAATTAATTGAAAAATCAGAACAAGCAAATATCACCACGACGTTTATTGAAAATAAATCAGCGGATAAGCAGACCGTTAAGAAAGTGTTAATCGTTGATGATTCTGTGACCACTCGAACTTTAGAAGAAAATATTTTAAAACGTCAAGGTTTTGAAGTAAGCTCTTTTGTTAATGGCTTAGAGGCATGGAATGCCTTACAAACTAATCCACAATATGATTTAATTATTAGTGATATTGAAATGCCATTAATGAATGGTTTTGAATTGGTTGAAAAAATAAAAACTAATGCCACAACCGCCTCAATTCCGGTGATTATTGTCAGTTCTTTAAATAGTGAGCAAGATAAAATGCAAGGGGTTAAGCTGGGTGCCAGTGCTTATATTACCAAGGATATGTTAAATACAGATGTATTATTAACCATGATTAAGCAGTTAATTTAGGTGATTAAAGTATTAATTGTTGAAGATTCAGCGGTGATTAGAATGCTTTTGACTGCGATTATTGGCAAAGAAAAGGATTTGCAGATAATCGGTGAGGCTAAAAATGGACATGAAGCGATTGCAATGGCTGAAGCATTAAAACCTGATTTAATTACCATGGATATTCGGATGCCGGTCATGGATGGGATTAGCACGATTAAGCATATTATGTCGCACCAGCCGATTCCTATTATTGTGATTAGTTCTAATGTGAATGATGAATTACAAATTAGTTTTAATGCGATTGATGAAGGGGCTTTAGCGGTATTAGAAAAGCCATGTGCAATGACGGCAAGCAATTTTGACGCTATGCGACAGGAGTTATTAGGCACGATTAGAGCGATGGCTGAAGTTAAGCTGATTAAGCGTCGAATCGTAATCCCTACAATAACACCTGTTATATTAGAAACAACACCTGCATCAGAAGATAATAATTATAAGCTCGTCGTCATTGGCAGTTCTACTGGTGGGCCACAAGCATTAAAATCGATGTTATCATCATTACCCGGTAATTTTTCATTACCGATTGTGATTACGCAACATATTTCTATAGGCTTTGTGGAGGGCTTGGTTGCGTGGCTAAATAATGTCAGTGCATTACAGATTAAAATAGCGGAACAAGGTGAATTATTACAAGCAGGTCGTGTTTATTTTGCACCGGATTCAATGCAGTGTGAAGTGGTGAAAAAAGGGTCGCATTTTTATATTAATTTGGCAGATGACGAAGCAAGCAATGGTTTTATGCCATCGGTCTCACGTTTATTTTATTCAGCGGCTCAACAGTGTGAACAACAAGCGATTGCGATTATGTTAAGTGGCATGGGAGCAGATGGGGCAGATGGCATGTTAGCTATGCATCAAAAAAATTGCCGAACGATTGCACAGGATGAGCAAAGTTGTATTGTTTATGGTATGCCGAAGTCAGCGATTGATTTAAACGCAGTCGATGTGATTTTGCCGATTGATGAGATGAGTCAATATCTGGTGAATCATCAACACCGTTTGAATTGATTTAGATTACCACTGATAACTAATGCCAACGCGGACATGCCGTCCTTGATATTGGCTATCAAAGTTAACAGCGGCATTGGCTTTGGGCGTAATAATAGATTGAGTGTAATATTTTTTATCCAGCAGATTATGAGCGGTGAGTGAAAATTCTAATAACTGCTGTTTATGTACTTTAATTTTATAATGTAAGGCACTATTCCACGTCACAAAGCCGTCATTAAAATTGGCTTCACGATTAGGCTGGCGTTGTTGCTGGCCGACATTCCATGTATCACTCGGCCATTCTTTACGCTGACCATAGGTAATAATATGGTTATTAAAAAATAGTTCACCTAAGCCTAATTGATGATGCCATTCAAGTCCCGCAGTTAAAGTCCAATCGGCTAATAATGGTAATTTTTTATCCATATGATTACTTTCAGCGACTGACCATGAGGCATTTAAAAAACTCGTCCAGTGCTCGTTAATCAGATATTTAGATTCTAATTCAACTCCCGTGGCTTTATGGCTATCAATATTAGCAAACACGCCCGCATCTAAGGCGTTGGCATTTTCAATAAAACTATTTTTTCTTGCGATGAAATTAGCATAATGATTATGGTAGACGGTTAAACTGGTTTGCAACGTCGAGGTGTAATAGGATATTTGTGCCTCGATGGTTTCGATATTTTCAACATCAGGCAAGACAGAGCCGACAGGCGAGCGGGTAAATTCTAAAAAGCTGGGTGAGCGGTAAGCCGTTCCATAGAGGAGTTTAGCGGAAATAGAGTCTGTAAAGGCATGGGTTAATCCTAAACGATAACTAAACTGATCTTCAAAGAGTTCTAAGATATCAAAACGTAAGCCTACTGTGAATTGCGTTTTATTATCGAAGAATGATTGCTGATCTTGCAGGAAAATTCCGGTATCAAACAAGCTCATATTTTCATATTGAGGCTGAATAAAAGTTAATTCATCTTGGGTGATATTATCGGTGAATGAGCTGTTTAATAAGCGTTCATTTTTAATATCAACGCCGAAAATGATTTTATTACTGGTAATAGGTTGATAATTGAGAGCCGCATAGCTACCGATAAGTTCGGTGCTATCAATAAAATCAAACGATTCTTTAATGCTTAAGTCGGTTAAGGATTGATATTTAGTTTCAGATTCTAAGCGTGTACTTTGCGTGTAGTAGCTATTCGCATCAATGCCCCATTGTTCAAATTGCTGTTGATAGGCAATTGAAAAACGCATATTACCATGCTGCCTGCTATTTTCTGTTGGATAGCTTTTATCAATGCGTTCATTGTCAAAATGACTATAACTCGCACTAAAATTTAATTTATTATCCAACGCCGAAGATTTAAAACGAATATAACCGAGTTGTTGGGTGGCATCTCGGTTATTTGCGATGCCTTTACGGTCATAATCGGGATTGCGTCCATCGGTGTTAAGCAATTTACCTTCTAACATCACATTAGCGAATTGATTGATATTTTTGGCAACAGAAAAATAGCCGATTTGGGTATTGGCTTCACCTAAACTAAGTTTAACTATATTTTGTTCACGCTCATTCGCTTGAAAGGTGAAAATATTAATGACCGCGGCAAATGCATTTGCTCCATACAATGCTGAGCCGGGGCCACGAATAATTTCAATTTTTTTAATGCTTTCAATCGGCAGCTCTTCATCTATTTGAAATTCATTAAACGCATTGCGTAAGGGAATATTATCAATATAGAGAGCAATTTTATTATTAAATTCAGATTGTACGCCACGTACCCATAATTTTTCGCGATTATTACCTTTGGTTTGTATTTGTATGCCTGGCACTAAAATAAGAATATCGCTGAGTTTTCTAGCCCCTAAATATTTAATATCTTTATGGTTATAAACGGTAATGCTGCTGGGAGCGGCACTGATTTTAGTAGCAATTTTTGTTGATGAAATAATTTCTGTCTCAATTAATTCAGTTAACGGCAGTGCTAATAAATCTTCTATATTAGTGGGTTGCTCTGCATAGACGGCATTCAATTTAATTACACTTAAAAAAGCTAAGAGATAAGGTTTTTTCATAAATTGAAATATCAAATTTTGGGGCGTAGGCTATTTTTTATTGAGAAATATATTTTAAAATTTCAACAACTTGTTGAGGCGTTTCTGTGACGGCTAAGGCGGCGGCATCTATTTCTTTTAAAGGGTGAGTCAATGCTTCATCATGCATCACAATAACTGGAATACCTTGTCCAAAAGCGGTTCCGGCATCAAAAGCGGCATTCCATTGACGGTATTTATCGCCAAATCTTACAATGACAATATCGGAGCGGCTAATATAGCTTTGCGTGCGTAAGGCATTTATTTTTGCCGCTTTATGATCTTTCCAAAAGGCGGACTGTTCTTTGCCTAGAATAACTTCACCGACATTATCGCTGTCATCATGGTCAGTAATAGGGGTGAGCACTTCAATATCTAAACCAGCTTGTAATATACCTTGGCTGATTTGTTCGCGCCAATCTGAATGAATTTCACCGGATAAATAAATTGTATAAGACATAAAGGTTCTCTGAATTGAAAAAATAACTACTTCCGCTTATTATAGCGGAATATAAAGAGAGCGAGGAATAGATAATGTCAGTGACCGCAGTGAAGCCATCAAAAATGCCGATTATTTTAGGGAGCCTTGCGAGTATTTTATGTTTATCAGCAGGGGGGATATTTTTATTAAATTCTGATGACAGTGACCCATCAGCTAATATTCATAAAGAAAAATGGCGAAAACCGCATAAAATATTATCACTTCCTCAGCGAACGAAGCAGTATCCCACCGATAATACGGTGAAGCGTGAGCCTTATAAACCTGAGTTGCCGCCTAAATTAAATAAATCCTTGCTGGATAATGAGGCGGCATTAGAGCCAGTTGCGACATTAGATAGCTTTGATTCTACTCCGGTGGTAAAGCAACCGCGATTACCGTTATTAGCCGCAAGTGATAAAGCGTTTCAGCGTGATTTATTAGCGGTTTCACCTGCGTTGAAATTTATGTTTGTAGAGCCGCAAACGATTCGTTTAGTGATGTCGATACTCAACGATATTTCACAAGGTTTACGCCCGCCTTTAAAATTATTGCGTAAATTTAATTTATTGGGAGAGTTTAAGGTTAAAAAGGTGGGTAAAAAGTTTTATATGAATGCACAGTCTTATCATCGTTATGACCGATTAGCACAGGCGATAAAGTCTATTGATACGCAAAAAGCGGTGCGTTTGTATCAAAAATATCAACCCTTATTAGCGCAAGTGTTTGGGGAATATTCATACCCTAAAATTTATACTGTTTTAGATATTGTGCAAGGGGCAGCGGCTAAAATTTTACGTATTCCGGTGATTGAATCAGAGATTGAATTATTGCACCCAACGGTACGCTATCGTTTTGCTGATCCAAAATTAGAGAGCCTGAGTGCCTTAGAAAAACAAATGTTACGCATGGGCGCGGAGAATACGCGTATTATTCAGGCAAAATTACGTGAACTCATTCAGGCGTTAGTGGCGGCAAATTAGAGCAGGCCAATAATGTCATAGTTACCGCTGGATTTTAAAATAATAGTGATAGCATTTTGGCTATTATTTTTCCAATACCAGCCGTGTTTGCCAGTGAAAGGTGCGATTAAATCACCTTGTAATTGACTAGCCGTCTGTTCTTTATAACGCTTAAAATAACCGCTGGTATCGCCTTCAGGGTCGCCATGAAAATCAAAGTATAAAGTCTGTCGGTCTTGAGTCTGCCAACTAAAGTGTAAATTTTCATCTTTATTGAGTTTAAATTTATATTCGAGACCTGTTTGTGCAGGAATCGTAATCAGTACAATATCTTGCCATGCAGCGGATTGTTTATTGAGAATAGGGGTTATTTTAGCGTGTGCACGAGCCGGTGCTGTTTTAGCAAGTGCGGTTAAACCCAGTTTTTTGCCTAATCCTGTGGGATCAATATTAAATTCAGCGGGCAAGACCGCGAAGATAAAAAATAGTATGGCAAATAAAAGTGACGCAAGACTAGAAAAAATTAAGCGGCGTGCGGAAAGTGGGGTGGTATTCATGAGATAGCGTAACCAGTGAGTTGATACATTAATAATACCCAGCCGGAAGACATCAGCAAGGTGTTGGCAGTGACCGTAAAATGATTAAAACTGTGTGACTGCCGCCAAAAACTAAACAGGGTAACAATAAATAATAACGCGAGGGCTTGCCCTATTTCCACGCCGATATTGAAGGCAATTAAATTAAAGAGTAACGACTCACTCGGTGGCAGCAGTTCTTGTAATTTAGTGGCTAAGCCGAAACCGTGAAATAAGCCAAAAATTAACACCGCTATTTTTTGGTTGGGTTGGGCGTTAAAGATTATTTTAAAGCCGCCTAGATTATCAAAGCCTTTATAAATAATAGAAAAGGCAATAATGGCATCGATTAAATAAGCATTGAGTTGAATATGGCTAATCACCCCAAAAATAAGCGTAATACTATGCCCTAGGGTGAAAAAGCTAACATATAACAGTATATCTCGAATACGGTATAGAAAAAATATTACACCGACTAAAAATAATAAGTGATCATAACCTGTTAGCATATGTTTTGCTCCGATATAGATGAAAGCACCGATAGCGGTTTGATTATTATCACTTAAGAACTGTGCGGTATTTTCATCAACCCCATGAGCAAGACTCAATGGACTAATGCTTAATAAAAGAATAAAAAATAATAGATTTTTATAAATCATAAGTGATAAAGAAGAAATTAAAATAGCGAAAAAAGTAAATATACTGAAATTTTAAGAGGTTTTTAATATGAAGAAAACTAAATTAACAACAGCTAATACTCTATCAGAACATAAAGAGCAAGATTTAGCGAATTTAGAAGATATAGCGAAGTTGAGTAAGAAAAAAATTTTTAAAAATGCGAATTATCCTTATGCTGAAAAAATGGAGCGTGAAGAGTATGAGAAGTTAAAGAAAGAATTACAAATTGAATTTTTAAAAATGCAAGGCTGGGTAAAAGAAAGCGGTCAACGGGTGGTGATTTTATTCGAAGGGCGTGATGCTGCGGGAAAAGGGGGGATTATCAAGCGTATTATGGAACATATGAATCCTCGTGGGGCAAGGGTGGTTGCACTTGAGAAACCCAGTGAGATAGAACAAGGGCAGTGGTATTTTCAGCGTTATATGAAGCATTTACCTAGCCGTGGTGAGATTATTTTGTTTGATCGTTCTTGGTATAATCGAGCAGGGGTTGAGAAGGTGATGGGTTTTTGTCAACCTGAAGAATACCTTGAATTTATGCGGCAAACACCCGAGTTGGAAAGAATGTTAGTGCGTAGTGGTATTAAGTTTTTTAAATTATGGTTTTCAGTGAGCCGTAATGAACAGTTTAGACGCTTTGAAGAACGCCGTAATGACCCCTTAAAATTATGGAAACTCAGTGATATTGATATTGCATCATTAGATAAATGGAATGAATATACGGAAGCCAAAGAAGCTATGTTTTTTTATACGGATACCAGTGATGCACCGTGGACAGTGATTAAATCAGATTGTAAAAAACGAGCAAGAATTAATGCGATGCGTCATATTTTATATAATTTAGATTATCCGAATAAAAATACAAAGGTTGTTATTGCCCCTGATAATTTAATAGTGGGGTCGGCGGATAAAATATATGAAAAAGGTGAACATGGGGCGTGATTTATTAA
>ENA-ORXI01000768-ORXI01000768.1-sediment-metagenome-genome-assembly--contig:-NODE-768-length-26635-cov-24.176708_pt1 | contig 26635 bp, 24 predicted proteins | sample MGYA00237861_ERZ511468 | MGnify/ENA primary metagenome ERZ511468 (study PRJEB26299, sample SAMN06266213) | sediment metagenome | isolation source: Hudson Canyon methane seep mesocosm | place...
TTATAAACATCCTTTTTAGCCTCTCTTAACTGGTAAATATCATTAGTCTGATTCATCTCATTAAATTTAACATTCAGGTCTTTAAGAATACCAGTCTCCAATGTGTAAATACAGCCGTGCACACTTAAGTCTTTATGGTTTCGCCATGCTCTTTGCACAACCGTGGTATGACAAATATTTCTGACTTGCTCAATAACGTTAAGCTCACATAACCTATCCAGCCTTTCCGTCTTATCAATAATAGAAAGCAACTCTTCCTCATTTCTTAGATGAACACTTTTAATATGACAAAGCCAATTATCAATTAAACCGTGTTCAACTGAATCCATAGATGCTTTAACACCGCCACAACCATAATGTCCACAGACAATAATATGTTTAACCTTAAGCACCTCAACTGCAAATTGAATCACTGAAAGACAATTTAAATCAGTTGGCACTACCACATTGGCAATATTTCGATGAACAAATAGCTCACCTGGCTGCAACCCGACCAACTGTTCCGAAACAACTCGACTATCGGAGCAACCAATCCACAAATAATCAGGTGATTGCTGCTTAGATAACTCTGAAAAGAAATGCGGCTTATTGCGTTTTATCTCCTCAGCCCATGCTAAGTTATTTTCATATAACCTTTTTAACTGACTCATTTAAACTCTTGGATTATTATAATTAGTAGTGCTATATTTTACCCGTTTCGAACACTATATTGGAAAGAATACATAAAAGATCTTTTGATTATTTACCAGCATCAGTACTTCGCGCAGTTACGAGTGCGCATGTGTACATTCAAATTAACTTACACATCGCACCATTTTTTTCTCAATTTATCTCTATTAATAAACAGCCACTGTATTGCAATAATCGGAATTCCAGACTCAATTTGTCCTGACTCCACCATTTTGAATACCTGATCAAATTTTTCAACTGTTACCAATATATCCTCATGCTCGTCATCCAAACCATGTACACCACCCACATTTGAGGCATCTATTTTCCCACAAAACAAACTAATTCTTTCCGATGAACCACCTGGTGTCGTATAAAACTCATTAATCAACATTAACTCTTCAATTTCACACCCTGCCTCCTCAACCGACTCTCGATAAGCGACCTCTTCAGCCGTTTCACCCTCTTCAATAGCCCCTGCAACTATTTCCACCAACCAAGCTCTGTCAGGATTAAGCACAGCCCCCGCACGAAACTGTTCTATTAATACAACTTCATCCCTATCAGGATCATAAAGCAGTACGGCAACACAATTTCCTCGCATAAATAACTCACGGGTAATTTCTTCGCTCCAACCTCCCTGAAATAAAGTGTGTTGTAAATCATACTTTTCCAGCCTAAAAAAACCGTTGTAAGCCACTTCATGGTGATTAATTTTAAATTTTTTTTGCATTATTTTAGTTTTTTAAATAATTTAGTAACTGAAACACTGAATTTTTGTCTGGCCACATCACCAATGACTTCAGTGTATGATCGACTTAAATACAGGTCGACTCCACATACTTTTGGTATCGTAGAGCATCGTCCATAAAAACCAAAGCACTCCCCCTTGACCCGGTATGTTAACGCAGGGTAATTGCTAACGAGTATAGGACCTGCTACAACAAATTCTATTCGCTGATCAAACATCTCATAATAGAGAGTATCAGCTATTATTGGCATATTTGCTAATACAACTGACTCATCATCAGCTGTTTCCCCTATAATCAAGCAATGACTATTTTTCAAGTCCTCAAGCAACAAGCCTGTAAGCACTTTTATTGTTAAATTTCCTGAACATCCACCTAGCAACTCATTAAGTCCGAACACTTGTCTCATATTATGCTAATAAAATTGATCAAATAAATAAACTTTACACTGAAAACACCACAATTCAACATGGATTAAGTGGCAATCGATAGCATTTCGTTTTAAAATAACTAATTATCCTTAGTAGACTTCATACCTACAGATTATAAATTAATGACAGATTATAAACTAACGCACTTAAAACAACTTGAAGCTGAGAGTATTCACATCATCCGTGAAGTAGCCGCAGAGTTTGAAAACCCCGTCATGTTGTATTCAGTGGGTAAAGATTCCGCTGTAATGCTTCATTTAACTATGAAGGCGTTTTATCCGGGAAAACCACCGTTCCCAATGATGCATGTTGACACCACCTGGAAATTCAAGGAAATGATTGAATTCAGAGACAATATGATCAAGGACCTAGGCTTAGATATAATAGTTCATACTAACCAGGAAGGTGTTGAGCAAGGCATTGGCCCGTTTACTCATGGCAGTAAAAAGCATACTGATGTCATGAAAACTGATGGCTTAAAACAGGCATTAAATAAACACCAGTTTGACGCTGCTTTTGGTGGTGCACGTAGAGACGAAGAAAAATCTCGCGCTAAAGAACGTGTTTATTCATTTAGAGATAAAAACCACCGCTGGGATCCAAAAAACCAACGCCCTGAGTTATGGAATATTTATAACGGCAAACTAGATAAAGGCGAAAGCATCCGTGTTTTCCCATTGTCAAATTGGACCGAACTTGATATCTGGCAATATATCCATTTAGAAAGCATTCCTATCGTACCTCTTTACTTTGCTAAAGAGCGCCCTGTTGTCAATAAAGACGGTATGTTAATCATGGTTGATGATGACCGCATGCCTATAGGCCCTGATGATAAAGTTGAAATGAAGATGGTACGCTTTAGAACATTAGGTTGCTATCCATTGACAGGCGCAGTTGAATCAACAGCAACAACACTGCCTGAAATTATTCAGGAAATGCTACTAACCACTACCTCTGAACGCCAAGGACGTTTGATTGATCATGATCAATCAGGTTCTATGGAACAAAAAAAGCGTGAGGGGTATTTTTAAGAGCAGACGAAAGACTAAAGACGAAAGGTTCAAGACATGCGCTTTGAAAACTTGGATGTATGGAAAAGATCTTCTCGACTTTGTGTTGACGTTTATAAAGAACTCACCCACTGTAAAGATTACGGTTTTAAAGACCAAATAACACGTAGTAGCTTATCGATCCCTAGCAATATTGCTGAAGGGTTTGAACGTGATACAGACAAAGATGGTAATAAGTTCTTTTATTATGCTAAAGGTTCTTGTGCAGAACTACGAACCCAAATTTATATAGGTATTGAAATAGGATATATAGAAAAAGAAACAGGTCTTCAATGGAAAAATGAAACAGAACAGCTATCAAAAATGCTGTTCACTCTCATAAAATCTAGAAGCACTTGATCTTTTCGTCTTTCGTCTTTCGCCTTGAGTCTAAAATTTTTTTATAGGAAAAAATTTTCCAATGTCCCACCAATCAGATTTAATTAGTACAGATATTGATGCTTATTTAGCTCAGCACGAGCACAAAGAGCTGATGCGTTTTTTAACATGCGGTAATGTTGATGATGGCAAAAGCACCTTAATTGGTCGCCTACTGCATGACTCAAAAATGATTTATGAAGATCAACTAGCCGCTGTTCAGGCTGATAGTGCTAAATCAGGTACTACCGGTACAGGAAAAATTGACTTAGCTTTATTAGTTGACGGACTACAAGCCGAGCGTGAGCAAGGCATTACTATTGATGTCGCGTATCGTTATTTTTCCACCTCTACACGCAAATTCATTATTGCTGACACGCCAGGACACGAACAATACACTCGTAACATGGCGACTGGCGCATCCACCTGTGACCTGGCTGTTATCCTGATTGATGCTCGCTATGGTGTGCAAACTCAAACTAAACGCCACAGCTTTATAGTTTCATTACTAGGTATTAAACAAATTATTGTTGCCGTCAACAAAATGGATTTGATGGAATACAGTGAAGACACTTATAACAAAATAAAACAAGATTACCTTGAATTCACTTCAACGCTCGATCTAGGTAATATTCATTTTATTCCCATGTCTGCTTTAGATGGTGACAATGTAGTCAACCCAAGTGAAAACATGCCTTGGTTTACGGGTAAGCCTATGATGGAAACCTTGAACACCGTTAAAATTTCAACTGATCGTAATTTTGCCGACGCTCGCCTTCCTGTTCAATATGTAAACCGTCCTAACCTTGATTTTCGTGGTTTTTGTGGCACGGTTGCTTCAGGTGTTTTTCATAAAGGCGATGAAATTACAGTATTACCCTCAGGAAAAAGCAGCAAAATAAAATCTATTGTTACTTATGATGGCGATATAGATGAAGCATTTACTGCTATGGCGGTTACTTTAACCATGGAAGATGAAATTGATATCAGCCGTGGAGATATGATTATTGGAAATAGCTCAATAACACCTATCGTTGCTGATAAATTCAATGCATCTATCGTCTGGATGGATGAAAAGTCCATGGTACCAGGTCGACAATATGTTATTAAATTAGCAACACGCGCCGTTTCAGGTTCCATTTCATCCATTAACTATAGAATCGATGTAAACACCCTTGAGCATCACGATACAACAGAGTTAAACCTTAATGAAATTGCATCTTGTACCGTTTCCGTCAACGCCCCTGTTGTTTTTGATGGCTATAAAGCTAACAAAGGCACCGGCGCTTTTATAATTATCGACCGTTTAAGTAACGTCACGGTCGGTGCGGGAATGATTACTGGGGAAAGTGATGGCGAAGACTTAACACAAGTTTCAGCGGATGATCGCGCAGCCAGATTTAACCAAAAAGCAACAACGGTTATCTTAACAGGCGCAAACAATCAAGATATCGCTTACCAACTGGAAAGAAAACTATTTGATACAGGCCATGCGGTTACAGTCCTTGAGAATCAATCGAGCAATACAGACTTACTCATTGCTGCGATAAAACATGCGGGCTTAATTTGCTTGTCAGTCAATAACGATTCTGACCAAGCAGACTTAACTTTTGATTGCGAACAATTATCGCTTGAGAAAATATACAACTCACTTAAAGAACAGAATATCATTTACTAACTTTCTGTTAACAAGAGCTATAAATTAGAGTGAACCTCAGTTCACTCTAATTTATACTAACTATCCTTATTTAGGGTGAGACCATTGCTAAGAGGCTAATTGAGCCTTTATAGGAACATCTAACACAACATCCCCACTAGCCACCTTATCCCTACCATTATTCTTTGCAAAATATAATGCAGAATCAGCAGAATGGATTAACTGTGCCCCCACTTCAACCGAAGCAATGGAAGGCGTTCTACTCGGCATATAAACAGCCGAACCAATTGAGATAGTTATATTAATCGTCTGCTCATTAAACGTAATGGGTAGCTCTTTAATACTAAGCCTTATTCTCTCAGCAATATCAGCAACCATCTCCTCATTAATATTAGATAACAAGGCAACAAACTCTTCTCCACCGTATCGAGCCAGCACATCATTACTACGCAGTTGTTTTTTTATCATCTTAGCAACCAAAGCCAGCACATAATCTCCCGCCTGGTGACCGTGGGTATCATTAACCGACTTAAAAAAATCTATATCCAAAAACAAACAACTCAATGGTTCGCCATTCCGCTGGCTTCTATCTAGCTCTTCACCAATACGTTGCTCAAGAAAACGTCGATTATTCACACCCGTTAAAGTATCAATCAAACTGGTTCTGCGCATCATTTCAAAGTTGAGGTTATTTTCCAAACAAACACTCACAACAGAGACCATATGCTCTATAAAGTCAGTCGCCATATCATTAATAAACCTGTTTTCAGTATAACTCCCCAGGTTTAAAGAGCCTAAATACCGGCCTCTTCGACTTAATGGAATAATTGCTACCGACTGAGGTTTTCTATCCAGTTTAGGAAAGAAACTAGCACAATTTGACTGCCTATAAGTCCCCAAATAAGGGCTCGCAGATAGACCGAAAGTACTTTTTAATAAATCTCTGTTTTTTAAAAGGATAAGCCCATCATTATTTTCATGATCATAACCATCATCATTAAGGAAGCCTGCTATTTCTGCCTTTTCATCAATCAAGCAAAAACTAATCACATCTAAATCAAAAAAGGTTTTTGCATCCCCGAGTATATGGTCGACCATTTCAGCTAATGAATTAAGGTTAAGCAACCTCATTTCAAACACCTGAAATCTCTTTAAGGTCAGACTATTGTGTTGCACGTGATCCAGCATATCATCAAGATAATTCTGTAAAACACACAAGTCGGTGGTGATATCTTCTTCCAACCTAAAATACCCTTTTAGCAATCAATTAGCACTAAATTTTAGCAGTTATAAACAAACTTACAAATAATTACATCAGTATTTTCAAAAATTACATATAATCCAGCCTATTAAAATCATTTTAGCCCTAACACCCTAAGTAATGTCAGACTCTGTAGCCAATAAAATATTAAAATTACGTAAACAAATTGAGCAGCATAACTTATTTTACTATACCTATGACAACCCTATTGTTACAGATGCTGAATACGACAAAAAACTAAAAGAATTAATTACACTAGAAACTGAAAACCCAAAACTTCTAAGCCCAAATTCACCTACACAAAAGGTGGGTGGCGCTATTTTAGATGCGTTTAGCAAAGTACCCCACGAAATCCCAATGCTGTCATTAGGAAACGTTTATTCTGAAGATGAGCTATCCGACTTTGTTATTCGAGTAAACAGTCGCTTAAATAGCACAGAACCTCCCTTATTTTGTGTTGAGCCCAAACTGGACGGGCTTGCAATCAGTTTACTTTATGAAAATGGATTGCTGGTAAAAGCAGCAACCCGAGGTGATGGCTCTATTGGTGAAGATGTGACTCATAATGTTAAAACCATTAAAAACATACCCCATCAATTACAGGGCAGCAATATCCCCGAAACGATAGAGATACGAGGCGAAGTAGTAATGCCTATGGCCGAATTTTCTGGCTACAATAAAATGGCAGAAAAAAAGGGTGAAAAAGGCTTTGCTAACCCAAGAAATGCAGCAGCCGGCAGCCTACGTCAATTAGATTCAAAAATAACGGCAAAACGCCCTCTGGCTTTTTATAGTTATGGTATTGGCTTATTAAAGAACGGCATATTAGCCGACAGTCATTACCAAAGACTCATGCAATTAAAACAATGGGGACTACCGGTAACAAATGAAGTAGAAACTCAGTCCGGAGCTGAAGGCTGCCTACAATATTACCATTCTATAGCAGCAAAACGTCACGCCTTACCTTACGAAATTGATGGCGTGGTATACAAAATCGATGATATTCCATTACAGCAACAATTAGGCTTCATTTCACGCGCCCCTCGCTGGGCCACTGCTCATAAATTTCCTGCCCAGGAAGAACAAACGCTTTTATTAGATGTTGACTTTCAAGTGGGAAGAACAGGAGCCGTGACACCTGTCGCTATTCTTAAACCCGTGTTTGTGGGTGGTGTTACTATCAGCCGTGCCAGTTTACACAACCAGGATGAAATACACCGCTTAGGTATAAAAATTGGTGATACGGTTGTCGTTAAACGTGCTGCTGATGTCATTCCAAAAATCACAAACATTCTACCTAATGATAATTCTAATAAAACCGACATTGTGTTTCCAAAGCTCTGCCCTGTCTGCCAATCTGAAATTGAACGAGTAGAAGATGAAGCCATTGCTCGTTGTAGTGGTGGCTTATATTGTGCTGCCCAACGCAAAGAAGCTATTCAATATTTTTGCTCACGTAAGGCATTAAACATTGATGGTTTAGGTGAAAAAGTAGTTGATCTGTTAGTCGACGAAGATCTAATCAAATCACCTGCTGATCTTTTTTCATTAAAAGCCGATCAATTAGTTAATCTGGAGCGGATGGGACCTAAAAAAGCAGAAAACCTGATCAATGCACTCGAAAAATCAAAAAAAACCACCTTAGCTAAGTTTATACTGGCTCTAGGTATTAGAGAAGTCGGTGAAGCAACCGCTAAAAACCTAGCCGAACATTTTTTAACGCTGGAGGCTATAAAAGCCGCGGGCACAGATGCTTTGCAAAAAGTCGACGATGTCGGTGAAATAGTAGCCAAACATGTCAGATATTTTTTCCGACAAGCCCATAACAATGAAGTGATTGACGCGCTCATTAGAGCAGGTATCCATTGGCCTGCACTCGTAGCCAAAGAAAACAAATCATTACCCTTAGATGGTAAAACCTATGTTTTAACAGGCACTTTAAACCAATTAAAACGTAATGATGCCAAAACATCCCTGCAAGCACTGGGAGCAAAAGTATCAGGTAGTGTATCCGCTAAAACAGACTGTGTTGTTGCCGGGGAATCAGCAGGGTCTAAATTAACTAAGGCACAGGAACTAAATATTTCTATTATTGATGAAGATGCATTAATTGCTTTGTTTAAAAAGTATCAAAGTTAAGTCAATACCTGTTTTTCTTATCCACACTGTATTTCATAGCAGGCTTATTTGATTAGGGTGGAGGGTGATAGCTTCTCAGGCCTTCTAAGGCATGGATGCCGAAGAGAGCCTACATGGATATATTCACGGCGTGCCTGAGAGGCTACCAGTCTCCACCATTTTATAAAGGAGCTATTCAACCCTAATCACACTCATCATCCCTGCCTCAGCATGCTCTAAAATATGACAATGATTTGCCCAAAGCCCTTTATCCAAAGGAATAATGCCTATATCAACAGTCTCTTTGCGCCTCAATAACACCGTATCACGCCAGTAATTCTCCTCAACTTGCTGACCATTACGAGCAATAACCTTAAAAAACTGGCCATGTAAATGCATGGGATGCAATCGTGGGGATTTATTATTAAAACGCAATTTATAAAACTGCCCCGCCCTTAACACAGTGTTCGATGTTTCTGGCCATGCGTTATTATTAATAGTCCATTGAATACCATAAGCACCTCCCCTTTTTGCATTAAGCAAAAACTCATGAGCAACAGGTTGATTAATTGCATCAGCCCATAAAGGAAATGACTTAGCTTTGGGAAAATCAAACTCAGGCATTTTAACCAGCTCTTTATTATCTACTTGCAGATAAGCAATGGTAGAAGGTGTTCTTGAGAAATTATTTTTAATTTCCAGTTTTTTCCCCATTAAAGCTTTGGGAATAGTAATATCCAAATCCATACGATTACCAGGTGCCAAAGGAAAACCCTGCAAAGAAAACGCTTTTTCCGTCAACATTCCATCCACAGCAATGACCATAGCATTAAGGTCTTGCATAACTGGAGAAAAAACTCGCCCATTTGCAACATTAACCATTCTAATTCGGATTCTTTGACCTGCTTTAACATTAAAAACAGGCTTCAGTTTCCCATTAACCGTTAAGACATTACCCCAGCGACCATCATGAGCCAGATCGTGTCGAGTAACAAATTGTGAATAAATTTCAGCACTTTTATCCAGCAACCAATCATCTAATACAAAAACCAGATCCTGTGAATAAGGAGGCTCATCCGTATCTTCCACAATTAATACACCATGTAAGCCTCTTTCAATTTGTTCTGCCGCATTTACATGCGGATGAAACCAGAAAGTACCCGCATCCTTAGGTGTAAATTCATAAGTAAAACTTTCATTAGGTTTAATAGCTGGCTGGGTCACTCCCGGCACACCATCCATTGCATTTGGCACTCTTATTCCATGCCAATGAATAGTAGTTTCTTGTGGCAACTTGTTGGTCAATTTTAGCTTTAAGGTATCACCTAACTTAATCCGAATAACAGGCCCTGGTATTTTTCCATTATAAGACCATACCTGTGTTGTATAAGGCGGAATAATTCCCCACTGGGTTTCTGAAGCAACTAATTCAACATTGACCACATGACCTGTTGCATTTCTATTTTCTGGATACGCCTGTTGAAATGCTTGTTCTAACTTCAATACAGACTCAGATCTAATGAAAGCTGTATCTGCCGTTTGTGCAAATAACTGAATTGGAAAAACAATAAGGAAAAATAAAAAATAATTTAAAAATCGAACGTTCATTAATAGTTTTTAGTTGTTGATGTTAATTGAAATTATCTATGATATTTAACGATCTGATTCGGTTGATCGCTGCAGAAACTTCGTATTGTCGAGGTAATGATAAAGTCCCGGGATAATCTGGTTGTAGATAGGACAATCCCTTTGCATCTATCTCTTTATAAAGCCACTTAAGCCAGTACTCAATCGTATGACCACCAACACCTTGTGCTTGCATTTCCAGTTGAATTTTCAGCAAACAATAACCAATACATAATAACTGAGGTGCTTCAACCAGTTGTGGTACCGCCTCTAAATTTACTAGATCCATTCCATATTCCAAACATTTTGGGGCGTTTCTTAGATCTTTTATGCGTTTGGGTAAGGTTTTTTTGAGGCGGTAATTAGTATACGATGGATTAAAGTTATCTGGAGCTAAGACCCTGTTATTAGCTATTTTAAGAACAGTCCCATCATCTTCAACTATTCCTCCTAATTTTGCCCTTATTTTAGCGGTAATATCTTTACACTGGTAATTATCCATTAATAAACAAGTGTCCGCTTTTTGTAAAAACAAACCCAGCCCTCCGACAACAAAAATCATTGAAACACCTTGTTGCTGCCATAGTGACCTTAATTTTGAATACAATGGCTTTATCGGATCATGCTTTGCATCCAACACTTTCTCAATTAAATCATCTCTAAGAAGTAAATTGTTTGCGCAGGTATCTTCATCAAATAATAACAACCGTGAACCCATTTCAATTGATTCAACTAGGCTTGCCGCTTGAGAGGTACTTCCACTGGCATTATCAGAAGAGAAATAATGGGTATCTATACCATTAGGCAAGTTTGCAATAAAAGCACTAATATCAAGCCCTTTAATACTTCGCCCTTCTTCTGCTCGAACAAAAACAGCATCATCTCTCGTAACAACAAACTCCCTGCCATCATCAGGAATATGCGCATAAACACCAGCCAATATGGCTTGTAGCAGAGTCGATTTTCCATGGTAACCACCTCCTGTAATACAACAAACCCCTTCTTTAATTCCCATTCCCTTAATACTGCTAGTTGCTGACAGCGGAATTTCAACCTCAGTTTCTTTTGGTGATTGGAACCTTATCGTTTGCGGATTTTCATCAGGCCGGTCATCGACACCACTTCGCCTGACTAAACTTGCCCCATTATTAATAAATACACATAAGCCATGCTTTTGCATATACTGCTTTATTTGTAAACGCGCCTCTTGGATATCAAGAGTTCGACGCAACAGCTCCTTAGTTGCCTCGGTAAATTTATGGTAAAAAAATGTATAGTCGACTATTGAAGTTAATTCTTGCTCAAACATTATCCATGCTTGATTAGCATCAATCACCCCAGTTCCTTTTGCAGGTAGACTAAAAACAAACCGCAACTCTATTTGTTCCCCACAAAATAGGACACAGTCACGCTGTAACATTGTTTGACCAAGCTCAACCGTATGAAATGAGCCACTGCCTTGTTTACCCCTATTTTGTTGAGCAAATTGATTAATGCCTTCATTAAAGCGGCGTATTAAAAAATCAGCCACAGCTATTCTTTTTAGCGGGGAATCTAAATAACTTAAGGGTAATCCACATTCTTTGATAGACACAGCAACCGAGGCAATAGACGCAGGGTTAGCACCAGGACTACCTTGTATTTTTATAAACTGAACGGAATAATAAGAAAACTGAAAGCAGCCTGTTAAAAGCTGAATCTTTTGATAGGATTGATCTGCTATGGACTTAAGCAATTTTTTTAATTTTTTCACTTTACTTCTTCTAAGCTAAAACGAATAAAGTAACTTAAACAACTTTGGGGTACAGGCATAATGTAACAAAAATCACACCATATACCTCTTTTAAACTTAATGTTAATCGTATTTTATATACTTAAAACGTGGATCATCAGGAGTGCCTTCTAAAGCTCCCTCTTCATTTCCCGGCTGCCACATCAGCACATCTTCAATTTTAAGTGCCAATTCAAAATCCTTATTTGTAATACCTTTTGCGGCATGGTTCATTAGCTTTACGATAACAAATGCATAAGACACCGTTAAATCTGGGTGATGAAAAGCCACTTCTGCCAGATGACCCACAGTATTAACCACCATTAAGGTCCCTTTCCAGCTATTGGTTTTATATTTTCTACGAATCCAGCCTTTTTCCAAATACCACTGAGGTAATTCCTCACTTAATCGCTTAATCACATCTTCATCAGTATAGGTTTCATCAACCTTTTTTTCTCTCCAGTTCATATCATCACCTATTACTTAATCAATTAACCTGCTTTCAGCTCAAGATCATTAAATGTTATATATGTCTTGAGTTCACTAAAACATGCTGTCTTCTATCTTTTACTCTCTTTTCAACAATCACATCGGGCACTTCATTTTGTTCATTTCTAGGGTCACTAGCACTAGACCTGTTAAAAAACTCTCTGACAGTAACTTTTAACTTATCAAAATAACAACCATCCAATTCATCAATAACTTGTTGTCCCAACTCAGGTGGAGAGATTCGTAACACCCCATACTTTTCAAGTGGATGGCAAAACCCATCCTGCCTTTCTAATAATTCCACACCTCCAGCGCAGACATGAAAGTGATCTTTATCATGACTCCTTGCTATGAACATTGACTCAACAGTATCTGCAAGGTCATTTTCGTTAAAATTCAATGGAATATTTTTAAATATAAGATTCATAAAAAGCCCCCCACAGAATGCGGTTAGAGCATTAAAAAAAATTTAAGTTCATTTTTGACCATACTATTCGGTTGATTGCTAAGAAAATCCACATTAAAGATCACAACCATTCTAAGTCAAATTTTAGATCATTTATTAACTTACAAGAGCGGAGAATAGACTATTTTGTCATCATTAAAAAACTAGTAAATTAGCATCACTACTGAATGGTAATTCTATTTAAATAAGCTAAGCCTATAAAGCCGATAACTAAAAGATAGTTATTCACAGAACCTGTGGATAACTCTGTGTATTCGCTGATAACAGATCCCTCAAGACCCAGCATTAATAGGTTTTATTTTAAATTGTATAAAAACCATACATAAAATTATCATATTTACAATCAGCCACTTACATTTATCAATCACTGTTATTAGCTACTCGATACCTATCAATTTTTTCTTAAATACTAATTGAACCGATTTAATGCAAGCTTGTGAATAAAACTTATTGTCATGCTGATTATGGCTGGCAAATGTACAAGTATGAATTTGTTTATAGATTATTATCAAAACAACTGTTAATTAACACGGCAACTCTGTTTGTCACACGCAATACAGTTTTTTTACATTTACGAAATGAGCTACTCAGGAGTTATTTAGGGGATCGTTTTATCAAATATGGCAATATTTGATAGCCTCTTGAAGAAACCCTCCTGGCATTTTTTACAAACACTGCTCATAGAGTAAATTTAGTATTCTGATTTCGTTCTTTTAGTGATAAAAGTTGGGGCTATGAAGAAATATCGACGCTCTGCTAAAACGCAATTAATGCATCCAGTGTTACTTAGTCTGTTGAAATGGTAAAGCTTCCAAATCAAGAGCGCTTATTAACCGTGAATAATCGTCGTTATAAAACCAGCAAAAAATGCACCCAACAATGAAAGAATCATTAGAGCAGGAATGGATGCAATCGCCATTTTCACCATTAATACCACCATTGATATAAAAGGTATTTGAATATCTGTCACTACAATTTCTTGCTTCTCATTATTCATCATCAAAAATAGAATCAAGTTCATTTCTTAAACTTTGAACAGCCTCTTTTGCAGGTTGGTGTTCTGGGTGATTCCTATCATTAACCGGATGGTTAGCATTTGACTCTACTTCACTCAATATTTCCATTATTTGCTTTGCTTTTAAACGGCTATCATCATTTAACATCATCTTCACTCCCGGTTTAATACCATGTCTATATCTAAAGATATAGTGTCGCCTACTGGTTTTTACAAATTATTCACGATTTTTTTCTTTCTAAACAAACTAATACTCCCCATAAGACAATAAGTTCCTTTTTTGTATTAGTGTCATTTACTAACCTTATTAAAACTAACATCCATCAAAATACATTCAGCTTCTACCTGACATAAAGTAACTATCAGAAAACACCACTACTACCAATACTACTTAAAGGGGATAAGCTTTATCTTGGTTTTACTGAGCTGCCTTTCGTTTCATGTGCTTTTGGGGTAGCCATAGATATCAATTCTTTATAATCGATATGAGCTATCTTTAAAAAAGTAAGATATTACTGTGTTTCTTTGGACTTATACGAACAAGGAAAACAACTAAACAGTTGTAATTAATAATCTATGGATGCTTTCGAACTTGTCTAGAAGTATTATGGAGGCTGCTGGCGGAATCGAACCGCCCTAGATGGATTTGCAATCCACTGCATAACCGATTTGCTAAGCAGCCTTAGAATGGTAAATTGATGAAAATAAAAAAGCCGCGATAAACGCGGCTTTATTTAAATATATTGGAGCGGGAAACGAGATTCGAACTCGCGACCCCGACCTTGGCAAGGTCGTGCTCTACCAGCTGAGCTATTCCCGCTAATCAATTTATTTGTATATTATAGATCACCCATAATATTTGTCAACGATTATTTTAAATTATTAGCAGTTGTCCATCCTTTTCTTCCCGCACAGTCGCCACTTACAATTTCAACCTCTGCACTTTTTCCCATACCAGAAGCGTCTTGAACTTGTACAAGCTTAACTTTTGTTCCTTGAGGCATATGCTTACAACTATTTGCACCATCCTCATCTTCTCCCTCATCATAAGCTGCCATTGATCCTGGCACAGCAACTAATCTAATAGTTGCCATTGGATCATAGCTATTAACGCCTTTCAAAGAATAAGTCTGGCCAATCGATAAATTAACCATTTTAGACACGGGTAGATGTTTACTACCTCCGCCTCCACCCATCATTGAAACAATCAAAATTACTAGAACCAGACCACCAATACCACCAAAAAACACTTTTGGATTAGACTCTTTCAGCTCTAATACTTTTGAAATGGCATTACCAGCAGCATTTGGTGCTGATTCATTGGCTTCTACTGCTGGACTCGCAGCCTCTTCTGATTCATTAACTGTCTCGTTAGAGTTGTCTTCATTACTCATTCTTATTTCCTCTTATAAATCTTTATTATTAAAAACGTAGAACACTATTATTAAGTACTTTTGTTTAAGCTAAGTTAACGATTAGCCCTATCAATTCATTACTAAACACAAGGTATAAATACGTTCCTTTATTGTTTTTTGAACGCTTTAACTTACCATGATGACAAAACTTTTCAAGCATTTAATTCAAAAAAATTATTTTAGATAAAATCATACCCTTTCTTATTTACCTTTTGCGGAACTTTTTTCTCTTCAATTTGCCGACATTCAAACTGCCAATATCCCAAGCCTATGTTTTTTCTACTGCCTAAAACAATAGGAAAATCCTTATCATTCATGAACATTCTTAATATATCACCATCTTTTTGCATAAATGATTCCATAATTATAAAACTCCGCTCCCCCCCGGCTGTAGTCTTTACACCATAAAGCAAAGCCTTATACTGCTCACTATCAGCATCGGCATCAATATTCATATAAGAAACAGCATAGGATTGAGGTGCAAGCTCATCGAGTTCGAAAACAATATCCCCTGATTGTTTAGGCATTGTTATCTTTTTAACGACGGTCAGAGTCCGCTTAGTCTCCTGCTCACCTGTCTTTCTAAGGCTAACCAAACTACCAATTGATAAGACACCTTCTTTTTCAAATTTACAAGCCAGCTCCCTATCAGAATAAGACTGCGCCAAAACTTCAATACACCCAGTTTCGTCAACATCTAATGAACTCTGTAGCGAATGAGTAGCATTTAACCCCACCGCAATATATCTATCTAATCGATCAGCAAAGAATGCCATTCCCTTGAGCTCAACACCTTTCCAGCTTTGCAAAACATATTCATACAAGCCCAAAGGCAGTTTTTCTGAAGCATTTTTTAACAAATGCATAGAGCTAAACCTTGCCTCATCCTTACTACTGTATTTCTCGACTTGGTTTAATACCTTATATAACTTAAGTAAGTCCAGGAACATCATTGATGAATCTGCTTCACTCTCTGATTTAATAAAGTACGGCTCAGCATCCTCATCCATTAAAAGTACACATTGAACATCCTGTCCTTTAACCCGACTTTTTTCTATATTGACGTGCTGAGCAATAATACTTATAAACTCATAGACTAACCGGACTTCTTTCTGCATTAACCCTGAAGGATCAGTTAAGCTCAGTAGCAAAACCTGTTTGTAGCAATTTTCTGCGGTACTACTTTTATTTAAATGATTACTTTCATCAACAACCTTGGTACTTTCTTTTTTAATTTTTATACTTAGCCTATACAATGAATGCAAGTCTATCCAAACCCAATCGGGTACAGGTAGAAACATCATATAATGAGTAACCACTATTTCACTTAATCCTTTAATGGTTCGCTGAATCGCCAAAGCAGCATTCTTTCCCTGGAACCAACCCACATCCCGTCGAGTGAGCTCCTTCACGACCATCCAATAACCAATAGTGAAGGTTTTTTGTATTGATACCACCAAATCTAAAATTTTTTGCTCATCCTCTCCTTTTGGAAAGCCCGATCGAATTAATCGTGAACGTAAATAATCTTCAATGGTTAAAAAATGACTTCTTAATATTTCCAAGCAATCTAATCTTTGCTGAACAGGCATTTCTACTGAATTAAATCCTTCAATAAAATCGAAGAACAGTCGTGTAGATAAACCAGGATTAGCAGTAGGCAATTCAGAAACCCATTGATTTACAGCCACTTTCTCATACAACGAGAGCAACTCGGGGTCTTTTTGTAGCGCTGGAATGACTAGAAAAAAGGAGTTTTTCACAAATTACCTGATAATAAACACTAAGTTAAATGAATTAAGTTTAGACTAGTTTAGAGCAATTTTACTGAACATTTCAACTATTTGCACTACCTTCCTCCTTTTTTCATCATCATACCCTTTGAGGGAGTGTAACCAAGGATTGCTGCAGACATAAATAAAACAAATGCAATCAAGGTATAGAAAAAAGCAGTTTCATTAAACTGTTGATAAAATGCAAACCTTATCAACTCTACCGCTTGTGAAAAAGGGTTATAAAAAGCCAGTGTTTCCAGCAATTCACTCGATTCTTTCATTTTCCATAAAGGGTACAAAGCGGTAGACATAAAAAACATCGGGAAAATAACAAAATTCATCACACCTGCAAAGTTTTCCAGCTGTTTGATAAATGAAGACAATAGCAAACCTAAGGCTCCTAACATTAACCCTGAAAGTATCAGAGCCGGTAAAACCCATAGATAGCCTTGCCAACTTGTTTCAATATCATAAAACCAGGCAATAGCTAAAAATACATACACCTGACAAATAGAAACAGCAACACCTGCAAACAATTTACTGACCAATAGAAACCAGCGAGGCAGAGGACATACCATTAATATTCTCATACTCCCCATTTCCCGGTCATAAACCATGGCTAAAGAGCTTTGCATGCCATTAAACAGCTGAATCATACCCATTAAACCGGGCGTTATATAAACCTCATAGAGAATATACGTTTCGTAGGGTGGTGTAATCGCAAGCCCTAATGCCGCTCTAAACCCTGCTGCAAAAATAAATAACCAAATTAACGGCCGAACCAAAGCAGAAATAAAACGCTCTCTTTGGCGAATAAAGCGCCATAACTCACGACCAACAATTCCCCACATAGCTCTCCAATAATGAATCAAATTCATTGCTTTGCTCCTTGAGTCAATTGTTTAAACGCATCATCTATGTTTGATGTTTGGGTTGTTTTTAATATTTCCTCGATACAGCCTGTCTGCCTAACCTGCCCTTGATGCAAGACAATAACCTGGTCTTGTGGATAAATTTCATCCATCAGATGCGTTGCCCAAAGCACCGCCAATCCCTGCTCGGAAACCAAGCGATGAACATGTTGAACAATAGACTGCCTACTTGGAATATCTAAGCCTACCGTTGGCTCATCTAACAATAAAAGAGAAGGTTGATGTAATAATGCTCTGGCTATTTCCACACGGCGCCTATGCCCACCATTTAGCTGCCTTACTTTTTCTGAGCGTCGATCATACATCTCTAAGCGCTCAAGTTCTTGCTGAATATGTTGATCTGCCTGCTTTCTGCCTATTCCATGCAAAGCAGTGTGATAGCGCAAATTTTGCATCACTGTTAAATCCATATCCAAAGTTGTTTGCTGAAAAACAACGCCTAATCTTTGTAATGCTTGCTGAGTTTGTGTTTTCACATCATAGCCGCACAATTGAATTTTCCCCTCACGAGAATCGTACAGCCGAGTAATCAGTGAAAACAGGGTACTTTTACCCGCGCCATTTGGCCCTAGCAAAACAGTGCATTCTGATTGATTGACTTTAAATGACACATTATCAAGCGCTTTCTTTCCAGCATAGGAAAACCCCAAACTATCAACACTTAACGCTTCTAGTGATTTCAAACTATGCTCTCTCATGGCTTGGAAACAATTCCCCAGGGAAAACGCCCTACACCAACAGATTTAGTTACCTTATGATTTTCCAAATCAATAATTGAAACATCATTACTACGCCCGTTTGTTGTGTAAAGCCTTTTTTGATCCGGTGAAAAAGCCAAATTCCATACCCTGGCTCCCACTAATAAAAACTTTTCAATCTCCAGTGTTTGCGCATTAATAACGACCACTCTATTAGCAGGTCCCACTGCGACATATCCCCATTTTTGCTGTTTATCTATCACCACACCAACGGGTTGAATTTTATCAGCAGAAACACCAGGAATATCCAATCTGATCGTTTTGATAATCTGTTTTGTTTTAACATCCAAAATCATTAAAGTTCCTGCAATTTCAGAAGTTACCCATAATTGCGAACTATCCGCTGTAAAATTTGCCGCTCTTGGACGCGGATCAACCAACGTGTTTTCAGCAATCACATTGGTTTTTACATCAATCCAATGAATCATATTAGTCGTCTCAGAGGCACTAATCACCCATTGGTTATCTGGACTAACAGAAATACCCTCTGGCTCAACCCCCACTTTAATTTGTGCAATTTCTTTTTTATTAATGACATCAATAACCGTCACTAAATTATCATCTTCATTAGAAACATATAGGCGATCCCCTGCTGGGTTTAAGGCAAAGGTTTCCGGATCTTCCCCTGAAGGTAATTGTCCAATTTCCACTAAGGTTTCTGCATCAAACATTTTAACCGTGTCATCATCGCTGGTCGCCACATACAAAACCTTATTATCAGGACTAATAGCAATACCTCTTGGGCGCTGTCCAATATCAACCGTCTTTAAAAGTTTGCCCGCAATAGGATCAACAATAGCCAATGCGTTATCTTTTTCTAGCGTAACAAATACACTTTCAGCCTGAACATTCAAACCTAATAAAGTTATTACAAACCCTGTAATCAATAAAGATTGTTTCATTTTTTGCCTTTCCATTAAAACTGTTTTAATTTTTGAATGATTTGTTGTTTTATCTTTTGCCATTGACCAGACAGCTCACTACTCTCTTCGCTACTCACAGGCTTGTCTAATTGTTTATCAACATGCTTTACTCCACAAGCTGATTCAGATTGATCAAACCCCAAGGTATCTAATTCTGTTTTGGGATGTAAAAAACCTTCTACTGGTGCGACAGCAACTAGTGATCGTGCTGCCGCTAGTAGAACAGGCTGCCTTAATTGCCCATTCCATTTTCTAAATGACAATGGTTTGCCTTTATAGCCTTGCAATGCAAACTGATCACCTAATAAATACTCTTTTATGATTGGCATTTGATTAGATTTTGTTCGTACAGAGGCTTCGCCAATCGCCCTGACAGCAAGATATGCCCCATAATCAGGCTCCTCCATCCATCGCCCTTCCTGTGCTCTAAAACGGTTTTGAATTTGAACAGCCCCCCATTGTTCATGTGTTCTATGCCATGAAGTCGCAATTAAGCCTTGAGTACCAATAATCGGCCGAGGATTCCAGGTTCGATACTCAAAATATTCACCAAACAAACCTTGCTCATCCGCTACCACTAACACATCATAGTCCACACCCTGGGTAAATACCGGCACATCAGATTGAGCCGTTCTACGCGCATCAAAAGTATGCGTCCATTGCTTCTCTGCTACCAGTTTAATTCCAAAGCGTTTTGCAGCCCGTTTAATTGCCTGAGCATACTGCTTATCAGCCTCTGCCATCCCTGTTACCAAGAACCACTTATTCCACCTTTTTTTCATCATATACTGAGCTAAAGCATCTGCCTTCATGGCCTTGCTAGGTAGCATATGTAAAACATTACCATGGCACCGCTGATTTCTTAAGGCATCATCTGTAGTTGCCGCATCAAAAAACAGTTTATCTTTAGCCTTATCAAGCCCAGTCAACAGAAGCAATTGTTCTGCGGGTAAATTAGAAATAATTAGGCTAATATCATCACCAAGCTGTCGATTAAAAGCCTCAACTACATTGCCAGAAACAGGCACAATAATTTTTTTAAGCTGGTAGTTCTGCCCAGTAAACTGGCCTGTGGTATTGTTATCTTTAACCGCTATTTGTGCACCTAGCAGTCCTTTGTTTTGTACAAATTTATCTAAATTTGACAATGCTGCGGGAATTTTCTGTTCTTGGCTTATGTATGCTATGTTAATTATTTGTGCATCTGCTATTAACGCAGACTGCGTCAAATATAAAATGATAAATAAAAACCATTTAAATAGCCTTCTATTGATCAAAAAACATTCCATCATATAATTAAAACCTCTGGTCTAGACAAAATAGAACTCACATCAAATTCTATCCAATATCATTTATTCCCTTCATACACATTTTCTGTATAGGCTCTGTTTAAAATAACCGTATCTGTAGATCAGTTTATCTCATCCCTAAAGGTTATACTTCGCGCGGTCACAACTGCGGATTTCTAAGCGCTGAATTTTTGCCGACAGCTGCGTTGCTAAAATACTTACGTAGCTTGCTATGCGCCTATTTCAGCGTCTTGCTGTCAACAAAAATCAGCAGCTTATAAATTCCGCATCCGTGACCGCGCGAAGTATAATTGACAGAATGAATATACAATTAAAGGTCATAAAATTTCCAATAAAATCACACTCGGTCTGCCAAAACAATCTCATCCGAATCTAGTGTTAAGGTAAACTCCCCTTGCAAGAAGCCCTGTAATTCTTTCCCAACCATACTATAACGCCATCCTTGTAAAACGGGGCTATCATTATCACCCAATACTAAACCTTCCAAGTCCTTTCTATTGGCTAAAATAGTAGGGTTCAATGAATTCTCATCGGATCTCAATCGAACAAGCGCTGTTAAAATATCGACAATAGCCTCTTGCTTTTGGCTTTTTTTATTCACCTTTTTAGCATCCATTGCCAAAGGGGGTTGCTCCTTATACTCAGCAATTATTTGGCAGATTATTTTTCCATACCGCTTAACCGTTCTTTCATTAATACTCCGAACATTGCCAAGTTCATTCACTGTTTCTGGCTGTAGTTTTGCTAACTCCAGTAGTAAGTCATCTCTAATCAACCAGTTTTTGGGTCTATTTTCTGCCTGAGCGGTTTGCTCTCTCCATTGACTTAATCCCTGAATAATAGAAAGTTGCTTACCTGTTAATCGGTTTTTACCCTTTACTTTCTTCCATGCATTAACGGGGGATAATTGATACAGTTCTGGATTTTTTAATAATTCAAAATCTTTATCTAACCAATCCAGCCTACCAAGCTCCTCAAGTTTTTGAATCATCATCTGATAAACTTTACAAAGATAGATCACGTCATCAGCTGCATATTTAATTTGTTCTTCAGACAGAGGTCTAACAGTCCAGTCTGTCCGAGTATGCGTTTTAGCCAAGTTCACATTCAGCAAATTTGAGACCAGCATGGCATAACCAGGATTTTCCTGAAAACCAAGTAATGGTGCTGCTATTTGAGTATCAAACACTGGCGCAGTCAATTGCCCAGTCAACTGGAAGAAGATTTCCAAGTCTTGTCGGCAGGAATGTAATACCTTAATAATATCTGGATTCTGAATCACTTCAAAAAGCTCTGTCATCTCTTCATCAGCCAGTGCAATCGGGTCAACACAAACCACCCATTCAGGCGTTGCTATTTGCAGCAAACAAAAAATAGGATAATAGGTTTTTTCCCTTAAAAATTCGGTATCTAACGCAATCCAAGAGGCCTGTCTTATTCTGTCGCATAATTCAGTTAACTGTTCAGGCTTATCAATGTATTCAATTGTCATGTTATATTATTATTTTTTAGTGTGTGGTGATTTCAGGAGACTACCCCTGAATATTGCTCTATTTTACGTGGATTCAACAACCAATGAGCATAAGATTTTCCATCCTCCCTGTCACCTCTTATCAGCAAAACTGCACGATTCTAATATGCAATAAAACCAATAAGGCAGCTATTGTAGACCCTGGTGGGGATATTGAAATTATTTTAAAAACACTCACTGATGAAAATGCTATCCCTGAAATCATTTTAGTGACTCACGGACACCTTGACCATATTGGAGGTGTTGCCGAGCTCGCTAGTAAATTATCATTAGCTATTGAAGGGCCTCACTATGAAGATCAATTCTGGATTGACGCCCTACCCTCTCAAATCCAAATGTTTGGCTTTCCTCCCTGTGAAGCTTTTACACCTACTCGCTGGCTAGTGAATGGAGACACGGTAACTGTGGGCCAACAAAAACTCAAGGTTATTCATTGCCCAGGGCACACCCCGGGTCATATTGTCTTTTTTCACGAAGAGTCAAAGCTAGCCATGGTCGGTGATGTACTTTTCAATGGTTCAATCGGGCGTACAGATTTTCCAAAAGGAAACTTCAATACCTTGGTCGATTCCATTAAAAATAAATTATGGCCTTTAGGTAAATCCGTCCGTTTTATTCCCGGACATGGCCCTATATCAACTTTTGGCGAGGAGATGAAAAACAACCCTTTTGTCAAAATCAGTTAAGTGTTAAAAATTAGGTTTTTTTGTTACTTCTTCGATGAAAACGGCGTTGATATTTAACCCGTTTAATATTTAACCGTTGTTCGTTAACTTCAGTTTCCGAAAGCAACTGAAATATATCAGCAGTCATGCCATCTGGCAGATCAACTAAGGTATAAAAATTACGAATATCGATATGTCCTATTCCCTTTTTATCAACACCCGAAACCTCAACAAGCACCTTTCTAATTTCATCTAATGACACTTTATGCTTACGGCCAATATCAAGCCGGTATCTAACCAACTTTTGTTTGCTTGAAACGGCTAATTGTTCAAGCTGAGCAGATCTATTCGTCGCTCCTTGTTTATCTTTAGCAAAGATCCCTTGCTGCGTAAGTAAAGATAAAGCTGCTGCACAATCTAAAACACTCACATGCATTTCCTTCGATAATCGCTCAAGCAATTGCCGGTGCAGTTTTAATTCATTGTGACTCAATAAGGTCTTTAGTGATTTTTTTAAACTCTCTTCTTTACTGCATTTTTGTTCTATAGACATAAAGTTATATTAGATCCAAATTAATATCTACAAATGCCTCATCTCGTAGACGGCGTAGCCATAATTCCGTCTCTTCCTCAATTTTTCGCTGTCGAATTTCTTCTCTCACTTTGTTTTTCTTGTACTCAATACTATTATCCTTATTTTCTCTTTCCAAAACCTGGATAATATGCCAGCCAAACTGAGTTTGCACTGGGTCACTTATTTCATTAATTGCCAATTTACTCATGGCTGCTTCAAAAGGAGCAACAAGTGAACCTGGCCCAACCCAGTCCAGATCTCCTCCATTAATGGCTGATCCTTTATCATCCGAATTTGACCGAGCCAAGCTTGCAAAATCATCACCATCCAGAATTCTTTCTTTAAGGGCTTTTAATCTACTTTCAGCTTCCTTATCATCAATAAGTTCATTGGTTTTAATTAAGATATGACGTGCTCTGGTTTTTATCACGATATGCTTATCAACACCTTTTAACTCTAATAGTTTGATAATATGAAAACCACTGGGGCTACGGATCGCATCAGACACATCGTCTTGATTCATTTTAACAACCGTATCAACAAACAAAGTTGGAACCTCACCCACTGTCCGCCAACCCAAGTCACCTCCTTTTAACGCATTACCACCATCAGAAACAGAAACTGCTTTTTGTTTAAAATCAGCACCTTCACGTAATTCGCTAGAAACCTTATCTGCTTTTTCTTGAGCTTTTTGAATCACACTAGAAGCAGCTGCCTCGGGTACTGAAATCAAAATATGTCCCAGATGGTATTGAACTTTTTGTTGTTCAACTTCTCCTTGAGTTTCCAGGTAGTGACTAACCTCTCTGTCCGTCACTTTTATACGCGAACCAATTTCTCTAGCCCGTAGTTGATTAATCACAATTTCATTGCGCATATTTTGTTCAAACGCTTGAAAATTCAAGCCTTGAGCTGCCAATTCTTGTCTAAACTCATCAACCGTTAAATTATTTCTCCTCGCAATATCCGTCACAGAGCTTCGCAACATTTCATCACTCACTCGTATACCTGACCTCTCAGCCATCTGGTGCTGCAACTTATCAATAATAAGCCGCTCAAGCACTTGCTTCCTGAGTATAAAAGGCGGAGGAATCATGACATTATTAGCTTTTAGCTTTTTCACAATCCCATTCACTTCAAATGCTAACTCTTGATCCAGTATGACATCCTCTTCAACCACTGCCACAATCCGATCTAACAGTTGTGCATTAACAGTAAAACTAAGAAATAATGCCAAAAAACCCAGATAAATTATTTTTTTTCTAATATTCATTTATTCTTCTCTACGATAACCCTTGATATTTTGTTCCAGAAAGTCATCCACTTTATCACCAAAACTCGTCAACCCTTTTAGTTCTAGTTGCACAAAAAGCCCCTGATCCATTTCATAATCTTTATCTAATGAATTATTTAAATTCGTTGTAAATCGTCTCCAGATGACCCTAAAACGCCAACAACAACTTTCTTTTTCCAGACCTAAAAAGCTTTCTGCCGTTGAATTAAATTTTAATGAATATTGCCAGCGAGCAACTCCATACCAGTTATCGTAAATAGGCCAGCGAATCGAAGAGTCTGTTTGAATAATATAGTTAGTATCCTTAATAGAAAGTAGCGGGGTATCTTTCCTATAGCGATACCCTAAATTAAGTATTCTTTGAGATTCATCTTTAAAAGTTAACTCCGCCTGTCCTCTCGTAAAATAATTAAACTCATGACTCCATTGCACACTTGATCTAAATGATAATGAGTCCGATAACCTCCCACTTAATTCTGCAACTAAATTTGACCAGTCATTTGTTTCAACAACAGTCGGCGTAGTTTCATACGGATCGTATAACAAACTCACATTTCTATCTTGAAAATAGAAAACTTCCCCTACAGTCAAATTCAAACGCTCTTGTCCATTATCAGAATCAATTAGCCTTGTTGTCATTGCCATTGTTAATTGATTCGCATCCTGGACTCGATCGACACTACTAAAACGATTTTCTCGAAACAAACTATTGAAACCAAAATCATAAAGTGAAGAATCAAAGATAGGAATAACTCTTTGGTCCTTTTCAGGAATATATAAATAAAACAAGCGTGGCTCAATGGTATGTAAGTATTTTGAATTAGCCAGCTCAAATGGTTTTTCAAAAAACAAGCCAGTATCTGCCGAAAAAATGGGTAATGTACGACTTACACCATCTGGCGTACCAAGTTTCTGGTCGGTCAGTTTGTACTCGGTATGTTGCAAAGAAAACTTAGGTTTAAAAAAACCATTCACTGATTCAATGGGGAAAGCAATCGAGGGTTTAGTATTAAAGCGATGACCACTGACCTTCCCATCACGATAAAAATGCACATATTCATTATTCATTGCTAAATCAATGGGCCATTCCTCAAAAGAATGATCTAAATTTAAATTAACTTGAGGTAATTTTTGGTATGGCCTTGCACTATCAGCTATATTTCGATCAATTGTTTGATAAACTTCTGATCGTGCAACGAATGAAATGCCTTCTTGTCCATAGACAATATCAGCCTGACTTCTTAAATGCCTGTCACGCGAAATACCTAATGCACTATTCAATTCATCAAAATATTCTTTATCAGATATATAGTTCAAATCTATATTACTGGTTAAACCCGGCAATATATGCGCATAATTTTTAAAGTGGCCAGAATACCGAGGCTCTTGACGTACAGTATCATAAGGTAAAAACTCTAAACCCAATGAACCCTCAACCTTTTTGGTTAAATATCTAAAAGTACCTCCTAACAAGCCACCACGTCTAGTCATATATCGAGCCCAGGCGGTCAGGTCATAATTAGGGGCAATATTCCAGTAGTATGGAATAATCGTGTCAAATCCCAGTGCCTCATCACGACTACCAATAGTTGGCGGAAGAAAACCAGATAAACGTCTATCATCTAGAGGAAACGAGATATAAGGGGTATATAAAACAGGCAAACCTTTAAATTCCAGCCAGGCATGTTTAGCCGATGCCTTACCTGTTTTTTTATTCATTTTCAAGCGCTCAGCATGTACCACCCAATCCTGATTACCAGGACGGCAACTCGTAAAAGC
>ENA-ORXI01000773-ORXI01000773.1-sediment-metagenome-genome-assembly--contig:-NODE-773-length-26499-cov-11.881576_pt1 | contig 26499 bp, 22 predicted proteins | sample MGYA00237861_ERZ511468 | MGnify/ENA primary metagenome ERZ511468 (study PRJEB26299, sample SAMN06266213) | sediment metagenome | isolation source: Hudson Canyon methane seep mesocosm | place...
TGCTGTTTTCAACTCGTGCAGGTGAAGGACTTTATATCTTGAAAAGTCAGTATTAATGTTATCCATATTGTCACTATTTCATCAATAAAAAAGGTTTAACTCATAATATGAATTAAACCTTTTATTTTATCAATATCTTATTGAACTATTAGCGCTGCTGCTGACCTCTAGAACGGAATATCATCGTCTAAATAATCTGCACCGCCTTGTGGTGCACCATAATCAGGACCTGCAGATGGTGAAGCGGGCTGAGGGGCTGCATTACGAGGTTGTGGAGCCGCCGCCGCTGAACCTTGTTGTTGGTAAGCTGGAGCACCGCCACCGGCACCTTTGCTATCAAGCATAGTCATTTCATTACCAATAATCTCAGTCGAGTAACGATCTTGACCGCTTTGATCTTGCCATTTACGCGTTTGGATGCGACCTTCAATATACACTTGAGAGCCTTTGTGTAGATATTGTTGAGCAATTTCACCCAGGCGATTGTTTAATGTGACACGGTGCCATTCAGTACGCTCTTTACGCTCACCAGTTTGCTTATCTTTCCAGCTTTCTGATGTTGCTAGTCGCAAGTTACAAATCGAGCCACCATTAGGGAATGCACGGCTTTCAGGTTCTGCGCCGAGCCTTCCTACTAGAATTACTTTATTTACTGACATGGTGCGCTCCTTAAGCGTGAATTTATTTTTGACTGCCCATTCTACGACGACTCAGCATGAAATGCATCCAATGCATTGTCATCAATTTCATCGGGTGAGAATTTTACATAGGCTACATGCTCTTCAACTACGATAATTGTTTCTACAACACCGTGAATTTCATTGAGTTGTTGCGCAATATTACTCGCATTAGCATCAGTGACCTCACTGATGTGAATTATACGAGTTGATAAATGTTTAGGTGGACGCATAGGTAATATAACGAGCAACCAAATCAAGGTTAATGCTGTACCTGCGATAAATACGCCGGAAACACCGAATTTACTAAAGATAAATCCGCCGGCAGTACCACCAATAAATGCACCAATAAATTGAGCGCTAGAATAAACGCCCATTGCTGTGCCCTTGTTCGCTAGCGGACTTAGCTTAGACATCAATGAAGGTAAGCTAGCCTCTAAAATATTAAAGGCGGTAAAAAATAACCATAAGCAAAATAGCATGCCGCTAAGCGAGTTTGAGAGCTGACTCCAACCTAGTTGAGCAATAGCCAGCACAGCAATAGCGCCAATGAAAATAGGTTTCATTTTACGACGTTTTTCAGCAATGATAATAAAAGGAACCATGCTGATAAATGCCAGGATCAACACGGGTAAATAGGCAAGAGCATGTTGATCTTTGGCAAGGCCTGCATGTTCAAACAAGCTGATAGGAAGCGCAAAGAAGCTGATTGTGAGCAGACTATGCAGAATCATAATGCTGAAAACCATGCGCATAATATCTGCATTACGAAATACATTTAAAAATTGCTGAGGAGCAGGCTCAATATCTCGGTGGTTAACAAGACGAGTGGGAGTGGGCACCCAAAGGTGTAACACTGCAATGCCAACTAGAGACAATAATGCAGTCGCCCAGAAGATACCCGATAAGCCAATCCAGCTTTCTAAGGCCGCACCCGCCGCTAGGGCAACAGAAAACGACAAGCCGATACTAATACCAATACTTGCCATGGCTTTAGTACGATGTTCATCTCGTGTGAGGTCAGCGGTTAAGGCCATAATTGCTGCCGCAATGGCACCGCTTCCTTGTAATAAGCGTCCGGCAATCACCATATAAATAGAGTCCGCGAGTGCGGCAACTACACTACCGGCAGCAAAGAGTAATAAACCGATGGTAATGACACGTTTTCGACCAATACGGTCTGAGAGCATGCCAAAGGGGATTTGCAATAAAGCTTGAGTCAAACCATACGCACCAATCGCCAGACCAATTAATAGTGGTGTTGCGCCAGTGTATTGATCCGCTGCAAGTGAAAACACAGGCAAGATCATGAATAGGCCCAGCATGCGTAGGGCAAAGATGCTCGAAAGCCCAGAAATACTACGTTTTTCTAGAGAGCTCATTGCTGAAGTTGTGTTTTGTCTTTGCGTCATAGTAGTCGGTAGGCGTATATTGATCTGTTGGATCATTTTATACGGAAGCTGGATGAAAAGCATAAGTATTCGCGGTGCACGCACCCATAACTTAAAAAATATTGACTTAGACCTGCCTAGAGACTCGTTGATTGTTATCACGGGACTATCTGGATCTGGAAAGTCTTCACTTGCGTTTGACACCCTCTATGCAGAAGGACAGAGACGTTATGTTGAGTCGCTTTCTGCCTATGCTAGACAGTTTTTATCGATGATGGAAAAGCCTGATGTTGATCACATTGAAGGTTTGTCACCAGCCATCTCTATCGAACAAAAATCAACTTCTCACAACCCGCGTTCTACAGTTGGAACAATCACCGAAATATATGATTATTTGCGCTTATTGTTTGCTAGAGCTGGTGAACCGCGATGCCCTACTCATGATGAACCTTTAGCGGCTCAAACTGTGAGTGAAATGGTTGATTTGGTCTTAGATATGCCAGAAGGTCAGCGCATGATGCTATTGGCACCCGTTGTTCAAGATCGTAAAGGTGAACATAAAGATATATTGGAAAACTTACGTGCACAGGGCTTTGTTCGGGCACGAGTAAATGGTCAAGTTATCGAGCTGGATAACCCTCCTGAATTAGAGTTGCGCAAAAAGCACACGATTGAAGCGGTTGTAGATCGTTTTAAAGTGAGGCCAGATTTGCAACAACGTCTTGCCGAGTCATTTGAAACAGCATTACAGATGACGGACGGTATTGTGCGTGTTGCATCAATGGATGAGATGGACAATGAAACCTTATTCTCATCACAGTTTTCTTGTCCAACATGTAGTTATTCAATAGCTGAACTCGAACCGCGCATGTTCTCATTTAATAATCCTGCTGGTGCGTGCGGTACGTGCGATGGCTTGGGGGTGAAACAATTTGTTGATCCTGCTCGTGTTGTTGCTCATCCAGAATTAAGTTTAAATGCTGGTGCGGTACGAGGTTGGGATCGTCGTAATGCTTATTATCATCAATTATTGAAGTCACTTGCAGCACATTATGACTTTGATTTAGATAGTCCATTTGACCAGCTCTCTGACACCGTTAGAAAAGCAGTACTTTATGGCAGTGGTAAAACTCAAATTGATTTTGGTTATATGAGTGATCGTGGCAAAACCGTGACGAAGAGTCATACTTTTGAAGGTGTTATTCCTAATATGCAACGTCGTTATCATGAGACAGAATCAAATAGTGTGCGGGATGATTTAGCAAAATATCACACAGTTCGATCATGTCCAGATTGTGGCGGTGCACGGTTAAATCAAGCATCACGCCATGTTTTTCTCGATAAAACGTCATTACCTATTGTTAGTGATATGCCCATTGGAGAAGCTAAACAGTATTTTGAAGAGTTAACTCTTCCTGGCAATCGAGGTGAAATCGCCAGTAAGATTGTTTTAGAGATCTCACAGCGTTTAAGTTTCTTAGTGAATGTAGGTTTAGATTATTTAAGTTTATCGCGTAGTGCGGACACCTTATCAGGTGGTGAAGCCCAGCGTATTAGGCTTGCAAGTCAAATTGGTGCGGGCTTGGTGGGAGTTATGTATATCCTTGATGAACCATCGATAGGTTTACATCAACGTGATAATGAACGTCTATTAGGCACATTGACCCGCCTGCGAGATCTTGGCAATACGGTGATTGTTGTTGAGCATGATGAAGATGCCATTCGTATGGCTGATTATGTTTTAGATATTGGTCCGGGAGCGGGTGTCCATGGTGGTGAGATTGTAGCTAGAGGAACACCACAAGATATTCTAGAGAGTGAGCAGTCACTTACGGGTGCGTATTTGTCTGGTAGACGTAAGATTGAAATCCCTCAACACAGAGTTCCCTATCATACAGGGCGTTCAATTTCTGTGCGTGGTGCTTGTGGGCATAATTTACGACATGTCGATATTGATATTCCAGTGGGCCTAATGACCTGTGTGACAGGGGTGTCAGGTTCAGGAAAATCGACGTTAATAAATGACACTTTATTAAAAATGACCTCTAAAACATTAAATAATGCATCAGATGAACCTGCTCCACACAGTGAAATATTAGGCCTGGAACAGCTGGATAAAGTTGTGGCGATTAATCAAAGTCCAATAGGGCGAACACCACGATCTAATCCAGCAACATATACCGGCATATTCACACCTGTTCGTGAGTTATTTGCTGGAACACCTGAAGCACGTTCGCGCGGTTATGGGCCGGGACGTTTTAGTTTTAATGTTAAGGGCGGTCGCTGTGAATCTTGTCAGGGTGATGGTTTAATTAAAGTTGAAATGCATTTCTTGCCTGATATCTATGTGCCATGTGATGTGTGTAAAGGTAAACGCTACAATCGTGAAACCTTAGATATTCGTTATAAAGGTAAAACAATTACCGATGTTTTGGATATGACAATCGAAGAAGCAAGTGAGTTTTTTACTAATATTCCAACCGTAGCGAAGAAAGTAGAAACATTAATGGATGTAGGACTGACTTATATCAAGCTGGGGCAAAATGCGACCACACTCTCAGGAGGTGAAGCACAGCGAGTTAAGTTGGCAAAAGAACTATCAAAGCGTGATACAGGCAAAACATTATATGTGCTTGATGAGCCAACAACAGGGCTTCATTTCTTTGATATTGAACAGTTGATGAAGGTGTTACATAGCTTACGCGATCGAGGCAATACGATTGTGGTGATTGAACATAATCTAGATGTGATCAAAACGGCAGACTGGGTTATTGATATGGGGCCTGAAGGGGGCTCTGGCGGCGGCATGGTTGTAGCTGTTGGTACACCTGAAGAGGTAGCAAAAAATAAAGCATCACATACCGGTCATTATTTAGCACCCTTATTGGAGATGTAAGAAAGTGGCATTAGAGCAAGAAGTTAAATTATTGGTCAGCAGTGATAACAAGATTGATTTATCTCTCATGCCTTTTTTATTGGCAATGGCGGATGGAAAGGGTGTCACAGATCATCTTGTCAGCACTTACTTCGATACCGATGCTTTAGAGTTGAGTAAACAAGGATTAGGTTTACGCATGCGTCAGATCAATGAACAATTCTTACAAACAGTTAAAACATCAGGCAAAGTAAAAGATGGCTTGCACCAGCGTGAAGAGTGGGAAGATAAGCTAGATGGACCGGAGTGGGATATTGCAATTTTAAGGCACACACCATTAAAGGCAATTATTGACAAGCCTGAATGTTGGTCACAACTTAGCGCTTTATTTACGACTGACTTTTTGCGAGAAACATTACAGTTAACATTAGATGATGGGTCGCAAATTGAGTTAGCTTATGATCGTGGTGAAGTAAGGGCTGGAGAACTTAAGGCTCCTATTCATGAAATTGAATTAGAGTTAAAAACAGGCGATAGTGACCAATTAATACTTTTAGCCAACAGACTTTGCCAGCAGTTGCCTGTTAGTCCAAGTGATATTAGTAAAGCTCAAATGGGCTATGAGTTAGTCGCCAAAAATAGAGAAAATGAAGCGATAAATTAAGAAGCCTAGAAAGGACTTATCGTGTGGATAGGCCTTGACTGGTTTCAAATTTCCATGTTCGAATAATGGTCAGCATGTCACTGTCTTTGAGCACATTGTCTGGAATTGCCGCATAAGGTGCTCCGAGGCGAACAATCCTAACTGCCGCATCATCTAAGACTTTATGGCCAGATGAGCGAGAAACGACAATACCATCGGGTGGAACACTACCATCGGGATTGATATCAACAGTAAGCATTAAACTACCATTTATTTTTCGACGTTTTGCTTCTTGAGGATAATTAAAGTTACCAATGCGTTCGACTTTCATTTCCCATGCCTTCATATAGGCTGCAGCGGCATATTCTTTGGTTGAGGCAGATATTTTTCTTTTCTTTGGTCGTTTGCTGAGTGCTTTTGCTGCGGAATCAAATTGTTTTTCTAATAGTGCTATTTCACTTTGACTGGGTAGTTTTAAATCACGAGCTGTTAATTTAGGTTTATTTGCGGATACTGTGGGTTCAGCCTGCCGTTGTTCGGCTTCTTCTAATGCTTGTTCGACAATACGTTCTGCTTTAGCTTGAACTATCGCCTTAGTTGGGCTGGCGAGAGGTTTGCTTTCTTTTTTTATGATAGCTGTCTCCACAGGCTCTACTTCTTGCACGGCTGTGTCTGGAGACGGTGTTGTTTCTACTGCTTGTTGAACTGAAATTTCTGGCTCAGGTGCTGGTGGAGTAGGTAGTGGCAGTGGAGAAGGTGGAGTTAATGATGCCTGTTGTTCTGCACTTGCATCTTCAGGGCTTGGCTCCGGTACTTTTTCATCTAGTTCACCGCCCCCTTCATTATTGGCTTGGGCATAAAAATCTGCTTGTTCAGGCGCTTCTTCTGTTTGTTGTTTAACTAAAGTGATCTCAATATTACTCAAGGGAGTATTAGTAGGTTTAGATGACGCGCCAAAGCCGACTCCTAAGACGATGCTTAAGTGAAGAATAGCTGAAAATAACAGTGTAAAAATGAGCCGGTCAGTGGCTGTGATTTTGCCCATAATTATGGTTGCTTTGAGTCCTTAGCTTGAAAATATTCTGTCCGTATAATGGCGGGTTTTGTATTGCCAATCAAGCGCACGCGATCTTCCATTAATGGACTTAGTTCAATTTGACCATCAGGGCGAACAAGCATAACGTGATCAATATTCATTGCGGCTGCAATTTCTGGCCAGTTATCACCTGCAACAAATAGCGCTGTAGCGGCGGCATCGGCAATAGAAGCATTAGTATGTAATACCGTGACCGAGGTTGCTTGGTCAGCAGGGTAGCCTGTTCTAGGATCGATAATATGAGGGTAGCGCTTGCCTTTATATTGGAAGAAACGTTCATAATCACCGGAGGTAAATACACTCTCATCGTCCTTTAAAGCAATTGAGGCAACCATGCCATTTTTGCGAGGGTGACGGATCCCTATAATCCAAGGACGTTGTCCATGTGAGCCAATAGCGCGAAGATCACCACCGATATTTACAATCGCATTACTGATGCCTTGTTGCTGTAGCGCTTCAATGGCTGTGTCTACAGCAAAGCCTTTAGCAAAAGCGCCAAAACCAAGTTTTACCACATTATTACTACTGCTAAGTTTGCCATCTGTAATCTGAATATCATCCATTGTAGGCTGATTTGCTAACCAAGTATTGATATCGACTTCGTTTGGTGGGGGATGAGACTCAAACCAATTATCTTGGTGAAAACCCCAGAGCTCGAATAATTTCCCAGCAGCAGGATTAAATAAATTCTGACTATCATTAGCAAGAGATTTAGCTAAATTGATCAGGTGAGCAGTATCTTCCTCAATCGCGATCGGTTGACCTGCGCTAATGGCTAGGTTGATGCTTGTTAGCGTACTGGGTTGCCATGCATGCCAATCATCGTTGACGTTCGAAAATGTCTGATTCAGAACATCGACGGTATTATTGGCAATCTCTGTATCAACATCATATAAACTGACATCGATTTCAGTACCAAAGGCAAAAAATTTAGCTTGGCGAGTTTGAGGCTCGCTATCACAGCCTGATAAGAATAAGGCTGTGCAGATAAATAATAGACGGGTTAATTTCATGATAATTGTTGCTCAATGCAGTTCATTAAATCGCCTGCTATATTTAGATTAAATTGTCGATCTAATTCTCGAATACACGTAGGACTTGTGACATTGATTTCTGTTAGATAGTTGCCAATAACATCTAAACCAACAAAAATTAGCCCTTTTTCGCGTAATTTAGGACCAACTTGCTGACAAATCCATCGATCATGCTCTGTTAAAGGTCGCCCTTCTGCACGTCCACCTGCAGCAAGATTCCCTCGAGTTTCTCCTTTGGCTGGAATACGTGCCAAAGCATAAGGTATAGGTTCGCCATTTATTAGCAAAATGCGTTTGTCTCCATCGACTATTTCAGGAATAAACTGCTGTGCCATGATTGATGTTTTGCCATGGTCGGTTAATGTTTCTATGATCACGCTAAAGTTAGGATCATCTTGTTTAACGCGAAAAATAGATGCACCGCCCATGCCATCAAGCGGCTTTAGAATAATATCACCATGCTGCTGTTGAAAGCTGCGAATTAACTCTGCTTTTCGGCTAACTAAGGTTGCTGGGCAACATTGTGGAAACCATGCTGTAAATAGTTTTTCATTAGCATCACGTAGGCTTTGCGGGTTATTAACAACCAAGACACCTGCCTGTTGGGCTTGTTCAAGCAAGTAGGTACTGTAGATATATTCCATATCAAAAGGTGGGTCTTTACGCATTAATATCACATCAAGATCAGCAAGAGGCAATGTTTTACTCTCAGCTAATTGATACCAATCATCAGCATCTTCAATTACTGTTAATGGCTTCATCTCAGCTGAAACAATACCTTGATGTAGAAATAAATCTTGTTGTTCCATGTAATACAGCGTCCAGCCTTTATCCTGTGCTGCCAATAACATGGCAAAACTGCTGTCTTTTTTAATATTGATGGCTGAAATAGGATCCATCACGATGCCGATATGTCGACTCATGTTATGAACTCTTGTTGTTATGAATTAATAAGCAATTTTACCTGAAAAAATGGGTTATGAGGCTGCTAGCCATCTTTCTGCCACAATTGCTCGTCATATTGCCATTATTTAACCCATTAAATTCCCATCTTACTTGCTGTAATAAGGTCATTATTTATTAGCAGAAAAGGGAAGTATCATGAAGACAACACAAGATTTGGGTAGTCATTTACTATTAAGTTTGATGAGTTGCGTACTGCTTAGTTGGGGAGTTGGCTTTACGCTTAGTTTGGTTTTGATGAGCTTGGTCTTTATGCCTGCCAATGCTCATGCAGAGATTAATGATGAAGTTGATTTAGAACATGTGACATCTTTATCCGATCTGCAATCAGGTCAATTGGCATTTAGAACCGAACAAGGCCACTATATTCTTAGTCCAAAACTCAATACAGAAGTTGATATTGAGGTAAGTGGTTTATTGGCACGAGTGATGGTTAGCCAGACATTTACTAACCCTTCTTCACAGTGGCAAGAAGGCATTTATGTATTTCCACTGCCTGAAACTGCGGCGGTTGATCATTTGCGAATGAAAATAGGTGATCGACTTATTGAAGGTGATATTAAACCAAAAAAACAGGCAAAAAAAATATATCAGCAGGCTAAAAGTGAGGGTAAGCAAGCGAGTCTTGTCGAGCAACAGCGACCTAATATGTTCACCACCTCAGTAGCCAATATTGCCCCTAACGATAGTATTACTGTCGTGATTGAATATCAGCAAATGGTGTCACAACAGGCGAATAAGTTTAGTCTACGTTTTCCAATGGCTATGACGCCAAGATATATTCCAGGTGTGCCAATAGCTAATACAGAAGAGATCCGTCATTTTAGTGGTGAAGGTTGGGCGGTCAATACTGACCAAGTGCCAGATGCCTCACATATTACGCCACCGGTATTATTGGCTACTAGTGAATCAACTAATCGAGCTAATCTTTCTATTTTGTTAGCAGCTGGTTTTGCATTAGGTCAGGTGAATAGCTCATATCACCAAATAGAAGAAGTGATTGTTAATGACAATACACGAAAAATTCGTCTAATCGATGATGTTCCGGCAAATCGTGATTTTGAATTAGTTTGGCAGGCAAGTAATCAACAGGCACCTCAAGCTGCACTCTTTAAGCAACATAAAAATGGCGAAGATTATGCGTTATTGATGCTAACACCGCCAAATAAGATGAATATTGCCAGTATTTCACGAGAATTGATTTTTATTGTTGATACTTCTGGTTCCATGGATGGCACATCGATGAAGCAGGCTAAAACGGCTTTGCAATATGGCTTAAGCCAATTACGTCCACAAGACAGTTTTAACATTATTCGTTTTAGTGATGACTTGGATAGTCTGTTTAGACAAGCAAAAGTAGCCAATCAAATTAACCTAGATACAGCACATGATTATGTGAATTGGCTACGGGCTGATGGAGGCACTGAAATGGCACCTGCACTCGAAATGGCATTGCAAGCGAAGCAGGTCACCGAAGGACTTCGCCAAGTGGTGTTTTTAACCGATGGAAGTGTCGGCAATGAAGATGAATTATTTTCTATTATTGAACAAGACCTAGGTAATAGTCGATTGTTCACGGTGGGTATTGGTAGTGCACCAAATAGTCATTTTATGCAACGCGCAGCATACTTTGGACGAGGAAGTCATAGTTATATTGGCTCTGAAGATGAAGTTAGACAAAAAATGCAGACCTTATTTAACAAGCTGTCTCATCCTGTATTAACGGATATTAAGCTCGATCTAGCGGCTGATAGTACGATCGAAATGTGGCCAAAAGTTATACCTGATTTATATCTTGGTGAACCTTTATTACTGACATTAAAAGCTGCAACATTACCAGATGACATTGTTATTAACGGTGTATACGGAAATCAGCCATGGCAGAAGAAAGTAATATTACAGGGCGGCGGAAATTCTGAGTCGGTGTCAGTCTTATGGGCAAGACGAAAAATTAGTGGCTTAATGGATGAATATCGACGAACTGATAATGAAGATATTAAAGCTAAAAGTGTCGATGTTGCACTAGCACATCATCTGGTGAGTAAATTTACATCGTTGGTGGCGGTCGATAAAACACCTATTCGTCCTTTATCTGAGAAACTCAATTCACAGTCCATTGCTGTTAACCCGCCTGCTGGCAGTGTGATGTCACAACTTCCACAAACAGCTACTCCTGCAGCATTACAGCTTTTATTAGGTTTTATATTATTGCTCGCAAGTTTATTCTCACAATGGAGGCGAGTATGAAACACGGTAGTGTTCACTACTTATCGATTGCTCTTTTTATAGGTTCAGTCGCATTATTAACAAGCGGAGGCTATATTCATATTAAAGCACAGTTAGCACAATGGCTCATTGCTTCAGCGTGGACACAAGCAATAGATAACAATGAACAGGCTAAACCATGGCCATGGGCTGATACATGGCCCGTGGCTAGATTGGAAGTAGCTAAATATAAGATTGATCAATATGTTTTAGCAGGTTCAACGGGAGAGTCATTGGCATTTGGCCCAGGTTATGTGCTTGCCTCAGCAGCACCTACTGAACAAGGCAATACCATTATTGCTGCTCATCGAGATACTCATTTTGAATTTCTACAAGATGTTCAGCAGGGGGATGTTATTACTGTTCATAATGCGATGGGATTGCGGCGAGACTATATTGTGCAAGATATGACTGTCGTTGATAAGCAAGATGTCACTTGGTTAGATAATGATGCTTATTCTCATCAATTAACGCTAGTAACGTGTTATCCCTTTAATGCTATTCAGGTGGGTGGACGATTACGCTATGTGGTTCGAGCTGTCTCGATGGAAGAGATTTCAGCTTAAATACCTAAATAGTTGAGGCTTTATATATAAGAATAGTCCGATGTTCGTTATAATTATGAAGTCTTTGTTTATAGATTGTGATTTTAACGAATGAGTACAACGTCGGTAGCTGTGGCTGAAACGCCAAAAACTTTTCAGGAACTAATCCTGAGACTGCAACAATACTGGGCTGAGCAAGGCTGCGTCTTGTTACAACCTTATGATATGGAAGTGGGTGCGGGTACATTTCACCCTGCAACATTCTTGCGGGCAATTGGTCCTGAACCATGGAATGCTGCCTATGTGCAGCCTTCTCGTCGCCCAACAGATGGACGATATGGTGAAAACCCAAACCGTTTACAACATTATTATCAGTTTCAAGTAATCTTAAAACCAGCGCCATTGAATATTCAAGAATTGTATTTAGATTCGTTGAAAATGCTGGGTTTAGATACATCTGTTCATGATATTCGTTTTGTAGAAGATAACTGGGAATCACCAACATTAGGTGCTTGGGGTCTAGGTTGGGAAATCTGGCTAAATGGAATGGAGGTGACACAGTTTACCTACTTCCAGCAAGTTGGCGGGCTAGAGTGTAATCCTGTCGCTGGTGAGATTACCTATGGTTTAGAGCGTATTGCTATGTATTTGCAAGGCGTGAGCAGTGTGTATGACTTGGTTTGGTCTGAAGGACCCAATGGCACAGTGACTTATGGCGATGTATTCCATCAAAATGAAGTGGAAATGTCAGAATACAACTTTGACCATGCTGATGTGGATAGCTTATTTGTTAATTTTGATACTTATGAACGTGAAAGTGCTCGTATGATTGAAGCAGGCTTGCCATTACCAGCCTATGAGTTGGTATTGAAAGCATCACATACCTTTAATTTATTAGATGCTCGAAAAGCGATTTCGGTAACAGAACGTCAACGCTTTATTTTACGAGTACGAACTTTAGCGCGTTCAGTTGCACAAACCTATTATGAACGTCGAGAATCGTTGGGCTTTCCTATGTTGGTGTCAGCAAACAAGGAGGCTAAATCATGAGTGAAGTAAACAAGCGTGATTTATTGATTGAGTTAGGTACGGAAGAATTACCACCCAAGGCGCTAAAAAAATTAATCCAAGCATTTGAATCTGGAATTAAACAAGGTCTAGAAAAAGCAGAACTTAGTTTCGATGCAATTCGTTCTTATGCTGCACCTCGCCGAATGGCTGTAGTTGTAGATGGTTTGCAAGTTAGCCAAGAAGATCGCATGGTTGAACGTCGTGGTCCAGCAGTGGCAGCAGCATTTGATGAAGATGGTAACCCAACAAAAGCTGTACAAGGTTTTGCTCGTTCATGTGGTGTTGAAGTTGATGATTTAGAAAAACTAGAAACAAAGAAAGGCGCATGGTTGGTATTTAAAAAACAACAAACCGGCGCTGAAGCAGCAAGCTTAATACCTGAAATATTACAACAAGCACTGAATGATTTACCGATTCCAAAACGTATGCGTTGGTCTGATCTTCCGGGTGAATTTGTTCGTCCTGTACATTGGCTTGTTTTATTGTTTGGTGAGGATGTTATTCCAGTAGATTTATTGGGTGTGACATCAGGTCGCGAGAGCCGAGGACATCGCTTCCACCATCCTGAAGCTATTCGTATTCAATCTGCCCAGACCTATGCGCCACAGTTAGAAACTGAAGGACATGTTGTCGTCGATATGGTGGCGAGACGTGAAGCAATTCGTGGACAGGTCCTAGAACTGGCGATGACATTAGGTGGTGAAGCTGTTTTAAATGAAGACTTATTGGATGAAGTAACTGGGCTAGTTGAATGGCCAGTGGCATTATCAGGTTCATATGATAAACGCTTTCTTGAATTGCCGGCAGAAGCATTGATTTCTTCTATGGAAGAGCATCAGAAGTATTTTGCAGTACGTGATAAATCAGGTGATTTACTGCCATATTTTATTACCATTTGTAATATTGAAAGTCGTGATCCTGCTCAAGTTGTTGCTGGTAATGAGCGGGTTATTTTACCTCGATTGAGTGATTCGGCTTTTTTCTGGGAAACGGATAGAAAACGACCTTTGGCCGATCGCCAAGAGCAATTAAAAACAATCGTATTCCAACATAAATTGGGCTCGGTTTTTGATAAATCAGCACGTGTTGCAAAATTAGCAGCTGCTATTGCAACTGAGATTGGTGGCGATGCTCAATTAGCTGAGCGTGCGGCCTTGTTAGCAAAATGTGATCTCGTGACCGAGATGGTCGGTGAGTTTCCTGACTTACAAGGCATTATGGGCCGTTATTATGCACGTCTGGATGGTGAGCATGATGATGTGGCTGAAGCATTAGATGAGCAATACTTACCTCGCTTTGCAGGTGACAAATTACCTCAAACAACGTCAGGTCAAGCTGTAAGTTTGGCTGAAAAATTAGATACACTTGTCGGTTTATTTGGTATTGGTCAACCACCAACAGGGGTAAAGGACCCCTTTGCATTGCGTCGAGCGGCATTAGGTGTGTTGCGAATTGTTATTGAAAATAAATTAGATATTGATTTATCAATATTACTTGAACAAGCACAACAAGGTTTTGATGATGTGCTGACAGAAAAAGATGTAACAGCTCAAGTTCTACAATACTTCTTTGATCGCCTACGCGGTTACACTCAAGACAAGGGTTTTAAAGCTGATGTCTTTGAAGCTGTATTAGCTGTTAAACCAACACGACCTTTAGACTTTATACAGCGTTTAACTGCTGTTGCTGAGTTCCGTCAATTAGAGCAAGCTGAAGCATTAGCGGCAGGTAATAAACGTATTGGTAATATCTTACGTAAAAATGATGCCGAAGGTGATACCGGTGCTATAAACGATAGTTTATTAGTTGAGTCAGCAGAACAGGCATTGGCTAAAAAATTAATAACGGTGACGAGTGCAGTTGAACCATTAATGGCCAAAGCTGATTATGCTGGCGTATTGAATACATTAGCTGAAATGAGAGAAACAGTAGATGGCTTCTTTGATGAAGTGATGGTTATGGCTGATGACCAAACGATTAGAGCTAATCGTTTAGCATTGTTAAACCAAACTCGTGCCTTATTTTTAGGCGTGGCTGATATTTCACACCTTCAGGGATAACAGGAAACTATTGCCGTGTCATTAATAATTCTGGATCGAGATGGTGTTATAAACCATGATTCGGATGACTTTATTAAGTCACCTGCTGAGTGGGAACCAATCGAGGGTAGTTTAGAGGCTATTGCTCGTTTGAACCATGCAGGATATCGGGTGGTGGTGATTACCAATCAGTCTGGTATTGCAAGAGGTCTGTTAGATGTTGATACATTAACGCGGATCCATAGCAAAATGCGACGAATGCTCGCGCAAGTTGGTGGTAAGATTGAATCTATTCTTTTTTGTCCACATAGACCAGAAGATGATTGCTCTTGTCGTAAACCTAAAGATGGCGCTTACACTGAACTAGCAAGTCGCTTACGCCTTAATTTGACTGATGTGCCTGCTGTCGGCCATACGCTACAAGATATACAGGCAGCACAAACTGTTGGTGCCCGCCCTATTCTTGTGAAAACAGGACAAGGTGAACGGACTCTCCGAGAGGGGATTCCTGATGGCGTAGCTGTTTATGACAACTTGTTAGCTGTTGTGGCCGATCTCTTGGAAGCTCCTTTGTAATGTTATTTCTTCGTTCTTTAATATTCACTAGCCTGCAAATTATCACGACGATTATTTTCTCATTATTGGGAGTGTTATTGTGGCCAATGCCTTTTAAATGGCGATATAAAACTGTTAGTAAATGGGCCCATTTAAATTTATGGTTACTGGAGAAAATTTGTGGTGTTACATACAAAGTAGAAGGTTTAGATAATATCCCTAATAAACCTTGCGTGATTATGTGCAAACATCAGTCAGCATGGGAAACTTTAGCTTTACAAGTTGTTTTTCCGCAACAGGTGTGGGTTCTAAAGCGAGAATTACTGTGGATTCCTTTTTTCGGTTGGGGGCTTGCAGCTTTAAATCCGATTGCAATTGATCGTAGCGCAGGTAGAAAAGCACTCAGCCAAGTGGTCGAACAAGGTAAAGAACGGTTATTATCGGGTTCTTGGGTTGTTATTTTCCCTGAAGGCACTCGGATCCCAGTGGGAGAAATAGGACGATTTGGTATTGGCGGAGCAAAGTTGGCTGTGGAGGCTGCAACAGATGTAGTACCTATTGTTCATGATGCAGGTAAGGCTTGGCCAAAGAAAGGATTTATTAAATATCCAGCTGAAATCAAAATGGTCATAGGTGAAAGAATCGTGGTTAAAGATAAAACGGCTGCCGAACTAAATAAGCAGGTTTATCACTGGATGGAAGGTCAAATGACGAGATTGGAAGGTGTTCAGCCTAAAACCTTTGTGAAAGAGGATAAGAATAGTGACAAGAAATGAAGATGTTTTACGTTTATTGTTAGTTGAGGAATCATTGACAGATGCTGAGAGTGTCATTGCTCTCATTAGACGAAAAGGTCATGCTGTTAGGGCCTCAAGATATGAATCACTGACAGAAATAGAGCAAGCAGTCAAAGATCATTCTTGGGATTTGATTCTATGCCGAGACGGTTTAAAAGAAACTTCTCCTCATGATTTACTGAATTTAATACATCATGTTGGAAGAGATATTCCTTGTCTTATTTTAGTATCTGAACAAGAAAATAGTGATGATTACTATGAGCTTGGTGCAAAGGATGTCATTCAGTTTAATGATTCAATGCGTATTCCTTTTGCACTTGCAAGAGAATTAGATAACTTATTTGTTCGTCGTCTTAGTCGCCGTAATGAGCGAGCATTACGTGAAAGTGAAAAGCGATCTCGTTTATTATTAGAAAGTTCTCGAGATGCCGTGGCATATGTGCATGAGGGAATGCATATTTACGTTAATCAATCATACTTAACATTGTTTGGTTATGATGATGGTGAAGATGTTGATGGCTTATCAATTATCGATATGATTTCATCAGCCGATCATGCCAAATTTAAAACAGCCTATAGAAAATTTACTGAACAATCAGATGCAAAACCGCAAGAAATAACCGTTATCTGTGTGAGTGGAGAGGGTGATGAGTTTGAAGCTGTAATCGAATTTAGTCATGCCGAAGTAGAGGGTGAGGATTGTACTCAACTAGTCATTCGTGAAACAACGCAAGAAATTATGACGAGTGTTTCAGATGATGCTTTAGCTAAAGTTCGTGATCATGATTCTTTAACTGGACTCTATAATCGGGTTCGTTTTCTGGATGAGTTAGAATCAGCGATTAGACGAGTAGATAGTGGAGATGAGCCATCAGAATTATTGTACCTTGTTATTGATGACTTTCAGAAAACAAAAGAACAGGTTGGCCTCGCTGCTTACGATATGATTATGAAGGGCGTAGCTGAATTACTGAGAAATGAACGAGTAGAGGGAGAGCTACTGGCTCGATATTCAGATCAAGTCTTTACCATCCTAATTTCTAGTGATGATGACACTCATGTTGATCAGCGGGCAGAAACGTACCGTAAAATTATTGATGACTATGTTTCTCAGGCTAATGGGAAAATGATAGATCTGCAGTGCAGCATAGGTATTAGTAGAATAACAGAAAGCCTTGCATCTTCATCGGTTGGTCTTGATCGTGCTGATAAAGCCTGTTTACAGGCGCAACGCGCTGGTGGGAACCGAGTGATTAGATATAAACCCGCTATTTCTGAGCAGGGTTCAGGGGATAATAGTGAGGAAAGTACCTTCTGGACAGAGCGTATTAAAGATGCATTAAAAACGGATAATTTCAGTCTTCATTATCAACCAATAGTGGGCCTTCATGGTGTGGAGCAGGAGCTATATGATATTCTCATTCGTTTGAACGAGAATGATGGTTCGTATACAGAAGCTGAAAAATTTATCTTACATATCGAACAGTCCGAATTGATGCTCGAAATTGATGATTGGGTTATTCCTCAGGCACTACAGTCTTTGGCTGAGCATAGAAAAGAATATCCTAAGACACGCTTCTTTATAAAATTATCAAAACAAACATTAAATAAAGCTAATTTTATTGAATGGATTAACCAGTTATTAGCAGAGTACAGTTTGCCAGGTACAGCACTCGTATTTGAAATTAGTGAGACGACAGCATTAGAGAATTTGGATAATACCAAAGATGTGATTTCTAAACTGAAAGATATAGGGTGTGAATTTGGTCTGGAGCATTTTGGTTCTGGCTTAGATTTCTCTCATAGCCTTAGTGTGCTTGATGTAGATTATTTGAAGATTAATGGTGATTTTGTTAAGAATATGGCAAAAGATCCAGAAAATCAGGCCGCTGTGAAAGCAATCATTGATATGAGTAAGCAAGCTGGTAAACAGAGTATTGCAGAGTTTGTTTCAGATGCTAATAGTCTAGCGTTATTATGGCGACTAGGTGTTGATTATGCCATGGGGTATTATATTCAAGAGCCATCAGCAAACCTAGATTATAACTTTGAGGATGACAATTTATAATTGCTATTAGCAGGGTTTTGAATGTCTTTTAAATCAAAACATTGCTGATCGAGTAGCGCTTCCAACCCGAATAACAACATCAGTGACCGTTAAGACAGCTTATTGGAGGCTAAAAAGAGTACAATGCGTTTCATAGTTTCGTCTTCTAAACTAATCAGGAGACAAAGCTATGATATTTCAAGATGACTCTAATAGTTGACGAGATATTTGCTGCTCAATAATCTGGAATGACTTCACTGCTTGGGTGGCTTCAAGTCGAATTAGTGAAGTACAGATTGGCTCGCCTTTGAGAATAAGACTCTCAGCAGTGGGCTGATCGTGACATTCCATTGGCCAAATCATTTTACTTGGAATAATGACATCCTGACCGGCATAAATATAATACAGAGAGGCTGATTCTTCGGCCTGTGGTAGATCAACTGAGGGTAATTGTCCTTGGCAGCCATTAATGTGATGTTGGAATAAGTCAGCTGTATTTGTTAGCAATTCTGCTGAGGCGCTAACTCTGGGGTTAACTTCAAGTAATAAAAGCTCATTTTTCTCAGAAATAATAAAATCTAGGCTATTGAGACCCCGTAAGCCAATTTCTAATGTAATTTTAGCAATAGCAGCTCTGAGTTCTTTTTGGTGAGGAGAAGAAATTAACCAAGGTGTTTGAATGCTGCCAAGTTGGAATGGATAGTGTTTGTTAGTTGTTAGTGTCTGTTGATTAATACTGAGAAGTTGGGTCTGTTTGCCATTTGCCAGAAAAAGAGCCGAGCCACTGGAGCCTGAAATATAGCGTTGGAAATAGTGATTTGAAGTGACTAAAGACTTATTTAAATACTGAATATGCTGCCCCCCCAAACCTGAGGCTGACTTAATGAGCCAATCTTCACGGTTCTTTGGTGAGGCAAAAACGGTATCCGGAAATGGCAGTTTAAGTTTGTTCAGCGTGTTAAAAAATGACTGTGGAGTTTTGATTGATTGGATAGTATTGAATGAGTTACCAATCAGTTGAATATTGTCCGGTAGATTTTCTAGGAATGAGAATGTAGATTCAATGCCGCTACCACAAATGAGAATACATTCTTCCCCTTGAGCTAGTTTAATTAATTCGCCCAGAATGTCATTTGATAACAGTGTTGAGAACGGGGGGAGAACTTGATTGCGTTCAGCGACAGAGAGAGTTTCTTGATCGCCAAAGCAATCAGCCACCCAAACACGGTATCCGGCTTGGGTGGCTGACTGGGCCAAAAAACGACCACTTTGTGCAAAGATCAGTACAGGTTTGTGCTGATTTTGCATTGGCTGATATGAATTAAACTAGTTTTTGTGCACCATCAAAGGCGTTACGGAAGTCTAAGTACACGGGTTTGTCTGCCAATGTTTCAGTTAATAAAGCTTGTTGTAGTTGGTACTTCACATTACCGACAGCGAGTGCACCAATAGCAACTGCGCCTTTAGAATTTGTTGCATGAGTTAATGGCTCACCAAAGTCCATTATGCCAACGCCTTCAATACCAAGAGGAGGAACCGCATTAACATCACCTGCAACTTTTAATTGTTTTGCATCTTCTAAAACGGAGGCATTAAGTACTTGAATACCTGCTTTAGCAGTACAGAATACAAGATCTGCATTAGATATTAAACGAGCCTTATCGGCATCAGATGCGGCGGCTGTCGCACGTAATTCTACGCCATAACGTTGTTTAGCTTCAGCTGCAAAATCAAGTGCTGTATCGATTGAGAAATGATCAACGATTGTTGTATCTGCACCTTGTTGTGCAGCAATAACTGCTGTGGCCAAACCAACAGGGCCTGTGCCACCAAATACAACAGCTCTTGTTCCAGATAAATCTTGATTAAAGTTTTTCTTTAATTCACGTTCTACACAAGCGACTAAAGCACCTGCTGTAGTGAATGCACCACTTGGATCAGCAAAAACAGAGATTTCGAAAGGAGGAACCATGGCTTTTTTTGCTGCATCCAACATGTCCATTGCCAAGCCGATATCTCTACCACCGATAAACAGGCCTGTTTTTTTGACGCCTGAAGGACCTCGAGAGAAAATTGCATCTTGGGTGAGGTTGTAGACTTCTTCTAATTTGATGTTTTCGTAAGGGACGATTACGTCATAGCCTGCATCAACAGCCATATTGATATCAAAAGGACTGTTATGAACCATTGGGTTGATCATGTGAATAATTGAACGTTTAGACATGGGAATTCCTTTCTAATATTGGGTTTTATAATTTATTGTCGCCATCATAAGCTTTATTTACTACTAATTTCAATACTTGCACCATTTAGATTTGCATTTGCAATGGATACTGAAATAGTAGAAAGCTTTTCTTGTTTTATATATTGAGATATTTTAGCAAGTAATTCAGTTGCCGCATCATCTTCGACAAAGATGCAACCAGTAGGCCCCCATGAACTCTGGGCTATACCTGTGTGGCCAAGGCGTTGGGCATAATGTAATAAGTTAGCAACGGAAGAGCTTGCATAGCGGCCACCTTGTGCTGGGGCAAAATGATCACCAATCAGAGTTTGAATTTCTGTAATGGCTTGGCCAAAGGACGCTATCTGTTTTTCCACTAATGCGGGCAATAACTTCATTAAAGTTAAGTGACAAATTGCCTGAGAATGAGTCAGTGGAAAGGAGGGTAAATCTGTGAAAGCATTGGTTTCCTCAGAACCATGAACACCCTGTCGAGTCTGATCCATGAGCATAATGATTCTCCAAGATGACGGAAAATCATAGTGAGCTAATAAAGGTGGTATTTGAGATGTGTCGCTTAAGCCTCCATCAATTATAAATCCACCGAGATCAAATGTGGCAATGCCTATTCCGGAGCGTGAACCTCGACCTAAGTGATAGGCTATTTCATGAGTATTTGCAGAAATATTATATAAGCGACAGAGCAGCGAACCTATTGTAATTGCTAATTGAGTACCAGAACCTAAGCCTGCATGTTCGGGTATGAGTTCAATAATTGAGAATTTCACACCTTGCTGTTTTTTAGGGATATCTTGGCCTAGAGAACTATAAAACTTCTCTATTATACGTTTTATTTTCACATTAATAGATGTTGGTACATCTGTTAATGCATTGATGATTAATGTGTCGGCAGGCTCTGCTTCGATAATTGTACGATGCGAATCTATGGCTAGACCAATGCTACCAAATTTTCTTCCAGCCTCACCATTTAAATCAAGAAAACCTAAATGGAGGCGAGCTGGAGCACTCACCCGAACCGTTGCAGTAGGGTGAGTTGTCTCCTGTAATGCAGTCACTATTTAAGATTCAATTTTACAAGCAATATCGTAAATGGTTGTTTCATCTAAGAATTGGTTATTACTTTCAAATAATGATGATACCGCAGCGCGATGTACTTTCATTTTAAAGTTACCAATGGCAATGGCACCATAAAAACGAATACCTTCTTTCTCGGTACCATTATCCATTACTTCTAAGCCTTCAACACCCATAGGTGGAACAGCATTTACATCGGCAATAACTTCCAGTGTTGTATTACCAGACCAGGCTAATTTTGGCAAAATACAGACGCCTGCAGGACCGGTTGCAATAGCAACGTGAGCGCCAAGTAATAGATCGGCAACAGCTTCATCGCTACGGCTCTCGCCGGGTGTGACATCAACGCCGTAGGCTTCTTTCATTTGGTCAGTGATTACTTTTGCACGAGATAAGCTACGAGATGTAATCATAACTTCGGCCGCACCTTCTTTTAAGAAATACAATGCACTTCGTTGACCAACGGGGCCTGCACCTACGATGACTACTTTTTTACCTGTAATATCGTAATTAGTCATTACCTTGCGAGCAATGGCTGCTGCGGTAGTGTTAGAACCATTAGGATCAAGCATAACGGATACACTAACAGGGCCAAAAAAAGCTTTTTTAACTGCTTTACCTACAAGTTCGCTAGCAGGAACATTAGATCCACCAATAAATATCGCACTATTTTTTAGGTTCTTACCGCCTCGAGTGAAGATCATGCCATGGACATGTGGTGTCACATTATCGCGAGTTACATTGCCATAGGTAATAATATTATCAACACCAGAATCATAGGCGACAGCTTGGTCGAATGCACTTGGAACTGGATCTGTATCAAGGTGAAGTAACAGTTTTTTCATAAAATCTTTCCCGCCCTTTAGTAAGGTTGCTTGGTTTGTATCTTGCTTAAAATTTGCAGTCTACCTGAATTTATACGCGAATGTGAAGCAAACGCTGAATATGATTGCAGGGAGTTAGGTGCGAATGCTCAAACTTAGGGTATGATGCTGTCTGTAGATACCTAAGCGAAAGGAACTTTGGGTTAGGTTATGAGGTCATTAATGTAATAAATTTAGGAATAAATCAGGAGTAGCTTAAGTATGAAAAAAATGAGTATATCAGTATTAGTAGCTGGATTAATTGCACTGCCAAGTGTAAGTGTAGCGAATGATTTTTCAACGGTAGTTCGTGTACATTATGTTCAAGATTGTATGACCCTTAATCAGGGTAAAATGAATGTGTATGAAGCAACACATAAGTGTTCTTGTGTTATTGATAAGTTAGCTGAAGTATTTACCCAAACTCAATTTGAAGATGCAAATGCCGGCTTCCAGTTCAGTAATTTGCCTGGAGATCGAGGTGGAATGTTTAGAGATGATACTGATATTAAGGATGGAATTGCTCTATTTAAAGAAACACATGCAGAAGCATATAAAAGCTGTCGGATTAGAAGATAGTTATCACCGTTATAAGACACAAAAAAGGCCGCAATTGCGGCCTTTTTTATATCTGGTATTTTTAATTAAATGTCTTTTGAATGTGAAAATGTTTGACCTTTACTATCGACAACATTGGCACTCAAGGCACCTGCTTCAGTAGGGGTGAAAGTGAATCTGATACTAGGGTCTTCACTTACTGAAATGCCAGTATCAACAGAAATCAGGGGTTTATCGTTATAAGTAATATTGATGTTTTTTACGTAATGCGCATCTATATATAAACGTGACTTCTGGTCAAACTGTAGGCCATTATAATTAGGGTGGCTTACAATAACTTGAGCTTGTACAGGCTTGCCAACTGTTGGTTTGCGCATACGAATTTGCATCTTACCAAGACGTGCTAATGCCGCCGCCGCATCCTTACCTGCGGGTGCACTACAACCACCAGAGGCTTTTACAAAACGAGAAACCATATGTAATGAACCATCATTCATCTCAGCGATAGCTCGAACAAAAGTATATTGATCAACACGCATACGTGTAGAAATATCAAGAAGACCTAATTCAGGAGATAAATGGAAATTTGCTGAATAAGGTTCAGGATTGTTATCAACAACAATATGAATGTTTTTAATATACTTATCTGCAGTTTGAGCAACTAGAGACTTAACTGTAATAGGAACAATGGCAGCATCTTCAGCACGTTTGGGTGCTTCGATAACAAGTAAGTCACTCGCATCTTCACGAATATCTTTATCACCAAAATAGGCAGTTTTCAGTGTTGGCCATAAAGGTTCGCTAGGTGTAGCAGCATAGGCTGACACATTGAAAAATGTCAGACTAATAACGAGTATAGTTAAAATACGGTTGAACATGATTTCTCTCCATTACTTTTTTATAATTATTCCCATTCAAGCTGAACAAATGAGGCGGTAACATTACGACGGTGGTAATGCTCAAATAGTTCCCAACTGTTTTGCTCAAGTATTCCAACTTCTTTTGATGCTTGGTCGATTGTACCTAGATCTTCAATAATAAGGCGAATTTCATCACGTAACAGGGAAAAGTAATCTAACTGTTTTGTTATGCCTTGTCGCCATTTATCACTACTTGCTTCGCCATGGCCTGGAATGAGGAAATTAAGCTCCATTGTTTGCATTTGTGTCATCGTTTTAATCCAACCATTGATACTGCCATCCATAACAGGAATGCGGCCCATAAATAGTAAATCACCAGTCCAGAGTGTTTTTGTTTGATTGTCTAATACCGTTAAATCATGATCTGTATGGGAAGTTGAATAGGCGGTAAGTGTTAATTCTCGATTACCTAAATTAATTGTAACGGGTTTGTTTAAGGAAACTGTTTGGCTAGGAGATATAAACTCTGTTCCAGTATATGCCTTACCTAAAGTTACTTTGAAAGTTTTAGCAAAAAATCCTTCTCTTGCGGCGATAGCTGCAGGCAGTTTCTCATGGCCAATAAATATTGGAGAATCATCTTTAAAAGCTGCGTTACCAAATAAGTGATCAGGATGTACATGCGTATTAATTACATAACAGACGGGTAAAGTAGTCTTGTCTTTTATGGCCTGTCTTAAATAGCTGCCTTCAAGATAACTACCACCGCTATCAATGACAGCAACACAACGGTCACCAATAATAAAACCGACATTGGCGATTGCACCGATATTCGCTTCAGATGGTTCTTCGTGAACACCTTGGTGGTAATAAATGCCAGTAGTGACTTCTTTGACAGAGTAATCGTTGCATGCATAAGTTATAGAGAAAGTGAGCAGAGAACTTAACCCAAGAAGTGAAAGAGATAGTTTGTTCATGTTGTTATCCATACCTTATATATAGGCTACATACTGGTACAATAACGCATCTTTAAATTAAATATCTAGCTTGAGAGATTAAATTATGACTATTCGTACCCGATTTGCACCCAGTCCAACAGGTTATTTACATGTTGGTGGTGCGCGAACAGCCTTATTTTCATGGTTGTATGCGCGTAAACATGGCGGCCAATTTATATTAAGAATAGAGGATACTGATTTAGAACGCTCAACCGCTGAATCTGTAAACGCTATATTAGAAGGTATGACATGGTTGGGTCTTGAATACGATGAAGGTCCTTTTTATCAAACGCATCGCTTTGATCGTTATAAAGAAGTGATTGCACAGTTATTAGAACAAGGTGACGCATACTATTGTTACTGTTCTAAAGATGAGTTAGAAGAACTACGTGAAAAACAACGAGCAAATAAAGACAAGCCTCGCTACGATGGCAGATGTCGACAACTACAGGCACCAAAGAAAGGTGTTCAACCGGTTATTAGATTTAAGAACCCAACGGTAGGTAGTGTCATTGTTAAAGATGTGGTTCGCGGTAATGTTGAATTTCAAAATAGTGAGTTGGATGATTTAATTATTGCTCGTCCAGATGGTTCACCCACCTATAATCTAACGGTTGTTGTTGATGATTTAGATATGGGATTGACGCATGTTATCCGTGGGGATGACCATTTAAATAACTCTCCAAGACAAATTAATATTTTTAAGGCACTGGGTGCAGAGGTTCCTATCTTTGCCCACTTACCTATGATCTTGGGTGATGATGGTGCCAGACTATCAAAACGTCATGGTGCTGTCAGCGTGATGAGTTATCGTGATGAAGGCTTTTTACCTGAGGCCTTATTAAACTATCTTGTGCGCTTAGGTTGGTCTCATGGGGATCAAGAAATCTTCTCAATTGATGAAATGGTGTCCTTATTTGATATCACCGACGTAAACAAGTCAGCGTCGAGCTTTAATACCGATAAATTATTATGGCTAAATCAACACTATATTAAAACGAGTACACCAGAACATATTGCCCACCATCTAAGTTGGCATTTAGGAGCATTAGATATTGATCCAACACAGGGGCCAGATCTAACTAAAGTTGTTAAATTGCAGCAAGAGCGAGCAAAGACATTAGTAGAAATGGCGGCAAATAGTCGGTTCTTTTATAAAGAGGTGACTGAGTATGATGAAAAAGCTGCTAAGAAAAACCTGACGCCAGCAAGCGTAGAGATATTAGAAGATATGTATCAACGCCTAGCTGCACTACCGGAATGGAAGGCTGAGCCTATTCATAGCCATATCAAAGAGTGTTCTGTGGCAAGAGAAATAGGTATGGGTAAGGTCGCACAGCCTATACGTGTAGCCATTACAGGTAATACGATGTCTCCACCACTTGATGTTACGTTGGAATTGTTAGGATCTGAGCGCGCATTATCTGCAATCTTGTCAGCAGTGGAATGGATCAAAGATCGTGCCGTAGATCAGTGCTAAATTCATTAAGCCTTTATTTTCATAAGGTTACAGTAACGGGAAAAACTTCCCGAAAAAGATAAGGGAAAAGTCTTAAAAAAAATAGGAAAGATGCTTGACTATTGAATTGAGTGGGATTAATGTTTGCCAACGCATGAGTTCTCGAGGGAACAAATTGTGTCTTAATTATAATTAAAAGCAATATAGGGAAAACTTTATGAAGCTGAAAACATTATCAATTGCAATGATGACATTAGCTGCTACTGGCGTAGCAATGGCCGATGAAATCCGTACAATGCAAGAAAACGAAAATAACTGGGTGTCTGCTGCCGGTAACTATAACAACCAACGTTATAGCAAACTAGCTCAAATCAACAAAGATAACGTTGCTGATTTGAAAATGGCTTGGACTTTCTCAACAGGTGTTTTACGTGGTCACGAAGG
>ENA-ORXI01000774-ORXI01000774.1-sediment-metagenome-genome-assembly--contig:-NODE-774-length-26489-cov-12.524913_pt1 | contig 26489 bp, 26 predicted proteins | sample MGYA00237861_ERZ511468 | MGnify/ENA primary metagenome ERZ511468 (study PRJEB26299, sample SAMN06266213) | sediment metagenome | isolation source: Hudson Canyon methane seep mesocosm | place...
AACTACATCTCTTACGGTGTACGTGAATTTGGTATGTACGCAATCATGAACGGTATGGCTCTACACGGTGGTTTAATGCCATTCGGTGGAACATTCCACATGTTCTCTGACTATGCAAAAAGTGCGTTCCGCATGGCTGCATTGATGAAAATCCGTACAGTGGCTGTTCTTACACATGACTCTATCGGTCAAGGTGAAGATGGACCAACTCATCAACCAATCGAAAACACATCTGCAATGCGTTTCATCCCGAACATGGATGTATGGCGCCCTGCTGATTCAGTTGAAGTTGCTGTTGCGTGGACTGCGTCTGTTGAACGTCTAGATGGTCCTTCAAGCTTAGTATTAAGCCGTCAAGGTATTCCTGGTCGTAAACATGATGCTGCTGATTTTGATGCAATGCGCAAAGGTGCATACGTATTGGTTGAAGCTAAAGGTAACGCTGACGTTATCCTTATCGCTACAGGTTCTGAAGTTGATTTAGCTGCTAAAGCTGCTGAAGCATTAGCTGCTGATGGAATCAATGCTAGCGTTGTTTCTATGCCATCTACTAATGTGTTTGATCGTCAAGATCAAGCATACAAAGATAGCATCTTAACGCCAGGCGTTAAACGTGTTGCTGTTGAAGCAGGTGTAACTGACTTCTGGCGCAAATACGTTGGCCTAGAAGGCGGCGTTGTTGGTATCGATACATTTGGTGAGTCTGCACCAGGTGGCGTATTGATGGAACACTTCGGCTTCACAGTTGAAAACGTTGTTAAAGTTGTTAAAGAAACAATCTAAGTTTTTTTAAATAACGAAGTAAATATGGTGACCAGCAGGCATAAGCCTGTTGGTCATTATTACTTTTGAATATTACATATACCTTTAAAAACTAAGGTTTTAACTGAAGACTTTAGTTTTTAGGGGTATGTCTAAATAGTTTTAAGGAATTAAAGAATGACAATTAAAGTAGGTATTAACGGTTTTGGTCGTATTGGCCGTATGGCATTTCGTGCTGCAGTAAAAGACTTTCAAGATATTGAAGTAGTTGCAATTAATGATTTATTAGATCCTGAATATTTAGCATACATGCTGCAATATGATTCTGTTCATGGCCGTTTTGATGGGGATGTATCAGTCGTTGACGGCAACTTAGTTGTAAATGGTAAAACAATTCGCATCACCGCTGAACGTAACCCAGCTGATCTTAAATGGGGTGATGTAGGCGCTGACCTTATTATTGAATGTACTGGATTTTTCTTAACAGAAGAGTCTTGCCAAGCACATATCGATGCGGGCGCTAAGAAAGTAGTTCAATCAGCACCATCTAAAGATCACACGCCGATGTTTGTATTTGGTGTTAATGATGAGAAATATAATGGTGAAGCTATTGTTTCAGCAGCTTCATGTACGACAAATGCATTAGCGCCAGTAGCTAAAGTATTAAACGACAACTTCGGTATCGTTAAAGGTTTGATGACAACAGTTCATGCTGCAACGGCAACACAAAAAACAGTAGATGGTCCTTCAATGAAAGACTGGCGCGGTGGTCGTGGTATTTTAGAAAATATCATCCCATCTTCAACTGGTGCTGCTAAAGCAGTAGGTAAAGTATTACCTGCTTTAGATGGTAAGTTGACTGGTATGGCATTCCGAGTGCCAACATCTGATGTATCTGTTGTTGATTTAACGGTTCAGTTAGATAAAGACACAAGCTATGACGAAATTTGTGCGGCAATGAAAGCTGCTTCTGAAGGCGCAATGAAAGGCGTTCTAGGTTACACAAATGAAAGTGTTGTATCTACAGATTTTCGTGGTCACACTGCACCATCAAACTTTGATGCTGGCGCGGGTATCGCATTAGATGGCACATTCGTTAAAGTCGTTGCTTGGTATGATAATGAATATGGTTATACCTGTAACATGATGCGTTTAGTTGAATTAGTAGGTAAATAGTTTCAACTTTAAGATGTAAATAAAGACTTAAAGGCTTCCTCTAATCAGGAGGCCTTTTTTGTTTGATAGCGCTATAATCAAACTGTAAATAATAAGAAATATCATAAAGGAAATTCTTCATGTCTGTAATCAAGATGTCTGACCTAGACTTAGCTGGTAAACGTGTATTAATTCGCCAAGATTTAAATGTGCCTCTTAAAGATGGCGCGGTAGCTGATGACACTCGAATCCGTGCTTCATTACCAACGATTAAATTGGCCTTAGAAGCAGGCGCAAAGGTAATGTTGATGTCTCATCTTGGTCGACCAACAGAAGGTGAGTATGCTGAAGAGTTTTCATTAGCGCCTGTTGCTCGCCATTTAGGTGCGTTGTTAGGTAAAGATGTACGCTTAGAAAAGAACTGGCTTGATGGCGTTAATGTGGGTGCCGGTGAAGTGGTACTTTGTGAAAACGTTCGCTTTAATGTCGGTGAGAAAAAAGATGATGAAGCTTTATCAAAGAAAATGGCGGGCTTGTGTGACATTTATGTGATGGATGCATTTGGTACGGCTCATCGTGCTCAAGCTTCAACACATGGTGTTGGTAAATATGCCCCTGTTGCATGTGCGGGTCCATTATTATCAGGTGAACTAGAAGCATTAGGTAAGGCACTTGATAATCCAGCACGTCCAATGGTGGCGATTGTTGGTGGTTCAAAAGTATCAACAAAACTGACGGTTTTAGAATCATTATCGAAAATTGTTGATCAACTTATTGTGGGTGGTGGTATTGCCAATACGTTTATTGCCGCAGCTGGACATAATGTGGGTAAATCACTTTATGAAGCAGATTTAATTGATACCTGTAAGAAATTAACGACAGATGCTAAGGAAGGTGGTCGAAGTATTCCTGTACCAACAGATGTAGTTTGCGCCAAAGAATTCGCTGAAACAGCGGATGCTACTTTGATGGCTGCAACAGAGGTACAAGATGATGACATGATCTTTGATATTGGCCCTGACTCAGCTGCAGAATTAGCAGAAGTATTAAAAAATGCAGGAACAATTGTTTGGAATGGCCCCGTTGGTGTATTTGAATTTGACCAATTTGGTGAAGGAACAAAAGCAATTGCAATGGCTATTGCAGAATCTAAAGCATTCTCGATTGCGGGTGGTGGTGACACACTAGCGGCGGTAGCAAAATATAATATTAGTGATGATGTTTCGTACATCTCAACAGGTGGTGGTGCATTCCTTGAGTTCCTTGAAGGAAAAGAATTACCCGCCGTAGCTATGCTTGAATCTCGTTCAAGCTAAATATAGGATTTAAACTAAGTGTCAGAGAAAAGAAGAACAAAGATTGTTGCAACCTTAGGGCCGTCAAGTAATACCGCTGAAGCATTAGATGCTTTAATCGAAGCCGGCGTCGATGTTGTTCGTCTTAATTTTTCGCATGGTGATCCACAAGAGCATCTAGATCTTGCAGAAACAGTACGAAATCGGGCTCGAGCATATGGACGTCAAGTGGGTGTATTGGCTGATATGCAAGGCCCTAAGATTCGTATCTCACGGTTTAGTACCGGTAAAACATTCCTTGAAGAGGATGCACAGTTTGTTTTAGATGCAGGTCTTGATCCAGATGTGGGTAACTTTGAACATGTCGGTATTGATTACAAACAGCTGCCACAAGATGTGAAGCGTGGTGATACCTTATTGCTTGATGATGGACGTGTTGTTTTATGGGTTGACCAAGTAGAAGATCAACGAATTATCTGCCGTGTTGTTGTTGGCGGAGAGCTTTCAAACAATAAGGGTATTAATCGCCAAGGTGGTGGATTATCTGCTGATGCGCTAACAGAGAAAGATAAAGTAGACATTATTACTGCGGCAAAAATGCAGGCTGACTATGTGGCTATTTCATTTCCTCGCTCAGCAGAAGATATTCATACAGCCCGAAAACTATTACGTGATGCTGGTGGACATGGTGGCATTATTGCAAAAATTGAACGTGCAGAAGCCTTAGATGTTATCGATGAAATTATTGAAGCATCTGATGCGGTCATGGTTGCACGTGGTGATTTAGGTGTTGAAGTAGGTGATGCGGCATTACCGCCAATACAAAAAGACATCATTATTCGAGCCCGACGTCATAATAAGGTGGTCATTACGGCAACCCAAATGATGGAATCAATGATCACCAATGCAATTCCAACTCGTGCGGAAGTATTTGATGTGGCCAATGCCGTATTAGATGGTACTGATGCGGTCATGCTGTCAGGTGAAACAGCGGTTGGTAAACACCCTGTTAAGGTTATCGAAGCGGTAGATCGTATTTGCCTTGAAGCTGAACAGCAGCGTGAAATTCGGGTGTCACGTCATCGTATGGATTCGCATTTTGAGCGAATGGATGAGGCGATTGCAATGGGAGCCATGTATATGGCTAATCACCTCGATGTAAAAGCAATTGCAGCATTGACTGAATCAGGAACAACGCCATTGTGGATGTCTCGAATTAGTTCGGGTATTCCTATTTTTGCATTAACGCCACATGTTGAAACACGCAGAAAGGTGACCTTATATCGTGGTGTCTATCCAGTAAGTTTTACTGTTGATCATGATGATCATGCCTCACTTAATAAAGAAGCTATTGATGAACTGCAACGTCGAGGTGTGGTGAGAGATGGTGACCTAGTTATTATTACTAAAGGCGACCTTGAGGTTCAAGGCAGTACAAATGCACTGAAATTAGTACGTGTAGGTGATATGGTAGAGCCTAAACAAGAATAGGGAGAACATATTATGGCTTTAGTTTCAATGCGACAACTTTTGGATTATGCAGCAGAACATAGTTTTGCAATTCCAGCATTTAATGTCAGCAATATGGAGCAGGTTCAAGCTATTATGCAGGCAGCAGATGCGGCTGATAGCCCTGTTATTATGCAAGGCTCAGCAGGTGCACGAAAATATGCTGGCGAACCTTTTCTCCGTCATTTAATTCTTGCTGCAATTGAAGAATATCCTCATATTCCTGTTGTTATGCATCAAGATCATGGTTCGGCACCCCATGTTTGTGCCCGCTCAATTCAATCTGGCTTTAGTTCAGTGATGATGGATGGATCGCTGATGGAAGATATGCAAACACCATCATCATTTGAATATAATGCTCGTGTTACGCGTGAAGTGGCTAATATGGCACATGCTTGTGGTGTGTCAGTTGAAGGTGAAATTGGTTGTTTAGGTTCGTTAGAAACGGGCATGATGGGTGAAGAAGATGGCCATGGTTCACTAGATAAATTAGATCCTAGTCAACTATTAACAGATCCTGATGAGGCCGTAGAGTTTGTTAAACAAACTCAGGTTGATGCTCTAGCAGTAGCGATTGGGACTAGTCATGGAGCCTATAAATTTACCAAGCCACCAACAGGTGATGTCTTGGCAATTAGTCATTTGAAGGTTTTACATCAGCGTTTACCTAATACACATTTTGTAATGCATGGTTCAAGCTCAGTGCCTCAAGATTGGCTAAAGGTGATTAATGATTTTGGTGGTGATATAGCTCAAACTTATGGTGTGCCGGTAGAAGAAATTGTTGCAGGTATTAAATACGGGGTACGTAAAGTTAATATTGATACTGATTTACGCATGGCCTCAACAGGTTCTATTCGCCGCTATTTATCACAAGAAGAGAATGCTGCTAATTTTGATCCTCGCAAGTTTTATAAGGTCGCATTAGAAGCAATGAAGGTGATATGCCAAGCACGTTATGAAGCCTTTGGTAGTGCTGGTCATGCAAGTAAAATAAAAGCTATCCCATTGGGTCAAATGGTTGGGCGTTATGCCTCAGGCGAGTTCGATCCACATTTTAATTAATGGTAAGACAAGAGAAGCTTTTTGCTAGCGATATAATGTTTTTAAGCAAAAGTGTGTAATAAGGTAAACTATGTCCTTTTATTTAATTGAGAAGATAAAGTGCAGCAGCTATTAGCTATTGCTGGTGGAGGTGCTTTAGGAGCAGTATTACGCTTTGGCATGTCATCAGGCATTTATCGCGTATTAGGTCGAGAGTTTCCCTATGGGACCTTGGCAGTTAATGTTCTTGGTTCATTACTAATGGGATTGTGTTTCATATTGATGATCGAACGAAACCTATTATCTATGGAATGGCGAGGTGTCATCATGATCGGTTTTCTTGGTGCATTCACTACCTTCTCTACCTTTTCGATGGAAACACTAAGCTTGCTAGAATCTGGTGAGTTGACGAAAGCCTTGTTAAATATTCTGTTAAGTGTGACTTTATGTCTTGCTGCAACGTGGGTTGGACTAACAATCGGGAGGCAGATGTAATATGAATGAAATCACTATGGTACGAATTTACCTTTCAGAAAGCCGTGATCACTACGAACGTTTAGTGAACTGGTTATATGCGGATAATCATGTAAAAGGTGTATCGGTATTTAGAGCTATAGAAGGTTTTGGTGAGGATCGGAAGATCCATACAGCATCATTGATAGATTTGTCCTTAGAGCTACCTGTCGTTATAGAATTTTTTGACGCACCAGATGTGATTTCTGGTGTTTTAGAGCAAGTACAAAAAATGGTTAAAGTAGACCATATCGTTACTTGGTCAGCACAATCTGGAATTTAAAATGTTAGACCCAAAATTATTAAGAAATGAACCTGAAAAAGCGGCTGAGTTATTGGCTCGTCGTGGTTATAAATTAGATATCGCCAAGCTTGAAGGCCTAGAACAAGAACGAAAGCAAGCTCAAGCTGATGCCCAAAGTTTACAAACTGAGCGTAATAGCCGATCTAAAATGATTGGCAAGGCAAAAGCATCAGGTGAAGATATTGCACCACTACTCGCAGAGATTGCTGATTTAGGTGATAAACATAAAGCGGCTGAAGCACGTTTAGCAGAAGTACTACAAAAACTAACTGACGTAGCTATGGAATTACCTAATATCCCTCAAGAGGATGTGCCCGCGGGTAAAAGTGAAGATGATAATGTAGAAATTTCACGTTGGGGTGAACCAAAATCATATAGTTTTGAACCTAAAGATCATGTTGATTTGGGTGAAAGCCTCAGCGGAATGGATTTTGAAACAGCAGCTAAAATTAGTCAGGCTCGTTTTGTTACTCTACAGGGCCCGCTGGCTAAGTTACATCGAGCATTAACGCAATTTATGCTTGATCAACATACTGAAGAGAATGGTTATACTGAAACCTATGTGCCTTATTTAGTAAATAGTGATTCATTACGTGGCACAGGACAGTTACCAAAATTTTCTGAAGACTTATTTGCTATTAAAGATACGGATTTATATCTAATTCCAACTGCAGAAGTACCTGTCACTAATATTGTGCGAGACACTATTTCAACGGATAAACAATTGCCATTGAAATTTGTGGCTCACACACCTTGTTTTCGTAGTGAAGCAGGATCATATGGTCGTGACGTTCGAGGTTTAATTCGTCAGCATCAATTTGAAAAAGTAGAATTAGTACAAATTGTACGGCCTGGAGAATCTGATGCTGCACATGAAGCACTTACAGGGCATGCTGAAGGCATTTTACAAAAACTAGAATTACCGTACCGTAAAGTATTGCTGTGTATAGGTGATTTAGGTTTCTCATCAAGTAAAACTTATGACCTAGAAGTTTGGTTACCAAGCCAACAAACATATCGTGAAATTTCATCATGTAGTAATTTCCAAGCTTTCCAAGCTCGTCGCTTGCAAGCTCGCTGGCGTAACCCTGAAACAAATAAGCCCGAGTTAGTGCACACTCTCAATGGTTCTGGCTTAGCAGTTGGACGTACTTTGTTAGCCGTGATGGAAAATCACCAAGATGAGCAAGGTGGTATATATATACCTGAAGCATTGAGACCTTATATGGGTGGACAGGAAAAAATCAGTGCTTGAATTTAGCCTTATACAGAAAATTTTAATCAGTGTTATTCCTGTTATATTCGCTATTACTGCACATGAAGTAGCGCATGGCTGGATGGCAATGAAGCTTGGAGATCGTACTGCTCAAATGATGGGTCGATTAACTTTGAACCCAATTAAACATATTGACCCACTAGGAACAATCATTATTCCAGGCTTACTTTTGATGATGGGTGGTTTTATATTTGGTTGGGCTAAACCTGTACCTGTTACATTCCAAAATTTACATCACCCAAAAGCTGATATGGCATGGGTTGCAATAGCGGGTCCACTAGCTAATCTGTTTATGGCCATTATTTGGGCGGCCATTACAAAAATAGGTATCATGCTATATCTGGCTGATATTGCAATTGGTGAGCCTATGTTATACATGGGTGTTGTGGGTGTATTAGCTAATGCTATGCTGATGATATTAAACCTATTACCACTGCCACCTTTAGATGGTGGGAGGATTTTAGTTAGTCTATTGCCAGGCCCCCTATCTTGGAAAGTAAGTCGAATTGAGCCTTATGGTTTTTACATTTTATTAGCTTTAATTTACTTTGGTGTACTTTCTTTAGTGCTTTGGCCTCTCATCAGTTTATTTCTATCTTTGGTGGAAGCCTCATTTTATTTACCAGCAGATTTTTTTACTATATATAGTAGTCGCCTTTTTAATTAAGGTTGAAGGAGAATATTTTTGGACACGGTAGCATTACAATCTCGTCGCATCGTTTCAGGCATGCGTCCAACGGGACAGCTTCATCTAGGGCATTATCATGGGGTGCTAAAAAACTGGGTTAAACTCCAGCATGAATTTGATTGTTTCTTTTTTGTGGCAGATTGGCATGCCTTGACGACACACTATGAAGATAGCAGTGTTATTGAAGCAAGTGTTTGGGAAATGGTGATCGATTGGATCGCAGCAGGTATTGAGCCTTCAGCGGTATCATTATTTTTACAATCAAAAGTACCAGAACATGCTGAACTGCATTTACTGTTATCGATGATGACACCGATCTCTTGGTTAGAACGTGTTCCAACCTATAAAGATCAACAAGAAAAGTTGAAAGAGAAAGATTTATCAACCTATGGTTTCTTGGGGTATCCACTTTTACAAAGTGCCGATATTTTGATTTATCGTGCAGGACAAGTTCCGGTTGGTGAAGATCAGGTGGTGCACGTTGAGCTAACTCGTGAAGTTGCTCGTCGTTTTAACCATATTTATGGTCGTGAAAAAGACTTTGAACAAAAAGCTGAAGAAGCGATCAAAAAGATGGGTAAGAAGAATGCAAAATTGTATTCAAACTTACGCCGAGCCTACACCGAGCAAGGTGATGCTGAAGCATTAGAAACGGCTCGTGCATTATTAAAAAGTCAGCAGAATCTTGCACTAGGTGATACAGAACGATTATTTGGTTATCTTGAAGGCGGTGGTAAAGTCATTTTGCCTGAGCCACAGGCTTTATTAACACCATCACCTAAAATGCCAGGCTTAGATGGACAGAAAATGTCTAAATCTTATGGCAATACGATCTCTTTGCGAGAATCTGAAGCATCTATAGCTGAAAAGATCAAAAAAATGCCAACGGATACTAATCGTGTACGCCTTAGCGATCCGGGTGATCCAGCAAAATGCCCTGTTTGGCAATTGCACGAAGTCTATTCAGATGATGCACAAAAAGAATGGGTGCAAGAAGGTTGCAAAAGTGCAGGAATTGGCTGTTTAGAATGTAAAGGGCCTCTTATTGATTCTATCCGTGCTGAATTGAAACCAATTCGTGAACGAGCAGAAGAACTCACTAAGCACCCTGAAGATGTACGTCGTATTATCGAAGATGGTAATGAAGCGGCCCGTGAAGTAGCGCGTGATACACTCGAAGAAGTGCGTGCAGCAATGGGACTAGGTTACAAATAGAAAATCTTACCACAGAGACACGAAGGACACAGAGATAAAAGAATAGCGCTAACTTTTTTGTATTCTAAAAATGTTAAAGTGAAGAGCAACGAACAAAGCCTTGAGCATGAAAATATAGAGAACTAAGATTCTCTGTGTCCTTCGTGTCTCTGTGGTGAATTAAATATAAACAATGTCGGGAGACAATAGAATGAGTGAACGAATTCAAAAAGTATTAGCACGAGCAGGTTATGGTTCACGCCGTGGGCTTGAAGTAATGATTAAAGAAGGTAAAGTCACGGTTAATGGTGATGTCGCCAGCTTGGGAGATCAAATTTCAAGTACTGATACTGTTCGATTAGAGAATAAGCCTTTATCGGCTAAACGTTTATGGCAGCAACCTCAACAAGTTTTGTTATATAACAAACCAGTTGGTGAAGTCTGTACACGAAAAGATCCAGAAGGTCGTCGTACGATTTTCCAATCATTACCAGCTCCAGAAGAAGGTCGCTGGGTAAGTGTTGGGCGTTTAGATATCAATACCAGTGGACTTATTATTCTGACCACAGATGGAGAGTTAGCAAATACATTAATGCATCCATCAAATGAAATGGATAGAGAATATGCTGTTCGTATATTGGGTGAAGTACCATCAGAAATGATGCAGACTTTACGAGATGGCGTTGAGCTTGAAGATGGTCCTGCAAAGTTTACTGATATTCAACCTGCCGGAGGCGAAGGCGCCAACAAATGGTTCCATGTTGTTATTCAGGAAGGTCGTAACCGTGCTGTTCGTAGACTGTGGGAGAGCCAAGGCGTACAAGTAAGTCGCTTAATGCGTGTTCGTTATGGACCGGTCATTATTCCTAAACAACTTAAAATGGGCCGTTGGATGATGTTAGAAGGCGGTGATTTAGAGATGTTGTACGAAGAGGTAAACCTTGAGCAGAAAGTTGTAGAGAATGTTGGTCGGGCTCAGCGTGAGAAGAAAATGCGCCCATTAAAAACAACGGTTCCCAAGGCTCGCCAAAAAGCAAGCCGTACTGACGGTAAGCCAAAAGGTAAAGCTCGAGTTCGAGGTCGGTAGTTTGGCTATAGATGCATAAAGACAATAAAAAAGGGCTTTTGAATTCAAAAGCCCTTTTTTTATATTATTTAAATAGAACTAATTAAGATGAAAAATTAGTTTCTTAATTTGTCATTCCGGTATGTTTTTAGCCGGAATCTAGTGTTCAGCTTAATTATCTTTGCTAATAAGTTTTTGTGCACAAATAGTTTGGTTTCGACCTGATTTTTTAGCTTGATATAAAGCTTGATCGGCACGATCAAATAATTCTGAACTATTTTCACCTTGATTGAGCTGAGCGATACCAAGACTAATTGTAAACCCGAAAGTTCTTTGACCATCGTTACAGCTTAATTGTGAGACGGCAACACGAAGGCGTTCAGCGACTAACTCTGCAGATTTTGTATCAGTATTACTTAATACTAAGGTGAATTCTTCACCACCATAACGGAATGCAATATCACTAAGACGCATAGTATCGGTAATAGATTTAGCTAATGTTTGTAATGCTAAGTCCCCACTAGAATGACCATAGGTATCATTCACTGTTTTAAAGTGATCAATATCAAGCATAATAAGTGACATTGGTGAATGTTGACGATGCGCGAGATCAATTTCACGTTTTAAGCTGATATCAAATGCACCACGGTTATTTAAACCTGTTAATTTATCTTGTAGGGCTGCAGCTTGTGCTTCCCGGTATAACAAGCAATTACGTACTGGATAAATCAATTTGCATAGAAAGTCTTCTAATAATTGAGTGTCAGCATCAGTAAACTTTTTACGACGGGTTAATGTTAGCTCACCTAACCAGACAGTATTCATCTCTAAGCGGTAATTACATGAATGGTGGCTACGGCGACCAATATTGACATCGCAACTAGCACCACGATGTTGGTAATGAAGACCATCATATGCAAGTACTTTACTTATTTCTTTATGGAATAAGTTGATAATATCTTCTAATACTAAAGAAGTTTGCAATATAGCAGGAAGGCGAGCAGCAATATCTTCAGCATTTTCATGTGAAGCTGGTGACGACGTGCTTACATCAATGGCGTGACCATGTTTACCTACTAAAGATAATTTTGCTGCTTCTGATGATATTTGATGTTCCATGGCGCAAATCCTAATCTAGTATTTTGAACTAGATAAAGCGAGAACTGTGCCATGTGAGTATTTATCATTATTATCAAGTGGTTATATTGCTGTGTCAGCATATTGACAGGCAGATTATTGAGCGTTAACAATTTTCCCATTCATTTCCAAACTATCATCGCCCATCAAATAGAGATAAGTGGGAACAACAGCTTCAGGTGTTGGTAATGAGCTTGGATCTATCGCTGGGAATGCTCGAGCATGCAGTTTTGTTTGTATCGTACCAGGATCGATAATATTAACTCTAATACGACCATCTGATTCTAATTCATCAGCTAACTGTTTACTGAGTGATTCGATAGCAGCTTTACTAACACCGTAAGCGGCCCAGTATGCGCGGTCTTTATGGTCATCTGTGGTAAAGATAATTGAGGCTTTATCAAACTTCTGCATGAGCACTAAACAGGCACGAGTCAAAAGGTAAGGTGCTGTTAGGTTTATATGCAGTGTTTCTAACCAAACTTTTGGATCTTGATGTTGAACGGGTGCGATTTGGCCTAATGATGCGGCACAATGCACTAAACCATCAAGTCGCCCGAAATTATCATCAATATTACGTGATAATTCTTCATAATCAGGAATGCTTGCTCCCTGAAGATCTAGAGGGTACAAAGCTGGAGTAGGAGCACCACTTTCAACGATATCATCATAAACAAGTTCTAATGCAGCAATGTTTTTATCAAGTAGAATGAGTGTTGCACCATGTTGAGCATAGGCCTTAGCAACAGCTGCTCCGATACCTGAGCCAGCACCAGTGATGAGAATAATACGATCTTTAAGTTGATCAGGTTTAGCGGTGTATTGCATTAGTCTTCACTTACTGCAGGAACAAATTGACTATATTTTACTTCACCATTCTGAAATTGCACACTGGTTGTTCCAGCATCAGTAGTCCATTCACTCTGTGTGAATGTAAGTGCATCAATAGTTCTAGATTGAGTGAATGTTGGTGTGCCCAGCTGGTCTGAAGCGGCTTGTTCAGTTATGCCCTCAGCAACAGGCATTGATGATGTGCTTTCAGAATTATCACCACATGCAATAAGAGCAGAACTGATTAGAATTGCGCTTAGGATTAGACGAGTTTTAGTAAGCATAAGAGACCTATATATCTAGATTTAATTAAAAGGTAATTATATCACTTGTATTGTTGTCATCTCTTAAATCAACGTTGATTTAAGAGATGTTTAACACAGTTTTCCCCATTACGAATGGCGCCTTCTAACGTTGCGGGATAGCCATTTTCAATATAGTCACCAGTAAGCCATAAACCTTTTATCGTTGTTTTACTGGTAGGACGATATTTTTTAATATCAACTGTACTAGCAAAAGTTGCCCGTTTTTCACGAATGACCAAGCTATCATTAGCCGTTTTAGGAAACTCAGGAAATAGAGTGTAAATTTCTTGGCACACATGCTGAACAAGTATCTCATTAGTCATAGTTTCGTGCTTTCCAGGTCCACTAATAACAATAGCCATTAAACCTTGAGTTTGCTCGCTACGATCAAAAATCCATTGACTAATCGTACCTGTCATTCCTAGCATCGGCTTACTTAATCGAGTGTTAGTAGGGTATTGAAGATAAATAGTGCAGATTGGATATTCTTTTGGAGTCTCTAAGCTTATGTGCTCAGCAAGTAGTTTTACTGTTTGGGATGGGTTGGTGGCGAGAATAATGTTATCAGCCATAAGTACTTGGTCATCCTGACAAATAATACCGCTAATATTGTCTTGCTCAACGATAAGCTGTGTCGCTCGCGTTTGTAAGCTGATAGAACCACCCATTTTTTGGATATAGCTAGCGGCAGCATGAGGAAATACATCACCTAGGGGCTGGCGAGGAATTAATGAGTCTGCTGCTTTTTGGCCTTTACCCAAAGTGTCTTTCAATACGGTTGCGAGTAAATGTGCAGATGCCTGATTAATAGGGGTGTTTAAGGTTGCTAGACATAAAGGTTCCCATAACTGTTTAATTAAACGTTTTGGCTGCTTGGTAGATAGTAACCATTCACTTACGCTTATATCCTCTTCACGTAGGATTGTTTCTATCGATGACTGTAGTTTTGTGACAGAATAAAAGCCCATCATGCCAGCACTGAGAATAAGGTTCCATGCCAGAGATAGTGGCCAAGCTAAGAGGCTATTGCTGGATAAATGTAATGGTGGAAACTGAGTATCGTGGATAGTGATATCCATGGCATAACGCTGAAAGGCTTCGTCGGGTGATACACCAACCAAGTCCATCATTGCTAACATTCGGTCATAAGCACCTATCATCAGGTGCTGCCCATTATCAATGTCCTGCTCATGCCATTGAACATTACGGGCACGTCCACCCAATTGTTTCGCTGACTCAATTAGATGGACAGCTTGACCTTGCTGAGCAAGTGTTACTGCTGCAGCAAGTCCACTCCAGCCACCTCCGATGATCAGAGTGGTCATATTTTAATTACGTATTCTTTTACGGTGAAGCCGCTTTTCATTACGTGCTGTACGCCAAGCAATCCATAGCTTTCTGATCGGCGTTAATGAAACGCGATGTTTCATCACTTGAAAGTTGTCATTAACGATTTCATCTAATGTTGCTTCGTATATGGCAGCCATAATCAGACCAGTGCGTTGTGTGTAGCGGTCACCTTCAGGCAATATCTCCATTGCTTGTCGATAATATTGTTTGGCTCTTGTCGTTTGAAATTTGAGAAACTCAATCAGTTCCGGCGTAGATTTCAGTGCTAATAGATCATCTGTTTTAACATTAAATTGTTCTAATTCATCTTGAGGTAGGTAAATACGACCTCGTTCAGCATCTTCACGAACATCACGAATAATATTAGTAAGTTGTAGGGCCATACCAAGACTTTCAGCATATTTGAGTGTGTTTCTATCCTGATAACCGAAGATCTCAACAGATAGAAGACCTACTACGCTGGCTGCGCGATGACAATATAAGGCTAACTGTTTGAATTCTGGATAGCTAAATTGGTCTAGATCCATCGCCATACCATCAATGATTTCCATGAAATATTCTTCATGTAGGTCAAAGTGTTGCAGCGCTGTTTGTAAGGCTTTCCCTACTGGATGAGTCGCTTGACCTTTGAAGGTTTTTTGAATTTCTTCTCGCCACCATTCGAGTTTTACTCTGGCAATATTAGCATCGGATATTTCATCAACGGTATCATCTACTTCACGGCAAAATGCATAAAGAGCAATGATTGCTTGGCGTTGCTGTGCGGGTAAGAAGCGGAAACTGTAATAAAAGCTGGAACCACTTTTAGCTGCCTTATCCTGGCAGTATTCATCAGGTGTCATCGTTGTAATCTCGTTACGATTGTATCGTTTTGCAAATGGGATTCGATAATTTCATCTATATCTTCTGTAGTTTGATATTGATACCAAACACCTTCAGGGTAAATAACGAGTACTGGGCCTAAAGCGCAACGATTCAGGCAGCCAGCGTTATTAACGCGTACCTTTTTTAGCTTTAATTCTTTCACTCGTTGTTTGGCATAATTACGTAAAGATTGAGCATTATGCTGGTGGCAACAAGGTGTACCATCATCACGCTGATGAGTGCAGAAAAATAAATGATATTTATAAATGTCAGTCATAGATGAAAGAATAGCGGATAAAGAGATTTAGACAAGGAAAAGATCCCTAATAAACCTGATTTTCTTAAAATAAGGGGGAGGAATTGAGTTGGCGTAGCATTGTTTGCTAAGTCATTGTATTATAGAAATCACAATACTTTGAAGAAATAATGGAATGTATCTAGTACTTATCTTATTGTCTATAAGCGTTATCGCACTTATTTTCTACCTGCATCATTTGCGTCAAGAAATAATGTCTATGCAAAATGATACTGTGGATAAGGATAGTGATGAGCGCTTCCGTCAATTGTTACAAAAGATACCTAATGTATCAGTACAAGGATATGACCAAAATCGCCGAGTAAATTTCTGGAACGAAGCGAGTGAAAATCTATACGGCTATAGTCGTGAAGAAGCGATGGGCAAACAATTAGAAGAACTGATCATTCCAGAGCATATGCGTGACTTTGTGGTGGAGAAAACTGATAGTTGGTTGTCAGGTGGAGAGGAAGTACCTGCTGGCGAATTAGCTCTACAAACTAAATTAGGTCAATCTGTCTCGGTTTATTCGAGTCATGTGATGAGTCATGATCATGATGGTAATCCAGAAATGTATTGTGTTGATATTGATCTGACGACTCATAAACAAGACAAAAAAATTATTCAACAAAGTGAAGAAAAGTTTCGGAATATTATTCAATCTTCACCCGTGCCCTATTTACTCCATAATTCTGCAAAACAGATTATTTTAATTAATGACACGTTTACCCAGCAATTTGGTTATACCTTGGGTGATCTTAGTTCCTATGATGATTGGGGGAATAAAGTTTATTCAAATAAAGAATATGCTTTAAAGATACAAAGTTCTTGGCGCCAGCGATTTAGTGATGCTGAAGCTAATGGTGGTGTATTTGAACCACTTGAGCTCGAAATTCAATGTAAAAATGGTCAGATAAGAACAGTTATTGCAGATGCTTCTCCTCTTACAGGTTCATTCTACGGTGATGTGCTGATTAGTTTGTATGATATTACTGAGCGAAAAGCGGCCGAGCTTGCATTACAAAAAAGTGAGGCAAAATCTCGTGCAATCATTGAGGCCGCTCCTATCCCTTTCGCACTTCACAATACACAACGGGATGTGGTCTTTATAAATGAAGCTTTCACTCGCCAATATGGTTACACCATCGAAGATATTCCTACTTACCTAGAGTGGGGAAAAAAAGTTTACCCTGATGAAGAATATGCTGCAAAAATACAAGAGATTTGGCGACAACATTTTGAAATAGCAATAAGTACTGGAAAAGAGTTCGAACCAGTCGAAATTGAACTGAGTTGTAAAAATGGTGATATACGGACTGCAATTGCTAGTGCGTCTCCTATCACGGGTGATTTTAATGGGGAAATATTAATCAGCCTATACGATATTACTGAGCGTAAACAAGAAGAGCATCAACGAATGTTGGCTGCAACCGTCTTCGAACATAGTGGTGAAGGCATGATGACTACTGATGCCAATAGACTGATTTTAGCTATAAACCCCGCATTTACTCAGATCACTGGTTATAGTGAACAAGACCTAATAGGTCAACGATCACTGATACTGATGTCTGATAAACATGAGCCCTCTTTTTATCAAGAGCTTAAGGATGACCTAGATAAAAATGGTGAGTGGCAAGGAGAAGTCTGGAATCGATGTAAGGATGGATCTGACTTTCTAGCTTGGGTAACGATAAATACTATTTACAATGATGATGGCTCAGTCAGTCAACGAGTTACTTTGTTTTCTGACATTACGGCTAAAAAAGAGGCAGAAAATTTAGCATTAAGGCAAGCGAATTACGATGATCTGACATCATTGCCAAATCGAAGTATGTTCCATGATCGCTTGGAGCAAGAGATTAAAAAATCGCATAGAAGTCATAAGCCTCTGGCAGTATTTTTTCTTGATTTAGATAAATTTAAAGAAGTAAATGATACTTTTGGTCATCAAATAGGTGACAGATTGTTAGTTGATGCTGCGAAACGAATTACTGACTGTGTTAGAGAGGTTGATACGGTATCGCGTCTTGGTGGTGATGAGTTTACTGTGATTCTGACAGATCTTGATGATGTTCATGGACTTGAACGTATTGCGAGTAATATTATTGAGGCTTTGAGTCAGCCTTTCCAGCTAGGCTCTGACATAGCTTACGTTTCAGTAAGCATTGGTATCACTCTGTATCCTAATGATGCAAATACAGTGGGTGACTTACTTAAAAATGCCGATCAAGCTATGTATATGGCAAAAGATTCTGGGCGTGCTTGTTTTCGTTATTTCACTAAAAAAATGCAGACATCAGCAACAGAGCGATTTAATTTGCTTAATGATCTACGGCTAGCATTAGAACAACAGCAATTGGAACTGTATTTTCAACCGATCGTAGATTTAGTAACAGGTAATATACATAAAGCAGAGGCTTTAATACGTTGGCATCATCCTGAGCGAGGAATGGTCAGCCCTGCAGAATTTATCCCGCTGGCAGAAGATTCGGGATTGATAATAGACATTGGTGACTGGGTATTCCATCAAGCAGTTAAGCAAGTTAAGTCATGTCAGAGGTTTGCAAGTGATTTCCAGATTAGTATTAATAAATCACCGATTCAGTTTAGGAAAAATAGTGATTGGATATCAGTAATAGAACAGGAAGGTATCACGTGTAGCAATATCGTTATAGAAATCACGGAAGGTGTTTTGATGGAAAATAGAGAGCAGGTTGAACAACAGCTACTTGATTTTCGTGATGCAGGGATCCAAGTTGCCATAGATGATTTTGGTACTGGATATTCTTCTCTTTCTTATCTCAATAAATTTGATATTGATTATTTAAAAATTGATCAATCATTTACTCGAAATTTGCAGCCAAACTCTAGTGAAATGGCTCTATCTGAAGCGATTATTGTCATGGCGCATAAATTAGGACTGAAAGTTATTGCTGAAGGTGTTGAAACCGAACAACAAAGAGACTTATTACGCCAAGCTGGCTGTGATTATCTTCAAGGCTACCTATTTTCTAAACCCTTACCAGCAGACCAGTTTGAAGCTTTTTTAGAAGCTGCGGCTAATGGAAAAATTAGCTAAACCAATTAATGCTTCTTTATAAGGTGAATCATCTACGATAGATAGTGCTGATATTGCTTGGTTCACCTCATTATGTGCGGCCTGGGCGGTGTATTCGATAGCGCCAGTTTGCTCAATAATGCTGATGACTTCATCAATCTTATCGCGTTGACCTTCTTCAATAGCTGTACGAATAAGCTTAGCTTGAAGTGGAGAGCCATGTTTCATTGCATAAATGAGAGGTAAGGTTGGTTTACCCTCGGCAAGATCATCGCCAATGTTTTTACCAATAGTTTCACTAGATTCACTGTAATCTAATAAGTCATCAATAAGTTGGAAGGCGCTACCAAGGTGCATGGCATAGCTCGACATAGCTTGCTCAACATCAGGACTTGCTTGGCTAATAACTGCGCCTAATAATCCAGCAGCTTCAAAAAGTTTGGCTGTTTTATGGTGAATGACTTCTAAGTAACTATCTTCAGTTGTATCAGCATCATTACAGTTAAGTAATTGTAAAACTTCACCTTCAGCAATGACATTAGTTGTATGCGACAAAATTTTCATCAAGCGCATAGAATCCATTTCAACCATCATTTCAAATGATCGTGTGTATAAAAAGTCGCCGACTAGAACGCTGGCCTCATTACCCCATAAATTATTCGCAGTTTCACGGCCTCGGCGCATATCTGAATTATCAACCACATCATCATGCAATAATGTTGCGGTATGGATGAACTCGATAATGGTTGCAAGATTGATGTGTTCTTCACCTTTATAACCACAAGTGCGAGCACATAAAATAGCTAGAGAAGGGCGTAAACGTTTGCCACCACTATTAATGATGTAAGTACCAAGCTGGTTGATGAGGACAACGTCAGATTGAAGTCGAGATTGAATCATCGAGTCGACGGCAGACATATCATCTTCAATTAAAGAATAAATCGATTGGATATCCACAGCGTTTAGATCATCCTATATAATGAGGGTTCGAAAAGCGTGTACTTTCTCATGCAGGGCAGTGAATCGCAAATATTTCACCAGATTAGAATAAGAGATTTGATCTCTTAGGTGAAAGACGATAGAATTGCCGGTCTTTTGATGGGTTCGCCCTCAAATACACTTACATAATTATTTTGGAGACAGCGATGTACGCTATTGTCGCGACTGGCGGTAAACAATACCGTGTGAAGCAGGGTGAAACACTTCGTGTAGAGAAGTTGTTTGCTGATGCTGGTGATTCGGTTGAATTAGATAAAGTTCTATTAGTTGGTGAAGGCGACGATATTAAAATCGGAGCTCCTTACCTTGATGGCGCAAAAGTAACTGCTACAGTTACAGAAAATGGTCGTGGCGATAAAGTTAAAATCGTTAAGTTCCGTCGTCGTAAACATTCACGTAGACAAGCGGGTCACCGTCAGTCTTATACTGAAATTCAAATCACTGGCATTACTGCTTAAGATTTCCGAACACAAGAGGATTTAGAAATGGCTCATAAGAAAGCGGGTGGTAGTACTAGAAACGGACGTGATTCGGAGTCGAAACGTCTTGGTGTGAAACGTTACGGTGGTGAAGCAGTATTAGGTGGTAATATTCTTATCCGTCAACGTGGTACGCGCGTTCATGCTGGTAAAAATGTTGGTCTTGGTAAAGATCACACATTATTTGCAAAAGCAGATGGCAAGGTTTTGTTTGAGACTAAAGGTCCAAAAAACCGCGCATATATCAGTGTTATCACTGACTAAATAAAATGTTAGCCCAGTTTTGGGGCAAACAGCTAAAGAAGCCCCGCTGATGCGGGGCTTTTTTGTTTCTGGCCATTGATTTATGATTGATACCCAGATTATAGGTTAAAACAATGAAATTTGTAGATGAAGCAAGAATTACGGTAAGTGCAGGCGGCGGTGGTAATGGCTGTTTGAGTTTCCGTCGTGAAAAATATATCCCATTTGGCGGTCCAGATGGCGGTGATGGTGGTGATGGCGGTGATTTGTATTTAATTGCAGATAAACAGGTCAATACACTGATTGATTTTCGTTATAAGCGAAGCTATAAAGCTGAACGTGGTGAGCACGGTCAAGGTAAGTTATGTAGTGGTGCTCGAGGGGAAGATCTAGCTATCAAAGTACCTATTGGTACTGAAGCTTGGGATAATGATACTGATGAATTAATCGGTGACTTAACTAAGCATGGCGATAAATTGTTGGTTGCAAAAGGCGGCTGGCATGGCTTGGGTAATGTACGATATAAATCAAGTACAAACCGTGCGCCACGACAAACATCAAATGGTACGCCCGGCGAAGAACGTCATTTACGTCTTGAAATGAAATTACTAGCAGATATTGGTTTACTTGGTTTACCAAACGCAGGTAAATCAACCTTTATTCGCTCTGTGTCTGCAGCACAACCGAAAGTAGCTGATTATCCATTTACTACTTTATACCCAAATTTGGGTGTAGTGACAATGAAAGATGTGCGTAGCTTTGTGATCGCGGATGTCCCTGGCTTAGTTGAGGGTGCGGCTGAAGGTGCTGGCCTAGGTATTCAATTCCTTCGCCATTTAACACGAACACGATTGTTATTACATATGGTCGATATGGCTCCAGCAGATGTGAAGCAAGATCCTGTCGAAAGCGTAGAAATTATTAACCGTGAACTCGAGCATTATAGTGATGCGCTGGGAAGTCAGGATCAGTGGTTGGTTCTAAATAAAATGGATCTTGTCCCTGAAGATATTCGTGAAGAACTTTGCCAAGATGTGTTAACTCGACTGAACTGGAAGGGAAAAGTATTCCGCGTCAGTGGGCAATCAGGAGAAGGCTGTGATCAATTATGCGCAGAGATTATGGATTATCTTGATGCCCGTAATGAAGCCGAGCAAGCAGCACTAGAAGCTGAACAAGCAGCGTTAGACGCCGAGGACTAAAGAGTGACCAATCCACACCAACAACTTATTAATACTAAACGATGGGTTATTAAGATTGGTAGTGCTTTGCTGACGAGACAAGGTGAAGGTTTAGATCTTGAGCGTATTCACTGGCTAACAGGTGAAATTGCCTATCTTCGCGAACAAGGTAAAGAGATCGTTCTTGTTACCTCGGGTTCTGTTGCGGCTGGCATGCAGCAATTAGGTTGGACTGAGCGCCCTCATGCTTTGCATCAACTACAATCTGCAGCAAGCGTCGGTCAAATGGGTTTAATTCAAGCCTATGCGACCGAATGTAAGAAACATGATATTCACACAGCACAGATTCTTTTAACGCACTCTGATTTATCTGATCGGGGCCGTTATCTTAATGCACGAAGTGTTCTACACAGTTTATTAGAGCTGGGTGTATTACCTGTTGTAAATGAAAACGATACGATTGCGACAGAAGAAATTCGCTTTGGTGATAATGATACTTTAGCAGCAATGACTGCAAATCTAGTTGAAGCAGATGTACTGGTTATATTGACCGATCAAGATGGATTATTTGACTCTGACCCACGAAGTAACCCAGAAGCAAGAATGATTGCGGCTTCTGCTGCATCTAATCCTGCATTAGATGATATGGCGGGTGAGGGTACAGGATCATTAGGCCGTGGTGGCATGGCGACAAAATTACTTGCGGCTAGACGTGCAGCACGATCTGGTGCGGCAACGGTAATTTTATCGGGTAAAGAGCCTGAAAATTTACGTCATCTAGCATCGGGAGTTGGTATTGGTACTTTATTGTGGCCAGATAATGAACCAATGTCTGCACGACAACAATGGTTAATAGGACATCAAGCTAAAGGCCGAATTATCTTGGATGATGGTGCGGTGAGTGTGATTCGACAGCAAGGTCGTAGCGTTTTACCTATTGGCGTGAAATTAGTAGAAGGGCAATTTGTTCGTGGCGAACTAGTTGTTTGTTGTGATAGTGCAGGTAAGGAAGTCGCGCGAGGTTTAGTGAACTATAATTTCGACGAAGCGAGCAGACTGATGGGGCATACGAGTAGTGAGATTGAGCAACTGTTAGGTTATGTTGATGAGCCAGAATTGATTCACCGTGATAATTTGGTTGTGACTAGTTAAACTTAGTTAATAAGCCATTTATTTTAGACATAAAAAAACCGACGTCATGTCGGTTTTTTTATGAGCGTTGTTAGACGCTTATATTATAGTGCGCGAACAGCGTTGTTCAAACGGCTTTTGCTACGTGCTGCGGCATTTTTATGGATAACACCTTTACGAGCCATACGATCTAAATGAGGAACAGCGGCTTGGAATGCAGCAGTTGCTTGTTCTTTATCACCATCTTCGATAGCTGTTTGTAGCTTTTTGAGGCTTGTGCGCATTGCTGAACGTTGACCTGCGTTACGTTGGCGGTCGTCTTCTGCTTGACGTGCGCGTTTTTTTGCTTGTGCTGAGTTTGCCAAAGTACTTCTCCGAAAATTTTAGCTTATATGTATTGAACAGAGCATTATCCCGATCTTTATTTAGATTGTAAAGAGGTTTTACGATCAAATGTAAAAAATAGAGTGTTAGATCGTAGGGTTACGCTTGAATACGGCTATTTTACATGATCTTTTCCTTGGAGCGCACCATTATTCATAATGGTATTATGTCAGCACATTAATAACAGGTAATAAAATGAAAATCATCACTGCAAATGTTAACGGTATTCGTGCTGCGGGACGCAAAGGTTTTTTTGAATGGCTATTAAAAGAGCAAGCCGATGTCGTTTGTATACAGGAAACAAAAGCGCAAATTGATCAGTTAAGTGATGAATTGTACCACCCGGAAGGATATTCTTGTTTTTATCATGATGCGGAAAAGAAAGGTTATAGCGGTGTAGCATTATATTGTCGGCAACAGCCTGACAGCGTGATTGTGGGAATGGGTAATGATGAATTCGATAGTGAAGGACGTTATATTGAGGCTCGTTTTGGTAATTTGAGTGTTATCTCTTTATATATGCCATCGGGGTCATCAAAAGAAGAACGTCAGCAATTAAAATATCGCTGTATGGATCATATGATGGCTAAGCTCGAAGAGATGAAGGCCTCAGGTCGTGATTGCATTGTGACTGGAGATTGGAATATTGCTCATAAAAATGAAGATATTCGTAATTGGAAAGGTAATTTGAAGAACTCAGGCTTCTTGCCGGAAGAGCGCGCATGGTTAGATACTCTATTTGATGATGTTGGTTTTATTGATGCCTTTCGAGAATTAGAACAAGAAGAACATCAATATACATGGTGGTCTAATCGAGGCCAGGCCCGAGCTAATAATGTAGGCTGGCGCATTGATTATCATATATTAACGCCGAGTCTTAAAGGCACGGTGTTGTCGACAGAGATTTATCGAGAAGAAAGTTTTTCAGATCACGCACCTTTGATTATTAACTATGACTATGAGATGCCTAGCGCATGAGTGAAATAAGCCATGCACCAAGCTGGCTAGACACGATAAAGGCTTTCAAGCACCCAAGAGTTATCACCATGTTCTTTTTGGGTATCTCAGCAGGTTTGCCAATCTTATTAATCTTTTCATCACTTAGTTTATGGCTGAGAGAAGCAGGTGTTGAACGATATGCCGTCACGTATTTTAGTTGGGCAGCATTGGGTTATTCATTTAAGTTTATTTGGGCACCTTTAGTGGATAAGTTGCCTCTGCCCTTATTAACGAAGAGGTTTGGCCGACGCAGAGCATGGTTACTGCTATCACAAGTGATGGTTATCTCAGCTATCAGCTGGATGGCATTTATTAATCCTGCTGAAGAGACGCTTACGGCCATGGCATGGGCAGCAGTGATGTTAGGTTTTTCTTCTGCTACACAAGATGTGGTGATTGATGCTTATCGGATTGAGTCGGCAGAGAGTGATTTACAAGCATTAATGTCATCAACCTATATTGCAGGTTACCGTATAGGCATGTTGATAGCGGGTGCAGGTGCTTTATTTATGGCTAGTTATTTAGGCTCAACAATGGAGCTCTATAGCTATGTAGCGTGGAAGTGGAGTTACTTAGCGATGGCTAGCGTTATGTTAGTAGGTGTTGCAACCACGCTTACTGTTTCAGAGCCAGTTCAACAATCTAGTGATGGAACTATTGATGAGGGTCATCATTATTTGGGTTTTATAGCCTTATTTGTTTTATCAGTGGCAGGGTTTATTGCGACTTTTTCTTATAGCTCCGATCTCGCCCAATGGTTAAAATCAGCTTTAGAAACCATGCTCGCGAATAAAGCTTTAGCATCTTCACTTGTTGAACTATTGCGACTGACGGTGGCACTCGCGGTAGCAAGTGGCATAGCCAAAATGGTTATCTTGTCAGGGCTTGTTAAACAAAAAATGGTTGAGCAAACCTATATAGCTCCCTTGAAGGATTTCTTCCAACGTTACGGTTGGTCATTAGCCTGGTTATTGTTGGCCTTAATTGGCTTGTATCGAATCTCAGATATTGTGCTTGGCGTTATTTCTAATGTGTTTTATCAAGATCTAGGATTCACAAAACCAGAGATTGCCAGCGTAGTTAAGAGTTTTGGTTTATTAATGACTATTGTTGGAGGTTTTTTAGGTGGATTATTAGCGGTGCGTTTTGGTGTGATGCGAATCTTGTTTTTAGGAGCATTATTGTCAGCACTCACTAATTTACTGTTTATGATGTTGGCACAGGCAGGTCACGATATGACCATGTTATATATTGTAATCTCGGCTGATAATTTGTCAGCAGGACTAGCAAGTGCTGCCTTTATTGCCTTTTTATCAAGTCTTACCAATATTTCATTCACAGCCGTGCAATATGCCATTTTTAGTTCATTAATGACATTATTGCCCAAAATATTAGGCGGCTACTCTGGCACTATGGTTGAAGCGATGGGCTATCAGCAATTCTTTTTATTAACTGCCGCGATGGGCGTGCCTGTATTACTACTCATTATTTGGGCTGCTAAGCGTTTTGATCTGCACGCTGTAACAATAAAATGAAGAACCTAGCATTAGTATTATTTTTAATAGCGGCAGCATGGAAGTTATTGGGAGCTGATACTGTCGAGTTGGGCCCAGGAGTCAAAGTTGTAGAAGCACCACTACAGCAGAAACTGTCAGGTGATGACTCATTTTCTTTCAATGGATACCAAATCACGCGATTAGCAAGTTTTGATCTTCAGGCAAAGATACTCTCAAAAAAGAGCTACTCATTAGGACGAGAATCTGATTTATCACCTGTGGATTTGGCATTGGGTTGGCAGAATATGTCAGATGAGGCTGTTTTGAGTCAGATTGATATTTCACAATCTAATCGTTGGTACCGTTGGCGAGTGCAAGACTTTCCCATCCCTAGAAAAGAAATTGAAACTCAAAGTGCCAATATGCACTTAGTACCTGCAAATGAATTAGTGGAAGATATGATTGATCTTGCTAAGCAAGGTCAAATTATTGAATTTACAGGGGCGCTTATTCGTGTTGATGCCGGTAATAATTGGCACTGGCAGAGCTCACTAAGCCGCGATGATACAGGTGCTCATGCTTGTGAATTGGTTTATGTAGAAAGTTTTAATATTATCGAGTAATAAAAAATCATAGACTAAGCCGCCTTTACACTTTGAAACGGTGAAATGACAATAAGCTTAACTATCAACGGATAATGAGATATTAGGATTTATTTGTGTGCACGATAAGAAAATTGCTGCTTATCTCATTCTCGACATATAGCTTAAAACAATCACTATTACAATGGATGGTTCTATTAACGATTGCGGTTGCCATAAGCCCATTTTAGCCAAAATTAGCTGGACAGAAATGATAAACCCAATATAAAGATAAACAGACCACTTCTTCATTAGCCAGAATCCAATATGGCAAATAAAAGCCATTAAGA
>ENA-ORXI01000775-ORXI01000775.1-sediment-metagenome-genome-assembly--contig:-NODE-775-length-26489-cov-10.629827_pt1 | contig 26489 bp, 25 predicted proteins | sample MGYA00237861_ERZ511468 | MGnify/ENA primary metagenome ERZ511468 (study PRJEB26299, sample SAMN06266213) | sediment metagenome | isolation source: Hudson Canyon methane seep mesocosm | place...
AGCGCCGATGATAGTGTAGCAGGTTGCTATGCGAAAGTAGGGAATTGCCAAGCTTTTATTTAAAAAACCCAATACCTCACGGTGTTGGGTTTTTTTTTGCCTGGAGAAAAGGCAGATAAATGCTCCTGCATAATCTGCATTCAGTACATCCATGTACTTTGGGCGTGAGCACGACTGCATGGAAGCAGGAGGTAGAGTAACGCTGGAGCCGTTACCGAGGAGCGGAAGCTTTGCCTAAAGTTTAGACTACCGTAGAGACGTAGCATGCTACGTCTCTACAATAAATAAAATCGATCAGCGTTGGATGGTTAGGGGGGGGTAATCTGAGGCCTAGCTTAGAGCAGAAATGCAAGAATCCTAGGGGGTAAACGCAAAATAGGTAAAGCCAGGATAAAGAAACTTTTACCAGCCTAAGTGATTAATAGAGTGCTTATTAATCTGTCTCACTATGTTCATCAATCAAATTGATAATATCAACATCGCAAGAGCCACACCCTGTACTTGCTCCCGTTGCACTTGAAATTTTATCCAGATCTGCTTTTTGTTTGATAAGGGATAAGACTTTAGCTTTAGTTGTGCCTGTACAATCGCAAATTATTTCATTTAATTCTTCAGTTTTAATTTCGCTCATTTTTTAATTGCTGATCTATTTAGCCAATAGGCGTTGGCCAATTCATGGGCTTGTTCTTGGGTATCAGCTTTTCCAATTAGCTTTAAAGCAATGGCGGTTGTTCCAATGACAGTGGCTTCGGCAAACTCATCGTTAATTTCAGCTTTCCATAATTGAGCAAGTTGCTCGGGATCAAGGTTTTCTGATTTAACATGTCGACGGCTAAAAAGCGCTGGCCATTGTTCTTCCAGTAATTCATTATTTTGCACTGATTGTACTAAACAGTCCATATCAGGGTTTCTTTCTGTTTCACCCCCTTCACCTTTTAATACCGCCATGCTGGGTTGATTTAATAATAGCGCTGCTTTTTGATGAACTTGTCTATAGCTAGGGTGAAAAATGCCCTGAATAGCATGTGATGCACTTAAGGGGTTCAGTAACCTGACGAGTGTATGTACGGGGGAGCGTAAGCCCATTAATGGACGTAGATTAATCATTTCATACAGCTTAGGACAGAAGTGTTCCAAAGATAGATAACTAAAGTTGTTTTGTTCAATTTGCGAATGTGCTTGTTTTATACTTGTTGCTGGCTGATGGTTTAGATATTTCAACACATTGTGAGTGTAGATACGACCTTCAGTATGGCCACCTGCACCATGCATAAAAACACGTACCCCATTTTCAGCAAGTAACAGGGTTGAAAGTAAAAACCAGGGTAAATGGCGACGCTTTCCTGCATAAGAAGACCAATCCAGGTCGACTTGTATGGTGCTAGCAGGAATGATAAAGGATTCTCTAGCGGCTTGTACAAAGCCAGCTAACTCTTCTGCTGTCTCCTCTTTAACTCGCATTAACATTAAAAAGGCGCCAAGTTGAATTGGCTCAACTTGATCTGCCAATATCATCGACATGGCTCTATAAGCCTCATCTTGAGTTAATGGTCTGGAACCTCTTTTGCCTTTACCTAGAATTTTAACGAATTCGGCAAAAGGGTGTTCTTGTTGTTCACTCATGATGAAAAAGATAATGGGAAGTAATGGTCAATCAATAAGGCTGCAAACATCAGCATCAAATAATTAATGGAATAAAAGAATGTTTTCATTGCTGTTTTATTATCAGTATTTCGCATCATTTTTATTGCGTAATAAATAAACCCCAAGCCTAGAATAACAGCTGTAGCTAAATAGATTAATCCACTCATGCCTGTTAAATAAGGTAGTAGAGTCACGATGAGTAATAACACCGTATAAAGCAGGATTTGTAAACGAGTAAATTCTGCACCATGGGTAACTGGTAACATCGGAATACCTGCTTTGGCATATTCTTCACGTTTTGCAACTGCCAGAGCCCAAAAATGTGGGGGTGTCCAGACAAATATGATTAGAAAAAGTAATAATGCATGAGGGTGAACTTCACCTGTAATTGCACACCAGCCCAAAACGGGAGGAGCAGCTCCTGCAGCACCACCTATCACAATATTTTGCGGTGTCATGTGTTTAAGATAGATGGTGTAAATAATGGCATAACCAATCAAAGACAGAAATGTAAGAACTGCAGTTAGGGTATTAACGAATACAACGAGAATAATCATTGCAATTAACCCTATAATACCGGCAAAAATCAGTACATTTCGAGAGTTGAGGTCACCTGTGGGTAAAGGTCTGTTATGCGTTCTGGCCATTTTGGCATCAGCTTTTTGATCAATAAAATGATTAATAGCTGCAGCAGATGAAGAAGCAAGCCCTATACCTAGAGTTCCATAGACTAGAAGATCCAAAGGTGGCATGCCAGGAACGGCAAGTAACATGCCTACAATAGCAGTAAAAACCAGAAGAACGACTACTTTAGGCTTGCACAGTTCTAAATAGTTTTTCCAGGAAAGTGTTGATTGTTGTTTTGTCATAGGTATCTATATGTCTTAACTCTTTTATTATGTATAGAATACAATGAACTATTCATTTTTGATATAGTCCGAGCCCTATCATTTTATAAAACGGAGAATTTATGATTTTCAGGGCAATAATACTTGCTTTGATTTGTTTGCCTATAACTGCATACAGTTCAAATGTTCAAGTTCATCAACGGGTTTTTGCTAATGGGTTGAAAGTTTTGGTGAAAGAAGACCATCGTTCCCCCGTTGTTGTTTCACAAATTTGGTATAAAGTCGGTTCTAGTTATGAACCTGGTGGTATTACCGGAATTTCTCATATGCTTGAACATATGATGTTTAAAGGTACGGAGAAATACCCTGCGGGTGAATTCTCACGCATTATTGCCGAGAATGGAGGTAATGAAAATGCTTTTACTGGACGGGACTATACGGCTTATTTCCAGACTATGGAAAAATCACGCTTAGAAGTGAGTTTCAAATTAGAAGCCGATCGCATGCGTGGATTACACTTAAATGCAGCTGAATTAAAAAAAGAGTTAGAGGTAGTGACTGAAGAGCGTCGTATGCGTACAGATGATAAGCCGCGCTCTAAAATGCATGAATACTTTATGGCTATGGCCTTTTCTAATAGCCCTTATAAAAACCCTGTTATTGGCTGGCCTTCGGATATCGCGAATTATCAGCTTGATGATCTACAAGCCTGGTACCAACTATGGTATGCGCCTAATAATGCTACGCTGGTTGTAGTAGGTGATATTAACGCTGATGAGGTATTTGCTTTGGCAGAAAAATATTTTGCCGAAATTAAAACAAGTGAAATAAAACCGATAAAACCTCAGGCTGAAATACTGCAGCAAGGTATACGTAAAACAACAGTCAAATTACCTGCAAAATTACCGTACCTGATAATGGGTTACAAGGTCCCTGTATTAAATTCAATTGAGAATAAAGCTGATGCTTATGCCTTGGAGGTTTTGGCTGGTATTTTAGATGGTGGAAGTAGTGCTCGACTTGCTTCAAGATTAGTGCGAGGTAAACAAATAGCTGTCTCGGCTGGGGCTGGATATAACATGATGTCTCGTTTACCAGATTTGTTTATGCTGGATGCTACGCCAGCTGAAGGAAAGACTGTTTTTGATATGGAGTATGCGTTGAAAGAACAAGTTTACCAGTTAAAGAGTGAATTGGTTTCAGCTGATGAGCTACAGCGGGTTAAAGCTCAGGTTTTAGCCAGTGCGGTTTATGAGCGGGACTCAAATTTTTATCAGGCTATGCAGTTAGGCATGCTAGAAACAGTAGGGATAGGTTGGGAAAAAGTGGATGAGTATGTTGAGAAAGTTAATCAAATAACCGCTCAGCAAGTACGGGATGTTGCCCGTAAATATTTGCTGGAAGATCAACTGAATATTGCTTATCTAGATCCTCAACCCATTAGGCAACAGAAACAGACTGGCAAGGTAGCTGGAGGTCGTCATGCGCATTAGTTTTATATCATTTATCTTAATTTTACTGAGCCAATCTGTTTATTCAGCTGCAAAAATTGAGCATTGGCAAACGGATCAAGGAAGTTCTGTTTTTTTTGTTGAGACCAAGGGCTTGCCTATGGTCGATATTCGAGTGGTTTTTGATGCAGGCAGTGCCAGAGATCAATATCAGCAAGGTATTGCTTCATTAACATCGGCCTTATTAGATACTGGCGCTGGTGAATTGAGTGCGGATGATATAGCGCAACGATTTGAAAGTGTTGGTGCTCGATTTGGTTCTGGTGTTTCTAAAGACATGGCCTGGCTATCTTTGCGCTCATTAACCGATGAAAAGTTATTGGATAAAGCATTACAAACCATGCAGGCTATTTTAACTAAACCTGCTTTTAATGCAGCGGATTTTCAGCGTGAAAAAAATCGAGCCTTAGCCGGTTTAAAACATAGAGAAGAGTCGCCAGGCGCTTTAGCCAGTATAGAGTTCTATAAGGTCTTATTTAAAGATCACCCTTATGCTCACCCAGCATCTGGTGTGATAGAAACGGTTTCAGGTTTTGCAGTGGACGATTTACGTGCATTTTATAAGCAATATTATGTGGCTAGTAATGCCAGAGTAGTGATAGTTGGAGAGTTGACTAAGCAGCAAGCAATAAAAATAGCCAACTCATTATTGAAGGATTTAAAGCTTGGGGAGAAACCTGCAACGCTTCCTGAAGTTAAAATAGCTAAACAGGGCATTAGCAAGCATATTGAATTTCCATCGGCTCAAACCCATGTCTTGTCCGGGTTGGTAGGTATGCATAGAAAAGATAAAGACTACCTTAATTTGTATGTTGGTAACCATATTTTGGGCGGCAGTGGTTTGGTTTCGCAATTATTTGCTGAGGTGAGAGAGAAGAGAGGGCTTGCCTATAGTGCTTATAGTTATTTTTCTCCGTTATTTAGAAAAGGCTCTTTTACCATGGGCCTGCAAACGCGAAATGATCAAACAACTCAAGCGGTTGAGGTGATGCAGAATACTTTAAAAGATTTTGTAAAAACAGGACCTACAGAACAAGCCGTGATAGCCGCTAAAAAGAATATAACGGGTGGCTTTGCTATGCGCTTTGATACGAATAGTAAATTAATTAGTTATGTTTCAATGATTGGTTTTTATCAGTTACCGCTTGATTATTTAGATACTTTTCAAAAAAGAGTGGGAGCGGTGACGGCCGCATCAATAAAAGATGCTTTTGCAAGACGGGTAAAACCTGAATTGATAAATACAATTACCGTTGGTGGGACTAAGTAAGGTATCGCAGAATTGAAAAGTAAATTAAGAATTATTGCAGGTGAATGGCGGAGTCGACAGTTGGTTTTTGAAGACACACCAGGACTAAGGCCTACACCTGCAAGAGTACGAGAGACCGTGTTTAACTGGTTACAAAAAGACCTGATCTCTAGTGAATGTCTGGATTTGTTTGCTGGTAGTGGCGCTTTAGGTTTTGAAGCGGCTTCCCGTGGAGCAAAAACAGTTGTAATGGTTGAAAATAATGCTCAAGCCTGTCGATTGATTAATGAAAACAAAGACAGTTTATCTGCTCAGCAAATTAAAATTGTGCAATCTGATGTGTTTAAGTTTTTAGCTGGGGATCCAAGGCCTTTTGATCTGATTTTTCTTGACCCTCCTTTTGCCAAAGGGATGGTAAAGCAGACCTGTCAATGGCTAGAAGACAAAGGCTGGCTGATGCCTCAGGCTAAAGTCTATGTTGAAGTTGAGAGTCAATTGGCACTGGATGAAATGCCAGAAAACTGGCAGTGTTTAAAAAGCAAAAAAGCAGGTGAAGTTGGCTATTATTTGTTTGAACGCAACTAATTGTTGTTTATGTTAAAATGGTTGGTTTTTGTTGTGAGTAGTATCAGATGCAGATGACAGCTATATACCCAGGTACATTTGACCCTATTACAGATGGCCATCTTGATTTGATTTTACGGGCATCAAAATTATTTACTCATGTTATCGTGGCCGTTGCAGCTAATGAGGGTAAAGCGCCTTTATTTACTTTAGATGAGCGTGTGGAGATAGCATCTAAAGTGACAAGCCACCTATCTAATGTAAGTATTATTGGTTTTAATAACTTACTGGTGGATTGTGCTAAAGAACATAAGGCTGACGTGGTTTTAAGGGGCTTACGTGCGGTCTCTGATTTTGAATATGAATTTCAGCTTGCGGGAATGAATCGTCGTTTATCGCCAGAATTGGAAACGGTGTTTCTTACCCCAGCCGAACAATATGAATTTATTTCTTCCAGTATGATTAGGGAAATTGCAAGACTTAAGGGCGATGTGTCTAGTTTTGTGCCTAAATATGTGAAAGAAAAGTTACAACAAAAATTTACTTAAGGAATTAATATGTCTTTAATAATTGATGAAGAATGTATCAATTGTGATGTGTGTGAACCAGAATGTCCTAATGGCGCTATTACTCAAGGCGAGGATATTTATGAAATTAACCCGGATTTATGTACCGAGTGTGTAGGGCATCATGATTTGCCTCAATGTATTGAAGTCTGTCCGGTTGATTGTATTGATAAAGATGCTAAGCACGTGGAAGATCACGACAGTTTGTATCAAAAGTATGTAAAACTCACGCAATAATCACTATAAGTGATTGTCTTTTAAAGTAAATAAAAGATAGTGAGATGTTTTATCTGGTTCACAGATATATTTTTACTTTGTAAGTATGCTTAATTTAAGCGTTGAAAATTAGTCTCAGGTTATAGAAATGGTAAAAAATGTAAATGGTAGAAATGAAGTTGAATCTCGTCGACTCTTTTTGAAAGGGTTGGCGTGCGGTTCTGCCGTTGCTATGTCAGGGTTTTCTGGAATTGTAAGTGCTGCATCTGCATGGAACCTGGAGCCACGTAAGTTAGCATTCCATAACCTGCACACTGAAGAAAAGTTAACCATGACATATTTTGAAGATGGTCAATATGTAACAGGAGCAATGCAAGAAATTAATTATTTGCTGCGTGACCATCGTTCTGGCGATGTACATAATATGGATCCAAAGCTATTCAATTTGTTATATGACTTGCAGACAAGGCTAGGGGGTAATAAAACCTTTCAAGTCATTTCAGGTTATCGCTCGCCAGCAACTAATGCCATGTTAAATAAAAACAGTAGTGGCGTTGCAACTAAAAGTTTTCACATGCTGGGGCAGGCAATTGATATACGTATTGAAGGGCTTGATTCCAGAATTATTCAACGTGCGTCTATGTCATTGAAACAAGGCGGTGTAGGCTATTATCGTCAATCAAATTTTGTACATGTTGATACTGGGCGTGTTCGTGCCTGGTAATGAGTTGGCGGATTATTGAATCATCACTGCCAGGTCTTTTTTAGGCTGTCTTGAGTTATGGTGCTTTAGTAAGGCTAACTTTAATTGCTCGTCATAGTGATATATATCATCATAGAAATACACCTTATCTTGTATCGCTAAGGCTGTTGAGTAAAAAATAACCACGGGAACTGGTTTTTTTAGACCCACCTTTTTAGGCTGTTGCAGATCCATTGCAGTTTCAATTCTCTGTTGGTCCCATTCAGGTTTTGAATTAAGTAAAAAGCTTGCTAATTCAGTTGGTTTTTCTACTCTAATGCAGCCATGACTAAAGTCTCTTTTGGGCTTGTTAAATAGACGTCGAGCAGGCGTGTCATGTAGATACACATTGTAATTATTTGGAAAAATAAACTTTACTTTGCCAAGAGAATTCCCCTTACCTGGTCGTTGTCTCAGTTTCAATTCTCCACTTTCAAGTTTTGTAACGCTCTCTTCTGTATAGGGCAATGCCTGTTCCTTATTGTGAAACCCTGTAACCAGCTCCATATTTTGCTGCTCAAGATACAGTGGGTTTTCTTCCAGTTTAGGCAGGATTTCTTTAACAGTAATGCTTTTAGGAATATTCCAGTAGGGGGAGAATTCCAGATAGTACATGTCGGCGGAAAAAACAGGTGACTGGTTTTTTACAGATTTGCCAACGATGACTTTCATATTCAGTAGCGGAGAGCGAACTTCGTCACTGGTGTCGTAAACCCATAACTGGAAAGCAGGGATATTAATAATTACTACTTCCCCTGGTTCTATTTTTGGTAACCAGCGTAATCGTTCCAGAGCAAGTTGAATCTGCTCTATTCGCTCAGAAAGAGGTGTATTCAATGCCTTTATGGTATTTTTTCCAACAATGCCATCATCTTCCAGGCCATGGCGTAATTGAAAGTTTTTTATGATATTAACCAGCGTCTCATCATAAATACTACTTTCCTGATTGTCACTTTCAATGCCTAAAAGGTTCAGCTGTTGTCTTATTTTGATGATTTCTTCAGCGCTCTCATCGGGTCTTATAGAGGAAAGATAATTGAGTTGTATATGTTCTTGATGAATGTCTTTTTGACGATAACTTGAAAGCGCTTGTTTTAGTTTTTGATAGGCTGGAAACTTAGGTTCTACAGCATCAACAAGGGTGTTAATTTGTTGCTGATTAATGCCCTCCAGTATTAATGGAATTAAATGGCCTGAATTTTTGCCCGATTCAAAATTGAATTTTAACGTTTTTGGATTAATTCGGCCAAATTGAAGGTCTGAAAGAAAATGTAGTAAATTTATACTGATAGCGGTATCAAGTAGGGCTATATCTTTAATACTATTTTCTTGTTGTTGATTGAACTGTTGTAATTTAGTATGAAGCCTGCTTGAATTATAATGCTCTTCATTCAGGCCATTGAGTTTTGCAGAGGAAAGCAGTTTAAAAACGGCGCTTAATTTTTCATCATCAAATTTGTTTTTATCTAACCATAATAGGTGTTGAGGTGATAAAAAATATAAATCATCTGTGGCTTGCCTATAAGCTAAAAAAACATTTTTATTGATATAAGGATGGTCATCGGCATTTATAATTTGCCTGATAAGCTGATCGATTTTAATAGGCTGTATTTCTGCTGTTGAAGCAGCGAACGACGGTAAAGCAAATAGCCAGATAAACAGAAATATTAAGTATTTTCTATGTATTAAAGTGTTCATCTACTGCTCTTTCTTTGTTGTCAGCCAGTCTAAGCTTCGTTCTGTTGAGCCTTGAGGATTGTATTCTGCACCAACCCAGCCAGCATATGATGATTGGGCAATAGCTTTGAAAATTGGTTCAAAATTTATTGATCCAGTACCCGGTTGTCCACGACCAGGGTTATCTGCAAACTGGATATGACCGATTTTATCATTGTAGCGACTAATAAATGGAGCAATATCCTCCCCCATCTTATGCATATGATAAATATCATATTGCATTAGCAATTGCGGGTGATTTATTTGCCTGAGTATATCCAGCATTTGTTGAGTGGATGAAACAATAAACCCTGGCATATCATCCGTGTTAATGGCTTCAAAAACAGTTTTAATATTTAAATGACTAAAGCTATCGACAGCAAGCGATAAGTTGTTGCTAAAGGTGGATAGGTATTCGGCTTTTCGTGCGGGGTCGATAAGGCAGCGTCCAGGCAAAATATTAATTGCTTCGGGCCGGAGGATTTCAGCGTATGCTTTGCTTTGTTGCAGGGCTTGGATAAACTGCTGCTGTTTTTCTGGGACAGCAGCTAAGCCTTCTCCGCCTTGTAATAGATCATCGGCATCTACATTAAATAAAACCAGTTTAAGTTGCTGTTGATCCAATGCTTGTTTGATTTGCTCGGCAGGGAGTGCATAGGGGAATTGAATTTCAACCGCATTAAAACCACATTCTTTGGCGGCTTTAAAACGATCAATTAAAGCCAGTTCGGTGAATAGTAGGCTTAAATTAGCTGTAAACTGAAGCATTAGTTTTTATCAAAAAGTTTAATTAAGGTGCTTGGGTCTTGCTCTAAAAAGCCTTGATTGCCATGTAACTGCATTAATTGAGCAGCAAGCCCAGATATTGGAATAGCATTACCTTGTTGAGTTGATAAATCAACCGCCATATTCAGGTCTTTTAATAAGGTTTGTACTCGCCATTTTACCGGTTCAAATGTTTCTGTTGCCATTTCAGGTCCTACGATTTGTAAAGGTTTTGAATCGGCAAAACCACCCGCTAATGCTTGTGGAATTTTTTCAGCATCAACGCCTGATGATTTGGCTAAAGCCATCATTTCAGCAATCACCATGACATTACAGCTAACAATCATTTGATTGCATATTTTGGTAACTTGCCCACTGCCAACTTCACCCATATGAGTTAATTGTTTGTAAAGTGGTTTAAGCACTTCTTTTGCTATATCAATATCGCTTGCGGAACCACCAGCCATAATAGCCAGAGTACCTTGTTCAGCGCCTGCAGTTCCCCCTGAAACAGGAGCATCAACCCAGCTCATGCTGCACTGTTGATTTAATAGTGTAGCTAATTGTTTGGTTTTTTCTGGGTGAATACTGGATAAATCAATTAATAATTTGCCCTCCGAACCAGCAGCAACAATTTCTGTTTTTACCAGCAACTCAACCACATCAGTATTTGCCAGGCATAAAATAATTATATCGGAGGCTGTTACTAAGTCTTTAATGCTTGTATGGGCAATTGCCCCCGCATTAGTTACGGAACTGAGTTTTTCGCTAGATCGATTCCATACATTAACTTTGAAGCCAGCATCAAGTAAGCGTAGAGTCATGGGCTTTCCCATCAGTCCTATGCCAATAAAGCCGAGAGTATATGTTTTTTTTGTCATTAGTTAGTGTGTTTGAGTGATATGATTCGAATCGTATCATTTATTGTCTTCAAATGTGTAGAGTCTAAACATGCCTATGTTAAAGAAATTCATTATCACTGTTTTTTTATTTATTTGTTTCAACAGCCCGCTCATTAGTGCTGATAGCAGACAGGCTGCCATAGCTAGTGCGCATCCTTTGGCAACTTATGCAGGGTTCGAAATTCTCCAGCAAGGCGGTAATGCTTTTGATGCTGCGGTGGCAATAACTGCAGCATTAGCGGTTGTTGAACCCGCGGGTTCTGGTTTAGGCGGTGGTGGTTTTTGGTTATTACATAGAGCCCGCGATGGTTTTGAAACCATGATTGATGGCAGGGAAAAAGCGCCAGCAGCAGCCCATAAAGATATGTTTCTTGATCAGGATGGCGACGTTGTTAAAGGGCTTTCCAGAAATACTGTGTTATCAGCAGGCATTCCAGGTCTACCCGCTGCAATTGTGCATTTGTCAGAAAAATATGGTCAACTGCCTTTGGCTCAGGTGCTAAAGCCTGCTATCCGCTATGCACAGAAAGGTTTTGTTATAGGGGAAAGGCATAGAAAGTTATTGATATTCAGGCTAGATGTTTTACAAAACAATCCCCAGACGGCCAGTATCTTTCTTGATGATAATAAGGTTCCAGAACAGAAAGCGGTTTTAGTCCAGCAAGATTTGGCTAATACGCTTCAACAGTTGGCACACAAGGGTAGGGAAGGGTTTTATAGTGGAGAGGTGGCAGAAGCTTTAGTCACTGCTGTTGCAAAAGCCGGTGGAATCTGGAGTGCAGAGGATCTAAAAAACTATCAGGTAGTAGAGCGTGAACCTATAACAGGTGAATATAAGGGGGTGAAAATTACCAGTGCGGCCCTGCCTTCATCGGGCGGAATTGTATTAACTCAGGCGCTGAATATATTATCAAACTATTCTCTTCAACAACTTGATGAAATAAGTCGAAAACATCTTATCAGTGAAGCCATGCGTAGAGCTTATCATGACAGGGCTTATTATTTAGGTGATAGTGATTTTGTTAAGGTACCTGTTAAAAGGTTAATCGATAAAAATTATGCCGCAGGCCTGGCTGCAAGCATAAGGTTGGATACGGCCATTCCTAGTGAATATTTAGCTGGCAATATCAAGCCAAAAACCGGAGGAAGGAATACCACCCATTTTTCTGTGATTGATAAACACGGAAATAGGGTGTCTGCCACATTAAGTGTCAATTTTCCATTTGGTTCAGGTTTTGTTGCGGCAGGAACAGGTGTTTTACTCAATGATGAAATGGATGACTTCGTCAGTAAAACAGGCGAGATGAATGGTTATGGCTTAGTAGGAGGGACTGCCAATGCGATAGAGCCGAATAAACGAATGTTATCCAGTATGTCCCCAACCTTTATTGAAGATGATGATCGGGTCGCTGTGTTAGGTACGCCAGGTGGAAGCAGAATAATCTCCATGGTGTTATTGGCGGTACTGGATTTTGCCGAAGGACATGGACCCGAATCGTGGGTTTGGCAACCGCGTTATCATCATCAATATATTCCTGATTTAATTCAGTATGAGAAAGGTGGAATGACAAATGATGAAATTGAGGGGTTAACTCAATTAGGGCATAAATTAAAGGAAATTCGCTATCGATATGGCAATATGCAAGGTATACAGTTAAATAAGAAGACACATCAACTCTCGGCAGTATCTGACCCTAGAGGGGAAGGGCTGGCATTGGTCAGGTAAAGGATTGTTAGATGACTGCAAATTTTGTTGAAATATGGCATGGTGAGATTTTGCCAGAAGAACCTGAAAAACAGGATTATTACCTGTTATTAAATACGGATGAAAAAGAAAAGGCGGCTGCTTTTAAACGTCCCGAGGTAGAAAAGAAATATATTAAAACCAGAGGGGTGTTAAGAAAAGTGCTGGGGAACTATATTAATCAGCCTCCCCAGCAACTGCTGATTAAAACAGCGGAGCATGGCAAACCTTTTATAGAGCAACAGGGCTTGTATTTTAATTTGTCCCACACCGGGAATAAATTTGTTATTGCCGTCAGTAATTGTGGTGAAGTCGGTGTTGATATTGAGCAATATAGGCAGAGACTAAGTTTGTCAGGCCTGGTGGATAAATGTTTCTCAGTGCAGGAAAAAGAGTACTGGCTAAGTTTGCCGGAGGAGCAAAAAACAACGATGTTCTACCGTTTTTGGGTAAGAAAAGAAGCTTTTGTTAAGGCGGTGGGAAGAGGAATTGCGTTAGGCTTGGATCAATGCGTTGTCAATCCACATAAGCAAAATCATTTTTTGAGTATTCCAGATGAATATGGATTAGCTGCGGACTGGAAGATAGTTGATATAGCGTTGAATAAAGAGGATGTTTGCGCAATGGTTATTCAAGATTGTCAATTTAGATATCAACAAATAGAGTTAAAGTGAAGACCTTAATTTTTATCTTTTTCATTTTTATAACAGCTTGTGCAACGCCAACGCAGCGTTTTCATCAGCAGGCAGAAGATTTAGGTTTTATATCGGAGCAAATAAACTCAGCAACTTTTCAGCACACAATTTATCTAGCTAAAAACCTGCTTGAAGGAGGAATTCTACATATTTATTTAGATGGGGATGGAACCCCCTGGGAAAGAAACAGATGGATAGCGGATGACCCTACAGCCAGAAACCCATTAATTTTACGCTTAATGCAACAAGATAAGGCGCAGTCAATTTTACTCGGCAGACCTTGTTATTATGGATTAAGTCATACTCTAGCGTGTGATAGCAAATACTGGACATCTCATCGTTATTCTAAAGAAGTCGTCGATAGTATGTCTCAAGTATTGAATAGCTGGCTGCTTCAGCATAAATATAATGAAGTTGTTCTTATTGGATATAGTGGGGGAGGTGCGCTTGCTATATTAATGGCGGATAAAATAAAGAATTTATCGACTGTTGTTACTTTAGCGGCAAACCTTGATGTTACAAAGTGGAGTGAGTTTCATGGCTATTCAGCTTTAAAGCAATCGTTAAACCCTGCTGATGCTGAAAAGTTAAGCGGGAGTATTAAGCAAATCCATTTTGCAGGCCAGGTGGATGAAGTTGTACCTTCGTTTATTATTCAAGAATTTTCCGCGAAACAAGAAAATGCAGAATATTTTGAGCTTTCTGGAAAAGATCATACTTGTTGCTGGGATGAGAGTTGGGAGGGGATGCTAGAACTTATCCAGTAACAAAGCTATAGTTCTACTATGTCTGGAAAGTGAAATAATATTTATGGGTTTGTTATAGAGAGAATAGGATATGAAAGTGAATGATAAAAAAAACACTATAAGTGTGGCCTTGTTTGTCTCATTATTGTTGATGGTGAAAGCTGTGTCTGCTGATTTTACTAGTTTAGTAAGTGGGCAGATTAGCCGGACGGTAAGTCAGGAGGTTAATAAAAATATTTCTGATAAAGTGATTGATGGATCTAAGGCAAAATTATCTTCTAGAGACAAAAAACTTTATGCTAAAACTGAAATTAGACAAGTTCAGAAGTTGTTGCAGGGGTTAGGTTTTAGGACGGGAGTTGCGGATGGTGTTATGGGGGGGAAAACGCGTAAAGCAATAAAGGCGTTTCAAAAAAGTAGAGCTATAACTGCTGACGGGGTATTAACACAGAGTGTATTGGAAATATTAAAGGAAGCGAAGGCAAATAAATAGTTGTTGAATTGTAATAAAACAACATGGTTTTGTTTTTATGCTACACTTATTGTTGATTAGAGTCTAGGCTACGGAGTTAGAATGAAGAGATATACAAAAAGTAAATTTTTAATAAACATAGTTTTTTCAGTTGCAATAATGTTTGCTGGGGCAGCTCAATCGGCCACAAATTTAATTAATGCTTCACAGGGCGAAGAATGTCCTGCTGGCCAAACAGAAACTTTTGTTGGCTTAGGGTATATTTTTGGGGGTGAATTTTTTTCTGGGTCTCCACTTGATACCATTGAATCATGTAATGATGCGAGTGCTTCCGCTAGTCAAATTATCAGAAACCATAGCACAGTTACTTTACAACATATCTTATTTGCAGCACCTAATCTATGGGGTATGGAAACAGCAAATACGGACAATAAAATGGCTGCTTCTTCAGATGAAAACTCTAAGTTATCTTTTTGGGGAACCACTAATCTTACCCAGATTTCTGAAGAGCAAGGTACGCACTTCGATACCGATATTTACCAATTCACTGCGGGTTTTGATAAAGCGGTAGGTAATATATTCTTTGGGTCTTCATTAGCTTATGCACATACGGAAGATGAGCAGGGCACTACAACATCCACATCAGAAACTGTTGGTTTTACCCCGTACGCTGCCTATAAAATTAATGATTATTTATTTGCCTCAGGTCTGGCTGGTTATTTATATACTCATACTAATAGAGTTGATGGAGGTAATGATCAAGATACCCATGACTATTTAACAGAAGTGAATATGAATGCCTTTAAAGTCATTAATTCATTTATCCTGAAAGCTCGTATGGGCGTGCGTTACAAACATACCATTACATCTGTTGATAATGGCGGAGCAAGAGATAACTCTTTTGATGAATTAACCTGGGTGGGTGATGGCGAAATTGGCTATCGCTTAACAGATAAGCTACGTGCCTATACTGGTTTGTTATATGAATATTATGACCGTGAAGCGAGTGGAGCAAGCACTCGCGTTCGTGACAGCATCGCATTTATGCGTTACGGTACTGAGTATGCAGTCAGTAATACTTTAACTGTGGGTGCCAAAATTCAGCATGATATTAATGATGAAGACAGTGATTATATTACCGGCAGTATTAATGCGCGCTTAGCGTTCTAATACTTTCCCATCCAATAAAATAAGAGCCTCGTACATCGGGGCTTTTTTATGTGAGTGAACAAAGTGTTGTTAAAAAAACAATGGCTCTATGTTGTTATGGTATTTCTCTGTTTATTGATAGGGATTGCTTTCTTTCAGCCTGCTCAGAATTTGTTAAAGACGGGACGCATTTTTTTTCCTGATGGTAGGTATTTAATCGTTGAGATTGCCCGAACCGAAGAACAAAGAGGGCTAGGACTTATGTATAGGCCTTTTTTGGCAAAGGATAATGGCATGTTATTTGTGTTTGAACAAGAGCTTATACAAAAAGTCTGGATGAAGAATACTTTGATTGATCTTGATGTTGTTTTTATCTCTGAGTTGGGCGCAGTCGTTTCAATGCTTAAAGGTTTAAAACCGTGTCAGCAAGCCGTCTGTGAAGTTTATGCATCGAGCCAAAAGGCCAAATATATGCTGGAAGTTAATGCCGGGCTAGTCGATAAAACAGGTATAAGAGTAGGGCAGACACTTGTTTTTGAAGGACTGTAAAATTTTGTTATAGATATCTGAAAAATTCCGTGAGCAGCTAATATTATTAGACCAGTACAAAACTGGAGGACTAAGGCCATGTCACCGTTAAGCGTTGAAAGCGGACTAGTAAACGCCAGAAGTTAGTGTGAACAATGAGCTATTTTAGCTCGGAGGGGACTCCAGGCCGTGATTTTTCTTGATTTTAGATTTATCCTCATCTCGGTCGCAGCCGAAACCCTCTAGCTCAATGCTGTTGACTTAGGAAATGAGGCTTTAGCCTCGTATGTTTCAGGCGAGGCTAAAGCCTCACTTCCTAAGTCGTGGATAATCGTAAAACATAAATGCTTACGACTATTTTTTAATAGAGATCAAAGAAAAATCCCTACCCATAGTAAAGGCTGTTGGTTCCTGAGCTGAGCCTAAGAATTTTTTGGAAAATAGCGGGATGGTATCGGTGGAGAATTTAGCCAATTCATGGGCACTAATTTCATTGTTTTTAGGCCACCAATCCGCCTCGCCACTCATGCCTTTTGATAGCACATAAGTAAATAAACCATGCCCTAACTCGCTTAGCTCAGCCGCTTCCTGATCTTTTCTAGTAGCCGTCACTACCGTAATACCAACAGATTTACTAATGTCCCTGCTAAAATGTCTTTGTGAGTTTTGTAAGCGTCTGAATGAATCGACACTGGCACCAGAATAGCAAGCGTCCACCATTAACAGAATTTGCTGAATATTTGAATCAACAAAAATAGAGCTTAATTCAGATGCTGATATGCCAACGCTAGCAAAGTACTTCATATCAGGTTGTAGAATGGTTTCATGCGGTAAAAAGTACCATTCACCCGCAACAGAAATTCCATGCCCTGCAAAATAAATGGCGAGTACATCATTTTCAGCACCCTGACTTAAATTGATTAATTCGGACATGATGGCCAGTTTGGTAGCACTTGCATTATAGAGTTGTTTCTTTTCAATGCGACTAAATTTAGAGAAGTTAGTCTGATTTAGAAGCTTTGCTATAGATTGAGCGTCTGGCACACTATAGTTCAGGTTTAACTGGGCATCTCTATATTGATTAACACCTATGGTGATAATACGCATAACGGGCTTTACAGTGGCTTTTTGTATTTCGAATTGAACTTCCTTGCTTTGCCCTTCTATGCCCATTTTGTTTGATGCAATAACCTTGATGGAGTTGATGCCCTGAGTAGGCGTTACTTGCATTTTTAAAGACTTATAGGCTCTGTTATCTTTTACTGCCGATTTTTCTTCTAAGATAGCCCTGTGTCCTGAAATGGCTTTGGTGTTGTGGTATAAATTGACAGAGTCTATCCCTCCGCCTTGTCCAAATACTTCAACAGTGAGTTCAGTAAAGTCTTGTCTGGTTTTAATTTCTTTTACCACGACTTCAAGTGTAGGGGGTAATGAAATCCCTTTTACTATGGCCGAGGGATTAGTATTAATGTAGCTTTCATCTTTTAAAGCAGTTGCTAATAAGCCGGGTTCATAATATTTCTTAGAAAAGCTATCAAGAGCAATTTCATTATTATCAGCTTCCCATGAAATATTCGGCATTGCTTTTTCAGAGCTATCAAAGCGGCCTAATTTATCGACTATACTCCAGCCTTGTTTGGTGGAAATTATTTGTAAAATTTCTGATCCAGTCTTGCTATCCCAAAGCTTGGCCTTTCCATCACTGCCCGCTGTAATCAACTTTTTGCCATTGGCCAGTAGCTGAATCGATTGCTTGCCTATCCCCTCTTTAGAGATGCGCGATAAAGTTTGTCCCTCTTGATTAAGGATTAAAATAGTGTCTTTATCGATAGCGTAAGCCGCGATACCTAGACTCATTTTGCTACTAGCAATAATGTTATGTCCTATGTTGCTAGATGCCAGTTGTTCCCCAGTTGCACTATTCCAGCGAACGATATCCCCATTTTCATAAATGGATTCCAGTATTTCTGCATCGCTAAACTGAAAGGAAATGACCTTCAGGCCTTTATGATCGAGTGTTTTAGAAACAGTTCCTGTTGATAACTGTCTTATTTCCAGATGATCAGCAGACGAAAATAAACTTGGTTTTCTAATTAAAACGGCTAAAAGATGTTGTTCTGCTGCAATATTCAATTGTTGAACATATCCATCAGCAATCAAGCTATTCCATTGAGTTTTTTTTGACTTTGCATCCCAGGCCGTCAGTTCATTGCCATGACTAATAATGAAGCTTGAATCTGCGGATGGATTCTTGCTTATGATATTGACATCACTCATCGTTATCGGGAAAGAGGCGATGGCTGCTGCTGTTAAAATATCAAAAGTATCAATTGAGCCATTGTTTGCAACAAAGAGGAGATTGTTTTGTGAATCTGCTGAAATGGCACGAATGCCGCCATTTTTCATTTTTATCATTGGACGTTGCACCCCAACATCCAGATCCCAGACCCTTGCACTGCCATCTTCAAGAACAAAGGATAAAAAACGTTGTTTAGGGCTGAGTTGCATATCTAGTATCGCCCCCGATGAGTTCTTGATCTTCAGTTGAGGAATGATTAGATTATCAAATAAGTTCTTCGCGATACTATCGTTAACTGTTCGAGTGATCTGATTGGAAATCATTCCAGACATACCCATATCTGCATAGGCTGATGAAAACAAAAAAAGTAATATTGAATAGTTAAAAAACTTTGTTAGCATAATACTTTCTCTCTTTAATAAAGATTTCAAATTTAATGTTTTTTTTAAATATAGCAGATAGTTGATAGAAATATCTGCTTAACAGTTAAGGGAGATGAAAAAAAATAATCATCCAATCTTGCTGGTCTTTTTGTCCGTCTTCAGCTAGCAAGCAACACTTACGTAGCTAGCTATGCGCCTGTTGCTAGCAAGCTGAAGACAAACAAAAATGCTGCCCAAATATCGGACAATTATTTCTTTCCAGCTCCCTAAAGCTGGAAATGCAGAGTGTTTTGGGGCATTATTAACGATTCTAAACATGTTTTTTAAGTGTTTAAAACATAAGGTAATTAATTAGCGTAAAATAATGAGTACAGCTCTGAAGTCCTCTCCTGTAAGGGAGGGCTTAAAAGCAAACCCCGTTAATACAATATTGACGGAATATGGCTACATTTTTAAATTACGTTGAGTAGTTGCAACATAACAATATATGGAATAGGTGGTGAAATGACGATTTTAAACAAGATTGCCTGCTGTGCTGTAGGCCTTATCGTGACAGCAACAGTCATGGCTGAAGATGTGAAAATGTTTTCTGATAGAACACCCTCGGCTGAAGAAATGGGAGAATTATTGTTTTCTAAACAACCTGACTCTACACCAGCAAATATAAAAATGAGATCTATCAGTTTTGGTAAATCCAAGAGTACCCCTAAAGAACTACCCGAATTAGCAGGAAAAAATCAAGCGACAGCAATAGTCGGGTTACCGATTAAATTTGCCTATAATTCTGCTGAAGTAATGGAAGAATCAAAGCCTTTTTTGAACGAAATAGGAAAAATGCTGGCACTTCCTGAATATACTGGCGAAAAACTAATTATTGAAGGCCATACAGATGCCGCGGGATCGGAAAGCTACAATAAGCAGTTATCTAAAAAAAGAGCGCAGGCTGTTAAAGATTATTTAAAAGAAAAGTTTAATGTTCCTGCAAATAGGTTGCTTGTTACCGGTGTAGGCGAAAGTCAGGCGCTACCAAATTCTAGCCCATATTCAGCGCTTAATAGGCGCGTTCAATTTCGTAAAGCACCTTAATCTGCTGATGGAGACCTTGCATGCAAGGTCTCTACTCTATTTAGTTAAAAAACTAAAGATCAATCGATTTTTCAACCCTGTTCCGGCCCTTTTCTTTGGCCTGATACAAAGCATTATCAGCCTGTTTTATAACCTTTTGAATCGCATTGTCTTCAGTAAAACAGGCCAGACCGATACTGATAGTTACCTTGACCGAAAGAGATTGTTCGATATTAACATAAGGTGATTGTTCAATTTGTGCACGAATTATTTCCGCTATTTTCATTCCTCCTGCCAAATTGGTTTTAGGCAACAAAGCAATAAATTCTTCCCCTCCATAGCGGGCAAAAATATCACTCTCTCTTAAGTGCGATTCCACTACACGAACCAGGTGAACTAAAATTTCATCACCGATATCATGTCCATAACTATCGTTAACTTTTTTAAACAAATCGATATCCATAATCATCAATGTCAATGGCGAATGCAGGCGGCGAGATAACTTTAGGATCTGTTCAGAAATGTCGAAAAAGGAACGCCTATTACTTATTTTGGTCAATGGATCAGTCAATGCCAGCTTCTTAATGGTTTCATAGTCCTCATCCTGTTTTCTTTTCATGATAAAAAACAATTTGGTCATTAATCCGATCTCATCATCATTACAGAGCGGTTCATCTATTTGTTTTTCACCCTGCTGAAATAACAGAATAGCTTGAGTTAATCGGTTAATTGGCTTCAACACTTTATTGATAATCATGACAAAGACTAAAAAGAAAACAAATAAACCAATTGCAAGAATAATGAAGATATAACGAAATAAATCATCGATTTCCTGATTTGTCTCATCCACTGTGTTTTGAGTACGGACAGCAAGTGAAGATAAAAACTCATCGATGGGATACATGATTTTTTCTTTCGCCTGATGATATTGCGTTGAATGCAGCAACTGAATAGCATGTTGCTGATCAGGTTCCGACTTGATTGTATAACGTCCTTCCGCATCTTTGAACAGACCGTCTACAGCATTAAATGCTTCGACTTCTAAATTAACCAGGTCATTGGAATTAAATTCGGCCTGCTGTAATTTTTTAAATTCAAACTCACTATAAGGTAGCTTGCGCATCTCATTCTGTAATGATATCAGCCCATCAAGCGGGTGACGGAGGGTTCTTAATGGCTCTAACAAATCCCAATATATGCCGGCATAATTTGTCGGCCTTTTGGCTGCGCCATTACGAATATCTAAAATAGTGAAAAAGTTGGATTTGTATTTTTTATCCAGGGTGACAACATAAGTGCGGGCATATCGGGTCAAATCATCTGAACTTTGTCTGAGTTCATCTGCCTTTGAGATCATTTGATAACGTTGATATTCAATCGTTTTTAACGCAGTGTTTCTTTCATTCAAACTGACTATGCAAACAGACAATAAAGCATAGAGTCCCATGATAGAAAAGCAGACTAAAATGGTAAAGGTTTTTATATTGATATTCATAATAAAACCTGCGACTTTGCTTATTCAAAAACATAGATAGGAACGAGGATTCAATAATACCCGGGTCTTGAGTTGTTTTTTTTGTTCGTCTTCCGCGTTGTAGCAACAGTTGCGTAGCCCTGCTGTGCGCCTAGGCCTTGAATACGAACAAAAACCCTGCCTCAAACTTCAGGACTTTATTAAACCCTCGCTCCTTAGCATCTACTAAAAAACGATTGTAATGTAAGTAAAAATGAATGACAACAGATTGAAAATTATTATTAACTCAATTGCTTGTCGCAGATCAATCGCGTAAAAAACTTCCATCAGGGAGTAAATTATCTGGTTTATTTTTTTTGTTGCTTATTTTATTGCGAGCACAAGATTTGTATAATCCGCTGCAAAACTGTGCCTTGTATGCCTTGGAAATTTCTTCATTATCTATGCGATAAAAGATTTCACAAGTAGGCTGCTGTGGACATTTAGATTCACCAAACTGTTTCATCATAGAGACGAATTTCATGGCTAAATGAGGATCATATTGAGTCCCCGCCCCATTTTCTATTTCAGTTAAAGCCATTTCCCTCGTCAACCCTTTGCGATAGGGTCTGTCAGATGTCATTGCATCATAACCATCAGAAATTGCAACGATTCTTGCCAGCAATGGAATGTTTTCCCCATTTAAACCGTCTGGATATCCATTTCCGTCATAGCGTTCATGGTGATGCCTGACTATTGAAATAATATTCAGTATCTTCGGGTCATGATTCATGGGCGCCAGGATGTGTACTCCTTGTGCTGGGTGTTTTTTTATCAATTCAAACTCTTCATCGCTGAGCCTTTCCTGTTTTAAGAGTATGCTGTCAGGAACCCCTATTTTTCCAATATCGTGTAACATGCTTGAAAGACGTAAAATTTCTAACTCATTATTTTCTAAACTTATTTTGTCTGCTATAGCTAAAGAAAGGTTGGTCACTCTGCGAGAATGACCATGTGTATACTTATCTCTTTCATCCAATGAATTAGCCAATGTTTCAATTAAATTTAAGAAAAACTGTTGTTTTTGCTTATTTTTATCGTGAATGATCGAAGTCATTATTCCCATAATGGTGCCAACAATAAGGCCAACTAGCATAGGGGTAATATAGCTATCAAAACTCCTACTGGTGTCGAGTCCATCATGAAAAAATGAAGTAATAATAAAAGCTGGGACCCCAACTAATTGAAAGAATAAAATGTTTTTATTGAACAGGTTTTTCAATATTGACCTCATAGATTCAATACCACACATGTGCCACTCTATTAACTAAAAGCTTAATGATCTTTCCATTAAGTAAGTCTAGTACAAATAAATCTGTTATAGAAAAGCTAACGCTTTTGAGTTTTCATCAGCCTTATGTGATCTTTAAATGTCGAGGAGGGGGCTAAGACATATTAATCGAGTCAGCCCCCGTCGTTTCCAGGTATAGCTTAAAAAAGGTTGGGGATTATTTTAACCTTCATTATTCTACAGTCAGTGGTAGTGTTAATAATCATAAGCCAAAGACCTGAGCCTCTATGTGGAAGTGAACTTTATTTTATGATTGATTTAGCGGAATTTAACAATATGGTCAAACCGTTAAAAAAACATTTAACAAATTTACCGCCGTTGTGTTTGTAGCTCTTTTTAAGTGCTTTTTTCACTTCCCAAGTACCTTTATAGCCTAATGGAAATACCACTAAGTCACCGGCTTTGAAAGTAGTTGCAGGGCCGCCATCTGCAGGTGTCATTACACACTCACCTTCTAAAATAAATGCTGTTTCAGTAGTAACGAATTCCCATGGGAATGAAGATGCTTCTTTTTCCCATGTTGGCCAGTTAGCAACGCCCATTTTTTTTAAAAGTGCTTCGCTTGGGTTGCTATCAACTGTAATTTCTTTCATGTTATTCCTATTGTTAGATTTATGCCTAGAATCAGAATGATTTAGGGTGCCCCATAGTATGTTGTTCCCTCTGTTTTTCCTAGAAGAATCTATTCATCTAGCGATTTATAATGTGATGGACATGACTAAAAGGAACATCAAGAGGTCGGCCAACTTGAAAATGACAGCAGAAAAAAGGGGAATATAATCACTATATGTAACCAGCAATTCTCAATTTAGGAGAATCAATATAAATCAATTAGTTACAGTTATTTTATGTTTCGATCCTGAATCATTTTTCAGCACTCAGTGCTTTTTCTATGAAAAAAAGGCACTTTTTTCAATTTTAATTCCAGTTTATGTGATTTTTTATCGAAATTACTTAATAATTTAAAATTTTAGAAACGTGCATTTAAGCCATGTCTAAGCATAAGTCATTGAATTTCTTTAAATTGAGAATTGCTGATATATAACGACCGATAAAGCTATAATCAAATAAACGCGCACCTACTCCAGCCTTAATGGTATTTACAGCCTAAGCCCACTGAAATTACCAGCTTTACTTCGGCTACACATCTCGCTTATTTACTCGCTCACTGACACCACATAGCGCATAAATTTAGGCGACAACTCCAATAGTCGCTCCAACGTCACTTCAACCTGATCAAACTTTAATACCGACCCCACTAAATATTGACCTGAATTTAAAAATAATTCAAATGTATGCTCATGCGACAATAACAAAGCAGGCCTCGGCACGACAAGGTGTGACTGCAACAATACTGACACCTGCCCCATAAACAACTGTACCACCGATTGTTGAACTCTATTACTCTGTCTCCTATCAGTTCTTCGTGACACGCCCAAAACAGGCCTTAAGCTCGAATCATAAGCAACAAAAAGGTCTCCCTCGACCAAATGAACTTGCATGGCTTCAGCCACATAAAAATTCGCTTGGGATGTTTGCAGCAATTTCATAGCACCGAATTTCACCTCTACCTTTTCTTTTTTGGCCTCTGCTTCACCCCAGATGTCTGCTGCAGAAACATGCTCTACCCTTGCCATCTTCACTGTGTCCTGAACCAACTCCAAGCTCGTGAAATTAAGGTCATTAGGCAGTGGCGTGTTCAACCTTAAAATCTCATTATTACGCACATGGCGAGCAAAAAACACGCTAAGCTGTTCAAATCCACTTGCAATGACATAAGTCTTAGCCAGAAAAAATTTAGTATTTTTAATCAACGAATTATACTTACTCAAGCGCATGAGAAAAAGCTCACTCCCAACGATAGATAAACTCTTTTTTTGCTCAGAGTGTAATAAATCATTGGCATGAAATAAAACGCATTTCTCAGGTAATCTGACTGGTTTAGGATAAATAGCTTGCAAGCAATCACTCTGGCTATAATCCCAACAAAAAACAGACTCTACCGCTAAATTCGGGTTAACCAAGCTTACTAAATGGCTATTTAAGGTACAAAAAACAAAAAATTCCTGAATATCTTGCTGACTAAAACGATAAGGATTAGCAACCCAAAATAATAACAAACGCTTTAACGCCAAATTAATTGTAGCTAAGACATGGAACTCAGCTGAAGGTTTTTCTACTGGAATATCTAAAAGCTTATTAACTGAGGCCAAGGCATAACACTCCCCCATATAATCCCACAGAGCGGTTGACGGGCGCTCATAACTTAAAGCTGACAATTTAAAAGCAACACCCAAAACTTGCAAGGCATAACTTAAATGCAAGACTTGCTGATCTTGTTGCTCTGTACGCTTAGCTAGACATAAATGTAAAAATGCCAAATGACGTAAGATACGAATACTAATTTGCGAAATTTTACGCTGCCGAGCAGACTTCAAAATTGCTTGCTCCAAAAAGTCAGACAAAGACATCACAACCGGCGTTAATCGCATAACAACCAACCTTAAAGCCGTCGTATCAATAACCGCCTGTTCTTTTTTTAAAGTAGATAAGACATTATAAATTTCATTACTGGTCAACAATACATCAGAGAATTTAAGTTGTTTAAGCCAATCAACAATAGACTGATTCGTCAATTCAAAAGGCAAGAAAAATGGGTATGACATTACACGACGTCCAGCTATAAATTAAAAGAACTAACACCTGAAATATAGAGGCTGACTATAGCTTAAGTCAACCTCTTTATAAGAAAACCGCACCCATCATTTGTCGCTCAAGCACATTTTTTCTTTTCGATAAACTTGCACAACTCTTGCTCCCAAGATCTATGGCTGTAAAAAATCAGTAGTCGAGCAGACCGATCCTACCGACAAGGTAGTGGATAATGTTTTTAGCTTCCATTTAAAGGTAGGACAAAGAATATGAGTGATACATTTTATAGGCTGTAAAAGTATTCGTCTTAATTCTCCATTTTGAAGAACTAACAGGAATAGATGCCAGAAATTTACTATATTATGCACTGATGACTTAAATTCAGGTGGTAAAGTAGTCAGTCCTGCCATACAAAAATACAACATATTGAATTTAAAATATTTATTTAAAGAAGATGCGCAGATAAATTAACAAGTCAGCTCAGTGGATATATTAAAAACTATATTTACTTTCCAATATATCCGATAACCTTTAAATTAAGAGTGGGCACCACTCTCTTGCCCACTCCTGATAAACTAAATGTGGGCAAAAAATTCTACCCACTCTAGCAACTATCTTTTCAAATTATCACTAAAATACGGTTCAATTAGTTGATAAATTAACTGGTGCATTTTCGGGTTAGCGGCAATAATATTGCCTGATTCTAGGTAGTTGTCATTAAAAGCAAAATCAGTCACAACACCGCCCGCTTCTTTAACAATTAAAGCGCCTGCAGCAATATCCCACGACTTTAAATCAACTTCCCAGAACCCATCTAGGCGACCCATTGCTAAATAAGCTAAGTCAATCGCAGCAGATCCAGTACGACGAATACCTGAAGTATTGGTGCATACTGCTTTAAACATGTCTAAATAAGCATCCAAATACTTTTGCTGCGAGGCTTTAAAAGGAAAGCCAGTACCAATTAGCGCACCTTGAAGGCTGGCTTGTTTGGTGACACGAATACGACGGTTATTCAGCATAGCCCCCCCACCTCTCGTTGCGGTGAATAGATCATTGCGCGATGGATCATAAATCACGCCCACTTCAAGACGATTTTTGTGCTTTAAGGCAATAGAAACAGCATAATGCGGAAATCCATGCAGAAAATTAGTCGTGCCATCTAAAGGGTCAATAATCCAGGTATATTCATTATCTTCACTACCTTCATGTTGGCCGCTTTCTTCACC
>ENA-ORXI01000776-ORXI01000776.1-sediment-metagenome-genome-assembly--contig:-NODE-776-length-26485-cov-25.612390_pt1 | contig 26485 bp, 22 predicted proteins | sample MGYA00237861_ERZ511468 | MGnify/ENA primary metagenome ERZ511468 (study PRJEB26299, sample SAMN06266213) | sediment metagenome | isolation source: Hudson Canyon methane seep mesocosm | place...
AAGAGCGTTCCGAGTTTTGCTCCTGATCTGGCTCTTTTTGCCTTTAGCCTTTTACCTTTCGCCTGCTCTTATAAATATCTGGACAATAATCCTTGTGTACAGCCAGCAGGTAATGGAATCTTAACTTGATAACCTCCACCAGCTGCTTCCTGCATATCATGATTATACATATCCTTCATGCTTTCCACGATAATGTCCTGATTGCCTTCAGGTAAAATTAATTCTAATTTGTCACCTACGGCAAATTTATTTTTTACATCAATTTCTGCTATGCCTGTTTCCTGATCATAGCTTTTGATTTCACCACAAAACTGTTGTTTATGGCTTTTAGAGTAACCAGTGATGTAGTTCTGGTGTTCATGAGTATGATGGCGTTGATAAAAGCCATCGGTATAGCCTCTGTTAGCCAGGTTTTCAAGAACGCCAATTAATTTGGGTTGAAAATCGCGACCTGCAAGCGCATCATCGATGGCCTGTCTATAAGTTTGGGCTGTACGGGAAACGTAATAATGAGATTTTGTTCGGCCTTCTATTTTAAGACAGTCGATACCTATATCAACTAAGCGTTGAACATGTTCTATCGCACGTAAATCTTTAGAGTTCATGATGTAAGTGCCATTTTCATCTTCCATCACAGGCAATAACTCACCTTTTCTTCCTTCTTCTTCCAGAAAATAAGTTTTATCCGCTAATGGGTGACGTTCAGCACCGCCACAGCTGGCATTGCTAATGTCATTCATAGAAATAGCAGCATTGTCTAAAACATAGTCACCTTCTGCATTTTCATGAGCAGGTAAGGTGTCATATTTCCAGCGGCATGAATTCGTACAAGTTCCCTGGTTTGGGTCTCTATGATTAAAATAACCTGATAATAAACAGCGACCAGAATAAGCGATACATAAAGCGCCATGGACAAAAACTTCTAACTCAATATCAGGGCATTGTTGGCGAATTTCTTCAATTTCATCTAAAGAGAGTTCACGCGATAGAATGATGCGTTCTACCCCCATGCTCTGCCAGAACTTTACCGATGCGTAGTTAACCGTATTAGCTTGCACCGATAAATGGATGGGCATTTCAGGCCATCTTTCTCTGCTCATCATAATTAAACCAGGGTCAGCCATAATCAAGGCATCTGGTTTCATGGCAACAATGGGCTCCATATCAGCCATAAAGGTTTTAACCTTGGCATTATGTGGAATAACATTAGTGGCTAGAAAAAATTTCTTCCCCAATGAGTGAGCTTCATTTATACCTTTAGCAAGATTGTCCTCCAAAAAGTCATTGTTTCTGACTCGAAGGCTATAGCGAGGCTGGCCTGCATAAACGGCATCTGCACCGTAAGCAAAGGCATAGCGCATGTTTTTCAGGGTGCCCGCAGGGGAAAGGAGTTCTACTTGTTTCATGGAAATTGTCTTTTAATATTAACAAGTGGTATTTTAACACTTTGTTGGCAGCTAAGGTATTGAGATTATGGTATTAATGGGTTTTATATTACTGGCTATATGCCTTGTATTTGGTGGGGTTTTTGTATTGCTGAGGACGGCAAAAAAACCAAAGTTACCTAAAAACTTTAAACCAAGGGTTGATGCTGAGGATGATGATTCAGCTGGCTGGTAGTATTTGTGTTGTAAGGATGCCAAATTTTAAAGTAGAAAGGGAATTAAAAAACAGGTGCTTAGTTTAGAGGGGACGTTTTTTTAAGGTATACAAATCAACCTTATCAAAATTAGGCTGGTGGTCAGAGTGAGCTATACTACTTAAAAATTAAGTCTGTCTAAGTATTTAATCAGTGGTCGCCTAATATGTCATTAGTACTCTCAAACTTTAGGCCATAGTCATGGTAAATATGATGCTTGTAATGTTCAAATTGGGAATCTATTTTAATTTCTTTTCCATCTCTTAGTGTGAAAACCAGGCTGTATTGTTTTTTTTAAACCCATAAGGCCTAGTGGCAAAATAGATACTTTAATATCATCTCTAATAAAACGAGTATGTTTTCGTTTGTTATGGAATTGAGTGCTGTTTAGTTGATCCATTGGTTGATTGAAAATAGTTTAAGTTGAAAATAGCTTTAGCAATGAACTGATTTAATAACCTTCCTAACATTAGAATATAGCTATGCGGCTATAATTTTTAAAACTGGGTAGGAGTATAAACACAATGACTAACAATAGGATCATAAAATGTTAGAAGTGTAGATTAATCTAAATTTTAAGCTAAGGTGATCGGTTTGTTAATAGTCGTCTGTTTTATTTAAAGCTATAGTTATAAAATATCAAGGAGACTTATCATGAATATATGGTCAAAATTAATCACTGCTTTGCGAGGTGGTACACATGAAGTGGGAGAGGCAATTGTTGATGTACAAGCATTGAGAATTCTGGACCAGGAAGTGCGGGATGCAACTGAGGAATTAAATAACGCTCGTGAGAACCTGGCCGAAATGATGGCTAGACAAAAAGTTGCAGAACAAAAAAGTACTACATTGAGCAGTAAGATTGCAGAATTTGAAGGCTATGCTATTCAGGCTTTAGATAAGAATGATAAGGTGCTTGCTTTAGAGGTTGCTGAAAAAATTGCTGATCTGGAAAACCAGCTTAAAACGGAACAAAATGCAGAGGAGGGTTATCATGAAAATGTTGATAGTTTGCGAGTTGCGATCAAGCAGGCGGATAGCAACATTAAGGAGCTAAAACATCAGCTTGAGATAGTAAAAGCAACTGAAAATGTACAGCGTGCTCAATCAGCTGTTGCACAGAGGTATAGTGCTTCAAATTCTAAATTAACAACGGCAATGGACTCACTTGAGCGTATCAAAGAAAAGCAAGAGCTAAAAAGTGCTCAACTTAATGCGGCAGAAGAATTGGCTAAGGATACCTCTGAGGATTCACTAAAACATCGATTAGAGGAGGCGGGTGTAGTTTCTGATGGTCAAAATGCTGATACGGTATTGGCCAGGTTAAAGACTCAACTCACGCCAAGGCTAGCTAATGATAGTCATACGAAAGAGTAAAGCAGGTTAGCTGAGTTTAAACCCTTTGCTTTAAAAATTTAATTTCAATACCGTGGAGAAGAAAAAAATGTTTGCCATTTTACTTAGCAAAGGTATGGATCCTTTTTACCAGAATATTTCATCATTTCCGACGGCAGTTTTTACTTTTGTTCTGGCAATCTGTGTGTTGTATTGGTTGTGTGCAGTACTTGGGGTTGTCGATATTGATATTTTAGATATTGATGGCTCAGAGATTGATTTTGAAACAGGCAATGATGTAAATGCACCCAATGCAATGGCTGGCGTTATGCTTAAATTTGGTTTAAATGGTGTGCCTATCACTATTATCATTTCATTTTTGTCACTGTTTGGCTGGTTAGCGAGCTATTACAGTATGCATTTTCTTTCTCCTTTAATTCCAGCTGGCATATTATATTTTGTATTTGGTTTCGTAGTATTAATGGCTGCATTTTGGCTTGCTGTGTTAATAACGGCCATGATTGTAAAATTGCTTAGACCTTTTTTTCAGAAAGTAGAGCAGCAAACGATAAAACGAGTCTTAGGGCAGATAGCGGTGGTACGAACATCGAAAGTAACAGACTGCTTTGGTGAAGCTTTGTTGAATGATGGCGGTGCAGGTTTAATTTTGAAAGTGAGATCGAATAAAGAGCAGAGCTTTGTAAAAGGCGATAAGGTTGTGTTACTAGAGTATCTGGAAGCTGAAAATGTATATCGGGTCATTTCCGAGCAGGATTTTAATTAAAAAAGGTCTATTCTTTAAGGGATGTTAGAGAGAATAGACTAGTGGAATTTTAACAATCCCTCTCAATACTAAAAAACAATTTAATTAACAATGGAGTATCACTGTGGCTGATTTATCCGTATTAATGCCAATTATTACAGGCATAGGCATCTTTTTTGTCATCATCATGGGCATTGCTATTTTATTTAAGGCATTCTATATCAAGGTTGATCAAGGGACTGCACTGATCGTTAACGATATGAGCTCTAAACCAAAAGTTCATTTTACCGGTGCATTGGTTTACCCCATTATCTATAAAAAAGAATTTATGAAAATTTCGTTGATTACCCTGGAGGTGGATCGGCGGAGTAATGATGGTTTAATTTGTGCCGACAATATGCGGGCAGATATTACCGTTGCTTTTTATCTCCGAGTCAATGAAACCACTGAAGATGTATTAAGAGTGGCTAAGTCAATCGGGGTTGACCGTGCGTCTGATCGAGATGCCGTTGATCAACTGTTTTCAGCCAAATTTTCAGAAGCCTTAAAAACAGTGGGTAAGAAATTTGAATTTGTGCAGTTATTTGAAAACAGAATCGATTTTCGTGAAAAAATTATTGAAGTGATAGGGGATGATTTAAATGGCTATGTCTTAGAAGATGTCGCTATTGATTATTTGGAACAAACGCCTAAAGCATCCTTAGACCCTAATAATATACTGGATGCAGAAGGGATTAAAAAAATTACAGAAATGACAGCAATTCAGAATGTTCGTACCAATATTTTAGAACGGGATGAAGAGCTGGCGATAAAGAAAAAAGATGTAGAAACCATTGAAGCCATGCTGGAATTAAAGCGTCAACAAGCTGATGCAGAAGCCAAGCAGGAACGTGAAGTGTTGACTATACGCGCCAGAGAAGAAGCTGAAACTAAAAAGATTCAAGAAGAGGAACGTAAAAAAGCAGACTCAACCACCATTCAGGTTAATCAGGAATTAGCGGTACAAGAACAGAATCAACAACGAGAAGTAGAAGTCGCAGAACAAAACCGTCAACGAGCGGTAGCGATTGAAGTGGAAAAAGTGACACGGGCAAGAGATCTGGAAATTGTATCGCGCAAACGAGAAGTTGATTTGCAAACAATCGAAGCAGAAAAAGCGGTTGAAGTAGAGAAAAAGGAAATTGCCCGGGTTATTCAAGAGAGAGTGATTGTTGATAAGTCCGTTGCAATTGAAGAAGAAAAAATTAATGAGGTCAGACAGGTTTCAGAAGCTGACAGGCTTAAGCAAGTGCAAGTCTTAGGCGCGCAGGCACAAGCCGAAGAAGAAAAAATTAAACATGTAAAATCAGCAGAAGCAGAAGAACTGGCTGCACATCATAAAGCCACAGAAATCACTACTCTGGCTCAGGCCGAACTAGATGCGGCTGCACGTGAAGCCGATGCCAAGAAAAAACTGGCAGAGGGAACACAGGCAGAAGAAGCTGCATCGGGTTTAGCCGAAGCCAAAGTTCAGGAAGCTAAAGCAGATGCCTTAGAAAAAGAAGGTCTGGCAGAAGCCCGAGTCATCAGTGCAAAAGGTGAAGCAGAAGCTGCCGCACAAAAAGATGTGGGTATGGTGGGAGCTGACGTCACCCGTGAACAATTTAAAGCAGAAGCAGAAGGTCTGGTCGATAAGTTTTCTGCAATGGGCGATATGAGTGCTCAGGCCAGAGAACATGAAGAATTCCGCATGAGTCTGGAAACAGCGTTTAAAGAAGCCATCGCATCAATTGAAGCAGGCAAAGATATTGCTAAAGAAAATGCTGATGTATTAGCTACCGCCTTGAAAGAAGCAAAAATTGATATCGTTGGTGGAGAACAGCACTTTTTTGATACCTTTTCTAAATCATTATCACTGGGTAAAGCAATCGATGGCTTTTCAACTAAAAGCAGTGTGGTGACTGAGTTATTAGATAAAGTCATGAGTAAACTGGATTCAAAAGCTGATTCGAAAAACTAATAAACGGATTAAATCACTGTTATGAAATGCACAAGTTGTCATCAAGGTATTTTATCCCCTAGTTTTATAGATGGGTTGTTCAGAGCTCACACTTGCACCGTGTGTGGGGGAAATTGGGTTTTAATTGAAGATTATGTCGCCTGGAAAGAGCGTAATCCTGAAATTCAATTTTCAGCTGCTGCAATATGCGAAATTGAAGAATCAACCACCGCTTTGATGTGTCCAGTGACGGGCACAATTATGAGGAAATTTCGGCTTTCATCTAAAAATTCACATCGTTTAGATTACAGTTTCAGTGTAGGTGGTGTCTGGCTAGATAAAGGCGAGTGGGAGTTATTAAAACAGGAAGGTCTGGCGGGATCATTAAATACTGTATTAACTGCTCATTGGCAGAAAAATATTCAATTAGACAGCGCTAAAGAAAATTTTGCTGCCATTTATCAAGATAAGTTTGGAGAAGAAGCCTACGGTAAAGTACGGGAGTTTCGTGAATGGTTAAATAATCAGCCATGTAAGGCTGATTTACGCGCTTATATTTTGGCTGAACATCCTTATTCTGCAGAAAAATAGTTATGAAGGTGGATTATCAAGAGGATGGATATTTCATGGTTAGCAATGCTATCAATGCAAATGAAGTTAAATCGTTAATTGATACATTGAGTCAATTTGAAAAAGAAATAAATCATTACGGTATAAGGGATTTGATGAACAAATTTCCTTCTATAGGTGAATTAGCAATGTCCGATTCACTATTATCAATTGCTAAATTAATACTGGGGGACGGGGCAAAACCGATACGTGCAGTATTTTTTGATAAATTACCAGAAGCAAACTGGAATGTTGCATGGCATCAAGACACTTCCATTGTTGTAAAGGAAAAAGTAGAAACACCAGGGTTTAATTTTTGGCGTGAGAAGCAAGGTGCAATGCATGTTGAACCTCCAGAGCAATATTTATCAAATATTTTGACACTTCGGGTTCATCTTGATCCAGCGAATACTGAAACAGGTGTATTAAGAGTCATCCCAGGAACACATAAGGATGGAAGAGTAAACTCGAATAGACTATTAGATATAGTTGAAAAGTCAGAAGTTAAAGAGTGTATTGCTAATTCAGGTGATGTGCTTTTAATGAATCCCTTATTGTTTCATTCTTCCAGAAAAGCCACTAAGCCAAAGCATCGAAGGGTTATTCATCTTGAGTATTCAGCGATGCCTTTGCCTGAACCATTGCAATGGTATGAGGTAGGGTAACGATAAAAAAATTATGCTCATGCTCTCTGTAAAAGGGTGTTGGAGTTAATGGGGGATAATAAACCTTTAAAGACTCAAGGTTTATTTGAAATGTATCAACGAGTTGTCGATTATCTTATTGGGATGACAGATAAACATGTCGCTAATCAATTAAAGGGGACTGGCAATTAAGCATGTTCTTTGCGCGGTACGGGAATTAAAAGAGTGAATATTAAAGGTTTATGAACTTGTCTAAAATATGAGCAATATATAATAGGATGTGCTGACGTAAGGAAGCGCATCATTGTTGATAAAATTGATGCGCTTCGTGCCTCAGCACATCCTATATAAATTACCTTTATTTAAAAACCGCCCACCTTTATGACCGAATTTTTCACTCTGCCACAAATTTTACTTTTTGACCTAACGCACTCAGAAACACTCATTGTTTGTTTATTATTTATATGGACAGGCTTTGTTAGAACAGGGTTAGGGTTTGGTGGTGCGGCATTGGGATTACCTTTGATGTTATTTGTTAGGCCTGATTTATTACTATGGTTGCCCGTCATAGGGACGCATTTGTTATTCTTTTCGGGGCTGACTTTAAGCCGACGACTACATCATGTTGATTGGGCTTATTTACGCCATGCCTTATGGTTTATTATTCCACCTGCATTGCTTGGCGTCTTTGGACTGGTTAATTTGCCTGCCTTATGGCTTAACTTGTTTATTTATGCCATTACACTGTTTTACGGAATCATCTGGGTATTAAATCGTGCGATTAAAAGTCAGCAGAAATGGGTAGATAGACTGTTATTAATAGTCGGTGGCTATGTAGCAGGTATGTCATTAACAGGCGCACCGTTAATGGTGGCTGTTTTTATGCGTAATGTTAATCGAGAACGTTTGCGAAACACCTTGTTTGTGCTGTGGTTTACCATCGTCACCATCAAAATGACCACGTTTATGGCTTTGTCTGTTAATTTGCACTTTGTTGAAGCATTAAGCTTAATTCCTGTTGCAGCCATTGGGCATTTTATTGGTTTAAAGGCACATAATAAGATTATTGAAAATGATCATATTTTTAAGCAATGGGTTGGGGCAGGGCTTGTTGTGGTCAGTGTTTTAGGGTTATTAAACCTATACCAAAATACTTGTTTAAATGCAGAAGCCAACGCTGATATTTGTGGAGTGAGACCAATACTAGAACGCTGGGTATCAGTTTTTCTCAGCGAACTTGTCAACTACGGTTTATAGGGTGTGCTGACGGTAGTAAGCGCATCATTTATCGAACGATGCGCTTCGTGCCTCAGCTCTTTTTGCCATTAATATTACCCCCTGTTTCATCAGTCGGGGCACAAGAAGCTTTAATGAGATGTTGTTTGGCAATCGTTTCAAGTTGGGCTGGTTTTTCATAGGCCTGGCTGTTGAAGTTATAAATCCTTCCAAAATTATTAGACCATTACAGGAGTAATGCTGTTGACTTAGGAAGTGAGGCTTTAGCCTCGTATGTTTCAGGCGAAGTTAAAGCCTCACTTCTTAATACGTCTGACTTGGACACGGAATCTCGATTTGTCTTACCTCTACAGTTTTGAAGGTGGATTGTTTTATACGGAAGATATACTACACTGAACTTTCATGTTAATTAAAGATAGCTGCAAACTAAAATACAGGTGGTTTTATGAAGTTTAACATTATTTACCCCGGTGCTTTTTCTACCTTGGAAGTGTCTCTTGATGAAAGCGAGGCAATTAAGGCAGAATCAGGTGCAATGATTACCATGTCAGAAACTGTGGATGTTGATTCAAAAATGGAACGAGGTTTACTGGGTGGCTTGACCCGTAAATTATTAACAGGGGAGACATTATTTTTCCAAACCTTAACAGCATCCCGAGGTAAGGGTGATGTTTTAATGGCTTCTGCTTATCCGGGAGAAATTGCAATTCTGGAATTAGATGGCTCTGAAGAATACATCTTGCAAAAAGATGGTTTTCTGGCTGCCGAAGAATCAATAGAAATTTCGACTAAAGCTCAAAATCTGACTAAAGGCTTATTTTCAGGTGAAGGTTTTTTTGTCATGCGTATTTCAGGTAAAGGCAAAATTGCGATTAGTACCTATGGAGGGATTCATAAAATATCTTTAGCACCGGGTGAAACCAAGATTATTGATAATAGTCATATGGTTGCCTGGAGTGCAAATTCAAATTACAACATTGAAAAAGCCTCTAAAGGCTGGGTATCAAGTTTTACCAGTGGAGAAGGGCTGGTTTGTCGATTTCAAGGGCCTGGTGAAGTCTATATTCAGACGCGTAATTCCCCTGGTTTCGGATCATGGGTTCGTCAATTTATCCCGACCAGGTAAAATACAAATTACTTTATGAGCTTAGAACAATATTATAAGGGACTGTATTATCTAGGTCGTGAAAAATTCAGTGGTCGTTTTACTGTCTCAGCTCATGGCCTTATTGAGTTTGATGATGGTAAAGGAAACAGTGAAAATATTTCTTTAGCCAAGTCGACACTGGATTTAATTGGCGACCCAGAAACGACACTGCAAATCAGCTGGAATAATGAAGCTGAGGTAAAATGTTCATTGCTATGCCATGATCCAGCAGTATTTGATACCTTATTAGCCTGTCATTTATTGCCAGAAATGCAGAATCAATTGCATATTTTGCAAAACAAACAACAGCGGCAGGCAAACAGAGAAAAACATCGTGTACCGTTATATATGACATATATTATGGTGTTTTTCATCTCTACTTATTTTATGTACAGCTACTCTGTCCCTGTGGTGGCCGAATTAATACCTTATGAATGGGAAAAGAAAATAGGTTCTTTTGCCTTTGAAAATTATCAAACAGGAAAAGCGGTTATTGACAATTCGCAGGTTAATTCGGCAATGGATATGATCGTTCAGCGTATTGATGAGTTTGATGGTTCTGATATAAGCTATGAATTGATTGTGATTGATGCAGACATGGTGAATGCTTTTGCATTTCCTGGGGGATATATTGTTGTCACATCAGGCTTGATTAATAGCGCAGAACAAGCTGAAGAAGTGGCTGCTGTGCTTTCTCATGAAATAACGCATGTTTTAGAGCGTCATGGAATGAGGAAATTAGTTAGGCAGGCAGGGTTAGGCATTTTAATTGGTATTGTTTTTGGTGATGTTTCGGCCTTATCACAATTAATGGAGTTAAGTTCTCAGCTTGATAATCTTTCTTTCGATCGTAGCCAGGAAGAGCATGCGGATGATGGCGGAATAAAAATAATGCAGGCAGCAGGTATTTCTCCTCAGCATTTAGCCTCATTTTTTAAAAAAATTAAACAGCTTGATTCTGCCTCAGGTGATATTCCAGAAATTTTTAGAACTCACCCTTTAACAGAGGATCGCATTAAAAGAGTGGCAGCAGCGGAAGAACCGAGACAAGTCGTTGCGTTTGAACTGGATTGGGAGAAGGTCAAGCAGGGAGTTAAATGAGCAGGCTTGTCACAGTTTATATGGGGTTCGGTTTTAAGCCCTCTCTTGCTGGAGAGGGTTGGGTGAGGAGAAATTAAAAACAAATTATTTTTTCATTGATCTAAAACTTTTGAGTAACAAAGTTGTAAGCGATTAACTATGTTGCTTTTTGATTGATGGTCATAAGTGGTCCGGTTTACTCTTGAACAGAGAAAATAATAAAAGAGTTTTGTAGAAGAGAATTGTTATATTTCTCCTCACCCCTCCCTCTCCATCAGGAGAGGGCTTAATTAAACAAATTTGATGTTTTGATTGTCTATAAACTATTGAAAGTAAATCTTTGTAGTGGCCTGGGTTTCTTGATTCCCCGTTTATACAAACCAAAATCAATATTGTCTTCCAAGCCTGGTTTGTATAGCTATAATTAAACAAACCCGCAATAAATGAATGCTTGATGATGTGTATAGGTAAACGTAATGACTGAACAACAAGAAAGTAATCTAGTCGATCAAGCAGTTGCTGAAGGAGGCGCGTATGAGCTTATTCGTAAACGCTTATTGGAGCAAGGCAAAAAACTTAAGCAACAAACACAGACTTTAAATGAAGCGCGTTTAGCTGAATTTGGCAGTTCTGAAATGGCCGTTGCTGCACGGGTAAGAGTGCGTACCGAAAACAACTGTGTGGCGCGTGATATTGTGCAGGTGGGAGATCAGTTATTATTTGGGTATAACGTCTATATTGGCTTAAAGAAAGAAACGCGCATTGAGGATGTATTCTCTTTATATAAGCTAACAATTGAAACCAGTGGTGCTGATACTCAGTATGAGATGGAACAACAGCCACTGAGCAATAGTTTTCTTGAGAATAGTTCTTTTCAAAATGATTTTTCAGAATTGTATCGCTATTACAAGCAAACCCAGTTAGTTGAGCTAACCGTTAAAAACGGTAAGTTATTAGCAGGCTTTCAAATTGGTGAGCGACTAGAAGATATTCGAGTTTTCCGTTGGTCAATTTCAGCGGATGGTAACAAAATTGAATATATCGATAATCGTGGCGAAAGGGATATTCAATTACCCCCTGCATTTGATTTTGAATGGCAAGAAACCACCCGTGATGATGCGGTTAATGGTCGTCACCCTCATGTTAATATTCTGGATACTGTATTTGTTGAAACCATTAACGGTGATTTAACCATTAAGGTGGAAGACAATACCGATGATGGTCTGGGTATTTATCGAGAAGAGGTTGAAGATCAAACACAGTCACTGGATGATGCCAGCATTGCTTATGCTAAAGTCGGCAATTTAATCCTGTTAAAAATTCTGCCCTATCGGGAACTGCAATGGCGGTATTTGATTTTTAATAGCTTGACGCAAGTCGTGATACGGTTGGATGCATTGGGAGAATCCTGTGTGCAATTGCCAGAAGATCAGGGGATTATTTTCCCAGGGGGGTATTATTTACAAACAGGGGAATACAAAACCTTTGATACTGAAACAGATGGTTTAAAATTTAGGCGTAAAATTAACTCGCCTAATGGTGAAGATATTCTTTATGTGTTTTACCAGCCAGAACATGGCATTGTTGGCCTGTTTGCCTATAACGTGATTGAACAATCTTTACAAAACCCAATTTATGGACACGGCCATGCCTTATCGGATGACGGCACCATCGTTATATTTTCTGCTGAGCTGGAAGCAACGCGAATCCATCCAATGCAAATCTGGAAAACCCCTTATCAAAGCCAGGAGTTTGCCAGTAAAGCACCCGTTAACCAGTCATTTTTTGGCCGTATTGGCAATGCCGCTTTAGTTCGCGGTATTGCCGATTTATATAGCATTGGGCGATTGATTGATGAACAGTCCGTGTCTGCACGATTATATGAAGATTTAAGTAAACAGGCTGCTAAAATGCTGGATGCTCACTACTGGGTAGATGACGCACAGACACTAGGGATTGATGTTTTGCTGAAAGAGATTGCCAGTACTGCCGAACTGGTGATTGATGAATTTGAAAAAGTTGAAAGTATCCGCCAGCAATCAGTTAAAACCATGCAGGAAGCAGAGCAAAATCAGCAGCAGCTATTGCATTCTATACAACCTGATAGCTGGGAGACGGCAGAAGATTATGTTGTTGCTCTGGATAAGTTGCGACATCAGCGGGGTCACTTGGCAACGATTAAAGATACCCGGTATATCGATTTACAACGTATTACGGAATTAGATGAAGCATTACAACAGGCCAGTGAACAACTCAGTGAACAAACGGGACAGTTTCTGGCTGGGGACAATGCATTACAGCCATATCAACAGAAAATTGAGGTGTTTAATCAGCAGACAGAGAAAGCCAAATCTAATGCTGAATTGAGCCCAGTAATAGAAGCAATAGAGACTACGGCTAAAGGTCTGGATTTACTTTCTGAATTGATGACCACACTAAAAATCAGTGATGCCACCATTCGCACAGAAATTGTGGATGCTATTTCAGAAGTTTATTCAAAATTGAATCAAAGCAAAGCCCACGCCAGACTTAAACAAAAAGAAATGGGCTCGGAAGAGGCTATTGCTCAATTTGGTGCGCAATTTAAATTGTTTTCACAAAGCATTACCAACGCGCTGGAAATGGCCAATAGTCCAGAACGTTGTGATGAACAATTATCGCGGCTATTAGTGCAGCTAGAAGAACTGGAAAGCCAGTTCAGTGATTATGATCAGTTTTTAAACGACATCATGAGCAAGCGAGAAGAGATTTACCAATCTTTCGAAAAGCATAAGCAGCAATTGCTAGATACCATGCAACGCAAAGCGCAAACACTCAATGATGCCGCACAACGTATGTTGCTTAATATAGAAAGGCGTTGCCAGCGTTTTACAGAAGCCGATCAGCTGAACACCTATTTTGCTTCCGATGCCCTGGTGTTAAAAATCAGCGAGTTAATTGAAAAATTGCGTGGACTGGATAATGCCGTTAAAGCGGATGATATTGCCGCGCGCTTTAAGTCGATAAAAGAACAGGCATTGCGCTCATTACGCGATCAACAAGATATCTATGAAGAAGGCGGCAAGGTCATAAAACTGGGGCCTAGACATAAGTTTAGTGTGAATACACAGGAACTTGATTTAACCATTATTCCGCGTGCTGGTGAGCTGAATCTTCATATTACTGGCACGGATTATTTTGAACCACTGAATCACCCAGACTTGCTTAAGTTAAAAGAATACTGGGAAATAAGCCTAGAATCTGAAACCCCCGAGGTTTATCGGGCGGAATACCTGGCCTATTTGATTTTACAGGCTGCGGAAGCAGGTCTGGATAATCTTGATATGACCCGCTTGCAAGCTATTTTGAATGATGAGGATGCATTACAGCAATTGATTCGAGATTTCGCTGCACCTCGCTATAAAGAAGGTTATGAAAAAGGCATTCATGATCATGATTGCGGACTGATTTTAAAAGGCCTGATACCCGCATTGCAAACGGCAGAGTTATTACGCTATACGCCTGCAAGTCGTGCGCTGGCTCAAATCTTCTGGGCAAATAGAGAGGCAATCGCAGATTTGGAGTTTAGTCACTGGCAAATGCGGGCACAGTCAGCGGCCCAGATGCATACAACTCTTGCCAGTCACAAAGCAACACATTTGTTAGAGGAAGAAGTGAAGTTGTGTTTGCAGGCTTTCTTGAAACAATATCCCATTGCTTTCTCCGAGCTTGAGATAACACAAGCAGCCACTTATTTGGTGGCTGAACTTAGTCGGGAACGATTGCAATTTATAGGCAGTAAATATGCCCAGCAATTAGCTGATGAATTAAAAAGAAGTTTAGATGAGAGTAGCTGGCATAATTATCAGGCGGCATTAGAAAAATTGATGCATCGAGTGGATCAGCGATGGGAGTTAAGTTATGCCTGGTTACATGCATTGATCGAGCATAAGCAGTTAACTCATCTTCAAAATTACATTGCTGAGGCGGTGGCACTACTTAATGGTGACCAGCGGATTGATCGACGGAGCACGCAGGCTGATATTGAATTAACCATCGATGCCTTATTGGGGGAGCATGGCAGTATCAAGCAACGTAAACTTAATTTTTCTGTTGATGAATTTTTACAACGATTACAACATCATCAACAAATCGTTATTCCAGGCTATCATCATTACCATCAACTCCGTCAACAAATTATGGCTGAGCAACGTGATGCCTTACGACTGGAACAATTTAAAGCCAAACCGCTAAGTTCCTTTGTGCGTAATAAGCTGATCAATGAAGCCTATCTACCGATTATTGGGGATAATCTGGCTAAACAAATGGGAACGGTGGGGGACAATAAACGATCTGACCTGATGGGCTTGTTGATGATGATTTCTCCGCCTGGTTACGGTAAAACCACCTTGATGGAGTATATAGCCAATCGTTTGGGATTGATTTTTATGAAAATCAATTGTCCTTCATTAGGTCATGATGTGTTGTCCTTAGATCCACAACAAGCGCCCAATGCAACTGCCAGACAGGAATTGCATAAACTTAATCTGGCATTGGAAATGGGCAATAATGTAATGCTATATCTGGATGATATTCAACATACCAATCCAGAATTTTTACAAAAATTTATATCACTCTGTGACGGCACAAGACGTATAGAAGGTATCTGGAAGGATGTCACCAAAACCTATGATATGCGGGGTAAAAAGTTCTGCGTAGTGATGGCGGGTAATCCCTACACTGAATCAGGTGAATTATTCAAAATCCCCGATATGCTGGCTAACAGGGCCGATATTTATAATCTGGGTGATATTTTAGGCGGTATGGATGAACAGTTTGCACTAAGTTATATCGAAAACAGCCTGACATCAAACTCTGTACTGGCACCGTTAGCCGTTAGGGAAATGGAGGATATTTATAAAATTATTGAAATGGCAAAAGGGGCCAATATTGCATCCACAGATTTAAAGCATCAATACAGCGGGGCTGAGTTAAATGAAATACAAGCTGTTTTAGCTAAGCTGTTTACTGTGCAAGAACTGGTATTAAAGGTTAATCAACAATACATTAGCTCTGCGGCTCAAGATGATAAATACCGCACCGAACCGGCATTCAAATTACAGGGAAGTTACCGTAATATGAATAAAATGGCAGAGAAAGTATCTGCGGTGATGAATGATGAGGAGTTAATGCAAATGCTGTCTGATCATTATCAAGGCGAGGCTCAGCTATTAACCACGGGAGCCGAACATAATTTACTTAAATTAGCTCAGTTACGTGGAAATAGTACCGCTGAAGAACAGCAACGCTGGAATGTTATTGTTGATGACTTTCAACGGGATAAATCGATGGGCGGTGATGATATCGATGCAGCGACAAAAGTGGCTTCTCAATTAAGTTATGTGACGCAGCATCTACAATCCATTCATAAAGCGATTAATACTGATACCGAATTAGTACAGCCGATGATCACAATCAGTCATCAATTACAGTCATTGCAAGAGGCTATTAATGAGAAAGATGTAGGGGTTAATGTGGTGAACAAACCCTCGGTAGTGGTTGAAGAGTCCATACGGCAACTGGCCAATATTGTGGAAACCACGTTTATGCCTGTGGTTGCCGCAATGGATAAGAAAATTGACCTTGATTTGGCTATAGTGCGAAAGGTCAATGACTTGTCGGAAGATATGAAAATATTAACTCAGAATATACCGAAGAAGAAATAGCCGTAGGGTGGGCAATCTTTTCTGCCCACCAAATTTATCGACCGGAAACATTAATCGATGATTTAAACCTGGTTTCAAGATGTTGTGAAAAAAATGCTGGAAAATGGTGGGCATAAAAGTGCTGCCCACCCTACTGTTAGGAGCATGGTATGTCCAATTATCGTCGAGCGAACGTAAAGGGAGCTTGTTATTTCTTTACCGTGGTGACTTTTCGGCGGCGGAGTTTTTTAACCGATGATAACTGTCTCATCTGGTTACGTAATGCATTAATGAATACAAGAAAACGCTATCCATTTACGATTGATGCCTGGGTGGTATTACCTGATCATATTCATTGTATTTGGACCTTGCCCGAAAATGACAATGATTTTTCTATACGTTGGAGCGGTATCAAAAGGCGGTTTACTCAATCTGCAAAGCATTGCTTACACAAACCCGAGTGGGTTAACTCTTCGAAACAAAAACATCGGGAAGGAACGGTTTGGCAAAGGCGTTTTTGGGAGCATCTCATTCGTGATGAAAACGATTACCAACGGCATATGGATTATATCCACTACAACCCCGTTAAACATGGCTTGGTACAAACGGTGAGAGAATGGCTCTATTCGACATTTCATCGATATGTAAATCAAGATGTATACCCTGTCAATTGGGCAGAAGGTAACATCATTCAAGATAACAATATGGATTATGGTGAGTAACTTGGTAGGGTGGGCAATCTTTTCTGTCCACCAAATTTATCTACCAAAAAAAATTAAGCGATGAGCTAAATTTGGTTTCAATATGTTGTGAAATGAAATGCTGAAAAATGGTGGGCATAAAAGCGCTGCCCACCCTACTACTGATAAGGAAATTGTTTAAGAAAAATGCGTTATTTTATCTATCCATTTATTTTATTAAGTGTGTTGTTTTTGTGTTTTGTTGTTTATGTTTCAACTGACTCACAAAGGCTACAAACAAAACTATTTTTTCAACAGGCTTTAAGAGGGAATGTTGATTTTTCGATATTTCAACAAGCCGAGTTTCAGGCTGTAATACCTTTTGATGGTTTTTGGGATGACAAGCCATTAATAGAAAAGCAGGCAAAAGAGTCTGTGATTCCCTCAAAAAAAACATTTCCAGCCCATCTAACTTCAGTCAATAGTAAGTATCAGCATTTATATTCCTGTCATAAAAAACAGAAATATAAATTAAATGAAGCAAGGCTCTATCAATGGAAAGATAGCCAGGGACAAATGCACTTTGGAGACCGTTTTCCAAACACTAAAGGTTATCATGACTTAGTTATTCAGAATCTTAAGTCTGAAAGCTTTTTCAGTTTAAATCTTGATAGTCGATATTCCAGATTACCTCCTTTTGCATCGGATAAAATGAAAAGAGATGTAAACCGAATCTATAAAATATTGATAAAAAGTGTAGGTGTCTCTCAGCTCAACCCAATTAGGTTAAATCTAAAATTATTTGATGATAAGGCTGTCTTTAACCGTTATAAGAAACAGGTTGCGCCTAGCATGGGAACTACGGGAGGGTTTTATATTTCTCGTTTAAATGAAGCCAGTGTTTATACCGGTCGCAATGATCGTCGAATGTATGATGTCACGCGACATGAGGCAACTCATGCCATAGTAAATGGAGCTTTTGGGAGCATTCCAACCTGGCTGAATGAAGGATTAGCCGAATACTTTGAGCAGCTATCATTTCATAATAGTATGTTAAGAGTTGTTAGTCTAAATAATGAACATTTACGCTTGATATCCAGAAGTAATTTACCTGATTTAAGTGCTTATTTTAAATTAACAACTAAGCAATGGTACGCGGAATCAAACAAAAATGAGCATTATGCGCTAGGCTGGTCAATCGTTTATTTCTTAATGTCCTCAAAGAAAGATAAGCAGTTTTTAAGTTATATGCTTGACCACCTGGCCCATAACTATTGCAAACCATTTTCTGATATTAGCTATATTAATCATTATTATCCAGGCGGATTGCGCCAATTTGAGAAAAACTGGAAGCATTGGCTAGCGAGTTCAAAAAGGAATCATAAATACTAGAAAGCACTCAAATAAATGAGGGGGTATAAAGACAAACTCTTTACATACGACAAAAACGTTGTACAATGTTTTTGTCGTACGTTGTTTTTATATCTGGTGGTGTGAATGAATAAAGTATTTGGAAGAGATAAGGTTGTTGAGCGTATTTGGAAATTGTTATCTGATTATTCAATACTATTTACTGCCGAGCGGCGCGTTGGTAAAACAACGGTATTAAATGAATTAAAAAATAAACCAAAAGAAGGTTTTTTGGTCATTTTCAGTGACCTAGAGAAAATAGATTCACCTTTAGAATTTATTAATGATGTGCTGAATAAAACCGCACCATTTATAAGTAAGCAAGATAAAGCATCAGGATGGTTTTTTAAATTATGGGAAATATTGGAAGGTGTTGAGGTTGGTGGAATAGTTAAAATTCCAGAGCATAAAGAAAAAGACTGGAAAGTTTTATTACAGGTCGCAATAACTGAAATTTGTAATAACACTAATGATACGGTTATTTTTCTATGGGATGAATTACCCTATATGCTGCAAAAAATTAACGAGCATGAAATTGCGAGTAGCTCGACTGAACGAAGCAGTCTAAAAATAATGGATGCTTTACGTGCTTTAAGGCAAGAACAAGATAATTTACGGATGATTTATACAGGATCAATCGGTTTACATCATGTGTTGAATACGTTAACCAATGATACCTATGCATCAGAATCTGTTAATGATATGGATAAGGTAGCACTTCAGCCACTAGATATGTTTCCTGCAAAAGAAATGACGCAATATAACTTAAATCAAGAAGGTTTAGATGAGGCAAGTGATAGCGTTATAGAAAGTATTGCAAGGCAGTGTGATTGTATACCTTTTTATATAGAAAAGTTAATTCGGCGATTAAGTATTAATGAGCAACAACTCACTATAGAAAATGTTAACCAGGAAATTGCTGCAATATTGACTGATGAGAGAGACGATTGGGAGCTTGAGCATTTTCGTAAACGCTTAAGCACCTATTATAAAGGGGAGGTGATTGATTCAAATCAAAAGAAAATTCAGAGAGCGGCAATAGCTAAATCGATTTTAAATCATTGTGCAGTCGCATCTGGCTCACAATCAATTGATGAATGTGAGCAGGCGGTAAAATCCAGCTACAGTATTGATGATCGCGATTTAATTATTACAACACTAAATCATCTGGTTAAAGACCATTATCTACAGCGCGATGTACAAGGGCATTATCAATTCTACTTTTCATTAGTCCAGCGTTGGTGGGTATTGGCCGAAGGGTTACATGGTGAGGGGTATTGATGATGCATAATTCATTACATATATCAGCCTATACACCTAGTAATACTAGCCCCGAAATATTAGAAAAAATATTTGTGCAGAGACATCGCTTACTAGATAAAGCCGTATCGTGGTGTGAAAAAAGTATAAGTACCAATAAAAAAAATCATCTTTTGTTTATTGGCCCCCGAGGTAGTGGTAAAACACATTTTATTTCTATGGTGGTTAATCGACTAAAAAGCAAACCAGAGCTACAAGAAAAAATGCTGATTGTTTGGTTGGGAGAAGACGATGTAGTGACCAGCTTAGTTGATCTGGCTTTATTAATGCTAGAAAACTTAGTCAGAACAGATCCCCAGCATTTTAATAAAGACTGCTTAAAACTGGCTCAAGGCCAAAAGCCAGAAATGGTGGCGGAAATTATTATGCACAGCATTACTGAGCAAATAGCGGGTAATACTATTTTGTTAGTAAAAGAAAATATGAGTGATGTGTTTAAAGGGCTTAAAGATTCAGGACAAAAAAAGCTCCGTGCGTATTTGCAAGAAAATATTAATATAGCCATTCTCGCTAGTTCTCAACAATTGTTTTCAGGCGTTTCATCCAGAGAATCGGCTTTTTTTGGTTTTTTTGATACTTATCATTTAGAGGTTCTAGGAGTAGAGGATGCCAAACAATTAATTAGTAATATTGCCGAATTAAATAATAATCAGGCACTCGTTGATTTCTTAAAAACATCCCAAGGTTGTTATCGAATACGGGCATTGCATCACTTAGCTGGAGGGAATCATCGCTTATATGTAGAGCTGGCTGCTTTTTTAACCATGGAATCATTAGATGATTTTGTCTCAGCCTTAATTAAACTCACGGATAATTTGACCCCTTATTTTCAAGAAAGAGTTAGGGCTTTGCCTGCACAGCAGGGAAAAATTGTACAAAAACTCTGTGAAATACAAGGGGCAACGCCAGTCAAGTCCATTGCAGAAGCAACTTTTATAGGTGAGCGTAGTGTGGCAAAGCAGGTGGGCGATTTAGCCAAAAAAGGTTATGTGATTTCTCATAAACGCGGTAAAGAAAGTTATTATGAAATGGCTGAACCGCTTATGCGATTGGCATTGGAAGTTAAGAATAATCAGGGCAGGCCTTTAAAAATGGTGGCGTTATTGTTGAGGGCCTGGTTTTCTGATGCTGAGTTACAAATAGATATAGGGAGTGGAGTTTCTTCTGAGTATAGGAAAGCAGCACTATCTATGGATAAAGGGATGTTGGTTTCTATTAATAATAAAATAGAGGAGCAGATAATAGAAGGAATGGTGCTGGATGATTATGAACAAATAATAGCAGCAAGTAGTGAAATTATTGAAGGACCACAAACAAGTGGAGAGCCTTTAAAGCAAAAAATGAATGCGCTATTACTTAGAGGTGTTTCTTATTTTCGATTAGATAAAAACAAAGCTGCACTTCAAGATTGGTTGGAGCTGATTTGTATGGATGATAAACTTTCAGAGTGTGCAATTTTAGCCTCATTTTTTATTCCCACTGCATATTTTAAACTGCTTGATATTGAAAATGCTCATCGAGCTTTAAAGGAGGCATTTGAGCTTGGGGATAGAAGTTGTAAGTACTATTTATCTAATACTATAGGTATAGTAGGGGGCGTTAATCAATTGGGAATACCTCATTGGCAAAAACAAATAATCTGGATGGTTGGTTTATATAGTAAATATGACGGACTAGAGAGTTTAGGCTCTGCATTAATTCAATCTATTTCTTTCTTTATAGAAGATGAATCCTCAATCTCATCACTTAAAAAATGGCAACAGCTCTGGCTGCAACATAGCGAGCAATACCCAGAAATGGAACTTCCGTTACAAGTCTTGCAGGCCGCAGTTCTAGCAGTGGAACAAAAAAATGATAAACCATTATTAAGTCTGCCTAAAGAAATACGTGAATTAGTTTTACCCATGCTTGATAAGGCTATCAGTTGATATGAACGGTTATAATAGTCGAATTTATAAAGCCTAGATCAAAAATACTAAATGAAAATAGCACTACTAGCAGGTACACAATCAGGCTGTGGTAAAACCACGATTATGTTGGCCTTGCTGCAATATCTAAAAGCCCAAAATCATAGCATTACCTCATTTAAAGCGGGGCCTGATTTTTTAGATCCACTTTGGCACCAGCTAATTACCGAACGGACATCCTATAATCTGGATACTCGCATGGTTGGGTTGGAGCAGTCTCAACAGCAAATTAATAAACAGCATAAACAAGTAGAGCTGGCTTTAATTGAAGGAGTGATGGGGCTGTTTGATGGGCGTAGTGGTGTCGGGTTGGATGGTTCCAGTGCTGATTTGGCTAAAGGTTTACAAAGTCCTGTTATTTTGGTTGTTAATGCTAAAGGAATGAGTGGTTCAATTGTGCCATTAGTCAGTGGCTTTTGTGACTACGCTGAAAAGATGGGCGTGACTATTTCAGGGGTTATTGCAAACCGGGTAGGCAGTGCTCATCATGCCAAATTATTAAAAGACTTTTTATCAGATTATGATATGCCGCCTTTATTAGCCTGGATGGAAAAGGATGTGCCTGCATTAGCTGAGCGTCATTTAGGATTAATAAGGCCTGATGAAGTTGATGTCCCCGATTTTGCAGATTATTTCCATGTTGATAAGCAGGCTTTGTTGACTGCATTTTCTGAATGGCTTGCATGCGATAAGGCAATAGAAAAACCTGAACAATTGTTAGCAGGTAAAACAATCGCGATTGCCAAGGATAAGGCCTGTTGTTTTATTTATCCCGCGAATATCGATTGCTTGATAGAACTGGGTGCTGAGATAGTCTATTTTTCTGTTGTGGCTGGTGATAGTATTCCAAAAAATGCTGATGCAGTTTGGTTGCCAGGTGGTTATCCTGAACTTTATGCGGAACAATTATCTGTTTCCAGTACTTGGGATTCACTTAATCAATTTATTCAAGCGGGGAATCCTGTTTTGGCTGAGTGTGGCGGCAGTATGTTATTGGGTGAGCAGTTGCTTGGTCATGACGGTGTAGCCTGGCCGATGGCTGGAATATTACCTTACAGGTCTAAAATGCAGAAGAAATTAGCCTCTTTAGGCTATAGAGAAGATATCAGTGGTATTAGAGGGCATGAATTTCATTATTCGCTTAGAGAGAGTGACGCTGATTTTGAAAGCTGTTTTCAATGTTCACGAGGGGATAAGGGGATACATTATAAAAATTTGCGTGCCTCGTATATACACTGGTATTTTTCCAGTGCACCTGATGTACTCGCTTCGTGGTTAGATGGAGACGTTGCGTGCAACGTCTCTACTGCGATTTAGCTTATTGGTAGGTTTTACCTTTATGCTTTAACCAACCATTAATATGACGGCCGGCGGGGTCAAGGTGTGTCCAGTGAACAATTCCGCCTTTTTCATTCCATTCATATTCGCCATAAAACTCCACGCTATCGCCTACTCTTAAACGATCAATTCTGGGGGCTAAGTCGATATTATGAGCTACTAAAATAGATAGTTGATCAAACTTTAAAATAAACTTCTGGTGTCTTGATCCTTTAAGATCATCAGCTAAAATTTTTACCACTTTTCCTGTTTGCTGTACTTGAATATCACTCTGTCGATTATTGTATGCAGATTGAATCGACTTATAAGTACTTGAGCTATGTTTACGGGTATTGGTTGCAGTCGACTGGCTGGAATTATTATTACCTTGCTCAAATGCAGTATTGTCGAATAGTTTAAGCCCTGTTTTTTGTTCGATGACATAGGCCGCAATCACCAGGGCGATAAGATAAAGTATTTTTTTCATATTAATAGCTTTGGTAGTTAAAAAGGATTGGCGGAACATGACCGTATTTGTGTTAAAATCAAAAAATATATTGATTAATCAGGGTTAAGAAAATGTCTCAAACTTCTCCAATTCAGCAAGATTCAATTTCTGTTGCTAAACAGGCTAAAACAAACCAGGTGCTAGCGGCTATGTTATTAGGTGTGACGGTATTAATGGCTGTTGGTTTTGCACCGTTAGAAGTGATTCATAATGCAACACATGATACACGTCATAGCACAGGGTTTCCTTGTCACTAATACTGCTCTGAAAGCTATGCATTATGCATGGCTTTCACCTGTCTCTATTTTTATAGAGTGGCGAATCATAGTGTATTTGGCCGCCAACCATAAAGTGATATTCAGGGTTTCTGCCCAGTAGATATTTTATTCTCACACAAAGGCACAGAGACACAACGTCAAAGAGTTGCTCTTCTTAGTGTCTCTGTGCCTTTGTGTGAATTGCTCTAAGTTTATTATTTAAACGTGGCAGGAGTAATACTATATAAAGCCAGAGCACATATAAACATCAGCATTGATGCATATCCACTTTTATAGTTATAAAGTTTTAATGCCGTCCCAAAAGATTTTTTGAGCCTTGTATTGGACAGATCTACACTGTATATCTCATCCAGCAGTAGATGTATGATAAAGCCCAGGCCTATAAAAATTCCGCTTAGCCAGGCGAATGAACTTGTATATTGAAATAGATGGAAGCCGATATTGGTCGCTAGTAGAGCAAAGAACAAAGCTGCCAATAATGAATGAAACACGCCTCTGTGTACGGTTAGTTTTTTAAACAGATAGAATAATAGATAACGTACAGTAACAAATGTACTTATTGCGAGAAATAGCAGGGTGTAGGGGATGCATTTTCCTGCTAATGCAGTTATCAGGCTGGAGATGTTTGCCCAGCTTATTTCACATATTGCAGGGTTGGCTGAGAAAAGCCCGTTAGCTCCATGTAAAATGTTTTCCCCGGAAAGTAGACTATAAGTACTGAAAAGGGCTAGCAATAGGAAAACTATTTTTACCTGTTTAGTATTATCGGAATCAATATCTGGTAACAAGCCGCCGATAGCGCCCATAAAAATAAGCCAGGGCGTATTAATCAAGTCAACTAATTGCTTTTCAACAAGATAAAAGGCAGCACTACTACTGCCAGCAGTAGCAATAAATAAATGGGTATTAAAGTTTGCCACGTAATAACAGTCTTTTATCTTTGGTGGTGGATATATTCAGCTACAGGCTTATTTTGTAAGAAATGTTCTGTAATAATTCTGTCCAGTTTTTCACTTGTTATATCGTAATACCAAATACCATCAGGTTGTACACAAAGTAAAGGACCTGATCTGCAGGTGCCGAAACAAGTCGCTCTTGTTTTTTTAACCCGTAATTCGCCTTTATCCAGACCAGCTGTTTTTAATTTGTCTTTAAGCTGATCATAAAGCGCTTGCCCTTCACCATTTTCAGTACACCTGTCACCCACGCAGACTAAAAGATGACGGTGGTAATCCATCATCTTAGGTTTGATTACTTCAGTCATTCTGATGCTCCTGACTTTCTCTGCTAGCGAGTGCTTGCCAATCTTGCTGGAATGATTGTAATAATGTAGGGTTAAAGTCACCCGCCTGTTTTGTCAGCAAGACCCGAAATATTAATTGCCCATGTTGATCAATAAAATGTAGACCATAAGACTTATCTTTACGACTGGCAAAATAAGCGCTGCTGACTTTGCTCCAGTTAATATGTAAATGGAAGGCCTCATTTTCAATACTGAGCCAACTGGTTTTTTGAGTAAAGTCTTCACCATGTAAAAATAACTCTACTACTGCACCTGACTCGGTACGAACTACACCGCGTAAACGTCCCCATTTTTTACAGGCATCCAGCGCTGGTTGCAGATTATTCGAATCAATTTTTGCCGCTTGATAATTTAAGCTATTTTCTTCTTCTGCCTGAGCAACAGCAGATAATATTTCACCAACAGTTACATTAAAATAGTCAGCCGCTTTTTCCCAAGATAGTTCAGGGTTTTTAGCGAGATATTCTCTTGCACAGGCTTTCCAGCCTTCAAGGCCCATCGTTAAAGAACGCCCAGCTTGTTCACCCTCTTTGGCTTCACCAGTGAGTTCATTATATTTATTGGCATAACCACGCGGGGTGATCATTAAGCCCTGTTCAATATAGGTGGATGAATTACCAATTAATACCGTGGTTAACATGCCTATGTCCTGATCGGCCATTTCATCAAGACGAACAAGCTGTATGGCTTGTCTGCGACGATAGGCTGATTTTACAATGGCTACAGGGGTAGCTGGGTCACGATATTTTAATAAAATATTTTGTGCTTCAACGATTTGTTGTGTGCGTCGGCCACTTTTTGGGTTATACAAGGCGACTACAAAATCAGATTGAGCAACGGCATCTAAACGACGGGCAATGGTCGGCCAGGGGGTTAATAAGTCAGATAAGGAAATAGAACAAAAGTCATGGGTTAACGGAGCGCCAACCAAGGATGCACAGGCAGATAACGCAGTACTGCCTGGCACAATTTCTACCGTTATTTCACTTTCCGGGGTCCAGCCAGCTTTAAGCAGAACTTCATAAGTGGGTCCAGCCATGCCGTAGACACCAATATCACCAGATGAAATAAGAGAGACTTTTTTGCCTTGTTTAGCTTGTTCATAAGCTTCAATGCAACGGTCTATTTCTTCAGTCATGCCTTTTCTGACAACTTCTTTACCTTCAAGCAGGTCTTTAACCAATTTGATATAGGTTGTATAGCCAATAACGACATCAGATTCAGCGATAGCACTTTTGGCTCTGAATGACATATGTTCTTCGGCACCAGGGCCAAAACCAACTAAGAATATTTTTCCGCTCATGATTTTTAGGGGGTAGTCTGTAGAGGGGTAGGGTGGGCATTGCCCACCCTACGGTTTTAACTGTTTTTAACGATAGAAACGGTGGCATTTTTACCATCACTACCGCGATATTTAAATTTTTCAACCAGCAAGTTATTCATATCTGTATTGGCAGCCAATATGGCAGCGGCTTCGGAAACAGAGGGTGTCCCCATATATTTTAAAACCACAGCAGATGGACTTGGAACCTTTATTTCAGCTAATTGTTCAGCCGTATAAAAGCTTAAAGGCCATTGATATTTTTC
>ENA-ORXI01000781-ORXI01000781.1-sediment-metagenome-genome-assembly--contig:-NODE-781-length-26358-cov-21.797268_pt1 | contig 26358 bp, 26 predicted proteins | sample MGYA00237861_ERZ511468 | MGnify/ENA primary metagenome ERZ511468 (study PRJEB26299, sample SAMN06266213) | sediment metagenome | isolation source: Hudson Canyon methane seep mesocosm | place...
GGAGGGCTTTTTTATACCCAAGTTGTGTAGATACCTATGCCTCTGGAGAAGGCTTTCGCCGAAAGATAAAGTGAGGGCCTCTGAATACTTACATATGAAGTAGCCGGAAGACACCCATTTAAATTATCAGTAAATTCAATGACTTATATTTTATTCTATGAGAGCTTAGGTTAAAGAGCGTGTTTAAGTAATTTAATTTGCTGGGTTATCACGCGATCTATTTGTTGTAATGCAGGCTTCTTTCCATATTTAATTGTTATTGAGTCATTTACAAGCGCTAATTTAGTATCAATATCTATGATCATTTTATTGGCAATGTTAAGTATTCGGTTAGGCCGTATTTTGCATTGATTGGCTAGTTCAATTAAGTTGTTTTTTGAGATAAGGTTTGGGTTTTTCTGATTGCCAATACGAAGTGCTAATGTTTCATCTAAATGCCTAATAGCGCGAGTGCAAACTAAATCATAAAAAGGGGCTAATCGAATTTCATTATTAGCATATAGAAAAGAAATATTTTTAATATGTGCATCAGAATTGCCCGCAATTAGATTAAATAGGTGCCATTTTATTAGCTGATCTGCATCAAATAATGGATTACTAGAATGTTCAATAATTAATTGGTAACATTGACTGAAGTTAGGTGTTTCAGCACGTTGATATTTTTCTTTATAGCCTAGTGCTTGGCAAAAGTCTTCTTGATGAGTCCGTGATACGAGGTTGTTGTAGATTGTTCTATCATAACGTTTTGACAGCGTATAGCTTGCGTTAGCAATAAAGCCAAGTTCAATATCAATAGTGTTCAGGCCTATAATCTTCGCTAGCCACGTTGTGTAGACTTCATAAAGTGGTACATTCTTAAAATCACGAACCTCAAATTTTAAAATATGTGTAGAAGGTGTTTGGTTGATGGGTAAGTAAATTTCATGATTTTGAACGCTTACAGTGATTTTATCTTGAGCACCAGCCAATGAAAGCCTAGGTTTATGTGTATAACTTAATGATGCACCTCGCGTTTTGATGATTTTTTGAAGATCTTCTGGGTTTATTTTTTCATATGACTGGTTGAGGTCGGGGCCTTTTTCAACGGGTAAAATTGAAAGTGCTCCTGCGCATTCACTACCAATTTCGCGAAGTAAATCAAAGTCTGTATTTGGGCAACGAAATCGAGCACATAAACGATCTCTAGCAAAACCCTCAGGGAGTAAGTTGGCAAAAAAGCGGTGGGCTGCTTGAGAGTTTATAGGTCGGTGTAAAGGCAGGCTTATAGATAAGGGGAATTTATCCCATTCCTTATCATATTTAAAATCCATATGACCTAATTCATCACGCCATAAGTAGCCGATAATTTGATCTTCAAACCAGATATTTAAATCATCTTCAATCATTTACTACCTCGTGGGACAATACGAATTTCTAGGCCTAAAAACTTGAGTATCTGTAAAACTTTACCGATTTGACAGGTTTCTTTTCCACGCTCAAATTCACCAATTAACCTAGCACTAATCATAGCCATATCCGATAGGTCTTCAATACGTACTTTTTGTTTTTTTCGATGCTGACGAACTAGTGCACCAAACTCTGTGACGCTATTAATATTACCGTATGGTATTTCTTTTGGATTATTCATTAGGCCTCTCATTAAATATTACCTTTCAGTAATATTTTAACTAATTGAGCTGTAAGTATGCAATAAAATTACCGTTAGGTATTGATACTAGAATACTTTATACTTGGATTCACAATGACTACAAGCATCAGAAAAATAAGACGGTGACTTAAAAAGGCCCCGTTAATGATGAAATAAAACGGAAAAAACAAGTCCTTAGATTACCCAAGAGCGTGATATATTAAAAAAATCTACAGCTACGTTGCTCAGGAAACCGTGTGAAGTGCGCGGTATACCTAATAGATATATTTAAAGTTAAAAGTAGAATTAAGGTTTTATAGGTTTTATAGGTTTTATAGGTTTTATAGGTTTTATGGCCATATACTAATGAAACTATTAGAGTGTACTATTGTAGAAAAATTTTTTAGCCGGTGATGTTTCAAGAAGAAGTTTACTTTAGGGTCTATAAGAATCTTCACTAAAATTTTATGACGATAAATCGAGTGTTCTATAGAGTTTAAATATTCGTCGGTAACACGGAGAAAAATGGGCCGTATTTGGGACCAAACTGGGACTACTGCAGACACTTTGAGGCTATGCATAATTTACGAAAGCTATATAAGGCAAGGCCTGACCACTCTAGGTACTCTTAACTAAAGGGTTCGAATCCCTTGCTCTCCGCCATATAAGTTATTGATAGTTTGAGTGTTTATTCTATTCTTTTGTTGCCAATAGTTTCTTAGAAAAAGTCTGATTAAACCAAATATATGCCCAAGAATGCAGAATATAGCAGTACCCCGTTAAGATCCTTATCTGTTGCTCCAATGCTAGATTGGTCAGACAGGCACTGTCGTTATTTTCATAGGCTTTTATCTAGCCAAGTTCTTTTGTACACTGAAATGGTGACTACTGGAGCTCTGATGAATAGTGATATTGACCGGCATTTAGCTTTTTCTGAGCAAGAACACCCGATAGCTTTGCAATTAGGTGGTAGTTCGGTTCAAGACTTAGTGGCAAGTAGTCAAATGGCGGAAGATTATGGTTATGATGAGATTAATTTGAATGTAGGTTGTCCGAGTGATCGTGTTCAAAATGGACGGTTTGGTGCGTGTTTAATGGCTGAGCCTGAATTGGTTGCTGAGTGTATTTCTGCTATGCAAAATCAAGTGAACATTCCTGTTACGGTTAAATCTCGTATTGGTATTGATGATAGAGACTCTTATGAGGAATTAGTTGATTTTATAACTAAAGTTTCTGAGGGCGGTTGCCAGACATTTATTTTGCATGCGCGAAAAGCGTGGTTATCAGGTTTATCGCCTAAGCAAAATAGAGAGGTTCCGCCTTTGCGTTATGATGTTGTTAGGCGAATTAAACAAGATTTCCCGCATTTAGAGATAGTTATTAACGGGGGTGTTGCTGATTTAGAGCAGGCTGTGCATCACTTGCAAAGTGTTGATGGCGTTATGATTGGGCGTGAGGCTTATCATAACCCTTATATTCTGGCAGAAGCGGATCGTTTGATTTACCAACAAAATACTGAAATTAAAACACGACATGAAATAGTATCGGATTTTTTGCCTTATATTCAAGATCGGTTAGCGCAGGGTGTGCGCTTGCATAGTATGACGCGGCATATTTTGGGGTTATTTCATGGTGTTCCTGGAGCTAGAGCATGGCGTAGGCATTTAAGTATTTATGGCCCTAAAGTAGGGGCTGATGAGAATGTTGTCTTGCAGGCATTAGAATTAGTACGAGGATGATGTATACTTATGAACTATTTTATTTTAGAGACGAATAATGGAAGAGTATTTCAGCAAAATTATTGAAGCAATTGGCGAAGATGTAACACGCGAAGGCTTAGTTGATACCCCTAAAAGAGCAGCGAAAGCTTTTGAGTTCTTAAATAATGGCTATAGCAAGACTTTAGACGAGGTTTTGAATGGTGCTATTTTTGAAGCTGATACTGAAGATATGGTGATTGTAAAAGATATTGAGCTTTATTCTTTATGTGAGCACCATTTACTACCTTTTGTTGGTAAATGTCATATTGCTTATTTACCTCAAGGTAAAGTACTGGGCTTATCTAAATTAGCTAGAATTGTTGACATGTTTGCTCGTCGTTTGCAGATTCAAGAGAAGTTAACTAAGCAAATTGCGGATGCCGTTGATGAAGCTATTGGTGCTAAAGGTGTCGCTGTTGTTATTGAAGCTAAACATATGTGCATGATGATGCGTGGGGTTGAAAAGCAGAATTCTGTTATGACCACTTCAGTTATGACGGGTATTTTTCGTGATGAAATGAGCACTAGAGCTGAGTTTTTAAGTTTGATTAATCGCTGAAAGGTCGTATTTGATGTCTAAAAAACGCGGGGTTTTAATTGTTAATTTGGGTTCGCCTGAGAGATTAACGGTACGATCTGTAAGACGTTTTTTACGTGAATTTTTAAGTGATCCACGAGTCGTGAATTTACCAAGGTCAATTTGGTGGCCTATTCTAAATTTCCTTGTATTGCCATTTCGACCTCGTAAGTCAAAAAAAGCGTATGCCCAAATATGGACTCAACGAGGTTCACCGTTAATTTACTTAACTCAAGATTTAACGGATAAAGTCGATGCGCATTATGAGCAAGATTCTAATACCGTAGTGAAAATGGCTATGAGTTATGGTCAGCCTTCCTTAGTTTCACAATTAATAGCGCTTAAGCAAGAGCAATGCGAGCAAGTGACTATTATTCCTTTGTATCCCCAGTACTCTTCGACAACAACTGCGAGTGTTTTTGATGCGGTCGTTACTCAGTTAATGCAATGGAAATATATTCCAGAGCTGCATTTCGTTAGTGATTACCACCAGCATCCTTTATATATTCAAGCAATAGCGAATTCAGTTAAACAGGCGTGGGAGCATGAGCAAAGTGATTTACTAGTCATGTCTTTTCATGGGTTACCTGATTTATTAACCAAAAAAGGCGACCCTTATTATTATCAATGCCTTAAAACGGCTGAACTGATTGCTCAGCAACTTAATATAGCCGGAGATAAGTGGCGTGTAGTTTTTCAATCACGGTTTGGCAAAGCAAAATGGTTGCAGCCTTACTGTATAGAGACGTTGATGGCATTGCCTAAAGAAGGGATTAAAAGTATTGATATTATTTGTCCAGGGTTTGCTATAGATTGCTTGGAAACCTTAGAAGAAATTAACATGTCGAATAGGGATGTTTTTATTGAGGCGGGTGGTGAAAGCTATCGATATATTGAAGCTTTAAATGATTCTGAGGCCAATACGTCTCTTATGTTAGATTTAATTGAGAACAAGGTGAACTAATTATGCGTGCTTATGACCCAAATAATTGTGCTTTTTGCCGCTTGATGCGGAGTCTTGCTTTTACGGGTGTAGGGATGGGGATTGGTTGTGGTGGTGCTTATTTACTCGGGGCTACTTTAGAAAATATTATGATGTCAGGAATATTTGTATCAACCATTATTGTATTTGGCTTATTAGATAAAAAGAAGAAAAAATAATATGACTTTATTGCAGCGATGGGGAAATAAGTGGCCTGATATTCGAATGAGTCAGCCTAAGCCTTCAAATGAAGGTGTGTTGGATGCTGGAGCATTTAATAGCATTGAAGTAAATAGTCTGTTTGATACGATTAATAAAGCCCAGACGACTATTGGGCAGGCGGTTTTGTACCGTTCTTTAGCGCAGCCTTTAGAAGGTTATCAAGATATTCTTGATAAGCAACATGCACTAACAGAAATACAAGAAAACCCTGAGCTTAAAGAAAGCTTAGAACGTATCGTTGAAAGATCTATTAAAGATGAAAAGCCATTTTATCAATTACTGTTTGCTAAATTTTTAGGTTCTGGTGGTACAGCAAGGGATGATGCGGAAATTGAAGGGTATGGTTATACGCAGTATCGCCGTGGCATGCGCTTTATTTTAGGGTTTGTTTCTGAAATTACTCGCATTGAACAGCCTAAGAGTTTATATCTTAATACCCTTATTGATGAGGTTCAGGCATTTACTAAAACACGTGCTTTTTCATTAATGTCGGGCCCTGCTTATATTACTGAGAAAGGTATACAGAGCAAAATTGATAGAAATAGCTTTAGTCCTGCTATTATTTTTCGGCCTCATGTTTTTAAGCCGATGCTGTTAAGTGGTATTTTTGCGACTTTAATTCTGGTTAATTTATTTGTGCCAATAGGGCTGTTTAGTTTTTCACCGATGTTCGCTATTTTTTTGGCACCAATGGCTTTAGTTTATTTTCCGGTTATTGGTGGGTTTGATAGGGATAGTTGTATTAAGCCATTGCGAGAAGAATTTAGGCAGTCAAGTGACGTAGCTAATATGTTAGATGCGCTGGGTAAGGTGGATGAATTATTATCTTTGTTAAAATACGCAGAATCTAATGAAGGACAGGTTGTTTTACCTGAATTAAAAACCGCAGAGCATCATAAAATTAATTTACGAGAAGCTAAAAACCCTGTATTAAGTCACTCTGACCCTAGTTATGTTGCGAATGATTTTTCTATTGATAGTGAAAAACTGGTGTTAATCACTGGGCCCAATAGTGGCGGTAAAACTGCATTTTGTAAAACGATTACTCAAATTCAGTTGCTGGCTCAAATTGGTAGTTATGTGCCAGCCTCTTATGCGGCACTTACTGTTGCTGATAAGATCTTTTATCAAGCCCCTGAAATTAGTCAGCTTGATGATGGTGAGGGGCGTTTTGGTACGGAACTTAAGCGAACTAAAGATATTTTTCTAGCAAGCTCTGCAAAAAGTTTAGTGGTTTTGGATGAGCTTTCAGAAGGCACGACCTTTGAAGAAAAAATGGAAACTTCGGCCAATGTGCTTAATGGTTTTTATAAGAAAGGTAATAATACAATATTAATTACCCACAACCATCAGTTGGTAGATCATTTTCTTGCAGATGATAAAGGTGTTGCTTTACAAGTTGAATTTGTTGAAGATGATCCAACACATAAATTGGTTCCCGGGATTTCACGAGTGAGTCATGCACACCGCGTGGCGAAGAAGGTTGGCTTTTCTAAAGAAGATATTGATAACTATTTGGCTGATAGTTAAGTCTTATGTTTTTTAAATGCTGTATTTTTTGTGCTGTTTTGTGTTTAGGTACTTTTGTTTATGCTGATGTATATAAATATACAGCGCCTGATGGCCGTGTATATTATACGGATGAGCCGCAACATAAAAAATATAAATTAATTATCCGCAGCAAGCCGAAAGGTTATGCGGCAGCCTTTAAAAATCTAAAGAAAAATAAAAAGAAATATACGCCTATTATTATTGCGGCCTCAGAAAAGCATGGTTTAGATCCTATGTTGGTTCATGCAGTGATACGAGCAGAGTCAGCTTATGATGCACAGGCAGCATCGAGTGCTGGCGCGGTTGGGTTAATGCAGTTGATGCCTGGGACAGCGCGTCAATATGGCGCAATGAACCGCAAAGACCCTAAGCAAAATATTTTTGCAGGGACGCGTTACTTAAAGTATTTATTAGGTTTATTTAATAATGATTTAAAACTTTCCCTGGCGGCCTATAACTCAGGTGAGCATACGGTCAAAAAATATAATAACCAAATTCCTCCTTACCCAGAAACACAGAAATATGTAAAACAAGTGTTAAGTTGGTATAAAAAAAATGGCTAATCAAAAAGAACAAATAACGGCTGAGTCACTTGTTCAGGGTGCGGTAACTTTATTTTCTTTACCTGATATTTATCATCAGATCGAGCGCATGGTAGATGATCCTCGTTTTAGTGCAGTTGATATTGGTGAGGTTATTTCAAAAGATCCAGCGCTTAGCATGCGTCTATTGAAATTAGTGAATAGCTCTTTTTATGGTTTTCAGTCGCGTATTGATACTGTCAGTAGAGCGGTGTCTATTATTGGCGTTAAAGAATTGCAAAGTTTGGTTTTGGCGACCTCGGTCGTTGATGTCTTTAAGGAAATTCCTGATGATTTGGTAGATATGACGGATTTTTGGATGCGTAGTGTTCATTGTGGTGTTATTGCAAAATTACTTGCCCAAAAGCATTCCGTTTTGCATGCGGAGCGTTTGTTTTTAGCAGGGTTATTGCATGCTATTGGTAGCTTAGTTTTGTACCAGAAATTACCTGCCTTATCGGCAAAAGTACTCAAATTATCAAATTATGATTCAGTTATTATTCCTGTGATTGAGCAAGAAATGATGGGCTTTACCTTTGCTGATGTCGGAGGTGAGTTAGTTAAGTCTTGGTCTTTGCCCAATTCATTATATGAAGCAGTTGCCTTTCAATTAACGCCTGAAATGGCGTTAGCTTTTCGCCTTGATGCTCAGATTTTACATATTGCAACCGTATTTTGCACGCAGGTAGTGCAGGATATAGATTCAGTCGAAGAGTTATGGGGATCTATTACTTTAGAAAAAAGGTCTATTATCAAACTTGATAGTCAGCAGTTATTCGCATTATTAACGCAAGCACAAGAGGATGTAAGCCAGTTTTTCGAGTTGATTGCATCAGGTAAACGGTTTTATTAATTTATCAGCTCAGGAAGGCTTAAATTTGGTATAATTATCGGTTGTTATTACTCACGATAATCTAATTTTTAAAATATTAGATTATTTTTGCTGATTAATGAATATATCAGCTTTTTTATATAGATGGACTCATGTCAGAATTTGCCAAAGAAATTACCGTAGTTAATCTCGAAGATGAGATGCAGCAGTCTTATTTAGACTATGCTATGAGCGTTATTGTAGGTCGAGCACTTCCTGATGTTAGAGATGGTCTTAAGCCAGTGCATCGTCGTGTTTTATATGCGATGAGTGTATTGAGTAATGATTGGAATAAGCCTTATAAAAAATCAGCCCGTGTTGTCGGGGATGTGATCGGTAAATATCACCCGCACGGTGATACAGCTGTTTACGATACTATCGTACGTATGGCACAGCCTTTTTCATTACGCTATATGATGGTTGATGGTCAAGGGAACTTTGGTTCAGTTGATGGCGATTCTCCAGCGGCTATGAGATATACCGAAGTACGTATGTCTAAAATCGCACATGAAATGCTTGCTGATTTAGACAAAGAAACGGTTAATTTTGCGTCAAACTATGATGACTCTGAATCTGAACCGGTAGTATTGCCGGCCAGAGTGCCTGCTTTATTGGTTAATGGATCGTCAGGTATTGCTGTTGGTATGGCAACTAATATTCCGCCACATAATTTAGGGGAAGTGATTAGTGCGTGTTTGGCGTTAATTGAGAACCCAGAGATTAATGTACGTGAATTAATGGAATACATTCCTGGGCCTGATTTCCCAACAGCGGGAATTATCAATGGTGTTTCAGGCATCTATGATGCTTATATGACTGGGCGCGGCAAAGCACATATACGTGCACGTAGTCATGTTGAGGATTATAAAGATGGCACTCGCCAAGCTATTATTGTTACCGAACTACCTTATCAAGTTAATAAAGCTCGCTTATTAGAAAAAATAGCTGAGCTCATTAAAGATTCAAAAATTGAAGGTATTTCAGGGTTACGTGATGAGTCTGATAAGGACGGCATGCGTATGGTGATTGAGTTGCGTCGCGGTGAAGTTCCTGAAGTTGTTCTAAATAATTTGTATAAACAAACGCAGATGAAAACTGTGTTTGGTATTAATATGGTGGCTATTTTAGATGGGCGACCCAAATGTATGAATCTAAAAGAGATTCTACATGCCTTTGTTAATCATCGTCGTGAAGTGGTTACGCGTCGTACTATTTATCTATTACGTAAAGCCCGAGAAAGAGCGCATGTATTGGAAGGTTTAGCGGTTGCTATGTCCAATATTGATGAAATGATTGCTTTAATTAAAGCGGCCGCCAATCCAGCGGAAGCAAAAACAGGTCTATTAGCTAAAACATGGAGTGGTGGATTAGTTGCTTCATTATTAGAGCGTGCTGATGCAGATCGCTCTAGACCTGATGGTTTAGCGCTTGAGTTTGGTATTCAGGGTACGGAATACCGTCTTTCTGAAGCGCAAGCTTCGGCAATTTTAGATTTACGTTTGCACCGATTAACAGGTTTAGAGCAAGATAAAATTGTAAATGAGTATAAAAGTTTATTAGAGCTAATCGATGGCTACCTTGAGATATTAGGCAGTGCAGTACGTTTAATGGAAGTTATTCGTGAAGAGCTTGAAGCAATTAAGGATGAATATGCAGATGAGCGCCGTACTGAACTTGTTAGAGATCTTTTAAGCCTATCTGAAGAAGATTTTATTACTGAAGAAGATGTTGTGGTGACTATGTCACATGAAGGCTATGTAAAAACTCAACGTCTTGAAGATTACCAAGCACAGCGTCGTGGCGGAAGAGGGAAATCTGCGACAGCGACTAAAGAAGAAGATTTTGTTGAGAAACTCGTTGTAGCCAATACTCATGATACGATTTTATGTTTTTCTTCTGCAGGTAAAGTGTATTGGTTAAAAGTGTATCAATTACCCATTGCTAGTCGTGCTTCACGAGGCAGGCCATTCGTTAATTTATTGCCTTTAGATAAAGGTGAACAAATTAGTGCGATGCTAACAGTTCGTGAATACAGTGAAACGCAATACATCTTTATGGCGACTGAGGCAGGAACGGTTAAGAAAACGCCATTAAAAGAATTTGAGCGTCAAAGATCAAACGGTAAAATTGCCATTGATTTACGTGAAGGTGATAGCTTAGTCGGTGTTGCTGTGACGGATGGCGAGCAAAATATTTTATTGTTCAGTAGTAATGGTAAAGCAAACTGTTTTAGTGAAACCGATGTACGATCAATGGGACGTACTGCTACGGGTGTTCGTGGTATGCGTTTAGGTGAAGGACAGAAGATTATTTCTTTAATTACTTCCTCAGAAGGAACCGTTCTGAATGTCACTGAAAATGGTTATGGTAAACGTACCAAACTAGCTGAGTTTACACGTCATAAGCGCGGTGGACAGGGCATGATTGCGATGCAAACTTCTGAGCGTAATGGTGCACTCGTCGGCGCAGTTCTTGTTTCTGAGCAAGATGAAATTATGCTTATTACCGATGGCGGTGTTTTAGTACGCACACGGGTTAATGAGATTTCAGTTGTTGGCCGTAACACTCAAGGTGTTAAAGTAATCCGCTTAGATAGCAGTGAAAAACTTGTTGGTGTCGATAAAATTGATGGTTTAGTTGAGGATGAATCTGAAGCGAACCAAAATGAAGTGGATGAACTTGCGCAGGAAACTAATGAGCAAATTGATGAGTCCAGTTCTGACAAGAGTGAGACTGAATAATGTCTGAGGTGTTTAATTTTAGCGCAGGGCCTTCAATATTGCCCAAAGCGGTATTAGAGCAAGCTCAAGCAGAAATGTTAGATTGGCAAGGTTCTGGCATGTCGGTGATGGAAATGAGTCATCGTGGACCAGAGTTTATGGGGATTGCTGAGTCATTGCATAATGACTTGAAAGAGTTAATGGCAATTCCTGATAACTATAAAATATTATTTTTGCAAGGTGGTGCTACCGCTCAATTTTCTTTTGTTCCGGCGAATATTTTAGGTGCAAAAAATAAAGCTTGTTATATCAATACGGGAGCCTGGTCATCTAAAGCGATTAAAGTGGCACAAAATTATTGTGATGCTCAGGTTTCTGCAAGTGCTAAAGACAATGGTTTTACAGCGATTCCAGAATTTTCTACTTGGGATATAGATCAACAAGCGGCTTATTTGCATTACACACCTAATGAGACTATTCACGGACTAGAGTTTTCAGAAGTTCCTGAATTTGGTGAGCTGCCTTTAGTTGCCGATATGTCTTCAAATATTTTGTCGCGTCACTATGATGTCAGTAAGTTCGGTTTGATTTATGCAGGTTCTCAAAAAAATATGGGGCCGGCCGGTGTTACTGTTGTGATTGTGCGCGAGGACTTGTTAGGTAAAGCACAAGTTACTCTGCCTGATGTTTTTAATTATCAACAGCAATCAGATCAAGGCTCAATGGTGAATACCCCGGCAACTTATAGTTGGTATTTGATGGGCTTGGTTTTGCAATGGTTAAAGGCGCAAGGCGGTATTGCCAGTATTGAGCAATTAAATATCCGTAAAGCGGCAAAGCTGTATAAGGCTATTGACCAGTCTAGTTTATATAGTAACCCTGTTGCACTTGTGAATAGGTCGCGTATGAATGTACCTTTTATCTTAGCAGATAAGCAGTTGGACGCATTATTTCTTAAAGCTGCGCAAGAGCAGGGATTTTTAGCACTCAAAGGTCACCGTTCAGTGGGTGGTATGCGTGCGAGTATTTATAACGCCATGCCTGAGTCAGGTGTGGAAGCTTTAGTTCAGTTTATGACTGAATTTGAACGAACCCATTAATTTCTTGTCGATATGAGTCATATAATCCCACTTTCTGAACTAAGAACACAGATAGATGCCATTGATAAACAAATACTGCAATTAATTAATCAGCGGGCAACGCTAGCTGAAGAGGTAGCAAAAACTAAAATTGCAGAAGGTGAGGATGCTTGTTTTTATCGTCCTGACCGGGAAGCCTTAGTGTTGCGACGTATTCAAGAATTAAATCCAGGGCCATTAAGCGATGATACGACGGCTCGTTTTTTTCGTGAACTTATGTCTGCTTGTTTAGCTTTAGAAAAACCAGTTCAAGTTGCGTATTTAGGGCCAGAAGGCACCTTTACTCAGCAAGCTACGTTTAAGCATTTTGGTCAAGCTGTTAAATCAGAACCTGTACCTACGATAGAAGCAATTTTTGAATCCGTTGAAAATGGCCATTGCCAGTTTGGTGTTGTGCCGATAGAAAATTCAACGGAAGGAATGGTAACGCATACCTTAGATCGATTTGTTATGTCACCTTTGCAGGTGTGCGGTGAAGTTGCGATTAGAATTAATCATAACTTATTATCCAATGCAGAAAATTTAAGTGAGATTAAAGAAGTTTTTTCGCATCGGCAATCGTTAGCTCAGTGCCGCAAATGGCTGGATGAGTATTTACCTAATGTACGCTGTACTGAAGTAAACAGTAATGCCGAAGCTGCAAGAATTGCCTCGTCACAACCGAGCTCTGCCGCTATTGCAGGTGAATTAGCGGCTGAAATCTATAAGGTTAATTTATTAGAATGCAATATTGAGGATGAGCCGGATAATACCACTCGTTTTGTCATAGTAGGCAGTCTAGTAGCGGAGCCTACTGCACGAGATAAAACTTCATTATTAATTTCCACTAAAAATAATGCGGGTGCTTTGTATGGTATTTTGGAACCCTTTGCAAAATATAATATTGGTATGAGTAAAATCGAATCTAGACCTTCTCGCCAGGGCTTGTGGGATTATTTGTTTTTTATTGATATTGATGGGCATCAAGCAGATGACGATGTTGTACTCGCTTTAGATGAGCTTAAATCACGCGTCACCATGGTTAAGGTTTTAGGTTCTTACCCTAAAGCGGTTTTATAACAAAGAATCCAAGTTTATTTTTTAATTTAATAGCAATCATTTCTGATTTTTTCAAAACTTTTATTAACAACTTTATGCAAGCAAGCATCACTGAATTAGCCACTTCTGGCGTACAAAAATTAATCCCCTATCAAGCGGGTAAACCTATCTCAGAATTACAGCGTGAGCTGGGTTTAACAGAGGTTGTTAAGTTAGCTTCCAATGAAAACCCTTTAGGACCTAGTGCTAAAGTGCTTGCAGCAATACAGGCTAATTTTTCCGAGTTGTCGCGTTATCCAGATGGCAATGCTTTTTCTCTAAAAGCAGTTTTAGCTGAAAAATATGGTTTAACCTCTGAGCAAATTACTTTAGGTAACGGTTCTAATGAAATTTTAGAATTATTAGCGCGCGCTTTTTTAACGACAGAATCAGAAGTTATTTTTTCGCAGCATGCTTTTGCAGTCTATCCAATTGTTACTCAGTCAGTGGGAGCAACGGCTAAAGTTATTCCTGCTGTAGATTATGCGCATGATCTCCCGGCGATGTTAGCAGCAATAACTAATAAAACACGCTTAATTTTTCTTGCTAACCCAAATAACCCAACGGGCACATATTTTACCGAACAAGCTTTGCTTGAGTTTTTATCCGCTGTTCCTAAAGATGTGATCTGTGTTTTAGATGAAGCTTATTTTGAATACGTTTCCAAACAAGACTACCCAAATTCAATTGCGTTATTAGCGCAATATCCTAATTTAATTATTACACGAACCTTTTCCAAAGCTTATGGTTTGGCAGGCTTGCGTATTGGTTATGGTTTATCGTGTCCTGCAATGGCTGATATTCTTAATCGTGTGCGTCAGCCTTTTAATAATAATGCATTAGCATTGGCGGCGGCTGAAATTGCAATTAATGATGTTGAGTATTTGCAAGAGTCGGTAGCATTAAATAACTCGGGTATGCAACAGTTAACACACGCATTTTCTGAGCTTGATTTGCCATGGATTGAGTCGGTGGGAAATTTTGTTTCTGTTGATTTAAAGCGCAATGCAAGCGAGATTAATACAGCTTTATTACATAAAGGGGTTATTGTTCGTCCGGTTGCTAATTATGACATGCCTAATCACTTACGTATTAGCATTGGCACACAAGCAGAAAATGATTTTTTTATACGTGCCTTGAAAGAAGTTTTAGCGGATGTTTAACAAGCTTTGTATTATCGGAGCAGGGTTAATTGGTGGTTCAGTTGCGCGGGCAGCAAGAGCCAATAATTTATGTACCGAAATTAGTGCTTATGGACGCGAGCAAGATAGTGAAAACTTAGCCCGTGCTAAAGCATTAAATGTTGTTGATAGTTATAGCTTTGATTTGGCTGAAGCAGTGAGTAATGCTGACTGTATTATTATTGCTACACCTGTCGGTGCTATGCCAGAAATTTTTCAGCGATTAAAATCTTGCTGGTCAAATGACGCGTTGTATATGGATGCAGGTAGCACTAAGGGAAATGTTGTCACTGCATTACAGGAAGTATTCGACGCTGTACCCAGTAACTTTATTCCAGCTCACCCAATAGCAGGTGCTGAGAATAGTGGTGTTGAAGCTGCCTTAGAAAACTTGTTTCAAAATAGACGGCTAATATTAACTCCGACCGAGCAGGCTAACCCCCATTTCTTACAGTTAGCACAAAATTTTTGGCAAGCAATGGGAAGTGATGTTTCGTTAATGGCGGTGGAGCAACATGATGCTGTCTTAGCAGCAACGAGTCACTTGCCACATATTTTGGCTTTTTCATTAGTTAATTTATTGGGTAAAAAAGATGAAACCGTGGATATTTTTAAATATGCGGCAGGTGGATTTAAGGATTTTACTCGTATCGCCTCTAGTGACCCCACTATGTGGCTAGATATTTGTATGGCTAATAAAAAGCAAATAGTCCCTTTAATTAATGAGCTGTGTGTTGAGTTGCAAGATCTAAATAAGATGCTTGAGAAAAACGATACAGAGCAGTTGTACGATACCTTCACATACGCCAGAAATGCGCGCCAACGTTTTTTAGATCAATACCAAAAATTATGACACAAATGATTTCTTTTATAGTTCAGCCAGGTGGTTATTTACGTGGTGAAGCCCGTGTTCCTGGGGATAAATCAATTTCACATCGCTCAATTATGCTGGGTTCTTTGGCTGAAGGGGTTACTCATGTTTCAGGTTTTTTAGAGGGTGAAGATGCTTTAGCGACACTACGTACTTTTCAGGCGATGGGGGTGCAAATCGAAGGCCCTGTTGATGGCAAAGTAACTATTCATGGCGTTGGTCTTAATGGCTTGCAAGCACCAAAAGACCCTTTGTACTTGGGGAACTCAGGAACCTCAATGCGCCTATTATGTGGTTTATTAGCAGGGCAGTCATTTGATACGGTGTTAACAGGTGATGAATCCTTATCAGGTCGCCCTATGAAACGTGTTATTGATCCTCTGGAAAAAATGGGGGCTGTGATTGAAAGTGCTGACCAGGGCCGAGCGCCATTAACAATACGGGGTAAGGCTAAGCTAAAAGGCATTCATTATGATATGCCTATTGCCAGTGCTCAGGTTAAGTCCTGTTTATTATTAGCGGGATTATATGCGGATGGCACTACAAGTGTTACAGAACCTGCACCTACACGTGACCATACAGAAAGAATGTTAACGGGGTTTAACTATCCAGTAGAGAAAAAATCGAATCAAGCTTCAGTTGCACGAAATGGAAAATTAACAGCAACAGAGATTGATGTGCCCAGTGATATATCGTCAGCCGCATTTTTTTTAGTGGGTGCTTCAATTGCCCCTAGTTCGGATTTAACTTTAAAGCATGTGGGGGTTAATCCTACACGGACTGGAGTTATTGATATTCTAAAATTGATGGGCGCCAATATTGAGTTAAGTAACCAGCGTACTATTGGTGGAGAGCCTGTTGCGGATATTCGCGTGCAAAGTGCAGAACTAAAAGGGATTGCGATTCCTGAAGAGTTAGTAGCTTTAGCCATTGATGAGTTTCCAGTGATTTTTGTGGCAGCTGCTTGCGCACAAGGTGAAACGGTTTTAACGGGTGCTAAAGAACTACGCGTAAAAGAAAGCGATAGAATCCAAGTGATGGCAGATGGTTTGCAAGTTTTAGGGGTTGATGCCCAGCCTACTGAGGATGGCATGGTTATACAAGGTGGAGAAATCGGAGGTGGTACGGTTATTTCTCATCATGATCATCGCATTGCAATGTCTTTTGCTATTGCCGGTTTACGTGCAACAGAGAGCATTGTTATCGAGAACTGTGCGAATGTGAATACTTCATTTCCTGGCTTTGTAAGTTTAGCAAGCGAGCTTGGACTTAATATTATGAGTGAGGAAAAATAATGACAATTCCTGTTTTGACAATTGATGGCCCAAGTGGTGCAGGGAAAGGGACGGTTAGCCGTGCTGTTGCAAAAACATTGGGTTGGAATTATTTAGATAGTGGCTCTATTTATCGTTCCTTAGCGATTACAGCAATTGATAAACAAATAGACTTAACTGATCAGGAGGCCGTTACTCAAGTAGCTAAAGAAATGCAGTTAGCTTTTGAATGTAATGATACGCTCACTGTAAAATTAGGCGGTGTTGATATTACGGAGCGTTTGCCCACGGAAGAAACCGGCGCAGTTGCTTCAAAAATTGCAGCTTACCCGCAGGTGCGTGCCGTTTTATTGCAAAAACAAAAAGATTTTCGTCAGTTGCCAGGCTTAGTTGCAGACGGCAGAGATATGGGGACTGTGGTGTTTTCTGATGCTGAATTTAAGGTCTATTTAACGGCGAGTGCAGAAGAAAGAGGCTTAAGAAGATTTAAACAGTTGAAAGAGAAAGGAATTGATGCTAACCTTGATCAGATTACTCGGGAGATAGAGTTACGCGATCAACGCGATAGCGAACGAAAAGCAGCTCCATTGACCGTAGCTGAGGATGCTTTATATCTTGATTCATCTGCTTTAAGCATCGATGAAGTCATTAATAAAGTTTTGGCTGTATTAGATTAAGTAATATTTTTGGTGGTTGTATGATGACATATAACTATTTTTTTAACTATTGAGATTGAGACTAGGACTACAAATACTAGTCTGGGACATAAAAACAATGAGCGAGAGCTTTGCTGAATTATTTGAAGAAAGTGTAAAACAAACGGAAATGCGTGCTGGCGCAATGCTAACGGGTACAGTCGTAGATATCGATAACGATAAAGTTATTGTAAGTGCGGGATTAAAATCAGAAGGTGTCATTCCTAAATGGCAATTTTTGAATGCTGAAGGTGATCTTGAAGTTGCTATTGGCGACGAGGTTGAAGTAGCTTTAGATTTAATCGAAGATGGATTAGGTGCAACTTTACTTTCACGTGATAAAGCGAAGAAACACCAAGCTTGGGGTGATCTTGAAAAAGCATTCGAAGGCGAAGAAACAATTACGGGTCGTATTAATGGCAAAGTTCGTGGTGGTTTCACGGTTGCTGTTGGCGCACTACGTGCTTTCTTGCCGGGTTCATTAGTTGATGTACGTCCAATTAGAGACACAACTTTCTTAGAAGGTCGTGATCTAGAATTCAAAGTTATCAAAATTGATCAGAAGCGTAACAATGTTGTGTTATCTCGTCGTGCTGTTGTTGAGAAAGAATACAGTGCAGAAAGAGATGAGTTACTTAAAACATTGGAAGATGGCGCAGTTATCAAAGGTATTGTTAAGAACTTAACAGACTACGGTGCTTTCATTGACTTAGGTGGTATCGATGGTTTATTACACATCACAGATATGGCATGGCGTCGTGTACGTCACCCATCTGAGTGTGTTGAAATCGGTCAAGAAATCGAAGTTAAAGTTCTTAAGTTCGACAAAGAAAAGACTCGTGTTTCATTAGGTATGAAGCAAATGGCTGAAGATCCATGGAACGATATTGCGAATCGTTACCCAGCTGGAACACGCGTATCAGGTAAGGTTAATAACCTAACTGACTACGGTTGTTTTATTGAAATTGAAGAAGGCGTTGAAGGTTTAGTTCACGTTTCTGAAATGGATTGGACTAACAAAAACGTTAACCCTTCTAAAGTTGTTGCACTAGGCGACCCAGTTGAAGTCATGGTTCTTGAAATTGACGAAGAAAGACGTCGTATTTCATTGGGTATGAAGCAGTGTCGTACTAATCCATGGGATGAGTTTGCAGCAACTCATAACAAAGGCGATAAAATTGCAGGTAAGATTAAATCAATCACTGATTTCGGTATTTTCATCGGCTTAGATGGCAATATTGATGGATTGGTTCATATGTCTGATATTTCATGGTCAGATACACCAGAAGATTCTATCCGTGATTACCAAAAAGGTGATGAAGTAGAGACAGTTATTTTAGCTGTTGATGCTGAGCGTGAAAGAATTTCTCTAGGTATCAAGCAACTACAACAAGACCCATTCCAAAACTATATTGCTATTAACGAAAAAGGCAGCATGGTAAAAGGTACGGTTAAAGAGGTTGATGCTAAGGGTGCTGTTATTACTCTTGCTGAAGGTATTGAAGGTTATTTACGCGCTTCTGAGATCCAACGTGATCGTGTTGAAGATGCAACTAAGCTACTAACAGTAGGCGATGAAATAGAAGCTAAATTCATTGGCGTTGATAAGAAAAATAAAGCTATTTCTCTTTCTATCAAAGCAAAAGATAATGATGCTGAAGCGACTGTAATGAAAGAGTACTCAGAGCAAGCGTCTGGTACAGCTACTATGGGTGACCTATTCAAGCAATTGGATAGATAACATCTAAAAATAGTGAGGGGGCTTAATTTCAAAAGGATTAAGCCCCTTTTTTTGTGCCTGAGTTTTAGGGTAACCTGTTACTCAATTTAAATAGTTTATTGAGCTGACTTTATAAGTCAGTGAGTGATTTAGGATATAGCGTGACAAAATCTGAACTAATCGAGCAATTATCTAAAAAACAACCACACCTTGCACAACAAGATGTTGAGCTTGCTGTTAAGTGTATTTTAGAGCAAATGAGTCAATCTTTAGCAACTAATGAGCGTATTGAAGTGCGTGGCTTTGGTAGCTTTTCATTGCATCATCGTAAGCCTAGAATGGGCCGTAACCCAAAGACAGGCGATGCAGTTTCTTTAACCGAGAAATATGTTCCACATTTTAAGCCAGGCAAAGAATTACGAGATAGAGTTGATGAAACTCGGCTTAAGTATAAAATAACCGATTAAATAAAGTTTGAGAGATTTTTATGATAAGGATAATGGTGCTTGTTTTCTTCTCTTTAGTGGCGGTAATCGCACTTATCTTCTCATTATTAAATTTTCATTTAATTGAAGTTAATTTTTATATTACAAGTATAAAAATGCCATTAGCGCTGGCATTAACAATAGAGTTATTTGCGGGCATTTTTATTGGGTTTTTAGCTGCATTTATTCATATTTTAAAACTAAAATCTGAATACAAAATACTCAGTAAGCGAGTTCCAAAAACCGATACTGCTAATTCAAAATAATTTAAAGCAAGAGCCCCAGAAAACACGAATTAACTAACGTACCCTTGCGTGGTTCATTAAATATTCTAGGGCTCCTGCAGATTATTTGCCACAGTGCAATCAACAGTGCCCCAATACGCCCTGAATTTGGTTTAACTTCGTACAAAAACCACTTTGTAAAACCTATTTTCTTTTGCCAACTGCGGACTAAAAAGCATCCATTATTTTTAGCAGGCATAAATTAGTCAAAGCTTATTCAATAGCAAGTTCTTTGATTTTTCGGGTTAAGGTGTTTCGTCCATAACCTAATAAGTTAGCCGCTTCATTTCTGTGGCCATTAGTATGTGACAGAGCTGCTTTGATTAAAACTTTCTCAGTTAATGGAATTATTTTTTTCGCAATATCCTTTTCGCCTTGCTCTACCATTCCTTCTATAGTTTTACTTAGATCTATTTCCCAATTATTTCCTGACTCAATTGTCAGGCTACTTTTCTTGCTGGGCGTAATTTGAGTTTTTAATTCAGGTGGTAGGTCAATTAAATGTACTTCAGTTCCTGTCGCCATAACGGTTAACCAACGACAGATATTCTCAAGTTGACGTACATTTCCAGGCCACGGTAGCGAGCATAAGTAGGCTTTAGCTTCAGGTGTTAACACTTTCATTTCTGTATTCAGCTCTTGTGCTGCTGCGGTTAAGAAATGTTGCATTAATATGGGAATGTCTTGGCTGCGTTCATGTAAAGGAGGGATATGAATACGAATAACATTTAGACGGTGAAATAAATCCTCTCTAAATAAGCCTTGAGTCACTAATTCTTCAAGGTCCTGATGGGTAGCAGCAATAATCCTCACATCAACTTTAGTCGGTGTGTGAGCGCCTACAGAGTAGAATTCATTATCTGATAATACCCGTAATAAGCGTGTTTGTAATTCAGCAGGCATATCTCCAATTTCATCTAGAAATAAAGTCCCTTTATTCGCCTGTTCAAATCGCCCCATACGTTTTGTGTTAGCACCAGTAAAGGCACCTTTTTCATGGCCAAATAATTCAGATTCCATTAAGTCCTTTGGAATCGCTGCCATATTTAATGCAATAAAAGGAGCTTTGGCGCGAGGACTATGCCGGTGCAAAGCTTTTGCAACAAGTTCTTTTCCGGTACCTGACTGACCATTAATTAATACAGTAATATGTGAACGAGCTAGACGGCCAATCGCACGAAACACCTCTTGCATGGCAGGGGCTTCACCAATAATTTCAGGAGGAGGGCTGTTATCTTGATCGTCCTTTATATTTTTATTGCCTTGTTGCTGGCTATTATGTAGGCAAGCTCGCATCACAATGGCTTGCATTTCTTCAATATCAAAGGGTTTAGGGATATATTCAAATGCCCCGCCATGAAATGCAGATACGGCGCTATCTAAGTCAGAATGCGCTGTCATAATGATGACGGGAAGCTCAGGGTGGGTCTGCTGGACTTGCTTTAATAACGCTAAGCCATCCATGCCATCCATGCGAATATCGGATATTAAGGTATCAGGCGTATCATGTTCCAGGGCGGCAAGTAGTTCGTTTGCAGATGCGAAACTACGTGTTTCAATGTCATTTTTTGCGAGTGTTTTTTCAATTACCCAGCGAATAGATTTATCATCATCAGTAATCCATACATGGTATTTGTTAGTCATTAACATTGCCTACAGGTAAATAAATTGAAAAAACTGTTTCTCCGGGCACGCTAGTACATTCAATAATGCCCTGGTATTGATTGACGATGGATTGTGCGATTGGTAATCCAAGTCCTGTTCCATTGTTACGACTAGTAATCATTGGGTAGAAAATTTGATTAATAAGGCTAGGTTTAATACCTGAGCCATTATCTATAATATCAATTTTCGCAGTAAGCTTATGGCGTTTCCCTGCAATAGTCATTTGTCTATGAATGCGTGATCTTAAAATAATAGTTCCAGTTCCATTAATAGCTTGAGCAGCATTGCGTACAATATTTAAAAATACTTGAATGAGTTGGTTTTTATCGGCTTGCAACTCAGGAATACTAGGGTCATAGTCCCGAATTAACGTAATTTGTGAGTCTACTTCAGCTTGCACTAATTGACGCGTACGTTCTAGAGCTTCATGTAAGTTAAATGAGACTTTATTAGGGACTTTATTAGGGCCGAGCATTTTATCCATTAAGACCTTCATGCGGTCCGCTTCTTCAATAATGATTTGTGTGTACTCTTTTAAGTCATTATTGACTAACTCTAGCTCTAAAAGCTGAGCGGCCCCTCTTAGTCCGCCTAATGGGTTTTTTATTTCATGAGCAAAGCCACGCATAAGCATGCTAGACGTATTTTGTTGCGCCAAGATTTGCTCTTCTCTTGAGATACGTAGCTGCCTGTCTACTTGTTGTAATTCTATTAATATATCAACTTCTTGCCCAGGCTCAATAATAGGCGTGACACTGAAGTTAATCGTGATATTTTTTTGATGTAAAGAAATGAAGAGTTCGCGATCGAGATCTACAAAACCCTCATTGCGCTGAACGCATAGCTGCAAATCATTAATAAATTTAGTTTGAGAGCCAAATAGCTCCTGTGCAGATTTACCCAGTAAGTGGCGTGAACTATCTTCAAATAAGATTTCACCTGCTGTATTTATATAAATTAGTACTAATTTATTATTAAATAACAGAATTGCTTCGTTTAGGTTTTCCAGTATTTTTTTAAACACGGTTATAACTTAAGTTAAGAGGTGTACTAAGTGAAAGCAATTTATATACCAATTAATAAATGGATAGGAAACCTGTTAGAAACGGGGGAAGCGTTTTATTGTGTGGTCTAAAGTAGTGCTAGAAATTTATGGGTGCACTATTATGGTGCCTTTGTGTAAATTTTAGGTAATAAAAAAGGGCAGATACGAATATCTGCCCTTTGTTGAATAAAGCCTATTATAAATAGGCTTTTAACTTGTATTTACAAGCTGTAATACATATCAAATTCAACTGGATGAGTGCTCATACGTAAACGAGTGACTTCTTCCATTTTTAAATCAATATAACTATCAATTACATCGTCAGTGAAAACACCGCCGCGAGTTAAGAACTCACGATCTTCATCTAATTCCTTTAATGCTTCATCAAAAGAGAAAGCAACTTGTGGAATTAATTTTTCTTCTTCTGGTGGTAAGTCATATAGATCTTTATCCATAGCATCGCCAGGATGTATTTTATTTTGGATTCCATCAAGGCCAGCCATTAGCATTGCAGCGAAGCAAAGGTAAGGGTTAGCAGTTGAATCACCAAAACGTAACTCAATACGACGACCTTTAGGGTTGTTTACAAAAGGAATACGAATTGAAGCTGAACGGTTACGTGCAGAGTAAGCAAGCATAACAGGTGCTTCAAAGCCTGGTACTAAGCGTTTGTAGCTGTTTGTTGATGCGTTAGCGAAAGCATTTAATGCTTTTGCATGCTTAATGATACCGCCGATGTAAAATAAAGCAGTTTCAGATAAACCACCGTATAAATCACCAGAGAACAAGTTGTTACCCTCTTTAAATAAAGATTGGTGAACATGCATTCCGTTACCATTATCGCCTACTAGAGGTTTAGGCATAAATGTTGCAGTTTTACCGTATGCGTGAGCAATGTTGGCAACGATATACTTAAGCTCTAAAACTTCATCAGCTTTTTTAACTAGAGTGTTAAATTTAGTACCAATTTCACACTGTCCAGCTGTTGCAACTTCGTGATGATGTACTTCAGTAGTTTGCCCCATTTCTTCTAGCACTAAGCACATTGCAGAGCGCATATCTTGCAATGAATCAACGGGAGGCACTGGGAAGTAACCACCTTTTACACTAGGACGGTGACCGATGTTACCATCTTCGTATGCTTTTTCTGAGTTCCAACCAGCTTCTTCTGAATCAATTTTGTAACCACAGCTACCCATGTCGCTGTTCCAACGTACATCATCGAATACAAAAAATTCATTTTCAGGACCAAAATATGCAGCGTCTGCAATTCCTGTAGATGTCATATAAGCTTCAGCGCGACGTGCAATTGAACGAGGATCACGTTCGTAGCCCTGCATATCTTTAGGCTCGATAATATCACAACGTAATATTAGAGTATTATCATCAAAGAAAGGATCGATAACTGCTGTTGATGGGTCAGGCATTAAGATCATGTCTGATTCGTTGATGCCTTTCCAGCCTGCTACTGAAGAGCCGTCAAACATGTTACCTTCTTCAAAGGTATCTTCATCAATAGAATGAGCAGGAAAAGTTACGTGCTGCTCTTTACCGCGTGTATCACAAAAACGAAAATCAACAAATTTGATGTCGTTTTCCTGGATCATTTTTAGAACGTTATCGACTGACATTGTAGCGTTTCTCCTTGAGAATGATTTTAAATTAGCAAAAGAATATTGAGTAAGACCGAAGCACAATAGCACATAAAATTAAAAAATAAAAATTGCACAAGACTTGCACTTTATAGGAGGTCTATTAATACACGGTGGATTAATAATAATTACATAGGCTTTTATAATTTTTAAGCGGCAAAAAAACTATACTTTACAAGTAGCTGAAACAGGTGAAATAGCTTGGGAGCTTGCTATGGCTCATGAGTTTGATTTTATCCTTATGGATATTCATTTGCCCGATATCGATGGGCGAGAATTAACTAAAAAACTAAGAGAAAAGGCTCAATATAAAAGTATACCCATTATTGCTATTAGTGCTGATGCGATGAAAAAAAATATTGAGTCATCAGAAAATTTATTTGATGCTTACGTGACAAAACCTGTAAGTATCCAGCAAATATTAGGGGCCTTGAAAAAGTATTTAGTTTAAGTCACTGATGTGCATACTATCCAATCAACTGTAAAAGCTTGGGCGTATTATTGAGGCATATCTGGCATTTTTATAATTAAATTAACGCGCCGATTTTTTTGTCTTTCTTCTGGGCTATTGTTACTACTAATAGGCTGCGTGTCAGCATAGGTCGTTGCACGTAATCTAGCTTCAGGTATTTTTTCATCGCTTAAAAAATGTAAAACACTTAAAGCCCGTGCGGCACCAAGCTCCCAATTTGTAGGAAACTCAAGTGTTGAGATAGGGCGGTTATCGGTATGGCCTTCGATATAAATGATACCGATAGATTTTTTGAGTAAGGTTGTCAGTGGTAACAAGACTTGCTCTCCTTTTGAGGTGATATAGGCCTCAGCAGTATTAAATAAAATATTATCCTGAATTTCTATGTGCACACTGCTATTTTTGAATTGCAGGCTAATGGCCTCAGCAATCCCTAATGTTTCTAGTTGTTGTTTAAACTCTTCTTGCCATTGCTTATTTTTTTCAGAATTTTCATTGTTTTTCTCTTTCAAATTATCCGTATTTTTTTCAATAGCCTGCTGGTTTTCTTCTGGGGTTATATTAGTTTGTTTATGCTCTGCAGTCTCTTTGAAATCTAATGTGGTGCTTTGTTCGGTTTGAGCATCTTGTATAAGCTTTGCTTCCGCTATGCCTACACTTGATTGAGTTTGTGCTGATTGTGACTGTTCAGTTTGAATCTCAGTAATCGAAACTAAAGTAATGATTAACATGAGTAGTAAAATAAACACATCTAAATAACTCATTAGCCATGAATGCTGGTCTTGTGCGCTAGTATGGTTCAGTAGCTCTTCTAGGTGAGTTGATGAGCTCAATGTGGGTCTATGATCACTCACAATAGTGGATTATCGGCATTCTCATCTAAGATGATAGGTTCATGTAAATCATTATCATGATGAGTTAAAAAAGAATTTAATGTTTCACGTATAAAAGAGGGTGTACGTCTATCGGTAATTAGAATAATACCTTCCATGACCATACTCATAATCATGACGCGCTGTTCGGTTCTTCTTTCTAATTTAATAGCAATAGGGTTAAAAATGAGGTTAGCTAAAATCAATCCATAGAAGGTCGTGGTTAATGCCATACCCATATTTAAAGTAATGAGTCCTATATCTTTTGCTTCGATAATTTGCAGCATATTGATCAGCCCTACTAAGGTCCCTATCATGCCAAATGCTGGCGCAAAATAACTCATGGATCTAAAGATATCAGCCGCTGTTTTTTCTTTGGCGCGTAGGCGAGCAATACGCCACCTTAATAAGGATAGTATGTCCTCAACCGGGGTTTTGTCGACAACTAATTGAATCCCTGTTCTGAGGTAAGGGTTATTGATTTTTTCGATTTCATTTTCAACTGCAATTGAATCGCGGCCAAACCACATTTTCGAAACTGCAATAATTTCATTCGCCTCTTTTTGTGGGTTAAGACTTTCATAAAACAGAATAGTTTTTAAAGTCCTGAAGGCTTGCTTGATCTCTCTGAGAGGGTAGCTAATAAAGAGTGCTGCAATCGTTCCACCAATAACAATGGCAAGGCCTGCACCGTTAATGAAGGATAAAGGATTTTGAGCTTTAAATATAAAGATAAAGCCGAATAATAATACGCTTATGAATAGTCCGATAACGGTTGAGTAGTTCATACTTTTCATCATAGCTACCTATCTAGGTTTAGAGGTTCTGATGCTTAACGGGTTTATGTCATTGCTAACCGTAAGGCTATATTATGTCACTGTCACCTGAGGATGCCTTGATTACTAGGTAAGTGGAGGTTCAAAAGAATCTGTAGCCCGTATGAAGCTTGCGTAATACGGGGGTTTCGATGCGCTGTTTATCCCGTATTCCGTGCCTCCATACGGGCTACGGTTCTGATGCTACGCGCTCCTTGTT
>ENA-ORXI01000782-ORXI01000782.1-sediment-metagenome-genome-assembly--contig:-NODE-782-length-26335-cov-8.917625_pt1 | contig 26335 bp, 27 predicted proteins | sample MGYA00237861_ERZ511468 | MGnify/ENA primary metagenome ERZ511468 (study PRJEB26299, sample SAMN06266213) | sediment metagenome | isolation source: Hudson Canyon methane seep mesocosm | place: USA:Hudson...
CTTAATAGTGTTGCTGATGCAAAACCTAATGCAGCAACTAATGATTTTAATTTCATACTTTTCTCTGATTGTGTTTTCGTATGGGGCTATTGTGCTACGACAATGTGACAATAATATGAATTTAGTATGACAGTTTTATGACAACCTTTTTATATAACGTTACTAAATAGCATTCATCGTTATAATAAAGGCAGTATTCCTAACTAATAACTTTAATGACAGTGCAATACGATATAGATTCTAACCATAACGAGAACAGTCTTGAACAAAAAGCATTAGTTGAATTAAAAGCTGAGCATTATAAAGAGGCAATAGAGCTTTATAAGCAGTTATGGGAAACATCTGAGGATAAAAAATGGCAGCAACAGTTAGCTTATTGTTATTTACAAAGGGCGACATCTTTTGCTGAAAGAAGTATGTATCGAGAAGCTTTAGTTCTTTGGGATAATTATATTCAGTTTGCAGAAACACCCGAAGACGCATTTGATCTTTATATATGCTGGCAGATTCAAGCGCAAGATAGCCATAAAATTCAAACCGCCTTAAAACAATTATCTGTACAACAAATAGATCAACAATTTTCAGAGCTTGCCATTTTACTCGGTTGTTTGATATTGACAGGGAAGCCTGAATTTCAGCGATTTGTACCTCAGGAATCTATTTTTATTGCCCATTTAAAATTAGCTCAAACTGCTTTACAGGCTTATCTTAATAATAATGATCAGCAGCAATTAAATGAAGCCTTAAAACAAATCCCCTATCGTTCCACATTTAGGGATTTTAGAACTTTATTAAATGCTGCTCAAAACTATCCTCAATCAATTGAACAGATATTAAGCAAAATATCTGTCAGATCACCTTATTATCAGACGCTTAGCTTATTACATTGCAGTATTTTTGAGGGCGCTAAATTAGTTCAGCAATTAGGTAAATACAGTTATTCACAAGCAAGAGAGATTGCTGAAATAAAAAGTTTTAATAATCAGCAACAACAATTGATTGAATATTTAGTTCAGTATCGGGATGATATTTCTGATCAAGTTAAATTTAATGCCTTAATTCAATATCAATCGTTATGGCCGACAGGCGTAGCAGAAGATATTTGTAAAGCGATGTTAATACATTATCCAGAGGGGCATAAAGACTTTAAAAAGCACTTTAATGCTCTGAGTAGTTTTGACGAAAACAGATTAAAAGCAATAGCTAGTGAGAATAAGAACAATAATGTTGAAGCTGAAGCATATTGGAGACAATGTGTAGAAACCCTGCAATATGAAAATGCTGATAATAACTTAAAAATTGCCTTAATTCTTCGCCATATGGCTACGTTGCAGGATGATATTGAGCTGTGCAATCAATTGATGATTGAAAGTTTAGATTATGATGCGGATGATTTAGCTAGTTATCAACATATATTGCATTATTTTAAACAGAATGATTTAGATAGAGCAGAATACCTGCAATGGTTACTACTAGGTCTTGAACATTTTCCGCAAAGTATTGAGCTACTTACTTTAGCTGTTCAGCAGGAAATAGAGAATAGGCAATATAAAAAAGTCAGTGAATATGCTTTACAAATAATAAGCCTAGATCCCCTAAATCGCTTTGCTAAAGATATTTTATTTTCTAGTTATTTGGATCATGCCAGAAAATTGATTCAGGATAAGAATTATAAAAATGTTAAACAGTATATTAATGAAGCCAAAGATTTAAAGTTAGGCCAAAAATATCAAGCACAAGTACAGCTGGTATTAGGGCTTTATTACTATGCAGACCAAGATAAATCAGAAGGTCTAGCTTTAATAACTGAATCATTAGCTAAAATACATAAAGACCCTGTTAATACATGTTTACAAGCAGCAATGGAAGCTTTGTTGACTGCTTTACCTGTTGCCAATATTTTGGAGGGGATTGAAACTGCAGAAAATTATTTATTGTCGGAACAACAATTAAACCAAGTTATTCAGCAGTTAAATTTTTATGCTAAAGATTTTGATCATCAGCTGTTATTGTTAAAAGCATTGGATAGAGTCGCCCCCGCTATAACAAATTCTTTATCTCAGAAAAATTATGATGAGTCATTATTAATAGAGCTCTCTGAATCGCTGGAAAAAATTAATGCCTTTGAGTTGTTACAACATTGTGCAAAATTAGCGGTAGAAAGATGGAATACCGTTATTTGGCAGTATTACCTTATATATTCAGAACTAAAGGGCATGGCAGAGAAGTGTTCATCAGCACAAATTAATCGCTTAGAAAAAATACGAGAACAAGCGATTAATGATAAGGATGAGCGAACTAAAGTTTTAATAGATGTCTTTATTGAGCAGTATTATCAAACCCATTCAGAAACAAGTACGGGGCTGGTTGATAGCTTATTTACTTTAAATAGTGGAGACGATAGTGATGATGTTTATGTGGACCCTACTGAAGAGTTATTTAAACATATACCCGAAGATGAATTACTTAAGGTTATGGATAAATCAGACGAATTGATGATGGAAACAACACCAGAGCAATTAGTTGAAGACCTAACTCAGGATAGTGACAATAATGAACATATTTTAATAGCCATGATGCAAGACCCAGATTTATTTTCGGCTTTAATTGTGATTAAAGCCGCTATTGGTTTGGGGATTGATATAAAACTTAGTATTAATGATGTGCTTGGCTTTTTTAATGTCGAACAAGTCGCTGGGGCAAGTTAATGACTGTTATAAAAACACCTTACCAAATACTTGGTGTGCAACCATCCGCAACGGATGCTGAAATTAAACGGGCTTATTTAAGTAAAGTAAAAGATAACGCACCAGATAGCGATCAGTTACTATTTCAGTCAATACATAATGCTTATATTGCAATTAAAGACCTTAAAAGCCGGATAAACTACGATTTATTTACGGTTCCCAATGTGGATTTTGATGAATTGATTGATCAAGCTTTAAAGATAACACCGCAAGACTCAATAACGGCAAGGCAATTTAATACCTTGTTACAGGCAAGTGTTGATGATTCAACTATTCAAAAAGCTATTTCTCAGGTTACAAAATAATGACTTCTGATGTGGAAAAAAACAAACTGATAGAGCAATTTCAAAGTTATTTAGAACAAAGTAGTGTTGAGTCTGTCATAGCAAATGAACAACCTGATTTACATACTTTGTTAATTGAAATAGCCGGATTAAAAACTGAAGTAAAAGCTGAATCTAGACAGTTTAAAAACACTCTTGATACGCTTAGTTCTGCTCTAGAGACTATACAAACAGAAAATAAGCATTTAGCGGAAAGCATGCTTGAGTTAAAGCAGCAACAATCTAAAGAAGAACGAGCTATGTTGTTGGAGCTGGTTGAAATCTATGATCGATTAAATACGGGAACTGATATATTGAAAAATTACAGACCTGTTAAATCAATCTTCAAAAGCTCTAGAAAACAAGATATAAAGTTTATTAACAGTTTCCATAAAGGCCAGGTTATGAGTCTTGGACGCTTTGATCAATTATTTCAACGGTATCAAGTGAGTGTTATTGATTGTATGGGGAAAGCATTTGATCCGACATTAATGATTGCTGCTGAAACGAGTAATGATCAACAAATTGAAACCGGTATTGTGCTAGAAGTTTTACGAGAAGGGTTTCTTTATAAAAATGAAGTTCTACGATTAGCTGAAGTTAAAGTAAATAAATAGATTTAGGAATAAAGTTACACCTTAATATGGGGCGCAGTGCTTTAGCCTGCTTGTTCTAGCAACAAAAGCAGGCTAAAGCACTGCGCCCCAAAGTTATTTTATTAAATAAACACATCATTATGAACGACATTATTATTGGAATAGATCTAGGAACCAGCAATTCGGAAGTTTCGGTTGTTGAGCAGGGAAAAGTAACTGTTATTGCTGATGGTGATAAAAAGATTCTGCCTTCCTATGTTGGTCTAGATGATAGCGGTAATATTATTGTTGGTGAAATAGCTAAAAACCAGTATTTACTTTATCCCGAGCGAACTATTAAATCGATTAAGCGATTGATGGGGGAAAGTACTCTAGTCAGTTTGGCTGGACAAGACTATTCACCTCAGGAAATTTCAGCCATTATTCTTAAGCATTTAAAACAGATTGCAGAAAAGTATTTAGGGCAAATGGTGAATAAAGCTGTAATCACTGTTCCTGCTTATTTTTCAGATGCACAACGCCAAGCGACGCGTGAAGCTGGTGAAATTGCAGGCTTAGAAGTGATGCGAATGATTAATGAGCCTACTGCGGCTGTATTGACTTATGATGCGAATCAGGAAGAGAAAAAACAGGTATTGGTCTATGACTTAGGCGGCGGTACTTTTGATGTCTCAGTGGTTAATATTGAATCGGGTGTAATTGAGGTGCTTTCTAGCCATGGTGATAATCATTTAGGCGGTGATGATTTTGATCAGAAAATTATAAATTACCTGCTAGATCATTTACAAACCACCTCTTCGGTTGATGTACGTCAACACAGTAAAGCGATGGCGCGTATTAACCATGCAGCTGAAAAAGCAAAATTGATATTATCTGATCAACCTTATGTGCAGATTGATGAAGAATATTTACTGGAACATGAAGGGTCAGTCGTTCATTTATCCATTGAGCTAACGCGCGTGCAATATGAAGAAATGATTGAAGATTATATTAATCTGACCATGGATGCTGTGGATACGGCAATGAAAGGCGCAAAACTTACTGTTGCAGATATTGATGAAATTATTCTAGTGGGTGGGTCTACGCGTACACCTTGTATTCGTGAGCGATTGTTAAATGAATTTGGTTTTGAGCCACATGGCGAAGTTGATGCTGATTTATGTGTCACTATGGGGGCGGCCATACAAGCGGCAATGATTAATGGTCAGCAGGTTGATAAGGTATTGGTTGATGTTACGCCCTATACTTATGGCACAAGTGCGATAGGTGTTTTAAGGGGAGAGTCATACCCTTTTACTTATGAGCCTATTATTCATAAAAATAGTGTGTTACCCAGTCGTAAAGCAGAGGCTTTTGTAACGAATCAAGATGGGCAGGAATTTGTTGATATAACCATTTATCAAGGTGAAGACCCCGATGCTTTAAATAATGTCAAAATCGCTGAGTTTAGAGTTGAAGGTTTATCTGATGTAAAAGCAGGGAATGTGATTACTCTGACTTTAGACCTTGATCTAAACGGTATATTACAAGTTTCAGCAGAGGAACGAATCACAGGCTTAAAGAAATCTATTACCATTAATAATGCTCTGTCTAGTGTTGAGAGTGGTTCTGTCAAGGTGGCAACTCAACGTATCTCCGCTTTATTTGGCAAGCTAGATTCTAGTTTGTATGAGCAGGATAAAACTCAAGAGACTGAAGCTATTCATCCCGAAATAGAAGCCGCACAGGCTGTTATCATTAAAGCTGAAAATTTATTTTCCACAATTCCCAATGAAGATAAAGAAGATATGCAGGTTTTAATTGAAAAGCTAAAAGCGAGTATTGATGCTGAAGATATCGATGGATTGGAAAAGCCTGTTTCTGAATTAAACGATATTATCTATTATTTAGAATCATGATAAAACGTTGTCCTTGTTGTCATGCTCAGCTAAAACAAGCCTGTGTGTGTCGACGTTGTCAGGCTGATTTACAGTATGTATTCCGTGCTGAAGAATCTTCTCAATATTATATGTCTCAAGCGGTGCAATATTTATTGGATAATGAGATTGAGAAAAGTTGCATCAGTATTAATCATTCTTTATATCTAAAAAGAACTGAGGTGGCGGTTATGTTTCGTGACTTTTTGATTCATCAACAAAGCCAGCTTGTTTTAGATTTACTGGTTCAGTCCGAGTTACTTTTGGCAAAAAAAACACTGTATTGTGTGCGACAACTACTTCCTTATAGTCGATTATTACAACAATTGGATTGTTTTTCTAATTATTTGTTGCTGAAAAATTAAACTAAGAGTGCCTGTTTTTTATATTTGGTTATTATAAACGTGATCTTGTTCACGCTTTTAAAGCTTAAAATTAATTGGCTATTAAATAGATAAAGGTGGGTTAATTTTCATTTTAAGGTATTTGACTTATTCCAACATGGCAAATGCCTTGGTTCTAAATGTTAGATAAAATAAATATTATAAAAATCAATTATATATGTATTTTTTAAATTCCTTTTCAAGTAGCATGCCAGTGCTAGCGACAATTTGTCGCGCGACAATTCACCACGTTTTCAAATTAAGTATTGTTTATTATTCTTTACCCAACTCATAAATATTTTATGGGGATCGCCTTTTAAATATGAACTTAATGTAGAGAAAATATCATGAAAAAACAAAACTTAATTCTTGCGCTTATTTTATCGACTGTTACTGTTACTGCTGTCGCTGTATCAACTGATCAAGGAAAAGAAGCAACATCTGTTGCTTGGTTTACGGCAAATGTTAAAGAAGCGCGTGATCAAAATAAAGAGTGTTTTGATAATCCTGGCTTACAAGAATCTGCTACTTGTAAGAATGCATTGCATGCACTGAGAATAATTTATGTCGGTGTGGGAAACTAAGTTTTTGCGTAGATAAATAATAAGCTGTGAGGTTAAATCTAACTCACGGCTATTTATTATGTTGTTTTAATTGAAATAGAGCCGAAATATCATCATCTCCTCGGCCTAGTTCCATTAGCTTTTCGTAATCTAGAACTGTTTTATCGGTTAAATTAAGAGGTGTTGAGGTTTGTTTCGCCATTTTCTGGCATATTTTTAGGTCTTTATGGTGTAAAGCCAGTTTAAAGCCAGGCTCAAAGATTCCATTCGTCATGCTTGTTCCTCTATGCTGTAAAAACCAATTTCCTGCCGCACCTCCTGAAACCACTTCAATCACTTTATCCATATCTAGTCCTTGAGCTTGTCCAAAAGCTAATGCCTCTGTCACTGCTTGATTAATACCTGCTGCCATTATTTGATTTACTGCTTTAGTGCTTTGTCCATTACCGACATCTCCCATATGGACGATGCGTGAGCTAATGGCTTCTAAACAAAATCGTACCTTTTCTAAAGCTATTTTATCTCCACCAACCATAATTGATAAAGTACCACTCTTTGCACCCTCCACACCACCTGATACAGGAGCGTCAAGAAACGATACCTGTTTTTCAGCCAGAATAGATTCTGCTCTAATAGCCGTTTCCTTACTCACAGTGGACATGTCGATTACAATAGAATTAGGCTGAATTGATGGGGTAATGGTTTCAACAATATCCAAAACATCATTGTCAGCAGAAATACAAAGTAAAATAATATCTACTTTTTTTGCCAATTCTTCAGCTGAAGTATAAAAAGGTACATTAAGTTTAGCTGATAGGTCCTTTGCTTTTTTTTCTGTTCGGTTATAAATCGCGGATAAAAGGCCAGCTTTAGCTAAATTATTAGCGATTCCAATACCCATGGCTCCTAAACCAATAAAACCTACTTTCATTGTTTTTCCTCTATCTTTGATATTATTATGGCGTAATTTTACGCCATAATAATGGGATGCGGTGGGAGATAGTATCTTCTATGTTAAAATACACCCCATAAATTATTCCTAACTAGAGAAAACCTATGTTTGACCCAAAATCAATTGATGATATGGCTAGCCGACTAGCTGATGCACTTCCTTCTGGCCTAAGTAATGTAAAAGAAGATATGGAAAAAAACTTCCATGCTATTTTACAAGGCGCTTTGGGGAAATTAGATTTAGTGACTCGGGAAGAGTTTGAAGTGCAAAAAGCTGTTTTAGCTAAAACACGTTCTAAATTAGAAGCGTTAGAAAAGCGTGTTGATGCGATTGAAGCAGCAGCTAAATAAATAAATAATTATGTAGCCTTGATGTAGTAAAACGAAATCAAGGGAAAGAGCTTAGAAAACCTTGATTCCACTTTGTTTCATCAAGGCTACAAAAAATTTAACTCCATGACACATTACTTGTTACTAATAGAAACATGCAGCCCTTAAGGCGCGAAATTCACCCTAGGAATTATCTTCAAACAAATCTAATTGTCGATAATCTAGCAAGTGGGTATGGTTATTTAGGGATGAAAGAGTGACGCCTAGTAATCGGACTTTTCTTTGTCCGATATCCGTATTTGTTAGTAAGCCTTCAAAAATAGCTTTGCTATCTATTGAATCAGAAATGGTAGTTGCTAAAGTTCGGCTACGGGTGATTTGAACAAAATCATGATATTTAATTTTTATGGTTAGTGTTTGAGCTTTTAGGTCTTTATCTTTAAGTTTTTGTTGAGCCTTTTTTAGTAACTGCTGTAAGTGTTTTAGAATCTCTGCTCGTTTTTGAATGTCAATTTGAAACGTTGTTTCAACCCCCACTGATTTACTTTCTCTATGATTGTTAACAGGTCTGAGGTCAATGGCTCTTGAAATGTTGTAATAATGTTGTCCGGTTTTTCCAAAATTCTGGATTAAAAAATGAAGTGATTGCTGTTTTAAATCTAAACCCGTTTTTATACCTAAGGCATACATTTTTTTTTCAGTTGCCTTACCTATGCCATGAAACTTTCCAATAGATAGAGATTCTACAAATCTTTCACCTTGCTCGGGAGTGATCAAGTAAAGCCCGTCAGGTTTATCCATATCGGATGCAATTTTAGCTAGAAATTTATTATAAGAAATGCCTGCGGAAGCTATTAACCCTGTTTTTTTTAAAATAGTTTGTTTTATATCTTTGGCAATTAATGTTGCAGAACCTTGGTGTGATGTATTTTGACTGACATCTAAATAGGCTTCATCAAGAGACAAGGGTTCAAATAAAGGGGTGTATTTGGAAAAGACCTGCCGAATAAGGCTGGAGGCTTCTTTATATGCTTCAAAGCGGGGCTTTACAAAAATAGCTCTTGGACATAAGCGATATGCTTGGGAGGATGGCATGGCAGAGTGAATGCCAAATTTTCGTGCTTCGTAACTACATGTGGCTACAACACCTCGGCTATCAGGTTTGCCGCCTACAATGATGGGTTTGTTTTGATATTTTGGGTTGTCTCTCTGCTCAACGGCAGCAAAAAAAGCATCCATATCAATATGAATGATTTTTCTGCCTTGTGTTGGCATTGGGTTACTCTTTAATGTCAGGCAATTTTAACTCTTCAGTTAAACCCCAGTCAGCAAAAGGAAAGGGGATGGTGTCTGTGTTATAGGTTAAAAACAATAAAATATGATACAAATAAGCAGATAAGGTCTGGCCAAAATTAAGAATGTTTTGGTTGGGTGAGCCTGTTAATAACGCTGATCCGACTTGTAATAGAATAACTGTCCACAACAAAACACGAACCATACTGACTATGACTGTAAAAACTAGCATAAAGAAAATACGTTTCCATGTGCTAATTTTTTTAATATTGTCATTTATTTCTTTTTGCATGGTAAACCTACCTTAGCCTTTATTCATTAAGTCACGTAAATCAAGAGCAGAGGCATTAGCTCTAGCAATATAGTTGGCCATAGCAAGGGAATAGTTAGCTGTAATTCCAAAGCCATTCCCATTTAAGATCATGGGACTAAGGACGGGTGTTAATGCGTTTTCTAGAGCGCGAATCATGTTGTCTAAAGTGTTCATGGCTCTTTTATCTAAAATGATATCTTCAAAATCAACTTTAATGGCCTGTAAAATATGCAGTAAAGCCCAGCTCGCACCACGTGCTTCGTAAAAAACATCATCAATTTGTAGCCAAGGTGTACGGCCAGTTCCTTTTGTAAATTCATCAACATTTTTTGGTGCATTTTGTCCGCTAGGGTCATATAGAATACCTGCGGCTCCTGCAAATCTATCTGAACTTGCAGTTAATTGGGTAGATAGGCCACCTAAACGCTTAATAATTACCTCTAAATAAGTCCACAAGTTATCAGAGCGAGAATAAAACTGCCCACGCCTTTCACCTGGTTGAGGGTTTTGTAATCGCTTCATGTATTTATGTAAAAACTTAACGCCTTTATCATATTCAGATTCTGAGGAAGGTAGAGCCCATGAGTTGGGTTCATAGTAGAAATAAGGCTCTGCAATACCTAAATCTTTATCTTCAACTGACTGTGATTGATCTCTAGCAAAATGGTTTCTCAAAGCAGTTGTGCCATCACGTAGCATAATCAATGCACCATATTCCCAGCTACGAATATTATCTAAAAATACTCCAGGTGGAGCTACATCATTTGAAATGTAACCCCCTGGTTTTTCCATTAATATTTCTGCCATATGCGCTAAAGTGTTGGTGTAAACAAAACCAATAGGCATATTGTCTGAGCCACTTGTTTCCATGTATTTAATGGCTTCTTCTTTTACATCAAAGGATTCTGGCTCATCTCCCCACCAGATACCCAGCACGATCATAACTATAAGGGTTACCCCAAATATGGATCCAAAAAACCAAAGGATTCCCTTCGATTTAGCATCTTCTGTGGCTGTACTGTCAGTCATTTCGTGTTGTCCTTGGTAATTAATACTTTATGAGACTTGTTTTATCGTTTTCTATTGGCAGTTATTGCTGATAGCTGAGTTGCTGAAATAGATGAATAACTTACTATGCACTTAATTTCAGTTTTTTGCTTTTAACAATCCAATAAAAAACGAAAGCTTAACCACGTAGAGTATAAATATCTTAAAATTTAGTTAATTTCTTTTGGAAAATGTTTCTAATAATACCAGACTTTAACTTTAATCAACTTTCTTTTTTGCCCGAGGGTGGGCTTTATCGTAGACCTCGGCAAGATGCTGGAAGTCTAAGTGAGTATAAATTTGAGTGGTGCTTATGTTGCTATGACCTAAAAGTTCTTGAACAGCTCTAATATCATGGCTGGATTCAAGAAGGTGGCTGGCAAAGGAATGTCTTAGCATATGAGGATGTACATGCTCTGGTAGACCTATTTTTTTACACCAACGAACTAGTCTAAGTTGAATGTTTCGCTGGCTTAAGCGCTTTCCTTTATTGGAAACAAAAACAGCTGTGTCAGTTGTTTCTGTACGATAGTTTAGCCATTTTTTTAATGCGGCAACTGCTTTACTGCCAATAGGAAGATTACGTTGTTTTTGCCCTTTTCCATGTAAAACCTTTAACATGCTTTCAGATAAGTCTATTTCTTTAAGGTTTAATGATGTAAGTTCGCTTAAACGTAGACCAGAAGAATAAAAAAGCTCAAACATAGCCAAATCACGGATTTCTAAGAATGAATCTGTAGGACGGTCTAACATGCCTGACATCTGATCAACATCGAGTACTTTTGGTAATTTCCTTTCTTGTTTGGGGGCTCGAACATGACGTGCTGGATTACTTTGGGCGCATTGTTTTTTTAGTAGATAATTATAAAAACTACGGATGGCTGAGAGTTCACGTTGTAAGGATTTACTAGCAATGCCTTTTCTATGTCTATTAGCAATATGATTCCTTATGTCGATAGATTGAATGGTTTCCCAGCTTTCAAGTTTATGTGTTGAGCAATAATTTAATAACTGATTTATATCTCGTTGGTAGCTTTTTAGGGTATGTTCAGAGACTCTTTTTTCAAATTCTATATGATAAAAATAATCAGCTAGTAATTGTTTTGAAGACGGGGTCATAAAATAGTCTTTCTATGAGGAGTATTCTTTATGGTTATCAATTTAATCTAAAAGTGCTATCAAACGAGTAGCAATAGTTTCGCTCATTTGGGTGAGAAATAAATTTCCCATGCTGTAATGGAACCGAGAGTCTTCTTTGCTACCAATGGCAATTACGCCCTCTAATTCAGTAAAAACCATCGGGATAATAGCGCATGACTGTATTTCTGTTGCCTTATCACCAAATAAAAAAGTGGCTTGAGCTAAAGTAGGTCTGCCACACTTCGGTTGATTGCTGCTAAGTATTTGGGTGAAGTGCTGCAAATTTTCATTATTTAGATCGACAAAAATATCATTAGTACTGGTATCTGCATCTTGTTTGAAAATACGAATAGCTGAAAAGTCGGTTAAAAAACAGTCTTTAAATACCTTGTCTAGATTGGTGACAACTTCTTCAATTGTATGGGCTTCTAGTAGAGCTAATGTGAGCTCATGCATTTGATTGAGTGTCATATCATTATCTTTAGCTATTTCAATTAAAGCAGTCAGTTGATTTTCCAGCTCTTGGTGTTTACTTCTAAAGATTTCCAGTTGCTTAGAGATTAAAGATACGGCATTACCACTGGGATGTGGAATGCTCATGTTTTCTAGCAAGGCTAAATGCTGATGAAAAAACTCAGGGTGTGCTTGTAGATACGCTTCAACTTGGGTCGCTTCAAGTTCGCTTTGATTTGTTATTTTTTCATCACTCATAATTCTATTTGTCCTTCAAAAACGGAGGTGGCTGGGCCTTTCATAAAAACAGGCTGTCCCCTTCCCGCCCAGTTTATTTCTAATTGCCCACCAGGTAAGTCTACTGTTATGTTTGTTTGATCTAGTTTATCCTGTTCTATACCAATCACCGCAGCTGCACAGGCTCCACTACCACAAGCTAGTGTTTCGGCTGCTCCACGTTCATAGACGCGAAGTTTGATATGTTGACGGTTAATAATTTGCATAAAACCAATATTAGCTCTTTCTGGAAAAAAAGGGTGGCTTTCTAATGCTTTACCAATTTTAGCAACAGGTTCTGTTTTAATATTTTCAACGGTGATAACTGCATGAGGGTTACCCATAGAAGTAGCACCAAATTTAATATTAGTATGGTTAACTGAAAGATTGTAAGAGGGGGCTTCTTGTTCTGTATTTAGAGGTATTTCTTTGGGTAAATGTTTTGGAATGCCCATATTTACAGTAATTAAACCGTCAGAATCAAAATTTAATATCAATTGTCCTGAATCAGTATCGACTATGATACTTTCTTTTTTTGATAATTCTTTGTCACGTACAAAGCGCGCAAAACAACGGGCACCGTTACCACACTGAGCCACTTCACTACCATCAGCATTAAAAATTCGGTATTTAAAATCGGCATTATTGCTGATGGGTTTTTCCACTAATAATAATTGATCACAACCTATACCAAAGTTTCTATCGGCAATAAATTTTATTTGTTCTGCTGTTAATGAAATATGTTGATTGATGGCATCAATAACAACAAAATCGTTACCTAAGCCATGCATTTTAGTGAATTTAATCATGCAGGTGTGTTTAAAGTTAATAGAATAAGCATGTAGCCTTGATGCAGTGTAACGGAATCAAGGAATTTTATAAAAACCTTGAATCCACTTTGTTTCATCAAAGCAACACTGATGCTGATTTACGGTAATAATTTTTCACCCAGCCAAAGTTGAGGAATTGATTCCCTTTCTCGGATTAAATGAATGTCCGCACCATTAACCATTATTTCTGCAACTTTAGGTCTGGAATTATAGTTGGAACTCATCGTAAAACCATAAGCCCCGGAAGAACGAATAGCTAATAAATCATCTTCAGAAAGTTTTAACTTACGATCTTTACCTAAAAAATCACCTGTTTCACAAACTGGGCCGACAATATCCCATGTTTCTTCATTGGCCTTGCTGTCGTTATTAACAGGGACAATATCTTGCCACGCGCTATAAAGGGACGGTCTAACTAAGTCATTCATTGCAGCATCAACAATGGCAAAGTTTTTATGTTCTGTAGGTTTTAAATATTCAACTTTAGTGACTAATATCCCTGCATTACCTGCAATAGCTCTGCCTGGTTCTAATGCGATTTCATATTTATTATCGCCTAAGCGTTCTAAAATAGCTGAAACGTAATCTGCTGGAGAAGGTGGTTGTTCGTCTTTATAGCGAATACCTAGTCCACCGCCTAAATCTAGATGGTGTAATTCGATACCTTCTTGTTTTAAAGTTTTGACTAAATCAATGACTTTATCTAAAGCAGCTAAAAACGGTGAGGTTTCAGTTAATTGTGAGCCTATATGGCAATCAATCCCTATGACTTTAATATTGTCCATTTTTGCAGCACGACGATATTCAGATAAGGCTTGTTCTATATCAATACCAAACTTATTTTCTTTTAGGCCTGTCGATATATAAGGGTGTGTTTTAGCATCGACATTAGGATTAACTCTAAAGGAAACAGCTGCAATGACATCTAATTCAGCTGCTAATTGATTAATTCTATCGAGCTCGTCTTTAACTTCTATATTAAAGCAACGAATGCCAATTTTAAGTGCTGCTGTAATTTCATCTTTACGTTTTCCTACGCCAGAAAATACAACTTTTTTAGGGTCTCCACCTGCGGCAAGAACTCTTTCAAGTTCACCTAATGAAACAATGTCAAACCCTGAACCTAAGCGAGCCAGTATATTAAGAATAGCAATATTTGAGTTGGCTTTTACGGCATAACAAATTAAATGAGGATGGCTACCAAAGGCTTGATCAAATGCCTTCCAGTGTCTTTCAAAAGTGGCACGTGAATAGATATAACAAGGCGAGCCATATTGCTCAACAATGGTTTCTACGGCAACATCTTCTGCGAATAATTTGTTTTCTTTATAAGTAAAATAATCCATGCTTATGATTCTTCTTCGGGTGCAGAAATGGGAGCTTGTTCATCGGGTAAAAAAAGCGGCCCGGTTTGGCCACAGGCTTGTAGACTAAAAATAAATAAAAATAGTAACTTTTTCATTTGGGGTATTAAATATCAGAGTAAATTACAGAAGGAAGCCAAGTAGCCAGTTGTGGCCAAAAAGCTAAAATTGCCAACATCATAAGCTGAATAACAATAAAAGGCATCACCCCTTTGTATATTTGTCCCGTCGTAATTTCTTTAGGGGCAACCCCTCGTAAATAAAATAAGGCAAAACCAAAAGGAGGGGTTAAAAATGATGTTTGTAAATTAATGGCAATCATAATGCCAAGCCAGACAGGGTCAATCCCCATTGCCAATAGAACTGGGCCAACAATAGGTACAACAACGAAGGTAATTTCAATAAAGTCTAATACAAAGCCTAATAGGAACATGATGAGCATGACGAAAAATACAGCACCAAATTTACCACCAGGTAAATCTGATAATAATTCGATAATTAATTCGTCACCTTCAAAGCCACGAAAAACTAAAGAAAATAACGCGGCTCCAATTAAAATCATAAACACCATGCTAGTGACTCGCGTGGTGTTTCGCATGACTTCTTGTAAATTGCTTAACGACAGCTGTTGTTTTAAAAACGCTAGAAAAATTGCGCCAGTAGCACCCACTGCAGCAGCCTCTGTCGGCGTTGCTAGGCCACCCATGATTGAGCCAAGAACTGAAAAAATCAGAAGTAATGGCGCTGCAAGGCTTTTTAATATACGAGGATAAAAGCCTTTTTCTCTAATAACTTTTTCGGGTGAAGGCATTGAAGCTGGCGAAAGCCATGCTGTCATTATAATGTATGTTAAGTACATAAAAACTAAGCCTAAACCTGGTAATAAAGCGCCTGCAAACAAATCACCTACTGAGATCGTTTCGGGTGAAAAAATCCCCATATCTAATTGAGCTTGCTGATAGGCTGATGAGATAACATCACCTAATAATACTAATACGATAGAGGGCGGAATAATTTGCCCCAAAGTACCTGACGCACAGATTGTTCCACAAGCAATGGAGGGGTTGTAATTATTGCGTAACATGGTCGGTAAGGAGATTAGTCCCATGGTGACAACGGTCGCACCTACAATACCTGTACTGGCTGCCATTAACATACCTACCAGCATAACTGCGATACCCAGTCCGCCTCTTAACGTACCAAATAATTCGGTAATAGATTCTAGCAAATCCTCAGCAATTCTGGCTCGCTCTAACATGACACCCATAAATACAAATAAGGGGACTGCCATAAGCGTTTGGTTATTCATAATGCCAAACAATCGATTAGGTAAGGCATTTAAGAAAGCGGCATCAAATACATCAAATTGCATTCCTACTGTTGCAAAAGCTAATGCTGTACCGCTTAAAGCAAAGGCAACAGGGAATCCTGTCAAAAGTATGATAAAAACAGCCCCAAACATCCATAAAGCTAAATAACTATCCATTTAAGCAGTCTCCTCGGTCAAACCTAAAGCAATTAATAGGTTTTGTAAAAATAAAGAGATGCTTTGTAAAATAAGCAGTCCTGCCATAAAAAGAATAGAAGTTTTTAATAGATATACACCTGGTAAGCCGCCAGAGTTTCTTGAGCTTTCTTGAATTTCCCATGAATCAGCGACGTATTCCCAGCTACTCCAGATAATAAAAGCGGTGACAGGGATAAGTAGAAATAGTGTGCCTAAGCAATCAATCCAGGCTTGAGTTTTTATGCTGCATCGTTGATAAAATATATCAACCCTGACATGAGCATTATGCTTCAAGGTGTAGGCACTTCCCAGCATAAAAATAATGGCATGCATATAGGAAACTGATTCTTGCAACGCAATCCAGCCTATGTCAAAAGCATATCGAAGAATAACAATAATAAAGGTGGTGAGAACCATGGCTAAAGTAAGCCATGAGATAGTTTTACCTATCCATTCATTTACTGTATTAACGATATTAATACAGTGTTGGCTGGTTTTTATGAAGGGTGACATAGCTGAGCAGGCAAAAGTGTGTAATTTTACCTGAAAAATGAAGGATATTAAATTTTCATACCATTTGATGTTGTAAATAGCTGGGAAGTATTATTTAGACAGGCTTATTGAGCGCTAATTAACTGTTTCGGTAACTACTTTGTTTCGTCCTGTTTCTTTTGCTTGATAAAGTGCATTATCGGCTCTCATAATAAGGTCTTCGGCTGTATCACCTTGTTTTAAATGGGATATGCCTATTGATACCGTGATTTTTCCTATGGATTCACTGCCATTTTTTTTCTTTAAACGACTATTTGCAAGAGCTTCTCTAATTTGATTCGAAATTTTGACTGCTTTTGAAAGAGAGGTTGATGGCATCACAATGGCTAATTCTTCACCACCATATCTAGCAACATGATGGTGGGGGTCTGCATATTTTTTTAATAGTTTGGCAGTGATTTTAAGGACATTGTCCCCAATAAGATGGCCGTGAGAGTCATTAACTTTTTTAAAGTGATCGAGGTCAAGTATTGATAAGCAAGAATCTGAGGGATCGGGTTCTTCAATTAAATTATTCAGAGCTTTATCAAAAGCACCTCTATTTAATAGCCCTGTCAGGGCATCAGTTGAAGCTGAGACCTTTACTTTAACTAATTCAGTACGTAATTGCTCCATTTCTTGCTTGGCGGTATCTAATTCTATTTGTAATGATTTACTGATAGCGGCTAAGTCTTTTGCATCTGAGACCGCATTAGTGATTACATTTTTTAAATCTTCTGCATTGTTAGCTGAAGCAATAGAGATGGCTTGTTCTTCAAAGCTTTCCCCGGCATCGGATGCTTTTTGACTAGTCTCGGCAACGGATGCTTTAGTGCTGTCAATTAAAGACTCCAGATCTTGATTGAGTTTATCAAAGGTTTCATACGAGCCATCAAAAATAAATTTATTATAGAGTTTTGTCGATACTTCAGTGTTTAGAGGTCTTTTTTGTTTAATGAATGAATCAATCGCTGCACTTAAAGCTTTATTACTACCGCTAATGTATTCATAGTAAACCGCGTAGTTCAGGGGGGTTGGGATTATTTTATGAACAGAGATAAATTGCAAAATTTGACGCAAAAAATGTGAATTCTGTTCATCGGTATAAGAATAGTTAGAAAATTGCGTCATAGTTGTAGGTATTAGCTTACGATTAATTAAACAAAAAGGTATTTTAGAAAAGATAGACTACAAAATAGGGATAGTCAATTTGAAAAAAATAGATTGTTTCTTCTTATCTACACACTCCTAGGTAAGTCAGTAGGAGATTAATTTATTCGAGCAATAATACCTTCAAGTTCCTCAAGGCTGGTGTAGTTAAAAACAAGTTTACCCTTGCCACTTTTTTGATGATTAATAATGACTTTTGAGCCCGTTTGTTCTGTTAATTGGTTTTGTAGTCTTAAAGTATCGGTATCTTGCTGTGGTTGATTTGGTTTTGTCTCAATACCTAAATCTTTAGCTAATTTTTCTACCGCTCTTACGGTTAAGTCTTGCTTAACAATTTTGTTGGCAATTTCTATTTGTTTATCGTGCTCTAAAGATAATAATGCTCTTGCATGACCCATTTCAATTAAGCCTTTGCCTAAAAGAATTTTTACTTCATTGGCTAAGTCAAGTAAGCGGAGTAAGTTAGAGACTGTTGCTCTAGATTTTCCAACAGCGTCAGCTGTTTGTTGGTGGGTTAAGTCAAATTCGTCAACCAGTCTCTTTAATGCCCCGGATTCTTCTAAAGCATTTAAATCTTCTCGTTGGATATTTTCAATCAATGCAATTGCCATTGCGGCCTTATCATCAATATCTTTTATCACTACGGGAATTTCTGATAATGAGGCTAATTGAGCCGCTCTCCAGCGACGCTCCCCTGCAATAATTTCATAGCGCTCATCAGCAATTAAGCGAACAACAATGGGTTGTATAACACCTTGTGCTTTTATAGAGTTGGCTAGTTCTTGTAGGGCTTCGGGAGCCATGTCTTTACGAGGTTGGTATTTTCCCCGTTGCAAAAACTCAATCGGTAACGTTTGTAAATCTTGGTTTTTTTCTTTTTCTGTGGGTGTGACATCACCTAAAAGTGCGTTAAGTCCACGACCAAGTCCTCGTCTAGTTGATGCCATTATTTTCTCTCTTCCTTTCTAATCATTTCACCTGCCATTGCAATATAGGCGACTGCTCCACGAGACTTTTTATCATATTGAATAATAGGTAAGCCATGGCTGGGTGCTTCTGCTAAACGAACATTTCTTGGAATGCAGGTTCTAAAGACTTTATCTTCAAAATATTCTTGTAATTGTTCAGAAACATCTTTGGTTAAACGGCTTCTATTATCAAACATAGTCCTTAAAATACCTTCGAGATGAAGTCCAGGGTTAACAGTTTCTCTAATGTTTTTTAAAGTAGCCATAAGTGCTGACAAGCCTTCTAATGCGTAATATTCGCATTGCATAGGTATTAATACGCTGTCAGCTGCAACCATGGCATTTAAAGTCAGCATATTGAGTGAAGGGGGGCAGTCAATCAGAATGTAGTCGTATTCAGGCTTTACTTGTAATAGAGTATCAGCGAGTTTACGTTCTCTATTTTTAGTGTTCATTAAGAAAACTTCTGCTGCGGTTAAGTCAGAATTTCCAGGGATGATGTCAAAACCTATTTCTTCGTTTTTAACAATAATTTCTGATACAGGCACTTCTTCTAGTAAAAGTTCGCAGCTTGAATAAGGCACTGATTCTTTATCAACACCACATCCCATCGCAGCATTGCCTTGAGGATCAAGGTCAATGAGTAATACACGACGATTGGCAGCAGCAAGGGAGGCTGACAAATTAACGCTGGTTGTTGTTTTACCTACACCGCCTTTTTGGTTGGTAATGGCAATCACTTTACCCATGTCGAGCATCTCCTTGTATTTGAATTAAGCACCTTTCAGCCTCTACTCCAGGGACGGTTAATCTTGTTATTTTGTGAGTTGTTTTTAGGCTGGAAATTTCATCATCATTAGGTTGTTGACCTTTCATTGCCAGTAAAGTCCCTGAAGGTGCAATTAAATGACGGGTTAAGTTCATAATGTCAGGTAAACTGGCAAAAGCACGCATTATAACGGTAGAAAATAATTCTTTCGGTTGAAAGTTTTCTACTCGATTATGTTGAACGCTAACATTTTTTAGTTTTAATTCTAAAATGGCTTGTTGTACAAAACGCGTTTTTTTTGAGTTTGAATCAACTAATGTAAATTGAGTGTTAGGTGAAAAAATAGCTAAAGGAATGCCCGGTAAGCCAGCCCCCGTGCCAATATCTGCAATGTGACTGCCTTGTATAAAGGGTAATACGGTTAAGCTATCTAATATATGTAGTCTTGCCATATCTTCTCTATTGCGAACTGCCGTTAAATTGTAGGTTTTATTCCATTTTTCAATAAGCAATATAAAGCTGAGTAATGCGTCTAGCTGTTGCTCATTGTTTTGTATCTCAAGTGCTTGTATGCCTTGTTGCAATATTTGTTTGCAGTTTTCCATTATGCAGATTTTTTCTTTAGGTAAACCAGCAATAAGGAAATTGCTGCGGGGGTTATTCCTGGGATGCGAGAAGCTTGACCGAGAGTTTCTGGTTTTTGGAGTTTTAATTTCTCACTGACTTCGTTAGAAAGCCCTGAAACCCTACTGTAATCTACATCAACAGGAAGTTTTAAATGATTATATCGTTTGGTTCGGTTTATTTCTGTTTGTTGTCTATCAATATAGCCTGCATATTTTGCTTGAATGGCGACTTGTTCTGCGACTTGTTCATCAATATTGTCAATTTTTGCAAAAGATAATAAATTTTTAACATCAACTTCAGGGCGATGTAATAAGGCGAACATACTCGCTTCTTTTTTAAGTTCTTTACCCCAGATATTTTCAGCTTGTTGAGCCTCTTCTGTACCTACTCGCACCCATTGTTTGCTTAATTCACTTTGTAATTTGACAATGGCATTTCGCTTATTATCAAAGATTTGCCAGCGAGTATCGTCGACTAGTCCTAATTCTCGGCCTTTTTCTGTCAGTCTTAAATCAGCATTATCTTCCCTTAATAAAAGGCGATATTCTGCTCTGCTGGTAAACATGCGATAAGGCTCTTTAGTACCGCGAGTAATTAAGTCATCAATCATCACGCCAATATAGGCTTCATCACGTTCTGGGCACCAACTTTCAAGGCCTTGAACTTGTCTGGCCGCATTTAATCCAGCAATCAAGCCTTGTGCGGCGGCTTCTTCATAGCCTGTGGTGCCATTTATTTGTCCAGCAAAAAACAAGCCATTCATGTGCTTGGTTTCTAACGACATTTTTAAATCAATCGGATTGAAATAATCATATTCGATGGCATAACCAGGACGAATAATGACTGCATTTTCAAATCCCAACATGGATTGTACAAATTGATATTGCACATCAAAAGGTAAGCTGGTTGAGATCCCGTTTGGGTATATTTCGTGAGTATCCAAACCTTCTGGTTCAACAAATATTTGGTGTGAATCTCGGTCTGCAAAACGGACTACTTTGTCTTCAATTGACGGACAGTAACGAGGCCCTACTCCATCAATAATGCCTGTGTACATAGGAGAGCGATCCATCCCTGAGCGAATGATGTCGTGAGTTTTGCTGTTTGTTCTTGTGATATGACAAGGGATTTGCCGAGGGTGTTGATCTCTAGAGCCGGTGAATGAAAATACAGGGAGGTGATCATCACCAGGCTGAGCTTCAAGTTTGCTAAAATCTATACTTCTGCCATCTATTCTCGGGGGGGTTCCTGTTTTTAATCTATCAACTTGAAAAGGAAGTTCGCGTAAACGATCTGCTAAAGCTATGGATGCAGCTTCACCCGCTCTTCCGCCCGTATAGTTTTCAAGTCCAATATGAATCAGGCCGCCTAAAAATGTGCCTGTCGTTAGAACAACAGCTTTTGCGGAAAAATCGAGACCCATTTGTGTTTTTACACCGACGACTTTATCTCCTTCAACAATAAAGTCAGAGACTGTTTGCTGGAATAAAGTAAGGTTATCCTGATTTTCTAAGGTGCTTCTGATCGCTTGTTTGTATAAATTACGATCAGCTTGAGCTCTGGTTGCTCGTACTGCAGGACCTTTGCTAGCATTGAGCGTTCTAAATTGAATTCCAGCCTTATCAGCAGCTTGAGCCATTGCTCCGCCAAGAGCATCAACTTCTTTCACTAGGTGGCCTTTACCTATGCCTCCTATGGCAGGGTTACAGCTCATCTGTCCTAAAGTATCAATGTTTTGGGTAAGCAATAGGGTTTTTACGCCGCAACGTGCAGAGGCTAATGCTGCTTCAGTGCCTGCGTGACCGCCACCGATAATAATAACGTCAAAGTTTTTCTGGAAAGTCACAACAATTCTATGTTCAAATAAAGAGGGTATATTAATAGTATATGGAGATTAATCCAATTTATTTAAGGTGTTCTTATGAAAAAAACAAAGAAATTAAAGGGATTAGCTGATAAGCAAGTTAGCAACCCTGTGGCAAAGTTTGCTTATCAATTTAACAAGGCTAAGGTTTATAAAGATAAAACAAAATATCAACGAGCGGCTAAACATAAAGGCAAGGAGCCTTTTCCAATGATGCTTTCGGTAATATTGGAAAAGGTTTCTGTCTTATTTTACTCTGCTGGTGCGTCTATGGCTGGCGTATAGATGAGGGTGAAGCTATTTTAGATTAAGACTTGTTTGCTTATTCAGAAAGTCGATCAATCATGCTTTCCGCTTGCTCTGCAAATTTCTTTAAATCACCGCTTTTTATGGTTTCGATAGGTATTACAATCGCTGAATCCAAATCAATAAAAATATGCACATACTTATCAAGGTAATCAACGCGTAACATATCCTTCCAGGGTGTTTTATGTTTGCCGCCAGGTGATTTCTCCGCCAAGTGTTCAGCTTCTATTTTCAGGGTGTGTCGTCCAAACATATCAGCTTTTTCTTTGTCAGTATATTTTTCTATAAATTGTCTGCGCATGTCCATTTTCATTGCGTAAGGAGAGAAGAAACTCCAACCAAGAGCCAATAAAGCAATATATGCTGTGGTCATCATATCGGCATAATAGATGTAATAAAACATACCTATAAGTAGCATAACACCAGGTACCAGCATTTTATGCTTGCGGATGTTTTTTTGTAATTCAGTGTCGTCTTTTAAGCGTAGTTCATTAAAGTGAACGAGATCTTGTTCTCGAAAGTCGTATTCTATTTCATACATATTATTTTAATTATTTTTTGGGTGAATTAATAAAAGGAGCTATACATTTATTTGTGGCTTAGTTTTTAACTTCTATGACGATAGCATCAATGCCGTTGTTGTTTAATTGTTTTTTGATATTGGCAATTTGAGAGGAGCGGCTGTAGGGGCCAATTTTTACTCTATTCCATGTGACTCCGCTAACAATTGCTTTTTCTACCTTTGATTCTATGCCAACAAAGGCTAATTCAGCTTTTAATTTGTCGGCTTCAGGAAAATGTCGAAAAGATCCGGCCTGTACAACATATTTGCTTGATTTTCTTTTTCCTAATTGTTCTTCCCTGCTGCGAGTTTTAATCTCGTAATCAGGAACAACTACTTCAGTTTCAGGGAGAATGGTATAAAAATCATAACGAGGCTCTTTTTTTTCATTATCCTGATGTTTTGGGGCTTTTTTTGTGGATTTTGAAGTCGTGCTTGCTCTGTTCTCAGATTTTTCGGTAGTCGAACTTGAGGTTTTTAAAAAGACTAAAAAAATTATAAATAGAGTAATAATTAAGATAATTAGCAGCCATTTCCACCACACAACAGAGGATTGTTGTTGAGGTGGTTTTTTTTTGGTTGCTGCTCTGTTTTTATAATCTCTGGGCATTACATTGACTCAGGTGTGTTGATGTTTAGTAAAGATAAGCCGTTTGAAAGTACTTGTTTGGCAGAGCAAATAAGATTGAGTCGAGCGTTCCGAAGAGTCTCGTCTTCTACTAAAAATTGATGTGCATTGTAGTAAGTGTGGAAGCTATTGGCTAGTTCCCTTAGGTAGTGAATAAGAACATGAGGTTCATGTTGTAGTGCTGACTTTTCAAGTATTTCCGGGTATTTTGAAAGGATTGTAATCAATGCTGATTCGTGGCTTTCGGTCAGTTTTTTAAGGTTTTCCATGCCTAGATTTAAATCTCTTTCTAAGCCTTTCTCATCCAATTGGCGTAAAACACTGCATACACGGGCATGAGCGTATTGCACATAAAACACTGGATTTTCATTGGTTTTTGAAGTCGCTAATTTTAAGTCAAAGTCCATGTGCTGTTCTGATTTGCGCATGACATAGAAAAAACGGGCTGCATCGGTTCCTACTTCGCTACGTAGTTGGCGTAAGGTGACAAATTCGCCAGAACGTGTGGACATGGGGACTTTTTCTGTGCCTCTGTAGAGTATGGCAAATTGAACAAGTAGGACTTTAAGTTTTGATTCGTCAGCACCTAAGGCACGCATGGCTGCTCTAACTCTAGGAATATAGCCATGATGATCTGCACCCCATATATTAATGATTTGATCAAATCCGCGATCAAGTTTATTCATATGGTAAGCAATATCAGAAGCAAAATATGTTGATTGGCCATTATCTCTCACAACAACGCGATCTTTTTCATCGCCTAAGCGACTCGATGCAAACCAGGTTGCGCCATCTTTTTCATATAAGTGGCCTCCAGTATTAAGTCGGTCTAAAGCATCTTTTATAGAGTTGTCTTCCATTAAGCTGCGTTCAGAAAACCATTCTTGATAATTGACGCCAAACTCTTCTAAGTCCACTTTAATGTCGTCAAGAATGACAGTAAGTCCGGCTTGAAATAAATCGTGATAAAGAGAAGAGCCCAGTAGTGTTTTTGCTCTTTCAATAAGAGAGTCGATGTGTATTTCTTTGTCGCCACCTTGGGGTTCATCTGCAGGAATATCTTCTAAAACTAGTTCTGCCGGCCTGCGATATTCATTGCCTGTATTTTTGTGGATATTAAAAGCAATATCTCTGATGTATTCGCCCCGATAGCCATTGCTTGGAAAGGCAACGACTTCACCACATTCCTCAAGGTAGCGTAACCAAACACTAGTAGCCAAAATATCCATTTGACGACCTGCATCGTTTACATAGTATTCTTTTGAAACATTAAAACCAACAGCTGTAAGTAAATCAGCAACTGCCGAACCATATGCAGCACCTCTGCCGTGGCCTACATGAAGAGGACCGGTGGGGTTGGCTGAAACAAATTCAACTTGAACTTTTTTGTTTTGCCCAATAGAGCTTAAGCCGAAGTTTTTGCCAGCATTATGTATCTGTTGAATGACTTGGAATTGTTCGTCTGCATTAATGAAGAAATTAATAAACCCTGGGCCTGCAATTTCAACTTTAGTTATGACTGAGGAATCAGGTAGTAGTGCAATAATTTTGTCAGCAAGTTGGCGAGGGTTGGATTTTGCTGGTTTTGCGAGAATCATTGCTAAATTAGTAGCAAAATCACCATGTCGAGAATCTTTTGTGCGGTCTATATTGATCTGTGGTGCTAATTCTTGATTTATAATGCCTTCGGATTTAAGGCTAATAATCACCTGTTGTAGCAGGGCTTCCAGCTTTTGTTTCATGTAATTGAGGTGGTAAAAGATCGACAAACCCTGCATTATGCATGAAAAATATAAAATGCGCTATTTTTGAGAAAAGTAGGGCTGTAAAGTAAAGGGGTAATTTGAATTTTGACTTAATGGGTCGGTGTTAACAGTTTTTCAACTTGCTTTAATAGCAACTGAAAGATATAATTCGAGAGCTATATGCTGTGGGATGGATAGTGACGAAAAGAACTAATTTCTCAACGATTAAAAAGGTACTGATAATGCAAGCGTCAATTGCTATCAGTGTGAGTATTGTTTTTTTTGTATTTGGTGGAGAAAAATTAGCTATTTCATCAATTATTGGTGGTTTAATTGCTTTTTTACCTAACCTTTATTTCGCTTATCGAATATCTTTGGCAAGAGGGGAAAGTGCAAAGAAAATTGTACAATCCTTTTATAGTGGAGAATCAAGAAAAGTCTTGATGACATGCGCGTTATTCGCAATAGCCTTTCAGGTGCCAGGAGTGCAGTTTTTTCCTTTGATGGCCTGCTTTGTAAGCGTTTTATCAGTTTTTTGGCTTGCGCTTATTTTATTTGCGCAAGATTTTGAATTTAAGAGTGTGAGAGAAGATGGCTAGTGAAGGCGGTACTACGGGGTATATTGTTCACCATTTAACACCATTGTCGGTGGGTGAAGGTTTTTGGACATTACATTTAGATACCTTGTTCTTTTCAGCAGCATTGGGTGCTTTGTTTATTTGGTTTTTTAAATCAGTCGCAGAGAAAGTAACAACAGGCGTCCCAGGCTTGGCACAAAATTTTGCTGAAATGATGATTGAATTTGTTGATCAGCAAGTTAAAGACACATTTCATGGTGAAAGTAAGTTAATTGCCCCTCTTGGCTTAACAATTTTTTGCTGGGTTTTTCTATGGAATATGATGGATTTACTACCTGTAGATTTGTTATCACTCATTAGCTCTTTAATGGGGATTGAATATTTACGTGTAGTACCAAGTACTGATTTAAATGCTACTTTTGCTTTATCTATCAGTGTTTTTATCTTAATTATTTTTTACAGTATTAAAATAAAAGGCGTTTTCGGTTTTGCTAAAGAACTGACATGTACACCATTTGGACCTTGGATGATGCCTTTTAACTTATTGTTAAAAGT
>ENA-ORXI01000786-ORXI01000786.1-sediment-metagenome-genome-assembly--contig:-NODE-786-length-26208-cov-4.927328_pt1 | contig 26208 bp, 25 predicted proteins | sample MGYA00237861_ERZ511468 | MGnify/ENA primary metagenome ERZ511468 (study PRJEB26299, sample SAMN06266213) | sediment metagenome | isolation source: Hudson Canyon methane seep mesocosm | place: USA:Hudson...
ATCTTTGTGGATCATAAGGGTCTGTTATATCGAACAATATTCCATTACCAGAGCATGCCCCAGCTGCGAGGTTAGCAGATGGGAAAACTGTGATGTTTTATGAATTTGAGATTTTAACCCGGCTATTGCTACTGTAGTTACTTGGGAAGGATCAACTTTTGCAATGTTAAGTACCTCAAGAATGCTTTTTGTTGGAGTTCCATTATAGTGCTTTAAGTTTCTAATTCGCTCTTCACTGATAGCAGCAAGGATTTTTCCATCTTGTATTAAGTTCTGAAGGGTATGTAAAACTTCTAAGAAGTTATCTTCTTCGGCGCTAACGTCAAACTCAGGGGCAAAATCCCAAGTCTTGCCAAAGTGGTAAGAACCTCTGTTTGGCCAATGTAACTGATAAAGATCGATATAGTCAGTTTGTAATCTAGATAAACTTCCTTCGAGGGCCGCAAGGATATTCTTCTTATTGATAATGTTGTTTCCGCCTCTTAACCAGGGAAGTCCTGGGCCAGAGATTTTAGAGGCAAGTATAACTTTATCTCTATTTGCTCTGGACGCAAACCAGTTACCTATAATTGTTTCGGTTGTACCAAAGCGTTCTTTGCTGGGGGGGATGGCATACATTTCTGCAGTATCAATATGCCGGTATCCTACGTTTAAAGCAGACAAAACGGCATCATAAGTTTCTTTTCCTGACTGGGCAGCCCAGACTCCAAGTCCAAACAATGGCATACTGTTACCGTCCTGGAGTGTAATACGGCTGCTGATATTCAAAGGTGAGAGCATTTGGATAGACTTATTTTCGATTATACTTTTTGGGTGATAACTTGCTTCGAATTTAACTCATCTGCAAATATTTCCCAAATATTAAAGTTATTGATCTGATTTTGTACATGTTCATAGTTGACTGCCATCAAGCTTGAGAATTTCTCCCTGCCGAATCGTCACCCAGATTAATGATGACAGCACTACCACCGCTCCTATAACCACGGCAACCGGGGCTGAAAATTTTGTAGCCAGGGCTCCGATAGCAAGTCCACCGAGTGCAATCATGCTGAAAGTGATGCTGTGAATTCCCATCACGCGGCCGCGTAAATTATCGGGTACTTTGAGCTGTAAAACTGTCATGGAGCTAACCAGAAAGACTGAACTAAAGGCTGAAGCTAAAATTACTAAAAAGCAGGCAAGCCAAAATGCCCCGGCCGTATTGGCCAATATCCCTGTAACCAGACTGAAACCTACCAGTGAGAATGGTGCCAAAGCTGCGCAAGATAACATCAGTAACCCCAGTCGACGGGATTGCTGAAAGTGAGATATGAAAAAGTTCCCAGCTACTGAACCGAGCCCAGTTGCCGAAATTAATAAACCATATCCGCGTTCTCCACTATGCAATATGTCAGCAAAGATCGGCATGATCTGTATAAAAGATGTTCCAAAAAACATGGAGATCCAAGTCAACAGGATCAAGGTTAGGAACAATCGTTGGTGAAGAACATATCTCACTCCATCTTTAAACTCGTTCCAGGGGTCAGTCTTATCCTGAATTATCTGCTCCAGTTCAATTGAAAACAGTACCATAACCATTGTTATAAAACCAATTCCACATATGACAAAGATTAGTGAGGTGTCGGTCAGTGCAATGAGCAGTCCTCCAATTGCCGGAAAAATCATACGTGATCCCTGCCAAAGGATAGAATTTAATGCAACGGCGCTCATCATCTGTTTTGGTTCAATCAGTGCTGGAAAAATCGAAGAGCGCGACGGAAAATCAAAACCCTGTACCAATCCAAGCAGGGCTGAAATTAAGAGGACGTGCCAAACCCGCACTAGCTCAGTGGCATCCAGTACCGCCAGTATAAGCAGCAGTATAGCTGAAGTCCCAGTGGTCAAAATTAAAACTGAGCGGCGGTTTATTCGATCTGCAACCAGACCACCAGCCAGAGTTGCAAGAATGGTGGGTACCGCAGTTGCTGCACCAAGCAGGCCGAGATCGAGTGCAGAATTGCTGAGTTCGAAAACGAGCCATGCCATCCCTAGAAAATAGAGCTGCGTACTACCTACTGAGGCGATGGATCCAAGCCAGAAACGTCTGTAAGGAGCAGATGAAAGCGCATCAAATCGCACTCAGAACTCCTCTATCTAAATCCCATTGCTGCAGAACTTATTCTTGCAGCATCAAGTACAGCTTCTCTAATAATAATTGCCTGTTTTGAGTTTTCATTAATGAAGATATCTTTTGGTCCACTTACGTTCAATCCAGCGATAGGCTTTCCTTCATGGTTATAAATAGTTGCGGCACAAGATCCAATATTGGGTTCAATCATTCCAACACTCCAAACATAACCTCGCTTGACATCAATTTTACGTTGACTTAATATTTGCTGAAGATTTTGAGGTGCTTTATTGGTTCCACCGCTTAATTCGCTATTTTTATATATATCTTTTACTGCTACTTCACTAAGATCAGCAAGAATTGCTCTTCCAATAGACGAAGCATGTGCGGGTAAACGCGAACCAATATGCATATTACTAATCAGATGTGCTTTAGGAGTTTCACGAGTTAGATACACAACATCTGTTCCATCAAGAATGCCTAGATGTGCAGACATATTTGATTTTTTCACTAACTCTTGGATCGACTGCAATGACATCTGGACAATATCTCTTGATTGAATTGCTTGTGCCCCAAGTGAAATGACTCCAATCCCAAGGCAATAACCTCCATCTTCACTAATTTGTTCAATCATTCCGTTGTCGAGTAAGGAGTAAATTAATCGAATTAATGTTGTTCGGTTTATAGATAAATGGCTTGATGCCTTAGTAAGGTTACGACACTTGTTACCCTCACCAATATATTGAAGAAGCCTTATAGCACGTTCAACAGGAGGGACTGAATAGTTGTTTTTATTTAAATTTCCATTTTCAATTTTTTTCATATTTTCTTCTTTCTACTATCAAAACAAATATCCATTATTATGTTTCTGCCCATGGATGCGAATTCCCAGTAAGATCAAAATAAAGCGACTTTTGAGACATGAAAGCGCGAATACCGTTTCTTCCTTTTTCCCTACCCATACCACTGTTTTTTTCACCACCAAAAGGTGTCGAAATTGAAAATTGTTTGTATGTGTTAACCCAGACTGTGCCTGCATTAATAGCTCGACCCACTCGCCATGCCTTCGGAAAGTCACTGGTCCAAATTCCACAAGCCAAACCATATTCATTCTCATTGGCTTGTGCAATAACATCAGCTTCATCATCAAAGGGCATTACAACTAAAACTGGGCCAAAAACTTCTTCACGGCAAATCTGAGCTGAATTATCGACTTCAGTAATAATTGTTGGCAGGTAGTAAGCACCCTTTTTATACTCTGCACCACTCGGGCTTTTCCCACCGCACAATATCTTTGCCCCTTCGTTGCGTGCCAGATCAACATACGCCGCTACACTATCGCGATGTTGCGGATGGATCATTGTAGAAACTTGAGTATCTAGATTATAGGGGCTACCAACTTTCAGTTTTTTTGTTGCTTTTACCAATCGCTCAACAAATTCATTGTATATATCTTTTTGAACAAATAACCGTGAGCCTGCGATACAACTTTGACCAGTTGATGAAAAGATACCAAACATAACACCTGCAATTGCAATATCTATATCAGAATCTTTAAATACTATTACTGGGGACTTTCCTCCCAACTCTAATGAAATAGGCATCAACTTTTTTGCTGCTTTTATTGCTAAGCTTCGTCCAGTTTTGGTACTACCGGTAAATGTCACTTTAGAAATATCTGGATGTTCAACTAACAAATTACCAACTTCTTCGCCTGAACCAGGCAAAACTGAAAAAATACCTTTGGGCAAGCCTGTTGACTCTACTATTCGTGCCAATTCGAGACTTACTAATGGAGACCAAGAGGAAGGCTTTAAAAGCACAGCATTTCCTGCCGCTAACGCTGGAGCGACTTTTTGCGCATCAGATGCAATAGGAGAATTCCATGGAGTTATTGCTGAAACTAGACCCAATGGCTCATAGACTGACATGGTCAACGAGTCATTCCGCTGGGCTGTAAGTAAATCGTCACTACTTTCAAGAAGTGCTCCAAAATACCTGAAAGTTCCAGAAGCAGAGCTTGCTAAGATTGCTGTTTCTCTAAGTGTTTTTCCGGTATCACGTGTTTGTATTTGTGAAATTCTATCAATATTAGCTTCAATTCCATCAGCAATTGCATATAAATATCGAGCTCGCTCGTGTGGTTTTAATGAGCGCCAAGAAGGCTGAGATTGTGCAGATTTGGCAAGTTTGACTGCACGCAGGACGTCATTTTTTGAAGCTCCATAAAGAGAACAGTTGATGGAGCCATCAGCTGGAAAAATTGAAACTATTTCTTCTCCAGTTCCAGTTTCCCATTCTCCACCAATAAACAACTTACCATCGGGCATTTTAATCATTTGTTATCCTCAAATTACAATAGGACCTATACGATTAGTGATTTCGCGCAAGATACTATACACAGTTGTCACAGATGTTTTCGCATTGCCTGATGAAGGTTGACTTTCAACTCGAAGAGTATAATGGGCTAAGGGAGAATCTACACTATATTCGTGTATATTCCCAGTTGCTTTTGGATCAGCAACTAACTCAGTTTGAGTTGCCTCAAAACCTGCACCTGCTAGAGCAATAGTGGCAGCAACATTAGCATTCTTGGGATAGCTACTGGCAGCTTCACGAGCTGAGCCACTGAAAATCACTGTTTCCTCAGACAAATGATCTAGATCCATAAGGTTGGCAGCTAAGGTTCCTGACCATGCGGCAGGTGGCTTTATTCCCCTATAAGAAACATCCAGCTTTCCATGTTTTTTCAATGATGCCAATAAATCAACTCCTCCAATAGCACCTGCTGGAATTATTAGTCTAGACATCCCTTTATGTGCCGCATCATACAAAGAATCAGCAAGAGCTGCGTCCGCTAAAGCGCCGACTGATGCCACTACAGTGTCAAAACCTGCACTCAAGACTTGAGCAATATGTTCAGTAACAGCATCATGGCCTGCACATTCAACAACAAGGTTGGGTTTGTTATTTATTAGAATTTCTGTATTACTAGTTATGCTATTCTCTAAAGCAACATCGTTAAAATCTTCCCTCATAATTTGATTGACTTGAGATTCGTATTCTGGCCGACAAACAATGGTGAGATGCTCCAATGGATCCTCAAGAACATCTTTAAGAAGTGTAAGCAATGTTGTTGAAATATTACCGAAACCAATTATTCCTAGTCTTATCATACTACCTCCTTAGTATTTGCAGAGCCAGCAGGGGGTCCAGAAAATGCTTCAGCAAATGGTCCAATACTGCACATATCAACTTCTACCATCTGCGGTCCTTTAGCCTTAAGCGCTCTTTCGATTGAGCCCTGAAAATCTTTTACATCTTTAACAATTTGATGAGGCAATTTGATGGATTGGCAAAAAAATGAAAAATCTGGTACATCTAATTTAGAATAGTGGCGACGACTGTCATATTGTGCATCTTGAATATTTTCTATAACACCATAAGCCTGATCATTCATGAGCACATAAACCAATGGTGCATTCTCACTAACAGCAGTGATCATTTCAGCCAAACCTAACATCGCACCGCCATCGCCAATGAGTACAATAGCTTTTGCTTTCTCACTTGCAATTGCTGCACCGATTCCCATAGATATGCCCTGACCAATACCACCTCCAAGGGCATGAACGCCTAGAAAAGCTTTAGCAATTTTTACATAGCGATTACCAAATGTTGAATTAGCAATAGTGACATCTCTAACCCATGGATGCGAACCACTGTAGACGATATCCTTTAATGTATTCGCTATATTGCTATATGGCCCAAGCGTTTCCAGGAGCTTAGATTCGCTTAACATGCGGGCTTTTTGGATATCATCATGAAACTCTTTGTCAACATTTAATTTTTCAGGCAATAATTCTAGTAGCTTCTGAAGTGCTTCCTTAGCATCACCATGAATAAACTTTTGAGTCTTATAATTTCTTACTCCACGAAAATCATGAGCATCAATTTGAACAAGTGGGGGGAGTTTCATTTTGTAGTTCAGTGTCTCATTCCCTCTCAATTTAGATCCAACAACAATCATTAAATCACTTTTTGAATAAATTAAAGAAGCAGCTTGAGTCATGTTGAATGCTCCAAGGTTTGCTGTATGATTTTCATCAACTATTGCGCGTCCATTGGTAGAGGTCACTACACCAAATCCTCTATTTATAAGTTCAGTTGCTTCAACAGAAGCGCTGCGTGAACCGCCTCCCAGCCAAAGCATGGGTCGTTTTGCCTTTTTAACGAGTTCTGCAAGCTCTTCAATAGACTCTTCAGATATCAAAATTCTACTTGGTTTAGGCCTCTCAATGGATCTAGGATAGCTCAATTGAGAAAGCTGAACATCGATAGGTATTTCTAGACTGACCGGTCCAGCTGGTGGAGAAATTGCTGATGAAATAGCGGCAGAAATTGTTTCTAACGTTTTTTTGGCACTCTTAATGAAAAAATAAGCCTTTGATATAGATTTCAGCATATCAGGTTGATTAGGAACACTATGGATTGCTGAAGAATTGCAATCTAAAAATTCAGTATCAATTTGTGTAGTAATGTGTAATACTTTTGAGCCTGCAGTTAATGCCTCTAATTGAGACCCTGCGGCATTACCAGCGGCAGTTCCTGTAGATGTTATACAAACCCCTAAATTTCCACTTACTCTAGAGTATGAGTCGGCCATATTGATGGCACCTGCTTCACCTCGAGTTGGAACAAAGCGAATTTTATTCTGACGGGCTATTGCATCCAGGATGGGCATATTATGAATTGAAATTACCCCAAAAATTACACTAATACCAATATCAGCCATATATTTTGCTATGGCATCCGAGACTGTTTCTAGTTTTGATAAATAAGTACTACTCATTAGATTCACTTATATATGTTTTGATAAGCCTCCTGAAATTTCAAGTTGGGCTCCCGTAATATAGGAAGCATCCGAAGATCCAAGGAAAGCTATTGCACTAGCAACTTCTTCTGGGTTACCTAATCTTCCTAGTGGAATACCTTTATTTAATGCAAGGTTTTGATACCAATCATTCCTGTTGATTGATTTATCCTCACGATCTTCAAATCGACTCTCCCATTGATTTGTTTTTATTAATCCTAACAAGATTGAATTAAATCTAATGTGTGGTGCGAATTCAACGCTTAAAGATTTAATTAAATTTTGTACTGCAGCCCTAGCCGATGAAGTACATATCATGTGTTGTTCTGGCTGGATTGCAAGAAGTGAATTAACAACAACAACTGATCCATTTTCTTTTTTTAACATCGACTGAAAGGCTCTAATTGGATATATTTGACTAAAAATCTTTAATTCGTATTCACTTTTCCAATCATCGTCGTCAGTTGTATTAAATGTAGAAATCATTCCTTGTCCTGCATTATTCACAAGTAAATCACATTTTCCAAATTGTGATTCAACATCTTTTGAGAATTTATTTACTTCATTTTGATCTAGGACGGATAGTGCTTTTGCAAAAACCTGGTCGTTACTAAATTCAAGCTTTAACTTACTTTCAACTTCCAATAATCGCTCTCTTGAACGAGCGCAAAATGCGACCTTTGCGCCTGACTTAAGAAGAATTCTTACCGTTGCAAGGCCAATTCCAGATGTACCACCGGTAACAACTGCTACCTTATTTTTATAATCAAAATTAATCATTATTTACCCTTAGAATTGATTTGATTAGGAAAGCCAGGATCTGGTTTACCCTGCATAGCAGTCCTCTGTGCAGTTGATGGTGGACCCGCTGTCATCCATAAATCCATGGACGCTGGATCATTCCTTGACCAAACCTTAGGCTGATGCTTTTTTTCATTTATTATTTGTAACTCAGTTGTAAATTCAACAACAAAGCCGGGTGGAGAAACAAAGTATGCAAAAGGATTGTTACCAGGCCCATGTCGACCAGGTCCCCAGGATACATTGTGACCCGCTTGTTTCATTCTTCCAATACTATGCATAAACTCATCAATTGATGATAAATCAAATGCAACATGATTAACACTTGGATGATTAGACCTTGATAAAGCAATAGTATGATGCTCATTATTACATCTTAAAAAGACCATCTGGTCACCTGAATAATCAGATACACGAAAACCTAATACGGACGTAAAAAAATCTTGTAGCCCTTCCATATCAGGAGTATTCAAAACAACATGTGAAACCTTATCAGGGTAACCCCACTTTTTATTGTTAGTTAACTTAAGTGCATCAGTTCGAAATCTTAGGCGACGGTTATCAGGATCTAAAATTTCAAAACCATACCCACCAGCAAAATCATTAAACACTCCTGGTTTACTAATTATTGTGCAATTTTGTTTAACAAGTTGCTTGAAAAGAGCATTCATTGAGGAACGATCTTTTGTTGAAAAATGAATATATTCAATTCCAAAAACTGGATGATTGATTAAACCATAGGCTATAGGTTCTGAACCATTAGCCCGAAAAAAAACTTCGTCATTTTCAGAGTGAGAAAGTGTTAATCCCCAGAGATTCTCAAAAAAAGAGCAGCTCTCTGTTAAATTAGGCCCACGCATTACAATTCCTCGTAGCCCATCAATAAGAGAAAAGTTAGTCATAGTTTCATCCTGTAGAAGTTACTAAAAAGTTAGATTTTGCTAATTTTTTTAAAGATTTAGCAAAGTTTTTTGGAGATTGTTGATAAATTGCATGACCCGCTCCTTGAAGTTCAGTGAAATTGCTTAAAACAACTGAATTAATTGTCTCATAGGCCTTAAGAGATGATTCTGGTGTGGTAATTATATCTTCAGCTCCAACGACAACATCAGTTGGACAATTTAATTTAAGTGCATCTTTCAATAATTCACCAGAAGCAAGCATCTTAACTGCCTGAATGTATCCAGGTATATTTATTCGCATCATTTCTTTGATAACTTTTGAGACAATCATTGGGTATTCATCTGGGTTGGCTACAAGCCTACTAGCGCGCCTTTTTGCAAACTTTTCTACTCCTAATAATTCAAGTTCATCAATTCGTTCTTGGGCTTTCGAGTCAAGAGTTTCATTTACTGCTTGACCATAACCCAATGCTGGAGATGCAAGCAGCAGTTTTGAAACATTTTTTGGGTAGTTGGCAGCAAAGCTTGTGGCGATTAACGCACCTAGTGAATGTCCAACTAAAAGAGGAGATTTTAATTTGAGTCTATTAAAAAAATTCTTAAGAGCCAAAGCATAATCTTCAGCAATTGGCCAGTCTGGTTTTAAAGGCTCCGAGTTGCCATATCCTGGAGCATTCCATGCGATCAATCTCCAGCTGTCTGGCAATTCTTTGATCAGTGACTCAAAAGATAATGCATTTGAGCCAATTCCATGAAGAAGGACAACTTCAAGTTCGCTATGACCTTTTCTTTCAAAAAACTCAATTGGTCCAGATTTGTGATGACTTAAATTATTCATAAAATTAAGAAAAGACAAAGCCATTATTAACAGTCAGAAGTTGGCCAGTAAGGGTTAATGCTCCTTTCGTCAAAAGAAAGCTTATTGTTTCAGTAATATCTTCAGGTGCTTGAGGACCAGGAACGGCGCGATTTTCATTATAAAAACTGTGTCTAGTTGCAGAAACATCATTAGTTGAGTCAGTAGTTAAAATCCCTGGAGCAACAGCAGTTATACCAACTTGGTCAGAGCCAAACTCTCGTGCAAGAGATTTTGTCATAGATATGATTGCACCTTTGCTAGCGACATATGACAACAATAATGGCGCACCCCAAATAGCTGTATCAGATGCAATATTTACTACCCTTCCAGAGCCAGAAGCGCGTAATAGTGGCGCAGCTGCCCGAGTCATTAACCAGGTTCCTCGTACATTTACACGCATAACTTTATCCCAGGTGTTTAGGTCAATTTCTTCAAATGAAACTCCACCAATTCCTGTAGCAATAGCCGCATTATTAACCAAACCGTCTAGTTTGCCATCAAAAGTTTTAGCAACATCTTTTAGAAGAGCTTCAATGGAATTTGGGTCCTCTAAATCTACATGAAAAAAGTGAACACCTAGTTTATTTGCAGTGCGTCGACCTTCTTCAGCATCTATATCTGCAATAATAATCTTAGCTCCGTGCTCGGAAAGACATTTGGCAATTTCTGCGCCTAATCCACGTGCACCGCCAGTCAACAATATTGAGCGATTATTAAGCACTATGACTTGCCCTCGATGTTTAGCTCAAAGTCAACATTTGATTTTGCTTGCTTCAAGAGAGTTTGGCGAATACGATTTACACCAACATCATGTTGGTATAACTTTTCATTGCCACGTACATCATCTGACATGGCCTCTAATATTTCTCGATCCTGCTCTAAGACTGTCCAGTGCTTTGATTCCAGCTCTGTTCGATAAAGAAATCTCCAACAATCACGTTGGATGCCACTAACCTCTCTCATGCGCCAAAAAAATACTTTGCAAGAGTTCTCATTAATAGGTAGAACAAAACCTACTATTCGCATATTTCCACCTGGGCCTGCAGCTTTCGGATAAGGAATATCTAGAAAACAAAACATTGTCCCATCATGCATTTCAAACTCTGTCCAATCAAAATTTTCACCTAACTGTCCAGTACGACTAACGATAAACCCGTTCTCGGTATGATCAACCTTAAATAAATCTTCTTTAGTGCCGTATGCAAGCGTAAAACTTTCTGCGTGTAAGTATGATCCATGCATCGGATCAGCAAGATTGTCTAGAGCATATCTGTAATTTGTTTTCCATACTGCGGTACATAAAAAACCCGACCAACTATCTGAAAGAAATTCTTTTGGAAACACCATACGTGGTGCTTTTTCGTTTTCAGCAGAAGGCATATAGATAAAAATAGCGTCATAAATTTCTGTAACCTCAAACGCTCTAACAATCTTTTGTCCTTCAAATTTGCAGTTCTTCATAGCTGGAACAGTCACAACAACACCTTCTCCACTAACAACGATTCCATGATAACGGCAGGAAATATGTCCTTCATGAAGTCTTCCAAATGATAATGGCGCACCTCTATGAGGACACTGATCTTTAATGCAGTGAACTTTTCCATTGTCACCACGCCAAAGTACAAGTTTTTCTCCGAGTACTTCAATGCCAAGAGGTGAAATACTTTTCACTTCAACTGATTTGGCTACAGGGTACCACTGCCCCAATATTCCATTATTAATTCTATTTTCAATTAATTCGCTTCTATCTAAATCTGGCATTAATTACACTCCTGATGCATTTTTGTTAATTCTCTGGTCGTTTAATTTTAGAAATCGGATGACTTTCTGGATAAGTAGGTATCACGGGTTTTGGATTACCAATCATGATACACATCAGCGCCTCTTCAACACCTTCATTACGCAACCCGCGATAAACACCAGGTGGAACTGAGATTACATCTCTTTCTGTCAAAACTGTTTCTACTTCCTCACCTTTGTGCTCAAAAAATAATCTAATTTTTTTACCCTTTAGAATAAAAAATACTTCTTCTGCATCGTAGTGAATGTGCAGTGGCCCTTCACAACCAGCAGGCAAAACCATAGTTGAAAATGTGAAGTGATCAGCTGGAACAACATTCGGATCCGATGTAACTCCCGAACCACCTGTTCCAATATATCGCATTTGAGCACGCTTATATTTGGGATCAAAATCAGCTTGAAATTTCAGTGCATTCCAATCAACTGTTCGGGTTTCATATCGAGCAGTACGACTCTCAATCCATTCTTTAAAACTTTGACCACTTGGAATTTGAACATTATGTGGCTCTATTTTTGGAAATTCAGGTGGAGTATTTGACATAATTTACCTTTTATTTATAATTATTCTTAAACCTCTTAAGGCTTCAAATTGACCACCAGGGATCACAAAGAACCTTGATATATTTTTAAATTCAAGCGCCAAAACCGTTTTCCCTATAAGCTAAATCTAGCTGATTATTAGTTTCTATAAGCTCTTCATTAAGTAAGTCAATTGTCCAGTCCTTTAGGCCGCTTCGTGGTGCAATAACTTTCATACTCGAAAGAGCAGCAGCAACATCTTTGAAATCATGCACTCCATTCTCAAAAATACTCATCAAAGCTTTAGCGAGTGCTTTTTCATTAGTATCTAAATCTCGCCCTTGGGATTGACTAGCTAAATTTGAACTATGTAAAGACTCTGCATTTAATTCTACGTATTCATTTTTCATATTTCACCTTAAGTTATATATGTTCATATATGAACAATGTGTTCATGTTTTAATTATACTTCAACTAAACCAACAACATCCTATATTTTTTGTTCGGACCATGCGGTTCCCTTCAGGCCTGATGGGTTGGAACCAGAGACTTACTTCGAAGGGCAATTTGCCGGTCAATCAGCAAATGCATCATCGCCATTTTCTGCGATGTTGCAGCAGGATCAGCCCACAGGTTATCCAACTCATCCGGATCCTCGCCAAGATTAAAAAGCTCTCCAAGATCAGATCCTTCGAAAACGCTCATCCGCCAACTGTCATGAACGAGCGACCAGAAAGCGGTACGCCCATCGTCCGATGCCATCAAGAAGCCGGAATCCTCGATCAGTACAGGTAAGTTTTTGACATCATCAGCCAAAAGATCACGACCCTGCATTCCATACGGGACTTTCAGACCCGCTTTTTGCAGAAGCGTGGGCGCAAAATCGATCGCACTACCTTGAATTCCCGTGACGTCCGTCCCGCGATTTGCCGGATCGGACCAGATCAGAGGTACACGGATCAGCCCGTGACTGTGAACCCCGCCTTTAAGAACGGTGCCATGATCACCCATATAGTCGCCGTGATCTGACATGTAGATGATATTGGTGTTTTCGGATTTTCCCGTATTTTTCAGGGCTTGCATCACAACGCCAACTTGTTCGTCAATCATGGTGATCGTACCGTAATTCAGCGCGATCATGCGGCGCGTGGCCTTATCATCAGTATGAAATGGCCAGAACTCATCGGGTTTTTCCGCGCCAATTTCATACATCCTCTGAATATGGTTAGGTAAATCGCTTCTGGCGCTGGTTCGATGACCAAAACTTTTTGGCAGCGGGATGTCCGCAGGATCATAAAGATCAAAATAGCGACCTGGGGGTGTAAATGGGTGGTGAGGATCTGGAAAAGACACGACAAGAATGAATGGAGTATCGTCCTGTTCCTCAAGAAATTCGCAAGCCTGCTCACCAACATATGACGTTGGATAATGTTCCTCGGACAGTGCTGTGCGCCAGATTTGTGGCGTTTCCGGTGAACCGTCTTCCAACGCCCCAGCCCGTCCGCGTGGGTCTGTCGCCCCAGCCAGTTTGCCTTTCAGCCAGCCAGAATAGTGTCCCTCAACCTGGTCACCGTGCCCAATGCACAAGCGAACGTGATCAAATCCATAGTAGGGAAGTGGCAATTCCTTATTAGGGTTCTTGATCCAGCTTGTTCGAATTTCACACTCATATTCCGAACCCCGCCGTTGCGATCTTAAGGCTAGGTTGTAGGGCCCGTTTGGTTCTTCGCCTTTCCCATTTGATTGAGGTAACTTTGCCTCAATCGGTGAGACGTTCTGAAAGTGTGCTTTGCCTACAAGACCTGTTCGATAACCACTAGATCGCAAGACATCCGCGTAGGTCGTGCAATCCAAGCCGAGTGGTATACCGTTTTGCCTGCACCCGTTGACCGACGTCAACTGCCCCGTTGCAAGTGCTGCACGGTTTGGTTGGCAAATTGGATTTGCGACATAGAAATTATCAAACCGCGTTCCACGATTGGCAATCGCATCGATATTTGGAGTTCGTACGATGGGATTCCCATAGCAACCTAAATGATCAGCCCTTTGTTGGTCTGTCATAAAGACAATGAAGCTAGGTCGTTCGGTCATTTGAACATCAGATCCACTGGATATGTCACAATTTCGGGAATGAAGAACAGCAAGAGGATTGCGATAAAGTCGCAGATGACGAAGGGGATAGCGGCTCCATAAATATCACCCATTGTTGTGCCTTTTGGCGCCACGCCTTTCATCACGAATAGAGCCGCGCCAAATGGGGGGGAGGTCGCACCGGTTTCAATAGCAACCAAATACATCGCCGCGAACCAAATCGGATCGAACCCAAACTGTATCACGATGGGAATGAATATCGGTAACGTGATCAGCATTATGGGCAAGGGCCCCATAACCATGCCCATCAATATCACGAGCATGATCATCAAGAAAACAATGGCTTCATTGGAGATATCAATCGACATCACGGCATCAATCATGCCGTAGGTTGCGCCAGTGAACGCCAAGAGCTGCGAAAACGTTATAGCCGCAGATATGATCAGCAATACCATCACCGAAATATTGGCGCTGGAAAACATTGTGTCGCCAAAAACCTTGAACGTCAGTCGCCGTTTCAGGGCTGCCAAAATAAGGACCGAAAAGGCGCCAGTAGCCGCTGCTTCACTTGGCGTTGCTATCCCTAAGAAAATGACGCCAACGACGGAAAAAATCACAAATGCGAGTGGCAGGATATTAATTGCTGTCGCAGACAGTTTTTCAGAAAGAGAAACCTTTGGCACGTCGAATGAGGGCGCTAGCTCTGGTTGTAGCCGGCAGCGTCCAAGGATATAGATGATGTACAGCAGCGCCATCAACAGACCCGGAATAATGATGCCGATTAGGATCCGGCGGATTGAGAGTTCGGCGATGACGCCGAGCACAACTGCCAAAGCCGAAGGCGGGATCATAATTGCCAGACCGGACGAACCCAGGATCGGACCAAGCGACATCGGTTTTTTGTAGCCTCGCTTTTCCATCTCTGGCGTTAGCGACGATCCAAGCAACGCGATGGACCCCATCGAATTGCCGGTTAGGGTTGAAAAGAGAACACCACCTCCGACAGCCATTAACGCCAAACGCCCACGCAACCGCCCGAACCATTTATCGAGGGTGTCCATTAAATCAATTGCGATACCGGACCGGAACATCGCCTCGCCCATAATCATGAACAGGGCGATGGGTATCAGCACGAAACTAGACACTGAATCAACCGAATTCAGAACGAGTTGCTTAATGCCCGGCAAGCCACCCATCAGGATAGCCGATCCAACAATGTTAACCGCGAGAAATGCAAACGCGACCGGCAATCCTACAAACATCAGGACAAAGAGTGGGCCAAGAATAATGGCGATTATATAGTACCATTCCATGACTATAAAGCCTTGCCTTTTAGAGTTCGGATAAACTGCTCTATGAACTGGATGGCCATCAATCCGGCACCCAATGGCAATGCTGCGGTCAGCCACCAGCTATAGGGGCGCATCACGGTGATTTCCCGGACGCCAAGCCCATATTGTTCAACAACAACTATTACTCCGACAATTGCCAGAACAGCACAGACCAGAAAACCTATTACGGAATTCAACGCTTGAAATATTAACCGCCAGGTATTCGTGAAACTAGTGTAAACAATGTCGATAACCACATGCATATTCTTCTCGAGCAAATAGGGAGTCCCAAGGAATGTGATGTAAAGAAGTGAGTACTCGCTGGTTTCTAAGACCCAAAGACGCGAGGAAGCACCAAGTGCACGCCCAGTAACCTCCAAGCAAATTATGGTAGCGATGAAGAAGAGGAGAGCAGCGCCAAGGATTGCACAATACAAATTTAAGCGGCTGAAAAAATGACTCAACTTAGCAAATGTGCTGTACAAGTTTTTTTACTCCTGTAAAAAAAAGAGGTGGAGCCAGTGTTTGCTTGGCTCCACCTAACTTTCGTTGCCCGTGCGCTATTTGTCCAGCATTCCTCGCAGCTCGGCAGCAACTTCGTCGCCGGCATTTGCAGCTGTGACAGCCCATGCGGCATCCATTGCCATTTGCTCATAACGTGCGGCTTCATCAGCTGGCAGTTCCAAAATGTTGAACCCAGCGGCTTTCATCAGTTCGATGTTATCGGCGATATCTTGACCCCAGATGTAGTCCATACGATATGCAAAGTCCCATCGAAGGAACGTTGTCAGCCGTTGCTGTAAATCGGTCGACATCTTGCCCCATGTCTTCTTGTTAATCAGGACCGGGAAGCCAGCGCGGTAAACACCGGGGAAAATCACTGTCTTGACCAAGCCTTCGAATTGTTTGGCTTGTGCAAGTGGGCCTTGCATGTATCCGTCAATCGTTCCGCGCTCCATCGCCGTGAAAATATCTCCCATCCCCATCACGATCGGCTCTGCACCTAGGGCCTTGACGATCGGTAGCAAAGTTGGGAATACACGGATTCGTTTCCCTTTCAGATCCTCAAGACCTGACACTTCTTTGGCCATGTAGATCACAAAATTCAGCTGTGTCGCTGGAATTTCACCGAGAAAGATAAGGTCTTTTTCAGCGTGAAGTTCCGTCATGCGTTCATGGTAGTTTGTCGCTGCGATCTCAGCGTAAGTCTTGTACGACAGGTTCATGGTTCCAGAGGTTGGCACCAGGCCCTGATAATAGCTCGGGCTGGTATAGGTCATATCGACTGCGCCATTGCGCACGCCCTCGGCTTGTTTGAATGGTGGCATAATTTCGGGGCCACCGCGCCAGTTAATCTCAACTTCGCCAGCGAATTTTGTATTCACTTCATCAACGAACATCTTGAACGGTTTGTTGATGTAAACCGGCTTTGGTGCCAGCGTCACGGCGTCAATCTTGACGACATCTGCCAAAGCAGGCGTCGCTACAAGCGATGCTGCAATGAATGCGCTTGCAATGAATGCGCTTTTTAGAAAGTGTTTCATAGTTTCTCCTTTTGGTTGGTTGTTATTTCACTTTAAGTGATATATGTTCATATATGAACAATGTGTTCACGTTTTAATTATACATCAACTAAGCAAAAAAAATAGAATATTTTGAGCCTAGTTAAAGTCCAAATCCTCTCTGATCTATGAGGGAGAGTGTATTAATACTTAGCCGAGAAAGTGAGATAATCGATTTCAAGGTACACTCCTTTAATAATCATACTACTATTTTTTGGCTTGAGGAATATTAAATCGAGTTTTAAAATGTCTCCATTCAAAGCGATCAGGGTAATTCCTACGGTAGTCCTCGAATTTTGAAATGTCTTTTATTTCTAGATGGTCTTCAATGAATGGATATATTGCATTAAGAGTTTCGTGAAGTGTATTTTCATTAATAGTAACTGCTGTTGGACTTATAAGGTTTTCGAATTCATTCTTCAAAGGAGTCTTAGTAAAGCTACATAAGTCCTTATAAATCATATAACTACCCATAAATTTAGCATCTATTGAGTGTCCTGCAATGTGAGGAGTTGCCCAGTAGGCCGTATTCTGAAGTTTAGTGTTAATATTAGGCTCTTCTTCCCAGCAGTCGATTATGTTGGCTTTTGTTATAGTGTTTTCCCAAAGACTCTCATCAATGATGCCTCCTCGAGCTGTATTAATTACAATAGAGTCTTGAGTAATGAGCTCAAAATTATGACTTCCTAGAAGGTTGTAGGTAGGATGTGAGCCTGAAAAGGTTAGCGGTGTATGAAAGGTCACGATATCAGCACTGAGAGCCGTATTAAGGTCTACAAAGTTTTCTTTTCCCTCAATTTCCTGGCGAGGCGGGTCATTAAGAAGGGTGGTGATTCCAAGCTGTTTTGCTTTGAAATCTAGTCTAGAACCTACATTGCCAACACCAATAATTCCTAGTGTTTTGTTAGATAAATCAAAACTGTAATCGTTAGCAAGATTTGAAATAGCGCTAATCACATATTCTGCTACAGCATTTGCATTACAACCCTGAGCTGACACAAAAGTTATGTTGTTTTCATGCAAATAGGCTTCATCAATATGGTCAAGTCCAGCAACGGTTGAACCAACAAATTGAACCTTAGTTCCTTGGAGTAGCTCCTTGTTGACCCTTGTTCTCGATCTTACAATCAATATGTCGCAATCTAACAGACTTTGACGGTTGATTTGTCGTCCAGGAAGAGTAACAATTTCACCAAAATCAGAGAAAATTTCCTTAAAACCCCAGACTGCATCATCAATCATTAGTTTCATTTAGGGATGCTCCAGTTGATGGGTTGTTGTTTATTTGATTCAAGATAGTGATTAGTTTTAGAAAAGTGCTTACATCCAAAGAACCCTTTATGTGCTGAAAAGGGAGAAGGGTGGGGAGCACTAAGTATTAGGTGTTTATCTGAGTCAATTAATTCAGCTTTTTTTCCGGCATAAGCACCCCAAAGTAAAAAAACTAAATTGTGTTTTTTTTCATTCAGTAATTTAATAACATTATCTGTAAAAGTTTCCCATCCCTGATTTGCATGAGAAGCAGGGCTGTTTTTTGCAACTGTTAAGACGCTGTTCAGTAACAAAACCCCTTGCTTTGCCCAGTGTGATAAATGACCGTGATGAGGTATGGTAGTTCCTACATCACTCTCAAGTTCTATATAAATGTTCCTAAGTGAAGGAGGTATGGGTACACCTTCAGGTACTGAAAAACTAAGTCCTTCTGCCTGATTTATGCCGTGATAAGGGTCTTGACCAATAATAATGACCTTTGTGTTGGAAAAGCTAGAGTATTCAAAGGCTTTATACCAATTTTCTTTGGTTGGATAAATTTCTTTAGATTGATTGTCGTAAAGAAAAGAATACAGAGATTTAAAATAATCCATCTCTCTTTCTGCTGCTAAAAGCTCAGACCAGTCCCCAATATCAGGCCTCATTTATTTTGCTCCTTGGGTAGAATATATCACTGAGAATATTATAGCAAGGTTTGGGAATGGCTAACTGGTTGGAGTTCTGGGAAAACAATGAAATTAATTGGCATTCTGATGTTGTTACTCAGGAACTAGAAGAGTACTTAGGATTGCTCAAACTTGAGCCTGGCGATAAAGTGTTTTTCCCTCTTTGTGGCAAAAGTCTTGATATGACTTACATACTTAATCAAGGTTTTTCTGTCATTGGTGTTGAGCTTAGTGAGATTGGTATTAAGCAGTTTTTTCATGAAAATAATTTAGATTTTACAATCTCTCAAGTTGGTGAATTTGATCTTTACAGTGCTAAAAATATAGAAATATACTGTGGTGATTTCTTTTCATTGACCTCTAAACATTTGTGTGACGTCAAAGCTGTATTTGACCGGAAATCATTGATAGCACTTGACCGGAATTTAAGACAAAAATATGTAAAACATTTAAATGATATAATATCATTGGGTGTTCGGATACTATTGATAACTTTGCATTATCCGCAACATCAGATGAGCGGCCCACCTTTTTCAGTTGATAAATCTGAAGTTGAGTCGCTTTTTAGTATGGCCTTTAAATATCAAGAATTAAAGTCTTTTCAAGATATTGAGAATGGGTCAAAGCTAGTACGTGCAGGCGTAGATTATATTGAAAATGCAGCTTATTGTCTGCAAAAAGTGAGAGAATAATGGCAAAAAAAATGACGGGCATAGTCGCCCAGTTTGGTACAAAGGGTTATGGATTTATTACAGGTGATGATGGTGAAAAGTATTTTGTACACCAAAAAAATGTTTACAACAAGTCTCGATTAAGAGCCGATACTCGGGTCAAGTATAAGGTAGAAACTTCTGAAAAAGGGCTGGTAGCAGTGGATGTCAAGCTTGAAAAATTGAGTGAAAAATCAAAGCCATTGACTGATAATGATATTAAATTTATGTTGTGCGCTTTATTTGTATTTCAGTTAGTTATTGCTTATTTTGTATTCTTTAAATATCATTAATGAAAAAATTAATCGTTCTTGGTTTAGCAATTTTAATGGTCCTTTCGGGATGTTTTTCAACACCAGCAAGGGAGGTTACCAATATTTGTGATTTACTAGATGAGAAAGTGAGTTGGTATAAAGCAGTCAAGAAAAGCGAAGAAAAATGGGGTGCCCCTATGCACTTGCAGTTAGCGATTATTTATCAAGAGTCGCATTTTGCTTCAAACGCAAAACCACCAAGAAATAAGATTTTTGGAATAATACCTGGTGCAAGACCAACAACATCATTCGGCTATACTCAGGCAAAGAAGGCCACTTGGGATTGGTATCAACTCAAAACAGGAAACAAGTCAGCTAAACGAGACAATTTTGCTGACGCTGTTGACTTTGTTGGATGGTATGTTAATCAATCTTTGTTGCGTTCTAAAATTAGCAAAACAAATGCCTACCGCCAGTATTTGGCTTATCATGAAGGTCATGGCGGTTATAACAATAAGACTTATGAAAATAAGGCCTGGCTCATTGATGTTGCTAAAAATGTTGAAAAGAAGTCTAATACCTACAAGAGTCAACTGTCTCAATGTAGGACAAAGCTTGATAAGAATCGCGTGTGGACACTTTTCTAATTATTATTAGTTAATTTAGTTCAAAGTTAAGTTAAAAAAAACTGATATCTATATCGAGATAGAAGATTATTAATGAACACACAAAACCTTATTCATTCAATTATTCAGAGGATTGCCACTGGACCTGAACTCAGTAAAAACATAGAAACGGAAGAGGCAGAAGTAGCCATGAGTGCAATTCTTAGTGGCGAAATAGACGAGGTTCAGTCTGCCATCTTCTTGATTGCGCTGAGAATGAAGCGTGAAACTATGGAAGAAAATATAGGCATTCTTGAAGCCTTATTAAAGTTTACTGATTGTCAGAAAATTGATGTGGATAACCTAGTCGATATAGGTGACCCTTATAGTGGTTATAATCGCTCCATTCCTATTTCAGCTTTCTTACCACCACTACTTGCAGAACTCGGCCTACCAACGTTAATACATGGCCTAGACTCTGTCTCTCCAAAATACGGATTGACCCATCGGCACATTAATCAAGCTTTGGGCATAAATGTAGATTTATCCGTTAGTGAATCAAAAGCTAGAATTGAGGATAGCGATATTGGTTGGTCTTATGTTGATCAAAACCAATATTGCAAGCCACTACATGACCTTGTTCCACTCAGAAACAAGGTCGTTAAAAGAACTGTTCTTAATACGGTGGAAACATTGATTGGGCCTCTTAGAGGGAAAAATACTCATTCTATTTTGGGTTACGTTCATAAAGCTTATCCTCCTATTTATGCAGCTTTATGTGAAAAAGTAGGGTTTGATAGTAGTCTGCTGATTCGTGGCGTTGAGGGAGGTGTTGTGCCATCACTTAGACAAAAAGGGTTAATGATTTCCTACCATAGAGGTGTTGAAAAAGCTCAAGTTTCGATAGATCCTAAACTCTTGGGAATTAATAGAGAGTTACGTGCTATAGCCTTTCCCAAAGAGTTTGAAAATGGTATAGAAAGAGATTTGTTAGCTGAGTATGCAGTTAATTTAGGTCGTTCTGCGCTGTCCGGTGAGTCGGGTATGTTTTATGATGGCTTGGTATACTCTGCGAGTTTGATTCTTTGGCATTTAGGGAAATCAAAAACGCTTCCATCAGCTGCTGATAGAGTTAGAGAGGTTCTAAACTCAGGTAAAGCTTTAAATAGATTGGAGGCTAAAAGCCTTTGAATTACTGAAATTGTTGTTGGTTTAGCTTGGCATACTCACCAGAAGCATTAATTAATTCCTTATGTGACCCTTGTTCAATGATTTCACCATCTTTGAGAACAATAATACGGTCAGCATTCTGTATGGTGCTCAAACGATGCGCAATAATTATTGTTGTTCGGCCTTGCTGCATTTTATTGATTGCCGTTTGAACGAGTTTTTCCGTGGCAGTATCAAGGGCTGAAGTTGCCTCATCTAGAATTAGAATTGGACTGTCTTTGGCTATGGCTCTAGCTATTGAGAGTCTTTGACGTTGGCCACCTGATAGAGTAACACCATCTTCTCCGATTTCAGTGTCGAATTGGTTATCCAAATTTTCAATAAATTCAACAGAATTTGAAACTTTAGCAGCATGAATAATTGATTCTAGAGACATAGTGTCTTTTTTTCCGAAAGCAATATTACCTTTTACTGTGTCATTAAATAAGCGTACATGTTGATCTACAAAAGAAATATTAGACCTAAATGAGTTTAACTCAAATTCATTGATGTTTATTTCGTCTATCGTTATCTTGCCACTACTTGGTTTATAGAATCGTGCTAAAAGGTTTACCAGTGTTGTTTTGCCGCTGCCAGTGCTGCCAACCAAGGCAATAGTTTCACCACTTTTTATAGTTAAATTGATATTCTTTAACGGAGACTTCTCTCCGTCGTAAGAAAAACTTACGTTGTCAAAGTTAATGTCACCTTTGGCATGATCTAATATTTTATTACCCTCGTTAACTTCAGTTTTTTCATCAATCAATGTAAAGACACTTATTGCAGCCACTATTGCCTGTTGTAATGGCTTGTTAATATTAATAAGGCTCTTTGCTGGCTTGATTAGCATACCCATTGCAGTAAAGAAAGCTAGAAAATCACCAGCACTCATTGTTAAATAGGTTGATGATAGGTAAACCACACAGGCTAGGGATAATCCTATAAGTATATTAACTATTGATGTGTTAAGGCCACCAGCCATGTCAACTTTAAAGCGCTGTTGGCGAATTGTGTTGATGAGTTTAAAAAATTTACTTTGTTCGTTTTCCTGTGCGTGATATATTTTAACAAGGTCACTTCCTGAAATATTTTCATCCAAAAGGTGGGTCATCTTTCCCATAGAGTCTTGAACCTTTTTAGAGCCACTTCTCATACGAGTGGTTGACAATTTAACAGCTAGATAAACTAAGGGGAGAAGCACTAAAAGAGTAAGGCTTAAGAGGTAGTTTTTATAAAACAAATACCCTGTTAACAGAACGACTGTCAATGATGATTTGATAAAGTCAAGCCATATAGTTGAAGCTGCAGCAGAGATTTGTTCTACATCAAAGGTTAATTTAGAAAGCGTTCCACCGGTTGTATTTTTATCAAAGTAGGTCTTAGGTAGTTTTAACAATTTAGCGAACATATCAACCCTTAGATCCATGATGACCTTGTTTGAAATCCAGGAACTGGCGCTCACTGATATTAGTGCAAATAATGAGCTCAGTGTAATGACTACAAATAGTGCTAATGAATAAAGTAGTGCGGATTCATTGGAGCGTTCAATCCCAAACAAGGTATCAATTATTTGGCCAGTTATTTCAGGAATTGAGGCCTCTAATGCGGTAGCAAAAACCATCATTAGAGAGGTAAAGGCAAGCTTTCCTATGTGATTTTTAATGTATGGAAAGAGTCGCTGTATGAATTGTCTATAACCCATCATGATTACTTTAATTGGATGTGCCCATATTCTACACAAATTTGTGTATCATAGCTATTTCAAACTTTGTTAGTTTTAGATGACAAAATACATTTTTATAACCGGTGGCGTGGTTTCCTCTTTAGGTAAAGGAATAGCCTCCGCTTCTTTGGCTTCAATTCTGGAAAATCGAGGCCTAAATATCACCCTCCTTAAACTAGACCCATACATTAATGTTGACCCTGGCACCATGAGTCCTTTTCAGCATGGTGAAGTTTTTGTCACCAATGATGGGGCGGAAACGGATCTGGATTTAGGTCACTATGAAAGATTTGTTCGCACTCAACTTGGAAAAAAGAACAACTTCACTGCTGGAAGAGTTTATGAGAATGTAATTAAGCGTGAACGTAAAGGTGATTATCTTGGTGCAACGGTTCAAATTATTCCCCACATAACTGATGAAATTAAAAGGTTAACGAAAGAGGGTGCCGAAGGTGCCGACGTTGCTTTGGTTGAGATCGGTGGTACAGTTGGTGATATTGAGTCACTCCCCTTCATGGAGGCGATTAGACAAATGAGTCTAGAGTTAGGTCGCGAAAACACCTTATTCATTCACTTAACCCTTGTACCCTATATTAAAGTTGCTGGTGAACTTAAAACCAAACCAACCCAGCACTCAGTCAAAGAACTTAGAGGAATCGGAATTCAGCCAGATATACTTATCTGCCGTTCAGAACAGCCTCTTGCAGATGCAGAACGTAAAAAGATTGCGTTATTCACAAATGTAGCAGAGAATTCTGTCTTTGTCTCTCTAGATCAGGACTCAATATACAAGGTTCCTGAGGTTCTCCACGAGCAGGGACTGGATGACATTGTTGTGGCTAAGTTGGGGCTTGACTGTAAAGCCGCTGATTTAACCGAGTGGAGTAATGTAATTTCACGTCTAGAAATGCCTAAACACAGTGTCGATGTTGCCATGGTTGGAAAATACATGGATTTAACTGAATCTTATAAGTCTCTATCTGAAGCGCTAATTCATGCTGGTATTCATACCCAAACAAAAGTCAATATTCATTATTTTGATTCTGAGGAGATTGAAAAGAATGGTGCCGATTGCTTAAGTAATATGAGTGCAGTGCTTGTCCCTGGAGGTTTTGGTATTCGAGGTATTGAGGGAAAAGTTGAAGCTGTTCGATATGCTAGAGAGAATAATTTACCTTATCTTGGAATCTGTTTAGGGTTGCAGGTTGCTGTAATTGAGTTTGCTCGCAATAAAGCCAACATGAAAGCTGCAAACAGCACTGAATTTGATCAAAATACAGCTTTCCCAGTTATTGGACTTATTACTGAGTGGCAGGATGAAAACGGAGATACTCAAAAACGAAATTCTGATTCGCACTTGGGAGGCACAATGAGGCTAGGTGGCCAGGAATGTGAACTTGTTCAAGGTAGTCGCTCACAAAAAATTTATGGCGCTGAAAGAGTGACAGAGCGTCATCGTCATCGATATGAAGTTAATAACAAGCTGATTGGTGAGATCGAAAAGGCGGGATTGACTATTTCAGGCAGGTCCCATGATGGTTCATTGGTTGAGATGGTAGAGATTTCTGATCACCCTTGGTTTGTGGCTTGTCAGTTTCACCCGGAGTTCACTTCAACACCAAGAGACGGCCATCCATTGTTTGAGAGTTTTATAAATGCTGCTAAGGAAGCACACAATCTGATACTTTCTTAATTTTCTATTCTCAGATTTATCTAAAAATTATTTATTTTTTCTTAACGAACTTCATTAGGCGCTTTCTTTTTTGAACTTGACGTGCCGATAGTTTATTTTTTTTATCCTTAAACGGGTTATCACCACTTTTATACTCAATCTTTATAGGGGTATTGGAAAGCTTAAGGGAGGTTATAAAGAAGTTTTTTAAAAATCTTTCATAACTATTGGGAATATTATTAACGTGGTTGCCATGGAAGATAAAAGTTGGAGGAAATACTCCAGATTGGTTTACGAACTTAAGTCTTGGCCTTTTTCCTGCTACTGGAGGAGCCTGATGAGCATCATTTGCCTTCTCCAAAATCTTATTAAGTAATGAAGTTGGAAATCTTCCACCAGCATGTTCAAATGATTTTTTAATAGAATCTTCAATATCAGCAGTCACAAACTCCACATCAAATCCAAACTCATCGGCTACAATTGTTAGTGTTTCTGCATCTAGCCTTTGATTCATAGTTACCATAATGCCTAAAGACATACATGCTGAAATAATATCAGTTGAAGTAACTTCCATCATTGTAGCCACTTCTCCTACAGTAATAAATTCTGTTACCTTAATTGTTTTTTTGTCTGCTTCATTTAAAGCTATATCTTCTTCAGATTTTAATTTATGTGAGTCTCTTTTTTCCTTTCTGTATTTAGCTCCTTTAGAAGTGCTAGATTTTCCTTGCAGTTTCTCTAAAGTCTCTCTTATTTGCTTTTGAACGTCTAATTCTGAAGGTTCGGCTAATGTAGTTTTTGATCTTGATTGTTTGACAAAATTTCTCTTATTCGAGTCAGGACTAGGTTTGACTGGATCTTTTATTATTCTTTTTCTTTTTCTTTTTGATTCAGAAGATGATGTTTTCTCCTCAGAACTAGGTTTTGGTTTATTAAATTGTCCTAGATCAATTTTATCGCCTACAGTCTTTAAACCAGTTAATTTTTTGTATTGAGTTTTGATATTACTCTCTTCCTTTTTTTCAATCTTTAATTCTGTTTTTTCAGCAACTATATCATTTGTTTTATCATCCTTAACGCTTTGATCAACTTGAATATTTTTCTGAACCTTACTGGATTTAGGTTTATTCAATTTATCTAAATCTATTTTTCCTAAATAAATTGGTTTTTTAACTTCAACTTTTGCTTTAATTAGTGCATTTTGTTTTTTTATTTTTATTTTTATTTTTATTTTTTTTTTTTTTTTTTTTTTTTTT
>ENA-ORXI01000787-ORXI01000787.1-sediment-metagenome-genome-assembly--contig:-NODE-787-length-26184-cov-4.016279_pt1 | contig 26184 bp, 20 predicted proteins | sample MGYA00237861_ERZ511468 | MGnify/ENA primary metagenome ERZ511468 (study PRJEB26299, sample SAMN06266213) | sediment metagenome | isolation source: Hudson Canyon methane seep mesocosm | place: USA:Hudson...
CACCCTTCTCTGCACCTTCGATGTGACCTTGTTCAATGGCTTTCTTCGCATTATCCCACGCACCACCTGCGTTGGCCATGAACAGCGCCATCAGCACACCGGTCACAAGTGCTCCAGCCAGAAGCCCACCCAGGGCCGCCGAGCCGAGAAATGTTCCAACAATTACCGGAGCAGCGATTGCAGTCAGCCCTGGGGCCACCATCTCGCGAAGAGCTGCCTGAGTAGAGATCTCAACGCATCGGGCACTGTCGGGCTTGACACCCTCTCTGCCCTCTAGAAGGCCATCTATCTCGCGGAACTGGCGCCGAATCTCAGTCACCATTTCACCTGCAGCCTTGCCGACGCTGGTCATCGTCATTGATGCGATGACGAATGGCAACGAACCACCGATAAGCAGCCCGATGACGACCATTGGTTCAGTAAGACTGAGGTCTGCCGCCTCGATTCCACTTGAGGTCTTGAATGCGGCAAACAGAGCCAGAGCGGTCAGAGCTGCTGAGCCAATGGCAAATCCCTTGCCGATAGCAGCGGTGGTGTTGCCGATGCTGTCGAGACCATCGGTAATCTCACGGACATCTGAGCCGAGCTTACTCATCTCTGAGATTCCGCCAGCATTGTCCGCCACTGGGCCGTATGCATCGACGGTCATTGTGACGCCGACCGTAGCTAGCATGCCCATGGCGGCCATTGCGATTCCGTACAAGCCTAGATCGCCGCCACCCATGTAGTGGTTAGCACCGTAGATGCCGCCTGCGATGAGAAGGATTGGTAGGAATGTTGACTGCATCCCGACAGAGAGGCCAGCGATGGCGTTGGTAGCAGGGCCAGTCTTGGACATCTCTCCGATGTGAGGGATTGCCTTAGGAGATATTCCGAAGACATCCTCAATCCCAGTGTAGTACTCAGTGACGAGTCCGATTGCAATTCCAACTATGCTACCGATGATTACTGCAATCATTGGGTTGGTACCTGTATCCAGTTCGAGATAACCGATTCCGAACCAACCGCCTATCCAGAATAGAATCGCGCCAATGAAAGTGGTGTTACGCAGTGCTGCAGCGGCATCTCCTCCCTTCATCAGTTCCATGCTGAAGACACCGACGATACTCGCTACGTAACCTACGAAAGCGAGGAATAATGGGAGGATGACATAGTGATCTCCCATGTCCGAAGATGCCTGGGCTATGACCATGGCAGCGATGATTGAGCCTACGAATGACTCAAAGATATCCGCTCCCATTCCTGCCACATCTCCAACGTTATCTCCAACGTTATCGGCGATGACACCCGGGTTTCGAGGATCGTCCTCGGGAATTCCAGCCTCGACCTTTCCGACGAGATCGGCTCCGACATCGGCGGCTTTGGTGTAGATGCCCCCGCCCACGCGCGCGAAGAGCGCTATTGACGAAGCACCCATTCCGAAGCCAGCGATGTTCTGTACAGCCTCACCGGTGCCTAACCACATGGCCATCACTGAGATTCCCAGAAGCCCCAGTCCGCCCACAGACAGACCCATCACGGCTCCGCCATTGTACGAAACAGCAAGCGCTGCGGACTGTCCGCCCTCGGCTGCGGCCATGGCCGTGCGCCCATTAGCGCTGGTAGCCGCGCGCATGCCACTGAAACCAGCAACGACGCTTGCTGCTGCACCAGCGAGGAAAGCTATCGCAGTCTCCGGCTCAGTGGTTGGGTTAGCATACAACAACGCGGCAACCACTGCGATGAATATGGCTAGATACCTGTATTCTGCATTCAGAAAGGCCATGGCGCCATTCTGAATCTGCTGAGTAATGTCTGCGACAACTGGATTGCTAATCTCGATTTTGTTAATCTTATTGTACAGCATGAAAGCGATCAGTAGCCCTACTATTGCTGTCCCTGCTCCTATTTCTTGGATGTTCTCTATCTCAATCATACTGTTCACCTGTCGCCCCGCCGACCCAAGACTCGCTTATAATTCAAATCCCGCGCCTCCGCCCCGTAGGGGCGGATGAATCAGGCATTTAGGACAGTGGAAGCGAAAGAGCTCAGGATGCCCGCGCCATCGTGTTCTCTTTGGAACGAATCCAACTCTTCCTGACTGATGTGACCCCATTCAAAGGCGCGCTCGATGCGGGCCTTTGCAGCTTCTGGGTGGAACTGCACTCCCCATGCTGGGAGGCACTCGCCGTCATCGTCGAGAACCCTTACCGCGGTTACGAGGTTGTGATTTGTATGGCCGAGCAGCGAGCAGCAATCAGGAACTGTCACGACATGGTCTCGGTGAGTGAACAGCACAACAGGGGTGTCGCCCGGACCCGACCTCCTCGTGCCGAACAGTGAGTCATCCCTCCCCTCGTTGGTAAGTTCGAGGTCAGAAACTCCGTTGAACAGAGTATCTTTTCTGGTAATCTTCGCCCCCAATGCCTTGCATAGCAGTTGATGCCCGAAGCAGATGCCGAGTGTTGGAGTTCCCGACCTCGCCGAGACCCGTAGGAGCGATGCTCCACCTTCCATCCAGTCCTCCCAAATTGAGACATTGCGGCGCGAGCCGCTGCAGTACAAGGCATCCACATCGAAGTTAGATAACCACTCAGAGGTCAAATCATCGTCGCCGTGCAACGGCATGGCAATCCTGCGAAAGCGCACCGGATTGCCGGAGATATCGACAACGCATTCCTGCCAGAAACCGTATTCGTCATCCCAGTGAGGGACGTCGTCATCCGTCAGGACAATCTCACCCTCTACCTGCGCCCTGTCGCCGACCTCTTGGGACTGCATCTGAGGGGTGAGCAACAGTACCTCCACGCTGCCGGCCTTGGCTAGGGGCCTAATCATCTCCTGATTGCCCCCGTGGCCGAACTCAGAACGCTCGACGAGCAGGTCGAGAAGCATCACCCTCGTGTGTGCGCCCATAGCACCTCCTAGGGGCAATTGGTTGAAAGGCCACCCCCCGGACTGCATTGCCGGAGGAAGGCCCCATATGGTGGACAAGCAGATGATTCTCGACTCTGTCGGGCCAGTTCAGGCCGTGCTCGACGCGCATGACGGGGTGGTCAATGTGATGGACACCACTGACGGCGTAATCATGATCTCCCTAGAGGGCGGATGCACCGGTTGTAGCGCTACTCCGATGACGGCGATGCAAATCTACTACTCGCTGATGAAACTCGTCGAGGTGCAGGACGTCGTATTCGCCAATGGCGAACTGCCAGCCTATATGCGTGCATTCATCGATGACAAGCTCTCCGGCGAGTAACTACTCTTCCTCAGCACGCATCTTTGCTATCTTGTGTGGATTGGCCTCGCCCTGAACGTCCTTTCCTTTGATGTTCATCACTCCGGCCAGCGCTACTATCACAGCCACCACGGCCATCGGCCTCGCAACATTCCTGGATTCCCACAGTTCCCCTCCCATGTAGTGAAGAGCGAATAGCATCACAGCAGATACGAGGCACAGCACGGCTATCACTCGCTGAGCCAGCATCTCGCTGGCCTCGGTCCGAGAGAAGGTACCTATCGACATCCAGAGGAGAACAGCGACACTGCACAGGCTCACTGAGGCCGTCTCAGCCAACGCAACAGCATCCACATCAAGCCGTGCGCGGGGTCGCTTGAGTATGTTGGGGACGAACCTTCCCACCTCTGAGGGACAGAGTCAAGTCGAATGGCCACTGGTTGGGAGCGTGGTCAAGTCGTCCGGATGGAGTCTACCGAAGGCGAGGTCCGAGGGCCCCCCTTTCATCACCAAGTCTCAGATTGTCACGGTCCTCGAACAAGCCGGAGTACTACTCGAGCTAGACGGGGCCAACCGATTCCGAGTCATCGCCTACCAGAACGCGAGTCGCGCACTGGCCTCGCTAGAGGAGGACCTACTGATAGTGGTGAATGAGGAACGCATCACTGAGGTCAAGGGAATAGGCAAAGGCTTGGGTGCACTGATTACCGAGGCAGTATTGGAAGGTTCCTGGGGTGGCCTAGTCTCACTATACGAACGCGTCCCGCCCGGATTGATGGAGATCGTCGGCATTCCTGGGCTAGGGCCGAAGCGTGCACGCACTCTGTACGAGGAACTCGGGGTGGATTCGGTCGAGTCACTGAAGGCAGCTTGCGAAATGGGCCATATCGCGCCGCTGTCTGGGTTCGGCGATAAGAGCCAGCAGAAATACCTCGATGGAATCGAGCTGCTGCGACGCTATCAGGGACGCAGCAGGATGGATGTAGGGCTGCTTTACGGACAAGCTCTCGAAGAGAGAGTATCTGCGATACCTGGAGTCATCAGAGCCGAGCTTGCGGGAAGTGCCCGCAGGCGCAGGGAGACCATTGGAGACCTCGACATAGTGGTCGGGGCGAAACCAGAAGACCACAACTCGGTCATCGAGGCTATACTCGCGTTCCCCGGAATCGCTGAGGTCAAGGGGCACGGCGAGTCGAAGGTTAGCCTCATTCTCGAGGCCGACATGCTTGGAGGAACTGGCGGCCATGGCAGCGTCGACGTGCAGTTGGCCGAGACGCTGAGAGAACGTAGCAGTGATGCAACCATCGACGCCCAGGTCAGGATAGTAGCTCCTGTGGCATTCCCGTTTACTCTGGCTTATTTCACCGGTTCCAAGGAACACAACATCAGGATGCGTCAGACTGCTATAGGCCGCGGTCTCCGCCTCAACGAGTTCGGGTTGTTTCCAGAGGAGGCCGCCGGAGATTCCATCGGCATGGAGGCCGCCAAACACACCATCGAATGCTCTGATGAGGCCGATATCTACGACCATCTTGGAATGTCTTGGGTGGCGCCTGAGATGCGAGAGGACATGGGTGAGATAGAGGCTGCAGCAGAGGGTGGCGTAGGCCTTCCGGTGCTAATCGAGCCCTCTGATATCAAGGGGGCGCTGCACAACCACACCGTGGCCTCAGACGGTACTGCGACGCTCGAGGAGATGGCAGAAGCGGCGATGAATCTGGGTTGGGAGTATCTAGGAATAGCCGACCACTCAGAGGTACTGAACATCGGTGGCAGGCAAATCGGCGTCTCCGCGACCGACGTACCCGGTCAAGCGGAGTCGATTAGAGCACTGAACGAGAAGTGGCGAGACTCGGGTACCGACTTCCGCCTGCTGCATGGCAGCGAGTGCGACATCCTAGTCGACGGCAGTCTCGACTACCCCGACGAGGTGCGCAACTCACTTTCTCATGTGGTAGGGAGCGTGCATGCGCTTGGCAGTTGGAGGGGTCGCGATGAGATAGCCAACACCGAAGCCCTCATCCGAGCGGTCGAGGACCCGACTTTCACCATTCTAGGGCACCCTACGGGGCGTATACTGCAGGGCAGAGAAGGCTTTCCCGTCGATATGCACGCCGTTCTACGAAGGATGGGTGAGATCAACGCCGAGGGTGAGTTGAAGGCGGTGGAGATTAATGCGTCTCCCTACCGACTCGATCTCGACTGGAGGTTGTGCAAGTACGCTAAGGAGCAAGGTGTCCCCGTCTGTATCAACCCCGATGCCCACGACACCGACGGCCTGCGAGACTTCTGGTTCGGCGTACAGGTCGCCCGCAAGGGATGGCTCAGTGCGGCGGACGTTCTGAACACTCGCAGTGGCGCTCAGATGGAGAGTCTGTTCGGCCTTTGACGAACCTTATCATGCGAGAGCACGAGGCCATCCTATGCGACTGATGCGAGCCATCGTCTTCGCTGCGATTGCAATCTTCCCAGGTATCCTCCTCGCCCTGTTCGCCTATCTGCTTCTCGGCGGCCCCGCTGAGTCAACCGAGTGGGAGACTTGGATGTACGGGCCCTGCTATGGAGTTCCAGGACTATGCGTCTTCGGCGCCTTCATACTAGGGCTGAGGGAAGACCGAGAGGATTAGCATGCGGCGGGCTGAGAAGGCGCGTCAAATCGGCTACATACTGGATGAAATCTACCCCGAGCAACCAATCCCCCTAACTCATAGCGACCCGTATACCCTGCTGGTCGCTGTCATGCTGTCAGCACAGACCACGGACAAGAAGGTGAACGAGGTGACGCCGGCGCTGTTCGAGGCTGCACAATCTCCTGAGCGCATGGCTTCACTAGAGGTCAATCAAATTCACACAATTATCAGGGAGATTGGCCTTGCCCCTACTAAGGCCCGCAATCTCAAGCGAATGGCAGAGCAGATAGTAGAGGACGGAGGAGGGGTGAGGCCGGATTGGGACTTCCTTGAGTCCCTCGCAGGAGTGGGTCACAAGACTGCCAGTGTGGTTATGGCACAGGCTTTCGGAGTGCCCGCATTCCCGGTCGACACCCACATCCACAGGCTAGCAGCGCGTTGGGGACTCTCCAACGGTAGCAACGTTGTCAGGACCGAGCGCGACCTCAAGAAGGTCTTCTCCGAAGAAACTTGGATTCGTAGGCACCTGCAGATAATTTACTTTGGAAGAGAGTATTGCCCGGCTCTGCGCCATGACCTCACTCAGTGCCCTATTTGCTCATGGGCATCCACAAAGAAGCGCATTCGAGAGGAGATGCGGAGTTGAACCACCGTCGGTTTTGTAGCCGTTGAACGACTCGCAGCGCCATGGGCAATGCGGCGGAACTCAGTGTGGGCGATGCGGCTCCTGAATTCGAAGCGTCTGTGACTGATGGATCGACCATCAGACTATCGGAGATGCTGAGTTCGGGTGATGGAGTGATACTCTACTTCTACCCGCGCGACAACACTTCGGGATGCACAGTGCAGGCCTGCGACTTCCGCGACAGCTTCGGGCGGTTCACGGACTCGAAGTGGAGGGTTATCGGAGTCTCTACTGATTCCGCCCAGAGCCATCAGAAGTTCATCGACAAGAACTCCTTGCCGTTCGAACTCATAGTCGATGAGAACTTCTCTTTGCACGAGGCATATGGCACTTGGAGGGAGAAGAACATGTACGGCAAGACGTATATGGGCACCCTGCGCTCGACTTTTGTCATAGGTTCGAACGGGACTCTGCGATGGGTTCGCTACAAGGTCAGCCCAAAAGGTCACGTCGATGAGTTGCTTTCAGACCTGGGGGTTGTCTGATGGACGTCGACGAGCGCCGTAGACTAGTGGAGTTGTTTCTCCGACGCTGTGTAATCTATGCCGATGCATCGATTGAGCGGAAGAAGCAGCGTGGAGAGGACGAGGATGTCATCGCCCAGTGGCAGGCTTACCGTGATTTCACCGAGCACGCCGTCGAAGAGGTTGCCTCAGGGGATCTCGATACATGGCTTGAGGATGATTCTCAGACCTCGGACTCCGGTAGTTGATTCCAGATCGCCATTCCGAGTTTGTGACTAACGGTATCTACTCTCATCCTCGTACCTGCCACCATCAGCAGAGTGTCCGACTCATTCAGTGAGAACACCGGGTAACCTATCCTCTCACCCATCTCTCGCACCCTTCTCTTACATACGTCCTGCTGACTGGGCATTTGAGTGAGCGATCCGAGGTCGACCAGCACCATGTCGCCCTTCAGAAGGTCCTGCTCCATGCCTTGCAGCGGTAGCCGGTGTAGGTCATCTGGCCTCAAGTAGACAACTCTCCGATTGGGTCTGGGGGTTATTCTACCGGTTCTCTCGGACCAGACATCTTCTCCCAGATCGTGGAACCGGTCATCGACCTGCGGACCTGGGTCGACAGACATCCTCTTGGGCCTTGTAGGTCGCTGCTGCACCTTGGATGGGTCGGGCAATCCGAGGAGCCTGTACAGGTTGACCACGGTATTGGGCGAGTCTAATCATCAAAGAGACCTTCGATGCCCTTGTCATCCAGAGCCCTATCTATGGACGCTGCGTCAGTCCTCGGAGCAAACTCTCTCCCAACTTCTTCTTGCACCTATTCTCCAGTCAGTTCCTTGAATGCATCTGCGAGTTCTCCATCCATCTTCTCGGGCTCCTCTGGAGACATTGGCTCTGGTATTCTAGGTGCCTCATCTACCACTGGCTCACCTATGTCTTTCTTAGGCCCTCGCTTTCTCTTTTCGGCATTGAAAGGATCGTAGTCAGGGTCATCAAAGGCATCGTCCATTGAGACTCGCTTGCCCCTGCGTCGGCTGACGTTTTCTGTTACCGTGGCCTCAACGACAACTTCGGGTGAACGCATCCTCTGAATCAGCACCGCGACTAGAATGACTATCAGTCCGAACAGACCAATGTAGATGCCATAGTCGGCCATCAGCACACCGAAGCTGAATGGCTCTTTCTCGACTTGGATGACCAGTGTGATGGAAGACCCAGCCCCCTCGTCGAAGGCTGTCATCTGGACTGTCCGTGTGCCTTCGCTAGAGAAGCTCACCTCAATCCATCTCCCTTCCCTATCGACATCATTGGTGGAATCTCCGTCCCCGTCGCTGTCCTTGCCAATATCCAGATCCCAGATGTAGACCATGTTCTCCATGTCGAACTGTGAATCTGTGGTGCCGTTCGCGGATAGGACGATCACGTCTCCTTCCATGGGGTTGTAATCACTAGTAGACGCCCTAGCGTCAGGGTTGACGTTGTTGACATCTATTGAGATGGTGATGCGCACACTCTCGCCATCATCGTCTGTGACGTGGAAGATGATGTGATCGGGAGCAGTGGTGGCGTCGGACCAGGCGTGAGCGAGGTGCTGCGACTCGATGTCGCAGTCATCGGTGGAGTTGCCCTCTGAGTCAGAGTTGACACTAGGATCGAGGTCGAAGCAGGTGATTAGGTTAGGTAAGTCACCCAAGGTATCACTCACTTGGATTGACAGTTGCACCAATTCGTCCTCAGCCACAGGGAGCAATGGCGCAATCGGTGAGATAGACGGTGCCACGTTACTTACGAGGAACTGCATAATCAGTGTCTCGGTACTGGCTCCATCATCATCAACCACTTGCAGAGTTGCGAGATGTTGCCCGGAGGTGTTGTAGGTATGTCCGAACTCACTCTGGTAGCCAGTGCTGCTGATGATTAGTTCTGGCTGTAACTCCGCATCCGGTGACCAGTGGTGCTGGAGTCCGCCCAAGTCGTTCGCAGAGTCATCAGCCCATCCTCTGAAAATCAGAGCATCGCCTTCGTTGACAGTATACCTAGCGTTCTCTCCGAGCATCTGAGGTATGAGTCTGTTTGGCCCAGACCAGACCTCAGCCTGTGGGTTTGTTGGGGCTATGTTCGTTACATCAATGGTCAACGTGTCGTCGGTAGTGGCTCCATCGTCATCCATCACTGTGACTCCCATAGTGAAAGGGCCCTCTGAATCTGGGGTGACCGTGCACCTCAGCCCGACCTGCCCCTCGTCGCATGGTAAGTGCCACTGTATGTCGATAGGAGCTTCTTGGTTCAGCGTATCCATATCTCCACTTTCCTCAACGTCAAAAGTAACCGGAGAAAGCACCGGTATCGAGGACTGATCAGCCCCAATCTCAACTTCTGGAGGCCTGTTTAGAATGGTGATGTAAGCCTCAGCGTAGTCCCGATCACTCTCGTCGTCCGTGATTGTCAATGAGACTAGGAAGACCCCATCGTCATCCCAAGTGTACTCTTGGATACAGTCTTCCTCGGCCGAAGTCCAGTTCTCGCCGTTGAGCTTCTCAACTGTGAACTCACAAGTCAACTCGCCTCCATCAGGGTCATATGACGATAGACCATTGAAATTCACTTCTGACAGCGTCAGTGAATCCGAGACGATTGAGAGGTGTGCAGTAGGTAGTCTGCCGATGAAAAGGGTGAACGAACCCTCGTTGTTCGACCGATTACCGTCAGCGGCAATTTCCTCGTTAGGGTCGACCGTGAAAGTTAGGCTGATATCGCCGGACGGTTGATTCTCAGGAACAGTCCAAACAACGTCGACCCGCATCTCCTCGAGGCTCGTTAAGCTCGGGATCTCAGTTGAGGATGTCGAGCCGTCAGGGGCCTCGACTACCAAAGTGGTTGCAGGGGAATTCGAAAGTCCCCTGTTGAGGACTGGAACACTGAAAGTCAGTTGGTCGTCAGGTATCGCATTGAAGCCTATGTTGTTGTCCAGTGTGACTGTCCTGTTGCCCCTAGTCCTCTCTACGGTGACGCCTTCAGAGCGTGAGATAAGGTCGATTGCGTGAACTTCGGGGTCAATTGTTACCGTGGAAGCCCCTATAATCAAGTTTGCAGGATTTGTTCCACTGGCCCATACAATGATTCCATGACTCCCCAATTCTCCCTGAGTAGTCGTGCCATCGGGAAGGTGGCCAGTGTTGAAGGTAAGGAAGGCAGAACCGTTTGACGCAGTAGTAAGATTGTGTTGTAATGCAGTACCGCTACCTCCGTTTATCCACCTGTCATACGCGGCAATCTCGTATCTAAATCTGACATCTTCATCAGATACGGGCTGGCCTTGGCTGGTGACATTAATCCAAGCCGACATCTCGAAATCCAGAGGAGAGAGTGGATGCTCAATTTCGATGGTGATTTGCTTCGGCCTGCTAGCCGCCTGGTATGTGGTGAGTTCATGCTCGGCTTGTATTCCGAGGCCCGCGACTGAATACGAGGTTCGAATATCGCCCCTAATCGCGGGACAGTACCACTTGTATCCGGTCTCATCCCCATTGTCATCATAGCTCGTTATGTTGTAAGATTGCGAGCACCCGTTGTAGAATGTGCCTGGATAGCCTTGGCTGACAACTTCCCAACTGGTAGTATTGCTACTGGTGCTGTCAGAGGGGAATGTCACATAATCACTCGTGCCACTATAGTCGGTCTCTACGGTGTAGTCGGTTTCCCAAACTTCGCCCACACTGAGAGGGAAGTCGTAGCCCTCCAATGTTGGAACGTAGTCGTTTGTGACGGTCAAATCTGCTATGGGCGTATTGATGGTGATAAACCAGATTTGAGTAATGAAATCGATGTCGAAAGTAGCCACTTCGCGAAACACAGACAAATCCGAAACGCTAATCCATTCTTCGGTATCCATGTACACGCGCAAGTCGCCAGTGTTACCGTCTAGGTTTACGTCCTCGGCCTCATAGAAGGCGGACCCCTCAACTTTGTAACACATTAAGTCCAGATCCCAATCTATCTCGCCATCGTTATTCACATCACACCATCCAATATCTGATACTGTCTGTGTCAGAGTTCCTTCAAGATACTGAACATTCGAACTGACTCCAGAACTGGCCACGAAGGCACCTACGTCGAGGTAGCCATCATAGCTCCAAGCATCGTTTATCTTCCAAGCGGGCACATCTACCAGATTTACCGATCTAACTGAAGATTCCATTATTCGTAAGTTTGAGAGTTCCTCAGAGGGTGCTTTCACATCCATGAAAACGCCCGACTGAGCGGATATCATAATCAGAAGAGCGAGTCCGACAGACAGCCTCGCACGTGAGCGCATGCCTCGCCGGAACGGCGAGGAACGCATCAATATCACCCCTGCGGGCCTCAAATCTACAGTAGATCCGCCAATTCGTCCTGGATGAACTGGACCGCCTCTAGAATCTCGGCCTTCGCACGGGCGCCAGTAATCACCATCTTGCCACTGCCGAAGATCAGACAGACGACCTTGGGATAGTCGAGCCTGTAGATTAGTCCTGGGAACTGTTCGGGCTCGTACTCGACCTTGTCGAACGGCAGGTGAAAGGTCAGGTTGTTCAGGTTCAACTTGCGTGGAAGTGCAGCCAAAGGTTCGCCCTCGCGGATACCGCGGATGCGAGGGTCCTCGTCGTCGCTACCCATGGCCTTTACCTCCTCGTCGGTGGCTGCGCGAATTCCTCCGTCGGAAGTGTCGATAACGCGGGTGTTGTTGTCGTCCATCCGAGCCACGCCGCTGTAGTCCTCGGGGTAGAACAGAGAGTAGGTGGCGACCATGTTCTGGACCTCGATTTCGACATCCTTGAGGTCCCATGTTTCTATCCCTGCAGCACGCAGGTCACGCGTCATCATCTCGATTCCGACCTCGATGTTGTTCTGGTTCTTGCCGCCGGTGCAAACCGCGCGTCCGGACCGGAACATTAGGATGGCGAGTTTGGGGTCCTTGACCCTGTAGACGACGCCCGGGAATTGCTCGGGCTCGTACTCGCAGTTCAGTTGGATGGCTATGTCAGGTAGGTCGAGTTCCTCCGCCACTCTGGTGGAGGCGACCACGTTTACGACAGTCAGGCGCTCTTCATCGCTAAGCATGGGCCGCGCAGTTATATGCTACTTATAAACAATAGTCGCATCCAAATAACCGTAATTTCGATTCAATAGGCCGTTTTCGACCAAATTTCACAGTAAATGGACACCGGATGCTCCAAGTTTGGAGATTAGAGGCCTTCCTCCGGCTATCTCGATGGCCTCTGCGACCCTTTGCGGCTCTCGTGCTAGAGCGACCATGCAGCCCCCTCCACCGGCACCGGTCAGCTTGGCTCCCAGTGCGTGTGGTCCTACCGCCTCCACGAGGGCCTCGAGTGAGGGGCTACTCACCCCGAGCAGGCGCAGTTTCTGATGACACGCGTCCATCGCCATACCGACCGCCTCCAGGTTTCCGGCTGAAAGCGCAGTGAGTCCGGCTCGTGTTATCCTAGCTATTGCGTCCATTTCCTCCTCCAACTGCGGCTCATCCTTGAGTCGTTGGGCCACTCCAGCCACCATCTTACCAGTTGGTGAAGCCTCTCCCGTGAAGCCAATTACCAGCCACGCCTCCTCCATATCAGCGGGCAGGTCGACAATGTTGACTGACCACTCCCTTTCGCCCTCTGGAGTTGTCAGAGTTGCATCGAAGACATGCCGAGTCCCCTCTACGTGTTCGCCCGAGACCACGACGCAACCTCCGAGAGCACTGGCGGCAGTGTCCGTCGGGCTCGCGCGACCCTGTTGGGCCCGGGCTTCTGCCGAATGGCTCATCCGAGCCAGTCCGACCGGATCGATAGGCTCGTTTGGTTTGGTATGGGAGTGCAGTGCAGCCCCTATGGCATTTGAAAGGGCAGCCGAAGATCCTAATCCGGCGGCTGAGAACAGCCCGCTATTGACCTCCATTCTCAGTGAAGGTCCGTCGTATCTGAACACCTCGTCGAGGATGTGCGAAATGTGCGGGTGCCTAGCCGAGTCGAATGGAAGCCCCTCGAGAGTCCACCTGTCGGACTCCTCGATGCTAACCTCGACCCCGCTATCTATGGCAACTGCCACTGCGGGGTGACCGTAAACCACAGCATGCTCTCCAAACAGGATGCACTTGCCCGGTGCGAACGCCCTCGCCATGACCATAGGCCGGGTCATTGGACCATGAGTGTTGGCCTCGGCAGGCGGTTGTTTCAAGGACGTAGCGCCACCCGGGGGATATGTCAGGCGTAGCCTGACAGGAGATTAAGATGGAACATCCACTCCTGCAGTCATACGGTTCTCTGGATGGTTGGCACATACTGCTCGTCATCGGAGGGCTCTCTATCGGCTTCTTTGTCTATCAGGTGCAGAAGGCCACTCGGCTGGTAATGCTGGGTGCGCCGGACAACCGCTTCGATTCGTGGTTCATCAGAATCAGCGAGTTCACCACGGGCTGGCTGGGCCAGAAGAGAGTCCTGAGGGACCGCGTCGCCGGCAGCATGCACGTCCTGATGTTCTGGGGATTCTTGATGCTAGCCTCCGACATGTTCGACCTTGCTACCGCGAACGCCTTCTCGGACCACGTTCTTCCTGAGTTGCTGAACGGACCTTGGAATGGGATGGTCGAACTGGGCTACACCATGGCTTTGATTGGATGCGTCGCGGCTTTGATTCGCAGAGTCGCATTCACCCCTGAGAAACTGAAGGGCGAATCTCAGTTAGAGGGCAACGTCATCCTGTTCCTAATTTTCTCCATCACGGCCACATCGTTCGTGGTCGAGTCCTTTCACAGCCCATCCAGCACTTGGGAGCCAATTGGATACTGGGTCTCTGACATGGGCATTACCGATGGAACTGTTGTAGCCGCTTATTGGATTCACATGCTTTCTATCTGCGTATTTTTCGTGCTGATCCCACTCTCCAAGCACATGCATCTGGTGATGGCCGTGCCTAACGTCTTCTTCCATGATGTCGATCCACCGGGCAAGATGCGACCACTCGCGGTCGGCGACGACGGCAAGGCAGTGCCGTTGGATGATTTAGACATCGATTCATTCGGTGTCAGCACTTACACACAGTACTCTTGGAGGCAGTTGATAGACAGCTGGTCGTGCACTTCGTGTGCACGCTGCCAGGATGTCTGCCCTGCCCACGCTTCGGGAAAGGGTCTCAATCCGATGGAGGTCATCCTCGACGTTCGCAACTATGCCAACGAGCACGCGCCGCTGCTGCTGGCAGGGGAGAAGCCTGAGGAGACGATGATGCAGCGCATCACAGAGGAGGCAGTTTGGGCCTGCACCACTTGCAACGCCTGCATCGATGTCTGCCCCCTCTACATCGAGCACGTCCCCAAGCTCACGGACTTGCGTCGTAATGCGATGATGGAGACCATGGAGTACCCCGAAGCCCTCAATACGGCGATGGGGAACATTGAGTCCGCATCGAATCCGTATGGCTTTGGCGCGCACGAGCGCGCCGAATGGGCCGCCGATCTCGATGTCAAGATTGGCGAGCCCGCCGAGTACATCTATTTCGTTGGCTGCGCAGCGAGCTTCGATGAGCGCAACCAGAAGGTCGCGCGCTCAACGATATCCCTGCTGAAGGAGGCCGGCCTTGATGTCGGCATCCTAGGTATGCAGGAGGGATGCTCAGGAGATCCAGCCCGTAGAGCAGGTAACGAGTATCTGTTCCAGATGCTAGCCGAGACCAACATGACGACATTCCAGGAGTTGGGCGTAAAGCGCATAGTCGCCTCTTGTCCGCATTGTTTCCACACTCTTGGCAAAGAGTATGGTGATTACGGCGGTGACGAACTTGAGGTATTTCACCACTCTGAGATCCTAGCTAAACTGCAGGATGAGGGCAAGTTGCCGCAGGTAGAGAAGAATGGCCGCAGCGTGACCTTCCACGACCCGTGCTACCTCGGTCGAATCGGAGGGGTAATCGATGAGCCCAGAAATGTCATCGGAGGCGTAGATGTGGAGACCGAGAATCACGGTCAGGACTCGTTCTGCTGCGGTGCGGGAGGCGCGCAGATGTGGATGGAGGAAGACGCCGACAAGCGAGTCAATGTAATCCGCGCCAAGGAGCTCTCTGAGACCGGCTGCGACACCGTCGCAGTGGGGTGCCCGTTCTGCTCAGTCATGGTCAACGACGGATTGGACGCAGTCGGGGCCGAGATGGAAGTGATGGACGTGGCCGAGTTGCTTTGGGAACAGATTGTGGCTAGGGACGAGGAAATTCAGGAACTTACTGCTAGACCGCTGAAGAGCTTGCCGGGCAGTGACCATCAAAAGTAAGAGCCAATGATGTGATGACGTGAGCGAAGAATTCACCGCATTTGGGATGACTATTCCAAGAATCGCAATACTAAACGGCGCTATTCTTACGGTATGGGGGGTAATATCCTACTTCATGCAAAGTGCAGACCCTCCGTCAATTACCGCTCTTATCCCAGCATTCATGGGTTTTCCAATGCTTACTCTAGGGATGTTGTCTGAGAAGAATGCCAAGAACAGGCATCATTACATGCACGCTTCAATGGCTTTGGCACTAGTCATGACAATCGGTGGGGCAAGGATTGTAACAGGCTATTCAGATATGTCTACTCTGGCTATAATTTCACATCTCTTACTTCTTCAGGTTGGTATTTCCTTCATTATAGTCGGAGTCAAATCATTTAGACACGCTAGACTACAGAGAGAAGAAACCGGTGATTGAGTGAGGCCAGTAATCGGAATCACCTGCTTCATGCGCGATACCGTTTACGGGAACTGGAACAGGCACGCAGCCATATTGCCCTCGGCATACGTCTCGGCCATAGACAGGGTCGGCGGAACGCCACTGATCATCCCCCCAGCAGGCGACATGACCCAACTTCTCGATAGCATAGATGGACTGGTGGTTTCCGGTGGGCCCGACCTATGCCCAGACAGCTACGGGCAGAAGCCGGAGTCGATGACCGAGGAATTCTACCCAGAGCAGGACGCCACTGAGATTGCATTAATCCGCGAGGTCATGGCACGGGACATGCCCTTTTTCGGCGTATGCAGGGGGATGCAACTCCTGAGTGTAATGCACGGCGGGCATCTGCACCAGCACCTCAACACCACCCCCGGGCATGAGGAACACGGGGGCTTCGACGGTGTCGAGACCGAACACGGAGTCTCAACAAGACCAGGATCCTTGCTGAAGAGTCTAATGGGCAGATCAATCATAGTCAATTCGACGCATCACCAGGGTGTTGCTGATGCAGGTGACTTGACGGTCACGGCCACAGCCAAGCACGACGGGCTGATTGAGGCAGTTGAGCGCCAAGACCTGAGATTTTGTCTCGGTGTACAGTGGCACCCCGAGCGAGCCGGGCATGACGTACTGTACTCCGCACTCGTCGATGCGGCGCGAGGTTGATGACGGGTAAGCCGCGCATCCCGGACAGAATGACGCTCAGAGTCTATGACACACGCTCGCGCGAGAAGCGCAAGCTGTCCACTCTCGAGGACGGTAAGGTGAGGATGTACGTCTGCGGCATCACGCCGTACTCCCCCAGCCACCTAGGGCATGCTCGTTGCTACCTCGCGTTCGACATGGTGCATCGCTGGTTGGAGGCGAGTGGGTACGATGTTGACTACGTGCAGAACTTCACTGACATTGACGACAAGATCCTCGACATCTCGGACTCGGAAGGTGTCGAGTACTCGGTGGTCGCTAACAGGAATATCGACGAGTATCTCGAGGTCATGGACGCGATGAATGTCCTGAGGGCCGACCACTATCCCAGAGTCACTGAGACAATCCCCGAGATTATCGACATGGTCTCAACTCTAGTGGACAAGGGCCACGCCTATGTCGGAGATGATGGGGTCTATTTTGAAATCGACACAGCTCCAGAGAAGTTCGGACAGTTGACTGGTCAGACTCTAGAGATGGTACGAGCTGGTGCAGGCGGTCGAGTCGAAGATACCGGCTCGGGCAAACGAGACCATCGCGACTTCGCACTCTGGAAGTTGGCCAAACCCGGCGAACCCTCGTGGGACAGTCCGTGGGGCACTGGCAGGCCGGGTTGGCACATCGAGTGTTCGGCGATGTCCCTCAAGCACTTTGGCGAGCAGTTCGACATCCACGGCGGTGGCCATGATCTGCGATTCCCTCACCACGAGGCAGAGATCTTCCAGTCTGAGTGCTGCACTGGGAGTGAGCCGGTGGTTGGCCACTGGATGCACAACGGCTTCGTCAACGTGGACGGCGAGAAGATGAGCAAGAGCTTAGGAAATTTTTGGACCATTCGAGATGCCTTCGAGCACCACGCCCCTCTCGCGCTACGCTACGCCTTGCTTAGTGTGCCTTACCGCAATCCAATTGATCTGACTCCAGAATTCCTCGAGGATGCTGCTATCCATTTCGACAGGCTCGTCGAGGCGTATGGAAATTCACTCAGCTCGGACACAGAGTCCGGCGCGGATTTGTCGGATGCAAGCGAGCGTTTCACTGCGGCGATGAATGACGACTTCAACACCCGAGCGGCGATTATAGAGGTCCAGAGAGTGGTGTCATCCTCAGCCGGCTCCGATGTGGCGGTCTGGCTGGAGGAACAGGCCGGAAACATCCTCGGACTCCTCCCTTCATCTGATGAGGTCAGGTCAGGATTGGTTCAGGCAGATTCAGCTCGGGCCGAGGTCGCAGAGCGGGTTGAGTCATTACTGGCCGAACGTGAGGTGGCCCGTAAATCGAGTGATTGGGGGCGTGCTGATGAGATTCGCGACGAACTCGTTTCGATAGGCGTCATCGTCGAGGACGGCCCGGACGGGCCGATTTGGCACTTGGGCTGATCACTCTTCTTCGGAGACGAGTACAGAAGGTTCGCTGTTTACACGACTGCGAAGGTTGGAGTTGGCCACACCTATCGAACCAACTATCACTACGAGAGCGACGAAGATGGCTATCCAATAGAAAGGACCGTCCATCCAGGATTCATCCTCTGGCTCAGGCTCCGGCTCAGGAGCCGGCCCTTCATCCTCGGCATCGATGAACGACCACGCTGTCCGACAGGTCATCTCATCAGGATAACTACCTGCATCGGAGCACAGGCGAGCGGGCACGGCGATTGCCTCTGCCACCTCAAGGTTACAGAACGACCCCCCTGCTTCAATGCACTCGTCGGTTGGTTGCATCACTACTATGATGGCACCGCACAGCAGGACCTTGCTGCTCGGAGTCGTAGGTACATTAGCTTCAGAGAGAGTCTCCTCAGTGGATTCGCACACCTCAAGGTGTATTCCCTCATCGATAGTAGTGGGGTGCGGAATTGTGCCTCCGCGCGGCCCGTAGGTAGTCCACAGAACCGGTAACTCTGGTTCAGGTACTGGAGTCTGATTCTCTTCTCCTCCGCACACAGTGGTGTCACTGCAGTCATAATCGTCGCAGTCAACGTAAGGATCACCATCGTTGTCCACTCCATCACTGCAAGTCGTTTCGGTATCCTCCGAGCCGCCGCTGCTGGGAGGGGTGGTGTCAATCGGACCGGCTCCACCGACAGTGCCATCGATACGGTGTCCACCCTCATCTAACTCTACGTCGTAGTAGTCTCCCCACAGGTCAATGGTCCGGCCGTTCTGGAACGATAAGGAGTTGTTCAGGATGCCGAAGTAGCGCTCGTCTCCTAGGGTGAACAGGTATTCGATTGGTACTCCAGCACCTTGGTTGCATTCTTGAAGCGCAGTGAGCATTTCGGCGTAGGTCTGCTGCGCTTCCGGCACGCCGTCGTAGGTAATGTCGGTAGCTTTGGTGAAACCCACACCCTGGATTATCTCCACTTCGTCGTCCATCGCTTGCATGATGTCAACGTCGCCGTAGACTGCCAGTCCACCCACGATGACTAGGCGAACGTCGGGATCGATTGCATCGACGACGTTGCGGTACGGGTCAGAGCGGAAGGTGTCGAGCACGACTAGGTCGGCGGCCAACCCCTCTTGGATGCGACCCGTATGCTCGGACCAGCCGATGGCGTCGACGATGTTGGTGGTGATTGCTTGAACCAGTTCGTAATCGGTGAAGACATCGCCGAGGACGTTGTCATCCCACCAATCAGCAGTCTTCAACTCGTGCATCGAGCTCTTGGAACCCGATGGCCCCCAGTCGGGACCAATCATGATGTTCACACCCTCTGCCTTCGCAGTCGCGATGTCTGTGGTGTCGCCATAGAGCAGCAGGTTCGAGGTTGGCGACCAAGCCAGGCTCCCACCCACGTCTCCAAGCGCTGAGAGCTCGGTCTGCGTCAGGCCAGTGCCGTGGACAATCACGACCTCGCCGACGAGCAGGTCGTTGGCTACGAGGATGTCGAACTCGGCGCGACTCGACTCATCGACGCCCTCGGCGAGGTGTAGGAACCAAGCATCGAGTTCGCCCGAGGAGTTACCGTCCTTGATGTGTTGGCCAGAGTAATCCGACTCCAGTTCGGTGACCTTGGTGTGGATGTAGTCCTTGCCGAAGTTGTAGAGTTCGATGTTGCGCGCAAGCATCGTCTCGAATGTGTCAGTGGAGGATGTGCTGCTGCCCTGTAACGCGGTGTTTCCGCCGGCAATCGCGCGCAGCTCAGCGAAACGCATGGCCTCGGAATCATAGAGCGAGCATCCAATGTCTTTTGCATCGCTATAGCCCGAGTAGGACTGCCATTGGTATCTGTTGTCCCATCCGTTTGTACCGTGGTCCCAGAGTGGAATTAGGTTGTATTTTGCATGGTTGTGAGGATCTATGAATCCAGGATAAATTGTGCCGCTAGTCGGGATTGACATGACTCCTGCTGCCGTTGCCGGTGCACTCTCAGAAGCACTCCAAACTGCCTCAATCATTCCATCGCGCACGAGTACTCTCCCATCGTCGATGACATCGTTTTCTGAAATCATCGTCACTACGCGCCCCTCGAGAACATATTCCCCGTTGTGGACGTGATCCTGCGGAGGGTAGCAGTTGCCCTGCAGGTGGTTGGCGCCGCCCCACTCCTGGTCGTTGGCGACTCCCGGAGTAGGGCTGCCATCGGACAATTTGGCCCAGTTGCCGCTGGAATCGTAGCCGTAGGGAATATCCCAGTCCGAGTCTTCGCCCTCGTAACTTACGGAACTAATCTCGATTCCAGAGCCGTCGATAAGACGAATTGTATCTCCGTCCCAGAAGTCGAACTCGATTCCTGTCCACGACCGGTAGAAGACGACGTAGGCACCCGCTTCGAGGACGGTGCCCCAGCCGATGCTGCATGCAGGGGAGCCGCCATCCGCGATGTCGTCGAGCCACCAGCCGCCGAGGTCTATTGCACTGGAAGTAGGATTATGCAACTCTAGGAACTGGTCGCTATAGGTCCCCATCGAACCATCACCATTCCAGTCAGTGCCGCCGTAGTTCTCGTTGTTCGGAGAGACTAGGATTTCGTTGATGTAAATTGCATCGGTGGGCGCTGCTTGGGCAGATGCCACCATTGCAGGACCTAGGCCGGACATCAGCATCAGTAGGATTGCAGACATGACTGCTGCGCGCATGGCCCACTAACGCCCCGCTTCAGGCTTTCAACCCCACCGCCTCGCGGTACAGAGCGCATCATGTGCGAAGTGCGAAATACGGCCATAGCGCGGGTCCAGCATGGCCGAGCGCAGCAGGCCGAGAACAGCCCTCGCGGCAATCATGGTTGCCAGCATGGCATTCGCGGGGTGCTTAGGAGGAGGCGAGTCCGTAGAAGATAGCACCGTGCCTTGGGATTCGGACTACCAATACATCGACCTCCCGTCCTCGTACGAGGACCCGCGCAATTTCACAGTCGCAGCCCCGTTCTCAAACACCACTTGGGGCAACGCATCATGGACGGTCTACGGAAACGAGCACGGCGGTAACTGCTGCGAGCACTATCTCGCCGCCACGAAGGAGGGCTGGATTCTCAACTTTGGCGGTGAGTATCCTACATGGAGTGAGGACAGGGGTCTCACCTGGCAGGAATACCTGCCGACTATATTCTCCCAGCTAGGTTGCCGTGAATGGAAGCCGACTGTTCCCGGCCAAGAGGGACTCGGCGAAGGCAGCATAGTCCAAGCCACGAACGGGGACCTAATCTCCATGGGATGGTTCCCCTACCCTAGTACGAGCGGTGCGGACCAGTTCTACGCATTCTTCTACGATGCGGAGGACCAAGAGTGGAGTTGGTGCTTCAATAGGACCCCTGAGCCGTTCTATGACAGGTCCTGGCAGGTTGAGGTTGTGGGCCCAATAAACAGCTTCCTGTATGGCAACGGGCCATGGGCCAGTCTGGTCATTTCGAACTTCTGGCATCAGGTTCAGAACATCGGAGGCCAGATATCCACTGATGGACTGAACTACGATTACTTCGGTTTCCCTGACAGAGACGATAGCCTAGATGTTATGGAAGTAGATCTGAACCCGGAAACCCTCGGTCCGGAGTGGGACTTCACCAAGCCCCACAAAGAAATGAGGTCCTTCCCAGTTCCATCTGGAGGACTTTACTTCCCCAACTACTTCATCGATGGTAGTGATGCTTACCTAGACACTTCTCTAAATTGGTGGACGGGCACCACTTTGAACGGTTCATCACTTCCATCGCAGTACTGCGCTTTCGACTCTTCTACTGCATTACACTGCGTTACTGCAGGCGGCACTATCCTAACTCACATGCTGTCATGGGATGGCGGTGAGAGTTGGCAGAACCAAACCTACAATCTATCTGCCGAGACCTCTGAGCTTGAGGAATGGGAATTCCACACTAACGGTGCCCACGATTTATTCGTGCTAAATGTCCGCTACCAGAGCGCTGACGGTCCCGATATCGACTTGTCATGGCATGTCAGAGAGTACTCAGAGAGTATGTTCCCCGACATGAGGACATACCTAGGTCTCGGCGATCTAGATTCGACATCTGGCGCAGGCAATGACATCAGATTCGACTTCGCAAGTATGGGAATCCTTCCCGACGGGGGGGCCTTCATCGCATATCACGACTCAACTGATCCCGACCCACTGTTCGGCGTAGAGATGCTTCTTCCGGTCAGATATGGTCCAGCAGTGTCCTAATCACTGATCTACGCGGAACACTATCGCGATACCATCAACCTCGAATGAGTCCGCCTTATTCGGCACCGATCCCTCATTCAGGGTGGCGCTACCTGCCCGAGTCTCACTCTGCACGTGAGCCCAGTCTTCGTCGGCCATCTCCGCACCTTCAATCCAGACTGACAAGGAGATACTGTCCTCGACTGCGAGATCTAGTTCCTTGCGCTTCGACTGGATTCTGCGTATCACGTCGCGCGCGAGACCGCGCGACATCAACTCCTCGTCGATGTCCATATCAAGCACTAGAGAGACGTCTCCGAAGTCTTCGTCAGATAGGGTGGCGGCCGAGTAACCCTCTTTCTCAGTGCGACGTATCTCAATGTCATTCATTGTAATCTGGTAACCTGCGAGGGCGGCGATACCGGCCTCGATCTCCAGCAGCAGTGAGTCCGGATCGGAGGTGTCGAGCTTCGCAAGCACCGCTGGCAGGTCTGACCTGCACTTCGCGCCCAATGCCTTTCTGTTTGGTTCGAGTACAATCTTCTGGAAACGGTCGAGATCCGCCTCAGTCATCAGATTCTCAACATTCAATTCCTCTGATAGAATCTCATGGAAGTCAGCGAGATCCGGGCCGCCGATGATCCAGCCGTTGCGGCACGGTAGCCTCTGTCTACGGCCTCTTTCGGCCCGGACACGCCTACCCGTCTCAGCGAGCGCGCGCACGAGCTTCATCTGCTGCTCTAGTCCGTAGTCGCGTGGAGGTAAATTACGTTCAACCAGCGCCGATCCTAGCGGCCAGTCGGCAAGGTGGACTGACGAACCTGCAAGATCTCGGTGTATCCTGTCGGGCATGAATGGAGAGACGGGCGCCATCAATCTGCAGACCAGCAAAAGGGCCTCATGCAGAGTATGTTGGCAAGCCCGCTTGTCGCTACTATCTGCCTCGTCCCACAGTCTACGCCGAGAGCGCCGGACGTACCAGTTAGAGAGGTCGTTGACGACGAACTCCTCGAGTTCGCGCCCTGCCTTGTGGAAGTCCCAAGATTCGAAGTGCTCGTGGTAAGCGTCTGCCATCGCGCTCGCTTTAGACAGCACCCAGCGATCGAGTGGGCTGCGCTCAGTCACAGCGACGTAGCCAGACTCGTCGTCAGCATCGAAACCGTCCATAGCCGCGTAGTCGGCGTGGAAGCGGTAAACGTTCCAAAGTGTGAGGAACATCTTGGCGTAGGACTCTCGGACTCCATTGGGGTCGAAGTTGGTCGGCGACCACGGCGCACTCTGCGTGGTCATGTACCAGCGGATTGAGTCCGAACCCTCTTTGTTGAAGTGGTCCCAAGGATTGACGACGTTTCCCTTTGACTTGCTCATCTTCTTGCCGTCCTTGTCGAGGATGTGGCCAAGTGAGAGGCAGCTGCGGTAGCAGGTGCTGCCGAACACCGCTGTAGAGACTGCTAGCAGAGAGTAGAACCAACCGCGCGTCTGGTCGACAGCCTCGCAGATGTAATCCACCGGGAACGAACCTGCGAATTTATCCTCGTTCTCGAAGGGGTAGTGCCACTGCGCGAACGAGGCGCAGCCCGAGTCGAACCAGCAGTCCATGACATAGGGCTCGCGCACCATCTCGCCCGAGCAGCCGTCCGACGGGCAGTGCAACCTGACGTCGTCGACGTATGGTCGGTGCAATTCGGGAGGGACAGGAGAGGCATCCGTCTTCATCAAGGTCATCTCCTCGATGCTGCCGATGCAGTGCTCGTGGCCGCAGTCGGAGCAGATCCACACTGGGATAGGGGTGCCCCAGTAGCGTTCGCGACTAATTGCCCAGTCCTTGATGTTCGAGAGCCATTCTCCCATTCGCTTGCTACCGGTCCACTCTGGGGCCCACTCGACTTCGGAGTTATGTTGCAATATCTCGTCGCGAACCGCAGTCATGCGGACGAACCAGCTGTCCATCGCGTAGTACAGCAAGGGGTGGTCGGTACGCCAGCAGTGTGGGTAGTCGTGAGTGTAGGTGTGCTCGCGGTACAGCATTCCCTCGCCGGAGAGGTAGTCTATGATGTCCGAATCGCAGTCCTTGACGTAGCGCCCGTCGAGCAGATGATGGGTCCCGGAGACGAAGTTGCCGTCAATCCCCACGGTGTGCTGGGCCGGGAGGCCAACTTGCATGCCGAGGTTGTAATCTTCCTCGCCATACATCACTGCTGTGTGGACGACTCCTGTGCCGTCTGTGGTGGTGACGAAGTCCGCCTCAACCACGGTCCAAGCACTCTCAGAATCACCTCTATCTACCGCGCCGGGGAACAGAGGCCGGTAGGCCTTGCCAATCAGTGTCGAGCCAGAAAACTCCTCCAGCACTTCGACTTGGTGCCGTAGTACATCAGAGAGCAGGTCTTTGGCTAGAATCAATTCCTCACCGACTTCAGCACCCCCTCTCCCATCCCAAGAGCCAGATGGCGACTCGGTGATTCGGACGCGGCAGTATGTGACATCCGGCCCGATAGCGAGACCGACGTTGCCCGGTAAGGTCCAAGGGGTCGTCGTCCAAGCGAGGATGGAGGCATCATCATCGATGAGTCGGAACTTGATGTAGACAGCCGGCTCGGAGACCTCCTTGTAACCTAGTGACACCTCATGAGTGGAGTAGCTAGTGCCAGTCTGAGGGCAGTATGGCAGGACCTTGTGACCACGGAACAACAGGCCCTTGTCGAACATCTGCTTGAGTGACCACCATGCCGACTCGATGTATTCGTCGTGCAGGGTGACGTATGGGTCATCCATGTCTACCCAGAAACCCATCCTCTCAGTCATCTCACGCCATGCCTCTTCGTAGGTCCAGACGCTTTCTTTGCACTTGTCGTTGAAGGCCTCCATGCCGTACTCCTCGATAGCCTCATTTGACATCAGATCGAGTTTCTTTTGCACCTCTATCTCAACAGGAAGTCCATGGGTATCCCATCCTCCTTTGCGCTCAACGACATGCCCCTCCATGGTCTTCCATCGACAGACCATGTCCTTGAACAGCCTCGAGAGGACATGATGGATTCCCGGCTTACCGTTTGCCGTAGGAGGGCCCTCGAGGAAGGTGAAGGGGCTTGCGCCGCCTCGGCGCGCCTCGATAGTCGCCTCAAAAGTTCCCTCTTCACTCCAGGTTTCCATCAAGGCATTCTCTAGAGTGACTGGGTCGAGGTCGCCGGCAGGTTTGGGTACGCCCATCGGTCCAGCGACCTACGGCGCTGTATTGAAGATGCCCCGGTCGCCCATAGGGCGAATTCATCATTTAGCAGACTTATTAGTGACCGCCGGGACGCCTTGAACGTGTCTGAGACTTCAACTATCGCAGTCGGCGGGATGACCTGCACGGGCTGCTCTGGCCGTGTGAGAGACTCCTTGGAGGCTCTGGACGGAGTTCTGAGCGCTGATGTATCCCACGAGACCGGGCAAGCAGTGGTTTCGCACTCGGGGACTGGACACGAAGCAATGCTCGCGGCGATTACCGGCGCGGGCTACATAGCCGACGGGGCCAGTGCCGACTTCAACTGGGGGGACGGAGAAGTCTGGAGGAAGTCCGCGAACAACACGAAGTGGTGTCTAATCGGTTGCAGCATTGGTGATTTCGGAACCATAGCAGCTTTCCAGTTTGTATTCACTGACTCGGGATGGAGTCCGATGATGATTATGGCTCTGGCCATGTTCAATGGAATCATGACCTCAATCGCCCTTGAGACCGCCATCCTATCAGCTCAGATGGCACTGAATGAGGCATTCCGGGTGGCAATCGGAATGTCATTGATTTCCATGCTCTCGATGGAAGCGGCGATGAATATCGTCGACCTTGTATTGACTGGAGGGGCCAAACTGACCTGGTGGGTCCTTGTCCCAATGCTTGTCGCAGGCTTCCTGACACCTTGGCCCTACAACTACTGGCGATTGAAGAAATACAATGCAGCGTGTCACTGAATTGGAGGAAGATTCTTTTGACAATTAGCACCAACAATCCATACGACTGGGGCCGATTATGCAAGGAGATTACCCTTTGGATTAAGGAGTATGCAGAGGACAATCAAATCACCTCCTTGATAGTAGGAGTTTCAGGAGGTATCGACTCCGCCGTGACCTCAACCCTCTGCGCAAAAACTGGATTGAATAC
>ENA-ORXI01000788-ORXI01000788.1-sediment-metagenome-genome-assembly--contig:-NODE-788-length-26182-cov-5.100632_pt1 | contig 26182 bp, 26 predicted proteins | sample MGYA00237861_ERZ511468 | MGnify/ENA primary metagenome ERZ511468 (study PRJEB26299, sample SAMN06266213) | sediment metagenome | isolation source: Hudson Canyon methane seep mesocosm | place: USA:Hudson...
TATTTGTTTGTGACTTAGAATAACTAGGCCAACAAACAAATGCCTTGCCACTGACAATTTTAATTCCCGCTGAAATCTCGCAGGTTCAAGTAATTTGGGTATATAATCGACGAAATTTTAATACAGGCTACAATACTCATGGCAGTTAATGACAAACAAAAGCGCTATTTACGTGGCTTATCCCACACTTTAAAACCCGTCGTTATGATCGGTAATAAGGGGTTAACCGAAACAGTTTTAAATGAAATTGATAATGCGTTAAATCATCATGAACTGATAAAGGTTCGCGTGAGCGGTCAGGAAAAAGCCGAACGTACTCAAATGTTGAATGAAATAGCTGAAAAAACCAGTGCCGATATAATTCAAGTCATTGGACACATTGGTGGCTTTTATCGCCCAGCTAAAGAACCTACAATTCAACTTCCTAAATAAAGTTTTAGTCCTATGATTCAAAAACCAGCGGAAACTGCTCAACCTATAGAAAAATTGATTGCTGAGCGTTGGAGTGCCAGAGCCTTTGACCCCGCGACACCAATATCTGAAGAACAAATTATTTCATTATGTGAAGCGGCTCGCTGGGCACCTTCTTGTTATGGCGATCAACCTTGGCGTTATATCATTTGGAATCGTTTTCAGGATGAAGCAAGTTGGCAACAAGTACTTGACTGTCTATCACCAGGTAATCAAGACTGGGCTAAAAATGCACCATTACTTATTCTGGCAGCATCCGTAGAAACGTTTAGCCATAATGATTCAAATAATCGTTGGGTAGGTTATGACACAGGCGCGGCTACCATTAGCTTATGCATGCAAGCAACAGCAATGGGATTAATGACACATCAAATGGGTGGCTTTGATGGTGATAAAATTCGCCAACAATTTAATTTGCCTGAAAGTCTTAACCTTTGGGCTATGATTGCTGTTGGTCACCCTGCCCCTCTAGATAATTTGAGTGAAGAACAGATGGAAAGGGAACTTAAGGCACGAGAACGACGTCCCTTATCTGAACAGTTTTTTAGTCAAGCTTGGAATAATCCGATCACTTCAGGAGAATAAAATGAAATCAGCTTTACTCGCATTAGTTAGCTTACTGGCTATGAACTCAGCTTTGGCATTTGAACAAGTATATTTAGACCGCTTATTAGAAACACGCCAATGTAACTTTTGTAATTTAAGTGAAGCAGATTTAAGTGAACAAGATTTCAGTGGAATCGATATCAGTGAAGCTAATTTGAAAGGCACCAACTTTAATAATGCAAAATTAGTCGGTGTCTGGTTAACCCACTCTAGACTACATGGCGCTAATCTTGAAGGTGCTGATTTATCAACCTCCTTACTTGATTACGCCGTTTTTGATGGTGCTAATTTAAAAGGTGCTAACTTAAGTGGTACGCAGCTTATTTTCACTGACTTAACCGGTGCAGATTTAACTGGAGCTAATTTAGAGGGTGCAAAGATCCGTGGCGTTACTTACTGTAATACCACCATGCCCGATGGTAAAGTTAATAACAGCGGTTGTTAAATATTAAAAGGTATTCTGGATTCAGGTGAAATGCCAAACACATAGTTGAACCGGATTGTTTTAAACTCACATCAAATAGATATACAAAAGAAAGCTTATTATGAGCTTAGTGTTATTCCACTAGAAAAATACTATTAGGGAAGCAGAACTGTCTGCTTCTCTATTTTTTTATTCGAGGTTTATCGTTAGTGACAAATCGAAATGCAGCATTACTCTATTTAGCCGATGAATATCACACCGCAAAAAATCGTATCATGGGCCGTCATTCAGCAAATGAAGGTTTCTTATCTGCATTTTCAAAATATACAAATCTAGATAAAGCTTTTAGTTATGTTCCGGAACAACATCACCATGAACATTTTTTTGAGAAATACCAACAGTTTTCCGGCAACGCAGAAAAGCATGCCGGAATATTATTTGCTCACCCCGAACAATTAAAAGAGCCTGGCTGCTTATATATTCCTGACCCTAGTTTAGCCGCACAAGCTAACATTCGGAGTCAAATACAAGTTCCTAATAGTATTAGTCCACATAAGTTGTATAGCTTATGTGGCGTTACACATACATTGTCATCAGAAGGTGCTATTGGTCTGATTCGGCAACTATTATTATCACCGGTTCAACCATGGGATGCCTTAGTCTGTACCTCTCGAGCCGCAAAATCTGTTGTTGAAAACATATTCGATTTTTATCGCGATTACTATGCACGCGAAACTGGTGTTAAAAACATTCAAGCCGACTGCCAATTACCTGTCATTCCACTAGGTGTAAATAGTGATAACTTTGTAACAGGAGAGCAGCGAGAAAAATTACGTCAGCACTGGAGAAAAAAGCTTTCTATCACTGATGATGCAGTCGTATTCTTATTTTTTGGTCGCCTTAGTTTTCATGCTAAAGCAAACCCGTATTCAATGTTTGTAGCACTAGAAGCAGCTAAGAAACAGACAGGCAAAGATGTTCACTTATTGATGGTAGGCCAATATGCTAATAAGGCAATTGAAAAAGCATTTTTAAAAGCACAAAAGTTAATCTGTCCTTCTGTTATATGTCATCAACTTGATGGCGGTGATAAAACTATCAGCTCTGAAATTTGGTATGCCGCCGATGTTTTTACCTCTTTAGTTGATAATGTCCAAGAAACCTTTGGTCTAACACCTATAGAGGCTATGGCAGCGGGATTGCCCGTCGTAGTAACGGATTGGGATGGTTATAAAGATACTGTGCAACATGGTAAACAAGGCTTTCGAATTCCAACCATTATTCCGGCTTCAAATACTATCGGTTTAGAATTTGCTCAACGCCAACATTCACAACAAGATAATTACGACCATTACATTGCCAATGTTGCTAATCATGTAGCTGTTGATGTTCACGCTGCGGCTAAAGCTTATATAGCTTTGATAGAACAAAAAGATTTACGCGATAAGATGGGTAGTGCTGCTCGGTCACGCGCTGAACAAATCTATGATTGGAAACATATTATTCACAGCTATCAGGATTTATGGGCAGAACTTGCCGCGATAAGACAGTCAAGTACTAAAATTGCTGTTGGCGTTAACAACATTACGGTTAAAACTAAACCGCCATTTATTGATCCTTATCTGTTATTTCAACACTATCCAAGCTCGCAATTGGATCTTCATAACGGTGCTATCGTATGGAACAAAGGCTTCTCACTTAACCGTCTAAAACGTCTGTTCAATACTGAAATTTTGCACAGTACTGTTGATGCGCCCTATCAAATTTACCAAGACTTGTACCAACGACTACAAAACGGCAACTATCACACAATCGTAAGTTTATTAAATGGGCTTAATAAATCAGGTCAATTAGACTTATTAAAATGCATATCTCGCTGCCTAAAATTAGGCTCAATTAATTATCGAGTTGTACAAAATCAGCAGAAATAGTTAATACGCTTACGATACAATAAGCGGCTATTAATTTTTGAACACCAGAACTCACCTTGAAAGCTTCTATAAAACAACTTGAAAAATTAATTGCTAGTGCAATGCTAGCGGATCAATTTTCTTTGCGTCGTAGATTGAAAAACACCAGTCAAAAGAAAGGTGACACAGCTGCTCAGTTAACTAGTCTACAAAGTCAAATTCAAGCATCGGTTGATCGCCGTGAATTACGTCAAAAAAACCTGCCTAAACCCGAGTTTGATGGTGATTTACCGGTTATCGATCGGCGTGAAGAAATAGCAAAAGCTATTCAAGAAAACCAAGTCATTATCTTATGTGGTGAAACTGGTTCAGGTAAAACCACACAACTTCCTAAAATCTGTCTTGAACTAGGTCGTGGCGTTGCAGGTTTAATTGGCCATACTCAACCTAGGCGAATTGCAGCACGTACCGTAGCCACTCGAATCGCTGAAGAACTCAAAAGTGAACTCGGAGATATCGTAGGGTATAAAGTCCGTTTTCACGATCAAGTCAAAGCTGATCGCAGTTATGTAAAACTGATGACTGACGGTATTTTATTAGCAGAAACTCAAAACGATAGATTCCTAAATCAATACGACACCATCATTATTGATGAAGCGCATGAACGTAGCTTGAATATTGATTTTCTTTTAGGTTATCTCAAACAATTATTACCAAAACGTCCTGATTTAAAACTCATTATCACCTCAGCAACTATCGATACCAAGCGCTTTTCAGAACATTTTGATAATGCCCCAGTCATTGAAGTGACTGGTCGTACTTATCCTGTTGAGATGCGTTATCGACCTCCCGCTGGTGACGATGAAGAACAACGTGATTATGACTTTGTCGGCAGTATCGTCAATGCTACGGATGAACTATGTCGTGAAGGTCAAGGCGATGTTTTGATCTTTTTATCAGGTGAACGTGATATTCGAGATGTATCTGAAGCCTTACGAAAACATCATCCACCCCAAACAGAAGTTTTGCCTTTATTTGCACGGCAATCTGCGGCCGAACAAAATCGTGTATTTAAAACCGGTGGTCATCGTCGCATTGTTTTAGCGACCAATGTGGCAGAAACATCATTAACGGTACCCGGCATTCGCTATGTTGTTGATCCGGGTTATGCTCGAATCAGTCGTTATAGCGTCAGAAACAAAGTACAACGTTTACCGATCGAAAAAATATCACAATCTAGTGCCAACCAACGTTCCGGTCGTTGTGGTCGTGTTGCTGCCGGTATTTGTATTCGTTTATATGATGAAGATGATTTTACAAACCGTCAGGACTTCACCGATCCTGAAGTATTAAGAACCAACCTTGCTAGTGTTATTTTGCAGATGTCCTCACTCAAGCTAGGTGAGCCTGCAAATTTCCCGTTCATTAATCCGCCACCAGAAAAAATGATCAATGATGGCTTTCGTTTATTAGAAGAATTAGGAGCGGTTAATCGACAACGGCAACTCACCGAACTCGGTAAGCAATTAGCCAAATTACCCATTGATCCACGAATTGCCAGAATGGTGCTTGCAGGACAAAAACTGAATTGTTTGACCGAAGTACTCATCATAGCAAGTGCTTTAAGTATTCAAGATCCACGTGAACGTCCTATGGACAAACAACAAGCGGCGGATGAAGCACACAGCAAATACAAAGACGAACGCTCTGACTTTTTAGCCTTTCTTAAGCTTTGGGATTTGTATCATGATAAGAAAAAACACCTAACTCAGAACAAATTACGTAAATATTGTCGTGATAATTTCTTATCTTTTATGAGACTAAGAGAGTGGCATGAAATTCATCAGCAATTACATGTTCAAGTTACTCAAATGGGATTAAAGCCCAATCAGATCGCTGCTGATTACCAAGAATTACATCAAGCTCTACTATCAGGTCTATTAAGTAATATTGCAGTAAAAACAGATAACAAAGAATACACCGGCACACGTAATTTAAAACTACATATTTTCCCCGGCTCTGCCTTACATAAAAAAGGCCCAAAATGGATCATGGCGGCTGAATTAGTTGAAACAGGCCGTTTATATGCTCGAATAGTTGCCAAAATAGAACCCGAATGGATAGAGCCTATTGCTGGTGATTTAGTGAAGAAGCAATATTCAGATCCACATTGGGAAAAGAAACCAGCTCAAGTTGTTGCTTTTGAAAGTATCTCTTTATATGGCTTGCCTATTGTCAATCGTAGACGAGTACATTTTGGGCCAATTGATCAAGCCATGTCACATGAGATTTTTATTCGAGATGCTCTAGTACAAGGTGATTGGTATTGTAAAGGCCCATTCTTTCAGCACAACCTGGACTTAATCCAAAGCATTGAATTACTGGAACAAAAATCACGCCGCCGCGATGTATTAGTCGATGACGAAGTATTGTTTGAGTTTTATAAACAACGTATTCCTACAGATATCATCAATGGTGCCGGTTTTGAAAAGTGGCGTAAAAAAGCTGAAAAAGAACAGCCAAAACTATTATTCCTAACACGTGATGATTTAATGCAGCATCAAGCTGATCATGTCACTGCGGACAGCTTTCCAGATCAAATTTTAGTAAATCGTGTACCACTGACACTCGAATATCATTTTGAACCCGGTAAAACACATGACGGTATTACCCAAACTATTCCGTTGTCTTTACTCAATCAAACAAACCCTGATCGTTATGAGTGGCTAGTGCCAGGATTATTACGCGACAAAGTAATCTTCCTAATTAAAGGTTTACCTAAAGCCCAACGTCGCCATTTTATTCCTGTGCCTAAATTTGCTGATGACTGCTTGCGTAATATGTCTCCTGACGATGGCGGCCTTCTCACTACCTTAAGTACGCAATTACGTAAATTAACCGCTGTAGATATTGCCCTATCAGATTGGAACCTCACAGAGTTACCTAACTATCTGCAAATGAACTTTCGTTTAGTTGATGCACAAGGTGAATTATTAGAAGAAAGTCGCGATTTAAACTTATTAAAGCAAAACTGGGCTAAAGAAGCGGCTGCTAGTTTTAGAAGCATTCCTGATAGTGACTATGAGAAACAAGACCTAACATCTTGGACTTTCGGTGATTTCCCTACGCAAATCACCTTAGATCAAAACGGTTTGGAAATGACCGCCTATCCCGCTTTAATCGACAAAGGTGACCATGTTGATTTAACGCTGATGGATACACTCAAGCAATCTCAAGCTCAAACATCAAAGGGATTACGACGCTTATTTATGCTTGCTCAAGCAGATTCAGTTAAATACTTAAACAAGCATCTGCCCGATATTCAAAAAATGTGCCTGCATTACACTAGCGTGCCACCCGCTCCTTTTGGTGATGATGAACAAGAAGATATAAAACCAAGTGAACAACTCAAAAGAGACTTAATTCATTTGGCCTTCGACCGATGCTTTTTATTGAGCCAAGATGAAATCCACACTCAGCAAGAATTTGAACAACGTCTACAAGATAAACGCGGAGAGTTAATTAAAACGGCAAGTGAACTGAGCAAACAATTTGCCAAGCCGTTGGCTGAATATCACGCTATTGCAAAACGACTGTCCGATAAAATGCCTTTGACCGCACTCAATGCAATTAAAGACATTAAACAACAAATGGCTCACTTGCTGTACCAAGGCTGTGTTCATCATATGCCCGATGAAGCAGTTAAACGTCTCCCCGCTTATTTTCAAGCAATAGGTCAACGTTTGGATAAGTTAGTCAGTGACCCAAGTCGTGACCGCCAATGGATGGCTGAAGTCAGCCCTCATTGGCAACGTTATCTTAATAATGCTCAAAAACGAGCACCAGCTGAAATCGAAGCTTATCGTTGGATGATCGAAGAATTTAGAATTTCATTATTTGCTCAAGGTCTGAAAACAGCCTATCCCGTTTCAGTCAAACGGCTTGATAAACAGTGGGTTTCATCCTCCTAATAGCTCTTTAAATTTCTCCTTAACGGTTTTTGTTGTATTCAGTTTTCATTCAGCTTGACCTTGTTAGTCTGACTTCAACAGCTAACAAAACAGGAGGGCTGTCATGAAACATTTATTAACAACAATCAGTTTAGCGACTGTATTAGCCATTTCATCTTCTGCATCAATTGCAAAAGGTCATAAACATCACGATAAACATCGGGATTCCCAAAATACCGCACGTGTTACTCACGTAGAACCTCTGTATAAAACCATTCGAGTATCAACACCACAACACGAATGTCGGACAGAAAGAACATATCGTCACGATAGACCTCAAGCAAGATCTTATACCAGCACGATAGCTGGTGGCATTGTCGGTGGTTTAATCGGGAACCAATTTGGTGGTGGCGATGGTAAAACGGTGATGACTGTTGCCGGCACCTTGTTAGGTGGTTCATTAGGTAATGATTACAACAACTACCGTACACAAACCAGAAATAACTACGGCAACCACGAAAATTGCCGTGTCACCAATCGATATACTCAAGAACAAGTACCCGATGGTTATGACGTTACCTACCGTTATCATGGTAATACATACACAACCTATATGGCCGAACGCCCAGGAAAACATATTCCTGTAGAAGTATCTGTTCGCCCTGCACATCGTTATTACTAAGTTAGGAGTCTATGATGAAACTTAATAAAGTAATCTTATCCGCAGCAATATCAATATTGTCTTTTTCAGCATTCACATTGCCATCTTATGCTCAAGAACAAGCCTATCACGTGATTGATGGTAACAAGCTTGATGCAGCTACCTATAACGGTTTCAAGCTTTACCGAAACTGGTGTGCCCGTTGTCATGGCACTTATGGTCAGGGCATGGTTGGGCCCAACTTAGCTAATAGCCTCAAGTCCATTTCACAACAAGAATTTGATAACACGGTTGAAAATGGTAAGTCAGGAACAATAGGCAGTATGCCTCCATGGAAAGCAAATGCTAAGGTGATGGATGGCCTTGATAATATTTATGCTTATTTAAAAGCACGTTCGGATGGTGCTATCGGTGCAGTTAAACCGAAAAAAGTGAAATAACACCATGATTAACGCCGCTATATAGTTATTCTATATAGTGGCTCTTGCACTCAAACTCATTAGCATGAACAATACCCATTGATATTCTAAAGGTTCAACTATGCACATCCATCGTCATCTCATCATCCTTATACTGTTTGCATTTTCATTGCCGGTGAATTCAGCACAGCTTCCTGATGATATTGAGCCTGGAGATAGTGTTAATGATATTCAATTGCCTCTCACCAAACAATCGGCTGCCGAATTAATTCGTGTCGAATATCAAGGCAAAGTATTATCCGTAAATGAAAGCCAGCATAAAGGTAAAGATATGTTTCGCATTAAGGTGTTACATGATGATGGTAAAGTAAAGTATTACAAGTTAGATCCTCAAACTGGCTACGCACCAAACTAAGCTATGCGTATATTATTAATTGAAGATGAAGTCCATTTGCGTGAGCAAGTGACTCAACAATTACAAAAACAAAACCTTACCGTTGATGCCGTTGCTGATGGTGAAGAAGGTTTGTATCAGGGTTCAGAATATCCTTACGATATTGCTGTCATTGACTTAGGTTTACCCAAATTATCTGGTATAGAAGTTATCCAGCAATTACGTGCAGCAGGTAAAGAGTTCCCTATATTGATATTAACTGCTAGAGGCCGCTGGCAAGATAAAGTCGAAGGACTGGAAGCCGGCGCTGATGATTATTTAGTTAAACCCTTTCATTTTGAAGAGCTCTCCGCACGCATCAATGCTTTGGCTAGACGGGCTTCTGGCTGGGTTAATGCTACATTGCAGTGTGGTAATGTCACCTTAAACCCAAGCAGCCAAGAAGTGATGAACGAAGGCATCGCCGTTGATTTAACGGCCTATGAATATCGTCTTTTACATTTTTTGATGCTACATGCCGGTGAGGTATTATCCAAAACAGAGTTAACTGATCATATATACGAGCACGATCAAGATCGTGATAGCAATGTGATTGAAGTATTTATCAAACGTTTACGTAATAAACTTGACCCAGATAAAATAACCAACCCAATAGAAACCTTACGTGGCCGAGGTTATCGGTTAACATTACCACGTGATCATTAATAACCTATCACTAAGCAAACGTTTACTCTTCGCTGTTACTATTGTACTTACAGCCTTTTTGGGCACGTCTGCCTTTAGCTTGAATAATGCGTTCTTGGCAAGTGCTGATGCTGCTCAACAAAAACGCCTAAAGAATTATGTCTATACCTTATTGACCGCTGCAGACCTTGATGACTCCGGTCTTCTGACAATGCATGATGAATTAGCAGAGCCATTATTTTCAACACCAAATTCTGGTTTATATGCTCAAATCATCAGTGGCCGCCAAATTGTCTGGCAATCGGCCTCAACCTTAGGTCGTTTTATTGCCTTACCTGAGCATCCAGGACCATCCAAAGAGATCCTCTCCATAGTTGAGTTAGAATCTGGTATTAAATTACTTAATTTAGCGTTTGGTGTGGTTTGGGAAAATGATGATGGTAAAGAATACGAATTCACCATTAATGTGTCAGAAGACCTTAATGCTATTACTCGCCAAAAAGAACAGTTTCAAAGGAATTTATGGTATTGGTTGGGCGGCACCGGCATTATATTATTATTTGCTCAAGCTTTAATTTTACGCTGGGGCTTACGTCCTTTGAACGAAGTTGCTATTGAGCTCAATGCCATCGAGAGTGGTGATCGTAATCGTTTATCCAGTGACTATCCTAGCGAACTTAATCAACTTACCCAGAATATTAATAACTTGCTCGACCATGAACAATCACGTCGCGAGCGCTATAAAAACTCCCTAGCAGATCTAGCACACAGTCTTAAAACCCCATTAGCCGTTTTTCGTGGCGAACTGGAAAGTAGCCCCGACCTTGCTGATATCAAACAAACGGGACATGAACAACTAGACCGTATTGCTTCACTCGTTGATTACCAATTACAACGTGCTGCCACCGAAGGAAAAAGCAGCTTGCTGGCCCCGGTCTCTCTTGGCGAAATTATTCATAAAATTCTGGATTCATTAAACAAGGTTTATCAATCTAAAAATATCCACTGTCAATTTGATATTCAGCGAGATGCCTTTATCCATGCTGATACAGGTGATATGTATGAGCTGCTCGGCAACCTACTAGAAAATGCCTATAAGTACTGTAATAAACAAGTGCATGTAACCGTGATTTCCCAACTTGATATCATTGAAATTCGAATTGAAGATGATGGCAATGGCATTCCCGAACATGCTCAACAAGACATCATAAAGCGTGGTAAACGCATCGACACCCAAGTAGAAGGCCAAGGTATAGGCTTAGCGATTGTCAGTGACATTATCGAAGCCTACCAAGGCGAAATAGCCTTAAAAACAAGTAATTTAGGTGGGGCTAACTTTGTTATTCAACTACCTAATCAGTAGTAAATAATAAAATGGATTACTCTTCGGGCTTTCTAGCAATGATAAAACTAGTTCGTTTACTTTTTTCTGGGATCCAGTGTTTTTCAATAACAAACCCTGCTTCTTGCATATCGCTAACAAGATTATCGTGCGAGAAAAACTGTATTTTTGGTATAACACCTATCCATACGCCTATCGGCCAGATAGGTTGAAACATTCTCATCCAGCCAGAAAGATCAGGGCTGCTGCTAACAAAAATTCCACCCGGTTTCAGTACATCAAAAGTTTGTTTAATCGTCGCTTGAGGATCTTCTAATAAATGCAAAATACTCAAACCTACTACGGCATCAAAACTGGTTTGAGAAGCATTAAAGTCTTCGATTGCAGATACCTTGAATTCAAGATTTTCTATCTCAGTATTCGCTAATTTCTTTTCAGCAATCTCGATCATCTTGTCAGAGACATCAACAGCTAAATAGTTTTTCACATACGGAGCATGAACTAATGCTGTTGAGCCGGTGCCACAACCAAACTCCAATACTGACATCTCTTTATTAAAAAACTGCTGTGTCATCGCTAATTTCTTTTGATACACCTCTTCGTTAGGCACTGGCTTTTTCGAATAACCTTCTGCATGTTTATTCCAAAACTTATTCGCAGTTATCATTTCATTTCCTCAATTTGTAAAGCTTTATGGTATCAATACAAATAATTATATAGAATAGCTAAAATTCGATAACCATTATGCATATATGTATGGACTGGCGCAGCATTCAATTTGATTGGAACCAAGCAAGAGCTTTTTTAGTTACCGCAGAAGAAGGTACCTTATCTGCTGCAGCTAGAGCTTTAGGCTTGACTCAACCTACGCTAGGTCGACAAGTCTCAGCCTTGGAACAAACACTAGGCACACAACTCTTTGATCGTATTGGCACAGGTTTAACCCTCACACCAACAGGTTTGGAACTACTTGCTCATGTTAAACAAATGGGTGAAGCTGCAAACGCTTTATCATTAAGTGCAGCGGGGCTTTCCATGACCTTAGAAGGCAATGTCTGCATCAGTGCCACCGAGAGTATGGCTTATTTCACATTGCCGCCATTAATAGCAGAACTACGTGGTTTATATCCCGGCATTCAAATTGAAATAGAAGTTTCCAACGAAACACGAGACTTAAACCGCAGAGAAGCCGACATAGCATTGAGAGCTTATCGCCCTACCCAACCGGATTTGATCGTCAAACGATTAAAAGATTATGAAGCGCGTTTATATGCAATACCTAGCTATTTAAACAAATTAGAAAAAGAATATGGAAAAAATGCAATTCAGAATGCCGATTTTATCGGTTTCTCATCAACATCCGACTACCCCAACCAACTTAAAGAAAGACTAGGTTTAGAAGTTAAAACTGAACAATTTCCTCTGTTAACTATGAATCACCTCGTTCATTGGCAATTAGTTAAGCAAGGTTTAGGTATCGGCGTGATGACTACCGATGTTGGTGATAAAGAAAAACAAGTCGTTGCAGTTCAACCTAATGAACCTATAATAAAAGGTGAGCTTTGGTTGGTCACACATAGTGAGTTAAGAACAAGTTTAAGAATTCGAAAGGTCTTCGACTTTTTAGCGGAACGATTAGGCCCCTTATAAAATCGCAACGTTTTATTTGCATCTTGCTTATAAAAAATCATCCATTAGTAATGTAAAAGCCAAATATGTTCTATTGCCGGACAGACACCTTTAAGCCCTCCTACTACTGATTTACTTTCCAGTAACGTCAAATTATAAGCTTCCTTATAATGATGATTGACTTCATCACTCGAAATAGAAAAAGGCGGCCCACCAATTAGACTTTGGTCATATTCAAAGGTGATCAACAGTTGCTTAGCCTTCTTTGTTATTGCTACTAAATGTTTGCTATATCTTTTACGCATATCATCCGGCAAAGCCACGAATGCAGCTCGGTCATAAATAGCATCAATCACACCAATTTCATTATTAGATAAATCAAAGATATCACCAACAAATATATCGAGATTTTTTGCTTGGTAATGTAGCAGTTTTCCACCCTCAGTAACCTTAGGCTCTAAAGCAAGTTCACTAAATAATTGCTCAATCGCCCGTTGACTCAGTTCTGCTCCAACAACGCGATAGCCTTTAGATAGCAACCACTTAATATCTAATGTTTTACCACATAAGGGTAAAAATACACGGCTGCCCGCCTGTATATTAAGCTCACTGAAATAGGCAGTTAATAATGGATTGGGCATGTCTGCATGAAAACCAATCTCACCCTTTTCCCACTTTTGGTGCCAAAAATCTACATTCATTACCTTTCCTATAAAAAAGGCGGCGGAAGGATATTAATTATCCCTCCACCACCTTCTTATTTTTACCTTTAATTTGGAGTTTTCTTAGTTATAAAAGTTTGCATCTACCGTTTGTTCACTAAACGGTACAATTTCAAAACCAGGATCAAATTTAACTAATGTGCTGACTAATTTTTCCAGCACCGTGTTATCACCCTCAATTGTCGCTTGATTTGATTCGATTAAAGCTGTCAATCGCGCTTGACCTAATAAGATCTGATTAAAGCCTGCACGATCTAATGTGATCGTCGCATCGGCCGACTCATTCGCTTTATCAACTTCGATATTGCTTAAGTTCCCGTTAGACATTTCGACATAATAAACATCTTTTTCAATAACAATATTCATTGTAAATGGAACATCTTGTGCTTTTAAAGAATCAACCTGAACAGCTATGTAATCAAGCAACATGCCAGGGTCCATCTCAGAAATCACATCGGCAGATGCTGTTTTCGGCGTTCCCGGACTTAGTTTTCCTAAGCGTAACTCTTGAGCACCGGTTAAATAAATATTACGCCAGCCAGCCCCTTCAGCTTGGTAGCCCATTTGTTCATAAGTATCCGCCAACAAGGCTCTAGCTTGAATATTATTCGGCTCTGTTCGTACTAACTTATTAAGTGCCGTTGCCGCAAATCGATATTCGCCATTATCGAAGTCTTTTTTAGATTTTTCCATAATGGCCTTAGCACCGCCCATATATTCCACAAACTTTGCTGATTCTTTTTTGATGGGTAAAGGATTCAAATTTGCAGGGTTCATATCGAAAAACCCCAAATACATGTTGTAAACAGCACGTGCATTATGAGAGTAGGTTCCATGATAACCATTGGTATGCCATGTCTGTTGAATACTGTTTGGCATAACCTCATAAATCTTGTCACCTAAATCCTGCAACACGTAACCATCATTAGCTAACCTCAAGGTTTGATTATGCGTAAACCCATAGGCATCACGCTGCATTTTTAAGTACTCAACAATTTCCTGATTTTGCCAGATCGGTGCTGAGTGTGAGGCAAACAAGACTTCAACTTCACTCCCCCATAGGCTAATCATCTGATTGATTTTTTTAGACCATTTCAGAGAATCGCGTACTTTTGCACCACGTAAGGTATACACATTATGCATGCCTTGATAGGTGACCTCACCTGTCCATAATGCTTTCATAGAAGGAATATACGTCACCATTTCTGATGGCGCCTCCGTACCAGAGGCATCAAGAAAGATCATATCCACACCATCAATCGTTAGATGTTCAATTTCGCCTTTATGATTGAGTTCATAGTCAGGTTTAACATACGTTATCTCGCCAGTTGAAAGTCCTTTAGCAAGCGCCGCATCAACAATACCACGCTCATTTCTACCTAATGTGGCACCATACTGATAAGCCGCCCGACGAGACATGGCATTACCAGCCAACACATTTTCATCGACCGTTTCTTTAGTAATGTTTTTTGAACCATATACTTTAACGTCAGGGAATGCCTCTTGAATCGCTCTCGCGCCGCCAAAGTGATCAGCATGTGAATGTGAATAAAGCATCGCCACAATCGGTAAATCACCACCTTCTGGCACATTAGCCAAGAAGAATTTAAGCGATTGACCAGATGCTTCTTTTGTCATTAAAACATCGTAAGCAATCCAGCCCGATTTACCTTTAATAAACGATAATGAAGCCAAGTCCGCACCACGTATTTGATAGATCTTGCCGGGTATTACTTCATATAAACCTTTCGCTTCTTGGTTCAATACCGCCTGACGCCATAAAGATGGATTCACAGTGGCAGGTGCCTTATCAGCGGAACTTAAATCTATGAAATTAAAGCTATTACGTATGATGTCACCGGTTTCTTGGTCAAACTCTGCTACTAAACCAACATCATTATTTTCAAACGCGCGAACATCGTTAAAGTTCAAGGTGTTTGCAAATTGTTGATTGGCCTCTAGAGTTTGCTGTGTTGCCGGCTTACCTCCGACATCTTTTATTTCTAGTGAATGCTCTTCAGCATGAAGACTTGTGCTTGATAACGCGATAACAGTGACTAACGTGCCTAACTTAAAGTTCATTGATGAATCCCCTTAATACAGATCGATGTTAATTATTATTAATGCTGTTCAGCTTGTTCTTATACTTAAATTTTATTGCTAGATGATGACCGTTCAATAGTAGCACTGTTTATTGTTTAGTTGATATTCACGCTGGAAGTTAAACAAATCTAAGCACTTGCTTGGTTAAATAAATTTGTCACCTTTTTCCTTAAAGAAAGACTAGGTTTAGAAATTAAAACTGAACAATTCCCTTTATTAACTATGAGCCACCTTGTTCATTGGCAGTTAGTTAAACAAGGTTTAGGTATTGGAGTGATGACAACCGATGTTGGTGATAAAGAACAACAAGTTGTTGCAGTGCAACCAAAGGAGCCAAGGATACAAGGTGAGCTTTGGTTAGTCACTCATCGTGAGTTACGAACAAATTTAAGAATTCGAAAAGTATTCGACTTTTTGGCAGAACGCTTAGGTACCGTTAACCTCAGTTAATCTAATGCGCCGTCTGGAAAACCAGGAAAACAAGCTATGCCAGTATAAGGTTCATGCCATGATGCTTTGGATTCAACATTACAATGAGCTACTGGTTCAAAACTTATTTCCGTATCAACTGTAGATAAAGCAATACTTAAATACATATTTTTATCGGGTGCATAATTCATAAGTCGTGTACCACAGGCCGAACAAAATGCTCGATAACCACCCAAGGCATTGAGGTGCTCAGTTAATAATGTTTCACCTTTTTTAATGTTAAGCGTATCTCCCTTAGCCATAGCCAAGGTTACAAATGCTGCACCATGAGCCTTGCGACAAAATGAGCAGTGACAATTAAATACTTTCTCGGGAATGAGATCGACTTCATATTCAATGCCACCACACAAACAACTACCTTTATCCATAATAACTATCTCCAAATTAACCTACGATATGTCTCAACTTTTTACCTGTTGAAACAAATCCGTATTTCTTATAAAACTCAGCACTTCTTGACCATTCCTCGGCTATAGGAGCTGAAACATCGATACGTTCCCACCCCTTTTCCTTAGCTAAGTCTTTAATCATTTGCAGAACCTGCCCACCAACACCTTGCGAGCGAAACTCTGGTTTGACCCAAAGCTCGTTGATGATGCCATACTGCCCATGAGCAAAAAATGAGAAAGACTCCGTTAGAGTGAAAAATGCAACAACATTCCCCTCTATCAGAACTTTATAAGCCCAATGAGAATGGACACTCTTCAACATTGCTCTTGAACTTTACGCTTAACTTTTGAAGTTAAAACTTCACTTTTACCAAATAACTCCAAATATAAACGATCAATGTAATCTGTTATTTCATCAAATGACGCTTCTATATCGAGTTCAACAAGTTCCATTATTTTAATATTTAGGGTCAGTGTAATAACTAAGACTCCAAATGTGCCTGCTGCTCTTGTAAATATTTGAATAATAACCGTGCTGATTTTAGTGTTTTTTCTTGTTTAGCTTCTTTTTGTGCATTTCTTATTAGCTGTCGTACATATTGAATATCCAAGCCTTCAAATGTACTCACCAAAACATTCATCACTTCTTTATCGCCAGCGATTAATTCATCACGCCATAGTTCTAGTTGATGAAACTGTTTTACTTCACCGTTATGCGCTTGTTTGATTTTCTTTAGATTTTCTTGGATCTGTTCATATTCTTCATCAACCATGATCTTACCGACTCGCCCAATTTCACGCTTTAAAGCACCATGGGTCATGGGTTGTGCTTTTAGCACAGCATCCATTAATCGTTCGGTCAGATTAAGTTTATTAAGGTCTTTGACTGGCAATGCAATCAACTCTTTGCCCAACTCTTTTAAATCAAGTAGTTCTCGCTTAATTTCGCTTTTGCTCTTGAATTCTTCTTCATTCCACGCTTCGTTGTTTTCATCACTGTAATATTTATTCTTAACCATGTTACTCACCTTGTACCGTTACTATCACTCGACGTTGATGTCTGTGAGTACGGTGTTCCCATAAATAAAGTCCTTGCCAAATACCCAATGCACATTGCCCTGTAGTAACTGGCATGGTCAAATCTGGATTTGTTAATACGGTGCGAATATGTGCACTCATATCATCTGGCCCTTCGTCTTGATGCAAAAACATCGGATCACCATCTGGCACGATATGCTGCATATACGTTTCCATATCAATACGTACATCAGGATCCGCATTTTCGCATAACATGACTGATGCACTGGTATGTTGTACAAACACATGACAGGTGCCGGTTGAAATACCCGACTGCGCCACCAAGTCTTGTACCTGATGGGTGATATTGGTTGTGCTTCGGCCTGAGGTCGTGAAATTCAATTCTTGCTGAAAAACCATTTAGCCGACTCCTCGTTCAAAATATGCCAAGGCTTTGCCTGAATTAATAGTGGTTCTTACATGATCTGCTGCTTGTTGTTTGTTTGCTTGCAAACCGGTGTGCCACAGGGCAGAAGCCGCACCATAAACCAAGCTGTCATACGTGCTGCCAGTTTGGCCATTCAATGCTTTCAACGCTAAATCAACGGTTTCTGCTGCTGTAACCGTTTCTTGATTTGGTAATACACCGCGCGTGTCTTGTTGAATGCCAAAACCTGTTGGGTTTAATTCACAAGCTTCAACCAAGTCTGGCAAAGCACGATGATTATTTGAAGGTTCACGTAATGTGGGCAAAATACCACCTTCGATGCCACGAATGATCAAGGCTGATGACAAACCTATTTGTTGGGATAACCACGCTAATACCGGCGGGTAAGCCTTATGTACAAAACCGATTTGTAGGTGATTATGCTTGGCTTTGATAGGTAGGACCAGTTTTTCTAATGTTGCTAAACTCGGGCGCTTTATTATGCGAGTACGTAAATCTTGCAATGCAAATACTGCAGGGCTGGCATGTGCTTGATCTACGAAGGCCCATGCTAAATCTGTTTGTTCAATTCGTTTTGTTGCCTGTTTAACCGTTAAATCAACATTAACACCGGCTGTTGATAACACTTGTGAGTGAGTTACACCGAACTTAGGCCCCATTCTTTCCACGCCTTGAGATACCGTTGGCAAACCAGCTGCAGCTAACACAGGTGGCAAAAATGCCATCACAGGACAATGACGGTTAAAGCCGTTGAAGGGATCAGAAATTGTCATTAACTGCTCAACATCTGCTTGTTCTTGTGATGTATAGGCTTGCAAGGCCTGCAAAATACCTAAGTTTTCATCATTGGTTTCTATTTTCATACGCATAGCGATGAAAAAGATGGCTGCTTGCACTTCGTCAGCTTCACCCGACAAAATTTCAGTTGTTGCTAAACGGGCTTCTTCTACAGATAAGTCTTTGCTTAAATGTTGGCCGGTGGCAACTTTTTTAATGGCTTCTGCAAGTGCAGTCATTATGTTTCCTAACTTATCCAGCTAATTAAGATGGTTTCATCTACCACGGTGATGCCTAAGGATTCAGCTTTGCTTAATTTTGAACCTGCATCACGACCAGCAACCACATAGTCTGTTTTTTTCGATACACTTCCTGCTACTTTTGCGCCTAAGGCTAGTAGTTTTTCTTTAGCTTCGCTGCGAGATAATTGTTCTAGAGTGCCTGTTAATACGACTATTTTATTATTAAGCTCAGAATCTGATTCAACTTTTTCTTCAATCGGCCAAGTCACACCGGCGGCTAATAACTTAGCTATAACTTCACGGTTATGTTCTTGCTGAAAGAAAGTCACAATATGTTGTGCCACAATGGGCCCTACATCTTCAATTTCAATCAAAGCGTCCACTTCAGATACTTCAAGCGCGTCTAAGTTCAAGAAATGACTGGCCAATGATCGAGCTGTCGCCTCTCCTACTTCACGGATACCTAGGGCATATAAGAAACGATTAAAGCGCGTTTCTTTTGCTGCTTGCAAAGCAGTCACTAAGTTTTCAGCTGATTTTTCACCCATGCGTTCTAATGAGGCAATTTGTTCGACCGTTAAGGAAAATAAATCGGCCGTATCATTGATTAGACCTTCATCAACCAATAACTCAACTAATTTATCGCCTAAACCATCAACATCTAAGGCTTTACGTGAGGCAAAGTGTTTTATCGCTTCTTTTTGTTGAGCCGCACAATATAATCCACCACTACAACGTGCTACCGCTTCACCTGGTTCACGTTCAACATCTGAACCACATACTGGACATGCTGTCGGCATTACAAATTCTTGGCTATCTGCAGGGCGTTTAGATAACACCACTTGCACTACTTCTGGAATTACATCTCCAGCACGGCGAATGATGACACTATCACCAGCACGAACATCTTTACGACGGATTTCATCTTCATTATGTAAAGTTGCATTGCTAACGGTGACTCCACCTACAAATACCGGTTTAAGTCTTGCTACTGGTGTGATTGCTCCAGTACGACCAACTTGTACTTCAATATCCTCAACGACGGTCATTTCTTCTTGGGCTGGAAATTTATGAGCAATTGCCCATCGAGGCGCTCTGGATACAAACCCCAAGCGATCTTGTAAGGCGGTATCATCAACCTTCATCACCACACCATCGATTTCATATGGCAATGAATCACGGCGTTCACCTAATTGTTTGATATATTCTAAACAGCCAGCTACACCTTGTACTTGCTTGAGTTCTGGCGATATACGACAGCCCCAACTGGCAATTAACTTCATTGCATCACTGTGACTTGCAGGTTTATTCATTCCTTGAATTTCACCAATGCCATAACAATAGATCTCTAACGGTCGTGTGGCCGTAATTTTTGAATCTAACTGCCTTAAAGCACCTGCTGCGGCATTACGTGGGTTCACGAACGGTTTTTTATCTGCGGCGATTTGAGCTTGGTTCAATTCATCAAAACCAGCTTTTGGCATAAAGATTTCACCGCGAACTTCAACAACCTCGGGAATATTGTCGCCAATTAACTGTAAAGGCACTGTTTGAATGGTTCGCACATTGACCGTGACATCTTCACCAACAGCACCATCGCCTCGTGTAGCAGCTTGTACCAATATGCCGTTTTCATAACGAATACTAATAGCAAGGCCATCTAGTTTCGGTTCTGCGGCAAAAACTTGTTTGTCCGTGGTATTTAGGCGATCACAAACACGTTGTTCAAAAGCTTGCAGTTCGTCTGCATCAAATACATTATCCAACGATAACATCGGTAAAGCATGGGTGATCTGACTGAACTTATCTAAGGCTTGACCACCCACTCTTTGAGTCGGTGACGATGACGTTTTCAGTTCAGGGTAATCATGTTCTAATTGTTGTAATTCACGAAATAAACGGTCATATTCAACATCAGGAACTTCAGGATTATCAACAACATAATACTTATAGTTATATTGATTTATTAAGTTGCACAATTCGTTTGCACGCTGTGTTATGTCACTGTTTATACTCATTACTTACTGATTACTTTCTGCTTGAAGCCTAAGGTTTAAACTAAGGATTCGACTGCGCATTTCTTCAATCGTCGAGTCATCAACCGGTTCACGTTTTTCATCACTTAAAGCACCGCCTAAGGTCGCCGCCATTTTCTGTGCGGTATCTAATAGATCATCAAATAACGCTAAACCATTTGTTGGGCCAGGTAATCGTGCAAAAATTAATAAACCCGGAGTGTTCATCGTCGCAAAATTATCGGGTATTAAGGTGCCGGGGTCGATAATGTTGGCCACACTAAACAAACTTTGTTTTTGCATGCCAGAAGTATAACGATGAAAAAGTTGCATCTCGCCAAAGTGCATATCGAGCGTATCTAAGGTGCTTTTAATCGCTCTGCCAGAAAATTGTTCGCCTGGCATCGCCATAATGGTAAAGGATATAACCATTTCCCAATCTTGTTCTGGGCTTGGGCTTTCATTCAGCTTTGTTTCTGCTTGTTGTTTTGCTGGCTCTGTCGCTGTTGCATTGAGAATAGGCTCAGCTGTTGTATTTGCAGTTTGAGCCGCTGCTGACAAGCTTATTGTTGGTTCACTATGGATATCCCTAGAATGCTGGGGCTGTCCTTGCTTGAGCTCTTGTTCGTAGAGTGCATCAAAACTCTCACCGGCATAGTTTTCATCAGTAGAATCGCCTGTCGACTCACCATCTAAATCTAAAAGTTGTGACGCTTTTTTAGTACGTAAGTGTGCGAACCACGCTACTGCGATGAACGCTACAAATAATCCGATTGTAATTACAAAAATTTCTAACACTTAATTTAATCTGCCAAGTAAGGGATAATGTCTGTTTTATTATTTATCTTAGAGTCTGTTCATGTCCACACTGCCAAGCAAACAACTGGAAACTTTCGACAATGCTATTCCGGAGCGTGATTATACCATTCACATTGATACTCCTGAATTTACTTGTTTGTGTCCAAAAACTGGTCAACCTGATTTTGCCACCATCAAAATCGACTATGTGCCTGATTTAAAATGTGTGGAACTCAAAGCTTACAAATTATACATCTGGTCTTACCGAGATGAAGGTGCTTTTCACGAAAAAGTAACTAATCAAATTCTAACTGATTTGGTTGAAGCTTGTGATCCACGATTTATGCGTGTCACCGGTATTTTTAATGTTCGTGGTGGTGTTTATACGACAGTTGTCGCTGAACATACTAAACCAGGCTGGGTTGCGCCAACACCGGTTCAACTACCATAACCATTGAACCAACGGCGTTATGAAACATAACGCATATATTGGTATAGATCTCGGCACCTCAGGGTGTCGAGCCATTGCCATTAGTGACTCTGGCAATGTTATCGCTCAAAGCCAACAAAATATTCCCGCTGCAAAACAAGTCCCGCCCTACTCCGAACAAGATCCTCAACAACACTGGAAAATTGTTGTTGGTGTTTTATCTGATCTGTTTCCCAAACTAACAGACTATAACGTTGTCAGGATCGCCGTTGATGCCACATCGGGTTCAGTATTACTGGTTGATGATAACGGTGAGACCTTAACGCCATTATTGATGTACAACGATGCTAGAGCAGTTACTAATGCCGAAGTTATTAAACATGTTGCACCGGCTGAATCTGGTGCGCATGGCGCAAGCTCTGGTCTAGCTAAATTATTACATCTGCAACAGCAGTATGATTTGACAGAGAACATTAAGTTATTACATCAAACCGATTGGATAAATTTTAAGCTTGGCGCCGAATTAGCTGTAACAGACTATAACAACGCACTTAAAACAGGTTATGACGCGGTAAACTTATGCTGGCCGGCATGGTTAAAGCAACTTGTACCTGAAACTGTATTGCCGAAGGTTGTATCTCCCGGCACTGTTATCGGACAGTTATCAACAAAGTTATGTGAACAGTTTGCTCTTGAAAGTAGACCTAATATTGTTGCAGGAACCACTGATAGCATTGCAGCTGTGCTTGCCACAGGCATTAATGAACCCGGCCAAGCGGTCACCTCTTTAGGTTCAACCTTAGTTTTAAAATTGATCTCTGATCAGCCTTTATTTAAACCAGATTATGGTATTTACAGTCATCGACTAGGCAATAAATGGTTAGTGGGTGGCGCCTCAAATAGTGGCGGCGCGGTATTACGTCATTTCTTTACTGATCAGCAACTTGAGGATTTAAGTTTAGAAATAGATCTAAATCAAAAACCTGCTGATTATTATCCTTTACTCAGCCCCGGCGAACGCTTCCCTGAAAACAATACCAAGTTAAAACCTCGATTATCGCCAAGACCACATCAAGACAGTGAGTTTTTATATGGTTTATTATCCGGCATAGCAAATATCGAAACTAAAGGTTATCAACTGTTTCAACAGTTCGGGGCCAACAAATTAACTGCAATTTATAACGTCGGTGGTGGCGCAAACAATCAAATATGGCAAACTATTCGAAATCAGTTTCTTGCGGTGCCGTTTATTAAACCTCATTACACTGAAGCGGCTTACGGTGCTGCTTTATTGGCTAGAGACCAACTAAAACATTATTAAGGACAACTATGGGTAACTTATTACAAGGTGCACAATATCTGTTGCGCGGTTTCGGACTAATTCAACGTAAAGGTGTGCGGCATTATGCCTATTTGCCAATTGCTATCAATACTATTTTATTTAGTTTTGCGATTTGGTATGGCATAAATGGCTTTGACCAATGGATGGCGAGTTTAATGCCATCATGGTTACCTGACTGGTTAATGAGTGTGCTGATGTGGGTCTTGTGGCCTATTTTCACTGCTTTATTAATGTTAATTGTATTTTTCACATTCTCGATAATCGCTAATCTATTAGCAGCACCTTTTAACGGTGCTCTAGCAGAAGCCGTTGAAATCAATCTCTCCGGTGCAACACCACCCAGTTTCAATTGGCAGCAAGTAGTCAAAGATGCACCAAAAATGATTTTTAACGAAATCAGAAAACTGGTTTATTTGCTAATTTGGATCATTCCCCTACTTATCTTATCGTTCATCCCAGTACTTAACATTGCTTCGCCAGTGTTGTGGGTCCTATTCTCAAGTTGGATGTTGGCCTTGGACTACCACGATTATCCCATGGGTAATCATCAATTATTGTTTAGAGAACAACGTGGAATATTGAGACAAAAACGCAGTTTAGCTTTAGGTTTTGGTTTGGCAACATTGGGGGCAACCATGATCCCGATAGTAAACTTTTTTGTGATTCCAGCCGCTGTCGCTGGGGCAACAGCGTTGTTTGTCGAACATTTAAAACAAGATTAACAATGAAAGGTAATAACTCGTGTTGTTGCCTTATTTTCCGTGCTCTTTTAATATTTCTGAGATATCCCAGTCACACGCGCCACAGCCAGAAACGGCCCCTGTTTTACGAGAAATACCATCTAAGGTATCGACTCCTTGGGCGATCAAGCTTTCAATTTTTTTACGTGTGGTGCCACTACAGTCACATATGATTTCGTCATCGAGATCTAAACTTTTATCCATAATCTCTATTTTACGTCGTTATATATCGATTTTATATAAATTTTTGTGACGTAGTCCCCTGTTCAGCCTAGTACTATCATTGATACTGGGTTCTTTATTAGATTAATGGGGCACCGGTCACAAATATTCAATACAAAAAGCTACCTCTCCCAGAACAGAGATTTACTGTGATTCCTCACATATAGCCAAGTATTTCAGAGAATTGTTTCCGATGTTATGACTCCTTAATGATAGTTAAACAAAACGAGAATATGTGAAATGGATTTTCCTATAGAAGTTAATGTTCACCTTAAACAATCAAACATTCAAAACATCCTGCCTAGCGCCATAAAAATTCATAATGGAATGACCACAATTCTAGGGCCTAATAGCGCTGGAAAAACTCAGCTACTAAAGAGTTTAAAGCAAGAAATAATTCCTTTTGCCGCTGAGAGAAAAATTCGCCATATATCGATAAACAACCTTGGGCCATTAGAGAAGTTTCAGTCAAATTTCACCATCACAAAAGAGACATTTCCTCAAGTACAAGAAGAAAGTCCAACTAGTTTTGCAGCTGATTTCGCTATCTATCCAGCAAAAAGACATCAGGATGATGATGCAATACCTAATGCGTTAAATATAGGTCATGAAAGCTTAGAAAAACTGTCGAGTAAAACTACCGACATAGATTTAAGTCAATATCAGTACACAAGAATGGAACTAAGTACTGAAGATGCTGACGCTGCACAGAAGAAGAAAAACTTATTTCGTTTAGTGTCCATTTTAGATGCACTTTACGATAATGAAGTGAGTATTCTTTTTATTGATGATCCTGATACTTCTTTACACCCGGAGTTGCAAGCATTTGTGTATCAAGAAGCCGCTAAAGTGGCAGGTTCGCCAGATGAGCCTGGAAAAAAATTGGTGTTTTTTTCTACGCCCGCCACAGAATGTTTACAGTTACATTCTTTCGATGATTTAACGTCTATTCTTTTATATAGTGATGTTCAACAGGCGCCAATGCAAATTGACTCATCAATAGATCTATTTAAAAAGAGAATCATCAATGCGCTTCTTACAAAGATAGAACCTGAAAACAAACTTGCGATTTTTGGTGATCGCCCTCTTCTAGTGGAAGACTCAAGCACCACACATATCTGTACTAGCCTCAGTAGTATCTTTGATTTAGATACCGAAGCTGCTGGCTCACAAATTTTACCTATCTCAGGTAACGGACAAATGCCTTCGATTATTAAGTTAATGCGTTTGCTAGGAAAATCACCTTGTGTATTAGCTAATGCCGAAGCACTTACCGACAATATAGAATTAATAAACTCATTTGTGAATCAACGAGATGCGGATACTATTGCCATAGAACTAGGTCATAGAAGTGCATCTCAATTTTCTAGAGATATCTACCTAGACTTTACACAGTGCGTAAAAGATAACTGGGATGACATTAAATCAATTGCGATGAAACATGAATATTGGTTAAATCGTGAACCACAGCAAGATGAAATGATTGCTAAACGACGAGCTGCTTTTTGTTGTTTGATAGAAACTGAGGCTGAAGCCATTCTTCAATTAAATAATCATTCCACATGGAATACCCTGAAAATCAGACTGTTATCCCTACTTAAATTATTAAACCCCTTAGGCTGTTTTATTTTGAAAAAAGGCCAGACAGAAGCTTATTATTTAAATGTGGAGCCACATACAACAAATGGGCAATTAAACGTCGCAGAATTAGAAGCTTCACATTTCGAAGATATGAACCCTTATCAATTAGAAGATAATTATAAGGATATTCTTGATGCGCTTAAGTATGCAGCCCAAGCAAACAAAATCAATAACGGCACAGCTATTCGAGATATGGTGTTAACCATTATTTCTCCAGTACTGAGCTCTCTTAGCCAAACGAGCACTGAGTTTGAAATTCAAATGCTTTGTCAAAAGCTATTTGGAAAGAACGCAAACCTCTTTAACTTATCAATAGA